>Ga0209446_1000375_pt1 | contig 10139 bp, 5 predicted proteins | sample BogFormECP04_OM2_FD_188242 | JGI IMG/M metagenome (GOLD analysis project Ga0209446, IMG submission 188242) | Bog forest soil microbial communities from Calvert Island, British Columbia, Canada - ECP04_OM2 (SPAdes) (version 2) | ecosystem: Environmental > Aquatic > Freshwater > Wetlands > Bog ... | reverse complement strand
CCGTTCGGTCACTGATGGTTTCGTGGCCCGAGCTCGGAACCAGGGTGACCGTCCGTTACCGCCGACCCGACGGCTCGGTCCCACCGCTGACCGATGTCATCGGCCATCTACTCGACACCACACCGCTGGTCCGGGTCCGGACGAAGACGGGCGCGGTGGTGCAGTTCGCGCCCGCCGACGTGGTCGCCGTGAGGACGCTCAGCGATGTCCCGGTGCGCGCGTCCGAGATCCGCGCGCTCGAGCATGCCGCGGCGCTGGCCTGGCCGGGTGTCGAGCAGCACTGGCTGGACGGCTGGCTGCTGCGCGCCGGACACGGCGTCACCTACGGCGCCAATTCCGCTGTGCCAGTCGCGAACTCTGCGGGTCAAGCAGCGATCCCGGCGATCGTCGACTGGTACCGAAGCCGCGACCTGACCCCGCGGCTGGCGATCGCCGATCGCCTACTGCGGCTAACCGGTGCGAGCGAGCACGCCAATCGGGTGCTGGTGCGTGACCTACACACCGACGAGCCCGATCCGTCGGTTCGGCTGTCGGCCCGCCCCGACGACGCGTGGTTTCGGCTCTGCCAGTGCGAGATTCCGGTCGATGTGTTGACGGCGGTTGTCGACGGCGAGCTGGTTTTCGGCACGCACCCGAACGCGGCGGTAGGGCGCGCAGCGGTCACCGATGCTCCGGACGGCACCCGCTGGGTGGGCCTGTCGACGGTGTGGGTGGCAGATCTCAACTCCGACGCGGGCCGCGCGCTGTGTGAGTCACTGTTGGCCTGGGGCGCATCGCGCGGCGCCACCCGTGGCTACCTCCGGATTCAGGACGACAATCATGCGACCGCCGACTTGGCCAGGTCGCTGGGCTTCGTCCTGCACCACCGCGCGCGCTACGTCACGCCAACCACGTAAGGTCGTCGCCATGCCCGACGGCATGCTTGATGGCGGCGACCCGCTGCGCCCGGCTTCGCCGCGCTTGCGATCGCCGCTCCTGCGGATAGCCACCTGGAACGTGAACTCGATTCGCACCCGGCTGGATCGTGTGCTCGATTGGCTGGAGCGCGCCGAGGTCGACGTGCTCGCCATGCAGGAAACCAAGTGCTCCGACCAACAGTTCCCGGCGATGCCGTTCCTGGAACGTGGCTACGAAACGGCGCACTGCGGTTTCAACCAGTGGAATGGCGTGGCGATCGCATCGCGCGTCGGCCTGGACAGCGTCGAAGTGGGCTTCGACGGCCAACCCACCTGGAGCAGCAAGCCGGACGGCGCCGCCGCTGCCGAAGCCCGCGCGCTGGCCGCCACCTGCGCCGGAGTGCGGGTGTGGAGTCTGTACGTGCCCAACGGCCGCGCCCTGGACGACCCGCACTACACATACAAGCTGAATTGGCTTGCTGCGCTGCGTGATACCGCGTCCGGCTGGCTACGCGACGACCCATCGGCGCAGATTGCATTGGTCGGTGACTGGAATATCGCTCCCACCGACGAGGACATCTGGAGCGTCGAATTCTTCGAGGGCGCGACTCACGTCTCCGAACCGGAGCGCACAGCGTTCGACGCGATCGTCGATGCCCAATTTTCGGATGTGGTAAGGCCTTTCACCCCCGGCCCGGGCGTCTACACGTATTGGGACTACACCCAGTTGCGGTTCCCGAAGAAACAGGGGATGCGCATCGACTTCATCCTCGGCTCCCCCGCGTTCGCCGGCCGGGTTGCCGACGCGCAGATCGTTCGTGAAGAGCGGAAAGGTAAGGCACCCAGCGATCACGCCCCGGTAGTGGTGGATTTGCGTGGAGATTGACGCGTGTAAAAACTGCGCTGCGGGTATTCATCTTCTGTTCATTTGCCAATCAAGGTCATAGGATTGCCCGATGCTGCGCAATATCGTGACGGTTCGATGAACACTGCGACTGTGCACGTAAACGACCGCCGCCAATGTGGCCTGCAGCGGGTATTCGATTCACGGCCTCAAGAACCGACTATCAGGGAGTGATCATGGGTGTCGTTGACGGCGCCGTACACAATGTAAGTCGAACGGTCAGCCGCGCTGCCTCAGCAACCACCGCGGCCGCGGGCGCAGTGGGTGGTGCCGCGGTCAACGGCGTCGTCGGCGCCGTGACCGGTGCCGCAGCGGGTGTGCAGAAAGGCATCGACAAGGGCAGCCACTCGACGCCTGCGGCCGCATTGACATTGGGCGCAATCGGTGTCGCCGGGCTCGTCGAGTGGCCGCTGTTGCTGGCTGTCGGCGGCGGTGCGCTGTTGCTACGCCGGCTGAACAACTCGCACAACGACAGCCCGCATATCGCGTCGGTCACGTCGGTGAAGGCGGCTCCTGCCAAGTCGACCAGTTCCGCCCGGCCGCGCAAGACGCCGGCGAAGCGGACTCCGGCGCGGCAGTCCAGCGGAACCCAGTCACGTACCCGCCGTTGATTCCTGGGAGTAGGTAGCTTCGGATTGGTGCGAGCATCCTTCCCGCTGCGCGCGGTAACGCTGGGCTTGCAGGCGACGTCTGCGCTCGTTGGCGCCAGCGTACAAACCGCGGCAAGCGCCGCGGGATCATTGGGCACGGTGGCTTCGACGGGTTTGTCGATGGCCGCGATCCCGGTCCGAGAAGGCGTCAAGGCGCTCTCGGAAGGGCTGCCCGCACCCACGCTGACCAGGCATAGCTGGCGCGGTAAGGGACGCGCATGGGTGGAGGTCCGCGGCCTCGACGGCCCGGACGGCGCCGAACTCGGGCGCTTGGTGGTCGACGCCGTCCGCGCGCGCTCCGGGGTCAAATCGGTCAGCGTGAACCGGCCACTGTCGCGGATCGTGGTCACGCTCAACAACGACCAGATCTCGCTGCGTGACTTGTGCCGCGATGTCGATGAGGCCGAAAAGCGTTGGCGCGCAAGCGGTAGTGTCGATCCACGACGTAGCGATACCCGTCCGAAGCCACTGCCGGGCGACGGTCTACTGCTGGCCACCAACGCATTAGGGGTCGGCGCCACCGCCGTCGGTGTGAGCGCCGCGGTCGCGGGGCGGGTGCTGCGCTGGCCGCGCCTGTTCAGCGGTGTCGAGGCGATGGTGGTGGCCGTCGACTACCAGCCACGACTGCGCCGCCTGCTCGAGGATCGCATCGGGCACTCGGCGACGGACGCGGTGCTGTCGGTCGCGATGGTCACCGCGCACGTCCTCGAGCTATCGCCGGCGTCGCTGGCCGTCGACCTCGCGATGGAGACGTTGAAAGCCGCCGAATACCAGGCCGAGGCCCAAGCGTGGCGTCGTCACGAACCGGCGCTGGCCCGCCACGCCGAGCACCCGGAGGTCCACCCGCCGTCCCGCCCGGTGCCCCCGCCGGACGGGCCGGTCGAGCAGCACGCACGGCGCAGCGCGTGGGTTCAGGTGATCGGCACCGCGGCCATCGGGGCCTTCACCCGCAACCCGGAGATGGCCGCGACCGCGACGTTGGTCACCACCCCGAAGGCCACCCGCACCACACGCGAGTCCTTCGCCGCAGCGCTCGGCCAAGGGCTGGCCGACCAGCATGCGGTGCTGGCGCTGCATCCGGAAAAACTGCGTTGGCTGGACCGGATCGACGCACTGCTGGTCGATCCGCGGGTGTTGTGCACCAACACCCTGCGAGTGGTCCGCGTCCGCGGGGCCGACGAAGACGAGCTGTCCCCCGCGTGGAACCGCGCCCAGTTGCTGCTGGAGAAAAGAGGCCTGCGCGTGGGCTGGCATCCGGTTCCCGGCCTGTCCGGCAAGGGATCTGACGCCGTCGAGGCGCTGATCGGCCCGACGCACGACCCGATGGCCTCGGCTGTGCTGGCCGAGGCGCGCCGGGCCGGCCTGGAATTGATCTCCGTGGGCGTCGACGATCTCGGCGAGCTGCAGCCCGCTTTCGACGAGCTGAAGCCATTACAGAGGGCGTCCATCGACACTGCGCTCGCCGCGGCACTGACCGATCTGCAGCAGTCGGGCCGCACCGTGGCGGCCGTGTCTTCGGCTGCTGCACAAGCACTTTCGTCCGCCGACGTCGGGCTGGGCGTGATGCCCAATTCCGACGGGGAGCCGCCGCCCTGGACGGCCGATCTGATCCTGAGCGACCTCGACGGCGTGTGGCGGCTGCTGCACGCCGTTCCGGCGGCCAAATCGGCGAGCCGGCGCGGGATCGAGATCGCAACCGGCGCGACCGCATTGGGCGCGCTGCTGATGGTGCCCGGCGTGCGCGGACGGGGGCCGGGCCCGGTGACGACGGGCGCGGCCGCCGGTCTGCTGTCGGGCTATCTGATGGCCCGCCGGGTGCTGCGCACACCGGCCCCGCTGCCGGCGCCGATCCACGAGTGGCACGCCATGTCGATCGAGCAGGTCCGCAAGATGTTGCCGCCACCGGACGCCGAGCAGACGGCGGAGCCGCGGCACGGCATCGCCACCCGGGCAATGGAAACCGCCCACCGCGGTGCCGAGCTGACCGGGCGCCCGCGGCAGGCGGTCTGGCAATTCGTCAAGGCGGTGCGTGCCGAACTGTCCGACCCGCTGACCCCGGTGCTGGCTCTCGGCTCGGCGGCCAGCGCGGTGCTGGGCTCGCCGGTCGACGCGGTGCTGGTCGGATCGGTGCTCACCGGAAACTCCATGCTGGCGGCCAGCCAGCGGCTGCGCGCCGAGAGCCGGTTGAACGAGCTACTGGCTCAACAGATTCCACCGGCCCGGAAGGTGACGTTCGAGCCGGACGGGTCGCCGGTTTACACCGATGTGTTGGCCGCGCAACTGCGGCCCGGCGATGTGATCGAGGTGCGCACCCACGAAGTGGTGCCCGCCGACGCCCGGCTGACCGAGGAAGAAGACCTCGAGGTCGACGAATCCACGCTCACCGGTGAATCGCTGCCGGTGGAGAAGCAGGTCGAGGCCACACCAGGCGCCGAGCTGGCCGAACGCCGCTGCATGCTCTACGGCGGAACGACCATCGTGGCGGGCACCGCGGTGGCGCTGGTGACCGCCGTCGGCGCCGACACCCAGGCGCGCCGCGCCGCCGAGCTGGTATCCAGCGAGCTTCCCCAGATCGGACTCGAACATCAGCTCAGCCAACTGACCAACCGGGCCTTCCCGGTCAGCGTGACCGGCGGGCTACTGGTCAGTGGCCTTGGCCTGTTGCGCAGCAAGGGTATCCGTCAGGCCGTGTCCAGTGGGATCGCGATCACGGTGGCAGCGGTGCCGGAGGGGATGCCGCTGGTGGCGACCCTCGCACAGGCGGCCTCAGCTCGGCGGCTGACGAATTACGGTGCGCTGGTTCGCGTCCCGCGATCAGTGGAGGCGTTGGGCCGCATCGACGTGGTGTGCTTCGACAAGACAGGGACGCTGTCCGAAAACCGCCTGCGGGTATCGCAAGTGCATCCCGCGGGGAGCTATTCACGCGAAGACGTCTTGCGCTGCGCGGCGCTCGCCGCACCGGACGCCAACGGCGGACCGCAGGTGCACGCGACCGACCGCGCGATCATCGAGGCCGCGCAATCGGTCAACGGCTCGAGCCCAGTAGCCGAGGCCAGTGAAGTCACAGCGCATCTACCGTTCCGGTCGGGCCGGTCGTTCTCGGCGTCGGTGTTCGGCGACGAGCTGACCGTCAAGGGCGCACCCGAAGTCGTTCTGGCCGCGTGCAACGACGTCGGGCCAGACATCGACAACAACGTGCGTCAGCTGGCGGCCGAGGGGCTGCGGGTGATCGCCGTCGCGCGGCGAAGGCTGACCCCACGGCAGGCGCAGCTGGTCGCGGAGGACGAAGACACCATCGCCGACCTGGCCGGGGGCGAACTGACATTCGCGGGTTTCCTCGGACTCTCCGACACCCCGCGGGCCGAAGCCCCCGCCTTGCTGGCGGGGCTCGCTGAGCTGGAGATCGACATTCGGCTGATCACCGGAGACCACCCCGTCACCGCCACGGCGATCGCGCGGGAACTGGGGATGTCGGTGACGGCGGACGAGGTCATCAGCGGAGCTGAGTGGGATGCCTTGTCGCGCAAGGATCAGGAGCGGGTGGTCAGTGAGCGGGTGATCTTCGCCCGGATGTCGCCGGAGAACAAGGTGCAGGTCGTCCAGACGCTGGAACGCGTTGGCAAGGTCTGCGCCATGGTCGGCGACGGTTCCAACGACGCCGCCGCGATCCGGGCAGCGACCGTCGGCATCGGCGTCGTCGCCCGGGGCAGCGATTCGTCGAGCGTTTCTGCTGACGTGGTGCTAGTCGACGCGCGCATCGAGGCGCTGCTCACTGCGATCGAGGAAGGTCGCGAGCTGTGGCGGCGGGTTCAGGCGGCGGTGTCGGTGCTACTAGGCGGCAACGCCGGCGAGGTCGCGTTCGCGATCATCGGCGCCGCGATCACCGGCAATTCGCCGCTCAACACCCGGCAACTACTGCTGGTGAACATCTTCACCGACGCGCTGCCTGCGGCGGCCCTGGCGGTCAGCAAGCCGAGCGGACCGGTGCAGACCGAAGGACGCGGCCCCGACGAGCAGGCGCTGTGGCGCGCCGTCGCCATCCGCGGCGCCACCACCGCGGCGGCGGCGACGGCCGCGTGGGCGATGGCCGGGGTCACCGGACGGCCGCAACGGGCGTCAACGGTGGCACTGGTCGCTCTGGTGTCAGCGCAGCTGGGTCAGACGCTGCTCGAGTCACACACTCCGCTGGTCGTGTTGACCGCGGGCGGCTCGCTCGCCGTGATGGGAACCCTGATCAGCATCCCCGGCGTCAGCCAACTGCTTGGGTGTACCCCGCTGGGCCCGCTCGCCTGGGGGCAGGCGCTGGGCTCAGCCGGGGCTGCGACCGCCGCGATGGCCGTCGCGACCCGCGCATTCGCAGATAAGCGCCCCTTGGAGCTCGAGGCCGCTGATCCGACTCCGACCGAGTCGCCACGACCTCCACGGCGCCCACGCGCCACAGAACGGCGTACAACTGGATCAAAGGAACGGTCAGAAGGCCAGCCACAGCTCCGCCTAGTGGGTCGGCGAGAGAATCAGTCGTCGACATAACCCCGACAGTGACTGCATCACCAGTCACAATGGCAACGCTTAAGTTACTGAAAGGCAAATGATGGCCGAAAAGAATGCGCGGCGCGACACTTCCCAGGCAGATGCTGTCGCCCATATCCGGGAAGGCGAGACTTTCGCCATCAACCTGCCGGTTATCGGGCAAGTAGAGATTCCACGGCCCGAGCAACTCGCCTATTACGGCGGTTTAGCGGCTCTAGCTGCATTCGAGCTGATCGACTGGCCGGTCGCCGTGGTGATCGCGGCGGGCCACCTGCTGGCCGCCAACCACCACAACAGGCTCCTCGAGGAACTCGGCGAGGCCATCGAGGACGCGGAGTAGCAGTCAGCTCGCGTCGTCCTGCAGCACTTGGCGCGCGGCCTCGACGTCGTGGTGGATCGGCATGCACATCAGCTCGGCCACCCGGTACATGAAGCTATTCGGCGCCAAAACGATGAGGATCGCATTGTCCGCCAGGAGGCGATCCAGAGCCGAGAACCCGGCACTGTCCAGATATCGGATGTCGCTCAGCTGAAGGATGACCGGCCGTACGCCCGGCAGTTCCTCCACCGATCGGGCGAAGGCGCGAACGTTCGACGCGTCGACCTCGCCGGTCACTGTCACCTCGACGGGTGTTGACCCATCGCCGTTTCCTGCGACCTGCAGCTGAAATTCCGCGCCGCTCACGATTTCACACCTTCCACCAGACCGGACTCGGGAAGAACCGCGCGCTCAAAGCTCAGCGTGATTCGCGTGCCACCCGGAGTTCGCGACGTCTTCACGTCGTCGGCGAGGCCGTTGATCATCGTCAGCCCGCGGCCGCGCTGTTGGCTGCGTTGGCTGGCCGACGAATCGCCCGACCATTGACCGGCGTCGCTGATCGTCGCGGTGACCGTGTGACCGCGGACAAAGGCTTCGATGGAGACCGTCTTGGTGGCGTCGGCGCCGCTGCCGTGCTCGATCGCGTTGGTCACCGCCTCCCCGATGGCCAACAAGATGTCGGATTCGCGCCGTGGATCGACGTCGACGCCGGAAATCCAGTCGCGCAACCGATGTCGCGCCTCGGCGATGTAGTCCAGCGAGGCGGGAACCGCGGTGGCGAAACTGCGGGCCGAGCTGTGGCACGGGCGCAGCGCCAACACCACAACGTCGTCGGTGTAACCGCCGGGCGGAGCCATCCGTTCGAGAAGCTCGTCGCACAGATCCCCGACCGGAAGATCCGCGCGGTATGCGGCCGCGCCCTGCAGCCGGGCGAATCCCTCATCGAGCGTCTCTCCTGGCCGCTCGATCAGTCCGTCGGTGTAGAGCAGGATTACGCTGCCCGGCGCCAACTCGTGGACGGCGGTGTTCTGCTTGAGCGGGGTTTCCCAGGCGGCCACCGGTACGCGCCGGCCGGCGGACAGAAACACCGGCGGTTGGTCCGGCGTCACCAGCAGCGGATAGGGATGTCCCGCACAGGAATAGCTGATGCGGGCAGTGCCGTCTCCGGTTTCCACATCGATCACTGCGTAGCTGACCGTCGCGCAGCGCGCGCCCGGCACCGTCGCCGCGTATCGGTCCAACGAGGTCAGCACCGCCCCCGGGTCGGCGTCGGTCAGCGCGCTGGCCGCCACCGCCGCACGCAACCTGCTCATCGCGATCGCGGCGGGCAGGCCATGCCCGACGACGTCGCCGACGGAGATCGCAACCTGGCCCTGCTGTGCCAGCGGAACCACGAGATACCAGTCACCACCGACACGCATCGACTCACCGCCGGGTTGGTAGACCGCCGCGGCAACCGCCACGGTCGACCCGTGGTCGAGATCGAGCAGATGGTCCTGGAAGTCGACAGCGATCCGATGCTCCCGCTGAGCGTTGCGGATCCGGTCGGCCGTCGACTGGGTGATCTTGGCGACCTGTGCGGCCCAATCGAGTTCAGCGGGATCGAATTCCCGCGGCGTCGACCACAGCATCCCGAGCGAGCCGATGACCTTTCCATCCAGACCGCGCAGTGGCTGGCTGATGCACGACCGCACCGACTCGTGCGTTTCGGTCACCACATGCCCATAGCGCGAGCCGAGACTGAGTGTGTCCGTGATGACCATCGGTTGACCGGTTCTGATGACGTCGACGGGCACGATCGGGGTGTCCATCGACGCGACGTGGTAGCGGTCGCGTATCTCGGGTGGCACCGCGCCGCTGTATTCGAAGCGGAGGGTTTTGGATTCGGCGTCGAGCAACCCCAGACAGATGATCGGCGGATCACCGGAGGGGTACGCAGCACCCTGCAGCGCGTCGACGATCGCGACACTGGACTCGGCGGCCTGCAGAGCCGCGTCGAGCTGCGCGAAATTCAAGGCCTTCTGCGCCCGAGCGTCGCTGGATCGCCGACTGGCGCGTTCGCGCGCGGCAGCCGACAGCCGCGCCGCGACACGATCGATTAAATCCTGTGAGCTGAAGGGTTTTGGCAGGTAGTCGTCGGCCCCACCGGAGAAACCTTCGCTGACGGCTTCGGCGCCCGCCCGCGCGGACAGCATCAGCACCGGGATGGCCGCCAGCGCCGGGTCGGCGCGAATGGCCGCGACGAATTCAAAGCCGTTGAGCCGCGGCATCATCACATCGGTCACGATGACACTCGGACGAAGTTTGCGAGCGGTCTCGATGCCCTCTTGCCCGTCGGCAACGAGTACCGTTCGCCAATGCGCCGACAGTACTCGCTCCAAATGTGTTCGCATATCAGCGTTGTCGTCGGCGATCAGTACCAACTCTCGCCCGTCGGGCCCGGGCGCAGCGTCCTGCGATGACGTCGCCAACGGCGTCACCCACTGGTCCGCCTCGACGACGTACGGGTTGTCCAGCAGCCCGGCGGGTGAATGGCCGACCGGCCTGCCGCCCACCGACCGCGGCAGCCGGATGGTGATCGTGGTGCCGCGCTCGAGTTCGCTGGCGAATTCGATGCTTCCGTGTTGAAGGTCGACGAGCCCGCGCACCAGTGACAGCCCGATACCAGTGCCTTCGACGCTGCGCCCGTGCGCACTCTCGGCGCGAAAGAACCGCTCACCCAGCCGCTTGAGGTCCGCCTGGGCGATGCCGACGCCGGTGTCGCGAATCATGATGCGGCAGAACGATGAATCGCTGTGCACAGCGACCGTGATCGAGCCCGTCAGGGTGTACTTCACCGC
>Ga0209446_1000374_pt1 | contig 10146 bp, 10 predicted proteins | sample BogFormECP04_OM2_FD_188242 | JGI IMG/M metagenome (GOLD analysis project Ga0209446, IMG submission 188242) | Bog forest soil microbial communities from Calvert Island, British Columbia, Canada - ECP04_OM2 (SPAdes) (version 2) | ecosystem: Environmental > Aquatic > Freshwater > Wetlands > Bog ... | reverse complement strand
CGCCGACCGGGCCGCGTTCATGGCGCGCTCGCAGGTGCTCAACTATGCGGACAATTTCTCAGCGACGATCACCACGGCTGCCTGGAGAAGCAAACCGAGTTGGATGGCGGTGGCGACGAAGGACAGAACCATCAATCCCGATCTCGAACGGTGGTACGCGAAGCGTGCGAATAGCCACACGGTGGAAATCGAGGGAGCCAGTCATTGCGTATACGCCTCCAGACCAAAAGAGGTTGCAGCTCTAATCGAAGACGCGGCGACGCACGCACGGTGAAACCGCGTGAAACAAGTCTTGCAAGATCGAAGAGTTGTTACGAGTGAATGAGGAATAGCCTGATGAATAACGAAACGCAACAAAGATCGCCTCGCTGCTGGACGACGCGTCGTGACGAAAAAAGAAGACGTTTGCAACTTATCTCATCCTGGATGAGTGGTCTGCTGCTTCCAAAAGAAAAGTTGGTCGAGTCCCTGGAAGTGCTGATTGCGCCGGGAGATCGGATCGTGCTCGAAGGCGACAACCAGAAGCAAGCTGACTTCCTGTCACGTTCTTTGGTCAGGGTCGATCCAAAGAAAGTGCATGACCTGCATTTGATCATTTCCAGCATCAGCCGGCCGGAGCAACTCACGCTGTTCGAGTTGGGGATCGCGAAGAAGATCGATTTCGCCTTCGCAGGCCCGCAAAGCTTGCGGGTATCTCAGTTGCTTGAAGACGGTGTCCTCGAAATCGGCGCCATTCACACCTACGTCGAGCTCTACGCGCGTCTGCTCGTCGACCTGGCGCCGAACGTTGTGTTGGTTTGCGCGGAACAAGCCGATCGTGACGGCAACCTGTACACAGGACCCAGTACGGAAGACACGCCGGTGATCGTTGAGGCTGCGGCATTCCACGACGCGATCGTCATCGTGCAGGTAAACGAAATCGTCGAAAACCTTCCTCGTGTAGATATTCCGTCGTCCTGGGTGGACGTAGTCGTCGAGGGGGATCGTCCGTTTGCCATCGAGCCGCTTTTCACCCGGGACCCGCGGCAAATCACCGATCTTCAGATTCTCATGGGGATGATGATCATTCGCGGCATCTACGAGCGTCACCAGGTCCACTCGCTCAATCACGGCATTGGTTTCGATACTGCCGCGATTGAGCTCTTACTTCCGACCTACGGTGAGTCGCTCGGACTGCGGGGCAAGATCTGTGAACATTGGGCGTTAAACCCCCACCCGACTTTGATTCCTGCGATCGAGAGTGGATGGGTCAAGACTGTTCACTGCTTCGGAAGCGAGGTGGGAATGGATGACTACACGCGCGCCCGTCCTGACGTTTTCTTCACCGGGCGCGACGGCAGTCTGCGTTCGAACCGAGTCCTCTGCCAGCTCGCAGGCCAGTACGCAGTTGATGCCTTCATTGGATCGACGTTGCAGATCGACGGTGATGCTAATTCATCGACAGTTACTACAGGTCGAATTGCCGGCTTCGGTGGCGCACCGAATATGGGACATGATCCCCATGGTCGCCGCCACGCGAGCCCTGCATGGCTCGATCTCAAGACAGACCCGAGTCCGACCGCCAGAGGAAGAAAACTCGTGGTTCAAACCGTGGAGACATTCCAAAAGGGCGACGTTCCCGCCTTCGTCGAAACCCTCGATGCGGTTGAAGTTGGGAAAAAGGCAGGGATGCCGATCGCACCGGTCATGATCTACGGCGACGACGTGAGTCATGTCGTAACCGAGGAGGGTATCGCATACCTCTACAAAGCCGAAGGCATCGAGGAGCGCCGCCGTGCTCTTGCAGCGGTAGCTGGAATCAGTCCAATCGGCCTGCGCGCAAAACCTCAGGAGACAGCGGAGCTTCGAAAACGAGGCATCGTTGCTTATCCGGAGGACATCGGAGTACACCGCCTTCAGGCCACTCGTTCGCTACTTGCGGCGCGAAGTATGGAAGACCTGGTGGCATGGTCCGGCGGGCTCTACAAACCACCCGCGAAGTTCAGGAGCTGGTAAATGGGAACGAATGTAGCTATTGCGGATGATCTGTCCAGAACAGATCTTCAGAGGACGGATCTTCTTAGCGGTGATTCTCTCAGGAAGAATCGTCATTGTCCGCGGCGCGCCGCAGAACGATCTCGTCTGCTTGCCACTCTCGCCTCCCAGGCGTTGATCGCTGAGGCAGAGCTGACGCCGAAGCCTGGACTCGTTGACCGGCGTGGATCGGGAGCGCATAGCGATCTATCGCTCGACCTGATGAGGCTCTCTGCGACCGTTCTGCAGCCGTACTTTGTCGCTATGAGTTCAACGTCAGTGGGCCGGGACGCGGATTCTGTCTTACGACAGGAGCTTGCCGCAATCGGACGCGAAGCGGAATGCTTGATGTACAAAGTCACGTGCGGAATCAACACGCACAAGGGTGCCATCTGGAATCTAGGCCTTCTAATCGCCGCAGCTGCCCGCAGGGAGAGTCAAACTGTGCGAGAAATAGCAGCGGCGGCGGGCGCCATCGCCAGACTTCCCGATCGCCCACAGCCTGAGCTCATTACGCATGGCGAAATGGTGCGAAACCGTTACGGGGCCACCGGCGCACGTGGAGAAGCCTCGAATGGCTTCCCGCATGTTGTCGAGTTCGGCCTTCCGATGCTGCGCGAGCGAAGAGCAGCAAAATGCTCCGAAGAGATCTGCCGCCTCGATGCGTTGCTCAGCGTGATGTCCCAAGTCGACGACACGTGCGTTCTATATCGGGGCGGGAGTGAAGCCTTGTCTCTTGTGAAGTCGGGGGCGGAAGCCATTCTGATGGCAGGTGGATACGGCAGCGCCCACGGACAAACACTCATGCGCGAACTCGATGGCCAGCTGATCGCGAGACATATTTCGCCCGGCGGAAGCGCCGACCTATTGGCCGCAACCATTTTTCTGGATACGGTCGAACGCGAGCAAAACGAAATAGCCAAGGACCAAAGCGGTTGGGAGGAGCGAGATGGAGCAGCTTAAGTTCGAGTACCCCTCGGCAAAACGGCACGTCACAAAGAAGGCACACGTAGGCGTCGTCGGTTCTGGGGATATGGAAGTTCTGATGCAACCGACCGAAACAGGCAGTGCCTACGTTTCGATTCAAACCAGCGTCAACGGCTTCAGCAGCAGCTGGAAGGCGGTGATGGACCGCTTTTTCTCGAAGTATGACGGCGCCGTACGCATTGATATTAACGATGCCGGTGCCACGCCCGGCAGCGTAATGCTGCGGCTCGAACAGGCAGTGGAGGTGATCGAATCATGAGCTATGCAACGGTGATTCCAGAATTTGTCCTGCGGCAGAGCTTTATCGAACTGGATGCCAGAGCGCGGGCGCAAAGCCTGATGGATCCTGGTTCCTGGCGCGAACTGGTTGGCCCATTCGACCGGATCGAATCTCCCTGGTTGCCCGAGCAAGGCATCGCACCACAATTCGATGATGGCTGCGTTGTTCTCAAAGGCGCGATCGCTGGTAAGGCGACCGTCGTCATTGCACTTGAAGGAGGGTTCCAGGCGGGCAGCATGGGCGAGGTCTCGGGCGCCAAGATGGCGGCCGCCCTCGATCTCGCAACTAGAGATTCGCAAAACGGTAAGAAAACGGTCGCGGTCTTGTTGCTCGAAACAGGCGGCGTGCGCCTGCAGGAAGCCAACCTAGGACTCAATGCTATCGCCGAAGTGATGGCGTCCATCCTGGCGCTGCGGCAGCATGCTCCAGTCATCACCGTAATCGCGGGCACCGTCGGATGTTTCGGCGGCATGGCCTTGGCGGCGGGGCTTTCGAGCTACATCGTGATGACGCCGGAAGCGCGACTCGGTTTGAACGGTCCTGAAGTGATCGAACAAGAGTCCGGAATAGAGGAGTTTGATTCTTCTGACCGTGCTCTGATCTGGGCAATCAACGGTGGTGAACAGCGTGTTGCCATGGGAGTCGCCGATGAGCTCGTTTTGGACGATGCACAAAAAATCGCGGCGATTGTCCGTAGCCACGTCGAGGCTGGACTGCCGGCGGTACATCGCAGTCAGCAGGTCGACCTCTATCGCGAGCGTATTCGAGCGCTCGACACATCGCGGCAGATCGATCCATTGACTTTAAGAGAGACCTGGGGCGGCAAGACAACGGTCAGCAAGACAAGAAAAGGAGTCACGCGATGAGTATCCAAGTCGGACTTCGCGGTAAAGCATGGTTTGAAGCGTTAACGGGGAAGAATTCACCCATGGCCGGGGATCCGGACTCCGTGCTCACGGCAGACGTCAAGATCGGTGAAGACACAGCGCGATTTCTCTGTGTGGTGCCGAACCCACAGGCGCGTTTTCCCTGTGCAAGGCGTGGAGAAGTTGGTCTCGAAGAAGCTTATACGCTGGCGGCGCGCGTGAACGAGGTGATCGAGCAAAATACGAGTGCCGACAAACAACCGATCAGTGCTCGGCCCATCATTGCCATCGTTGACGTAAAGAGCCAGGCCTACGGACGCCGCGAGGAGACTGCCGCTATCTTTTTGGCCTGTGCGACAGCAGCGGAGGCTTATGCTTCCGCCCGCATGAAAGGACATCCGGTGATCACGCTGGTCGTAGGACAAGCAATCTCTGGAGGCTTTCTGACCCATGGCTATCAGGCCAACCGAATTCTCGCTTTCGACGACAGCGATGTCGTGATCCATGCCATGCATAAAGAAGCGGCGGCGCGAATCACTCTTCGCACCGTTGCGGAACTGGATCGCCTGGGACATGAGATCGCTCCCTTGTCGTACGACGTTCGCGACTACGCAAAACTCGGCCTGCTTCATAAATTGCTGCATGTGGAAGATCCCGACAAGCCGGCACAGGCCACCGTGACTCAGGTGCAAAAAGAGTTGATCGATGCGATTGCAGATGCCCGAGCAGGATCTACAGATCTCGGCAATCGGCTGACTTCTAAGGCTGCGCGTGAGACGCGTAAGGCAAGCGTGGCCGCACGTGCACACATCGAAGAGCAGTGGATGAAGGCGTGAGGACACTCGAATGACAAAGGTTCTTGGCGACGCGTTGGTCCCGATCTTTGCCGGCCTGCTGCTTGGCTATTTCGCCGGGCTCTGGCGCCGAATGGACAATCAAAACGTGCGAACTCTCATCACCTTCGTGATGAGCTTTGCCATCCCTTGTTCGCTCTTCCTCGCGATCGCGAGTACACCGCGGACGGCATTGCGTGAGCAGGCCGCGGCGGGTCTTGTCCTGGCCATTGTCTATGCCGTTTTGTATGCGGTCAGTTTCGTTTGGACTCGCTCCCGAGAAAACCTTAACGCCTCAGACAGCTCGGTGGTCGCACTGACTCTTGGATTTCCAAACTCGGCAGCGGTCGGCTTACCATTGCTCGCTTCGGTTTTCGGTTCGCGAGCCACGGTCACGGTGGCCACATCTCTCGCAATCGGCTCCATCACTGTTTCTCCGATTACCCTGGCAATTCTTGAACGAAGTCGCAGGGGCTCCGCTGGGGTCTCCGGAACTGGGCTCTCCGGAAAGAGCTCGGCGCTGCGGCAAATCACACTGTCGCTTATCCATTCCTGCAAGAGGCCTATTGTTTGGGCGCCACTGCTGGGGCTGGCGTTCTCTTGTGCAGACTTGACTCTTCCTTCTTTCATACATCGATCTCTGGCTGTCATGGGATCAGCGGCTGACGGTTCGGCGCTTGTGCTTACCGGTCTGGTCGTCTCTGCTCAGAAATTTGAAATTCGGGGAAACACATTAATTGCTGTTCTTCTGAAGAACGCTCTCCAGCCGGCGATCGCTCTTGGGATCTGCATGCTGATTCATCTCAACATTGAACAGACGCGTTACGTGACGCTAATCAGCGCCATGCCCTGTGGTTTCTTCGGAGTTGTGTTTGGCCGGGACTTTGACTCAAATCCGAAGCTCGCCAGCTCCGGCTTGATCGCTTCGTACCTGGTCGGCGTCGGCTCACTCGCCGCATGGATTGTGATTGTGAACCATATTGGTTGAAGTGAGTGGGAGGATTTGTAAAAAAGGGATTGCTTTTGTGAGATCGACGCAGCCAATGTCCCGCGCATTCAAGTACAAATCGAAAGCGGCCAGACTCGCGGCGGGGCCGTGCTTTGAGGGATTCTGAATCTCGACATGCCGCATATCCGAGCCGATCTTGTACCTCGGCCGAAACTGTAGAGGAAGAAAACCATGGAAGCAGTGCGAGACGATGAGCAAAGTCCGCCGAAAGCGGGAAGGACAGGCCTGCCGCAAGGCAGGCTTTCCGAAGTTTCTGGACGGCTCAAAGTGGCATGCCTCTTTACCGCGGCAGGTGGATATATGGATGCCTTCTCCTACCTTGCTCATGGTCACGTCTTCGCGAACTCGCAGACCGGAAATTTTGTGTTCTTCGCAGTGTTTGCCTCGGGAGGACAGTGGGCTCAGGCAGGACGGCACTTGCCGCCCATCGTGGCCTTCGCGCTGGGAGTGGCAATCGCCAAGTTGCTTGATGTGCACTCAAGCCAGCACCCATTTCGCGCCGCACTGCATTGCCAAGCCTTCGAGCTTGCGATCCTCTGCGTCCTTGTTCTCGTTGGAGCTCGTATGCCAAATGCAAGCGTCGTTCCTATCATCTCCTTCGTCGCAGCCCTGCAAAATACCAGCTTTGACAAGATCGGGCCCTTGTCCTTCAACTCGGCGATGACCACTGGTAATCTTCGCGAGGCGACGTCCGGATTGGTTTTATGGATCGTGGGTCGCGAGACTGCGGAGAACCGTCGCAAGGCCATAAGTCTGGGTTTGGTCTGTTGCTCATTTCTTGTAGGCGCGTTCTTCGGAGCCAGCTACACCAGATTCCATATGGAGCATGTCCTTGTACCATGTGTCGCAATAGTGGCCGCAGGGTTTCTTCTGACGTGGAGACTGAGAAGGAAAGCGACAGTTGGTATGCTCCCCAACATGCCGTGAATGCAGAAATCCGTAGACCAGTTGTTCCCTCGGTGACGACCGGGGTTAGGCGCGAGATAGAGAAATTAAAGAGTGGTAAGCGCAAGTGAGTGACAGATGAAAGTCTCGGAAATCAGCGCTCCGCAGGTGCACGATCTGCTTCAGATCGACGCCCATGCCTTCACTGCGGATAGCGTCTCTCGACCACAGTGGGTAACAGAGACACTGATCTGCTGCCCGTGGGTGGTCGTTCGCCGCAGTCAAGCTCCTGCTGGTCAGATCTCGGTCGGAGTTCGGGGCGCCGCGCGAAGCGAACGCTGGGCTGGGTGCTGCAGCGAGACCCTAATAAAGAAGATAGTTCGGCCGGCGGAGTTGCTGGTTCCAAGCCGGACCTCAGCACATCTTCGTCGGACCCCTGCATTGCAGGCTCTGGAGGAGGTCATCGAAAGGTGGCAAGGCCTCAGCTTGCCGTGGGGACCGACGGGCAGCGTTGGATTTGAGCTCGCAACCGGACACCCAGTCACGACCGAGGCGAGCGATCTCGATCTTGCTGTCCGCGCGACCAACCGGATTGATACTGAGCGGGCATTGTTTCTATGGGATCGTCTGGCTGGATTGCAGGTTAAAGTGGACGTTCGCGTGGAGACTCCGATGTGCGGTTTCTCGCTCGACGAGTACGCTCACGCATCATCAGCGCGAATACTGTTGCGGTACCCAGACGGGTTGCGGCTTGGCGATGATCCTTGGTTGCTGATGACAGCCGGGCAGTCAAACGTTCATTCTTCGGACAGCGAGACTGCCGCATGAGCGTCGCCTTCATCTTTCCTGGGCAGGGGTCTCAGTTTCCCGGAATGTTGCATCAATTGCTCGATCATCCCGCTGTCGTCCGGACTCTCGACGAGATCAGCGAAGATCTCCAGTCTGATGTGCGCACTATTGACACAGAATGCGGTCTGGAATTTACCGTGGACGTGCAGATCGCGCTACTCGCGGCAGGAGTCGCTACTGCGCGTGCGCTCATGGAGCAACACATCGAACCCGCGGCGGTTTCTGGTCTTTCCGTCGGCGCGTTTGCCGCCGCTGTTACTGCTGGCGTGCTGTCGTTGCGGGATGCGGTTGAGTTGGTGAGGCTGCGGGCAGAGCGGATGATGAAACTCTACCCGAGTGGCTACGGTCTCTCCGCGATCGTGGGACTGGATGAAACTCAAGTCACGAAAATCGTCCAAGCTGTGACCTCGGTCCAGGACCCGGTCTTCGTTGGAAACATCAACGCGCCACGCCAGATCGTCATTGCCGGCTCGAACGTGGCAATGGAGCAAGTATTGGAGGAAGCTCGTCGCCAGGGGGCCAACAAGGCAGTGCGCCTGCATGTTTCTGTTCCGTCGCATTGCCCTTTACTCCAGCCTGTTGCGGATCTGCTGGGAAAGCGAATGTCCTCCGTGAAGCTGACAACGCCGCGAATGACTTACGTCGGAAATGTGAACGCGCGAGCCATGCGCACCAAGGAGATCATTGCGCGCGATCTGGTAAATAACATTGCGCACGGCGTCCGCTGGTACGATGCGACAACAATACTCAAGGAATTGGGCTGCGACCTTTTTCTTGAGATGCCGCCGGGACATACTCTCAGCGATCTTGCCAAAGAGAACCTCCCCGGTATCAACTCGCTCCCCGTTGAAGCAAGTGTATTGCCCAGAGTTTTGCGTCTAGCCCAAATGCAAAATGCAAACGATGGCGCGCCCCAATTGATTCGCGTGGAGAGGCTACAACCAGTCCAAGAGACTTGAAGTCCTGACGAGAAAAGCTAAGCACCACCAGACTAGGATGCAATGCAATCACAGCATTTATTTCGAGGGAGCATCGTGAACGATCACAACACTCGCGAGGACCGACCGGCGCTCGAAGTCATTGATCAGTTCACGACCTGCGCGGCGAAGTCGTATTGGATCGCTCTCGTCCTCACGGGTGATGAGAAGAAAGCGAGCAGAATTGTCGCTTCAGGTATCCACGAGATCGCTGATTCAGGCACGGTGTTTGGGGAGTGGATGTGCGCGTGGGGCATTGGGGTTGTCATCAAGGCCTGTGTGGCGCTCCGCGCAGATGAACTGAGGAAAGAAGAGGGCTCTGGCGAATATTGGCGTGCGAAGGCGGCCGAAGGATCGACCATCGAATTGCAGCAAGCCCCACTTTCAACGGAGCGAGTGAGACGGGCACTTCTGCTCCTCCCGCTGTTTCCGAGGTTCGTATATGTGCTGCGAGTTCTCGAAGGTTACTCCTTGTCGTATGTAGCATCGATCCTGAACGTCGATGAAGAAGCGTGCCAAGCCGCCTTTGCCTATTCCTTCGGAGCGTTCGCTCAAGCCTTGACGCCGGTCCAACTGGCCAGGCAACAATGAATCCGTGTCCTTGGATCCGGGCCCTTGGCTAGGGTCCGAACAGCTACTACAATTCCCAAACGAGGGATTGCGTGCTTCCTCCCAAGCCAATTCACAAGGCCCGGCTGTTGAACCCTTCGCTGTCGCGTGGTTTGTTTTTACTGTTCGTCCTGGCTTCAACTGCGTGGGCGGTTGATCCTCACACACTGATCTCTCAGTATGGCCACACTGCCTGGAGAATCCAGGATGGCATCCTGTCTAATCCGGGGGCGATCGCCCAGACGATGGACGGCTACATCTGGATCGGAGTGCTAGGCGGCTTGGTGCGATTTGACGGCGTGAAGTTTACTCCCTGGGCGCCTCCGAACGGTCAGTCTCTGGCTGGCAGTGGCATTAGTTATCTTCTAGCTGGGCGCGATGGAAGTCTGTGGATCGGAACCTACGGCGGTTTGAGCCGGTTAAAGGATGGTAAGTTGTTCAATTACACAACTACACCAAACAGCCCAGGGATCAACAACATCATCGAAGACCATGCAGGAACAATCTGGGTCACTCGCTATCGCGTGAATGATGGCAAAGGTTCGCTTTGCCAAGTTGAAGCCGATAAACTGCGATGCTACGGCGAAAAAGACGGAAATCCGGGTAAGTATGCCATAGGCCTGGCCGAGGACACCGCCGGAAATATCTGGTTTGGGTGCAAAATGCTTTGCCGCTGGGCGCCAAGCTCTTCCAGTTTCTATTTCGAAGATCAATTGAAAAATCCGGCGGGCGACAACGGAGTAATGAATGTTGCGGCCGGACCATCTGGGTCGGTCTGGGCCAGTTTTGGCGGAACTGGGCCCAAGCAGGGGGTGCAGTACTATTCCGAAGGAAAATG
>Ga0209446_1000373_pt1 | contig 10151 bp, 9 predicted proteins | sample BogFormECP04_OM2_FD_188242 | JGI IMG/M metagenome (GOLD analysis project Ga0209446, IMG submission 188242) | Bog forest soil microbial communities from Calvert Island, British Columbia, Canada - ECP04_OM2 (SPAdes) (version 2) | ecosystem: Environmental > Aquatic > Freshwater > Wetlands > Bog ... | reverse complement strand
ATTCGTCGACGACTTCGGCCGCACGTGGGAGTCGGTCGTCCACGAGGAGGCCGACGAAGAGGAAATGGCGCGGCGCTTCGTCGGGCAGCTCTACGACCTCTTCGTCGAACACCAGGGTCTGCTCTTGACACTCATGGCCGCTGAAATCCTCAGCCCAGAGGAGCTAGCCGAAACGGGCATCGCCGACATCAGGCGAGCCCTCACCGTGCTCAGCCAGATCGGCGCGGAAGGCATGCGCATCCGCGGCATGCGTACCAGCCGCCCCGACCTGCCAGCTCACTCGACAGTCGCCATGATCGCCGGCATGGCCGCATTGCGTTCGACTTATTTCGGGTCCGAGCAGCCGTCGAGAGAAGCCATCGTCGACGAACTTGTCCAAGCGATTCTGCACGGGTTCCTGCATCGACAGGATTGACATCAAAGACGCTGCCACGCAACGACTTAGGTATCGGCGCGGGTCCAGAACGATTTGCCCAACTCCGCGATGCAGATCAGGAACAGTCCGTCGGGCGACTGCGCGACGTAGTTCAAAAACTCGTGGCAGTCGGCGTTCTCTTCCTTGATCCCCGCCATCGGCGGTGAGCGGAACCATCTCGGCTGATATCGCCTGGGCGAGCCGCAGAACATCAACCGTCCGGGTTGTGTGGCAGGCACGTAACCGCCCGAGACACCGAATGCGTAGTAGGTGGTGTTGTCGCACGGCGCGCCCAGAACCATGTTCGGAGCGATGCCTGGAGTACAGGCTGGGTAGTCGCACACAGTCGGTCCTGCGGCAGCCGTCGGCGGCATCAACACGCCGACTCCGATCAGCGCAGCCACCATCACCACGATGAAACGCACCGAAATAGTTTTGCATGGGCGATAAGAAAATTCTCTTCTTCGGAGAAGATCGCATACGGGCGACATCACATGGATATTGCGCGTCCGCACAGGGCGTCCAGCCAGCGACTTTGGGGTGATAACGTGATTCTCCGTGTGTAGTCCGGAACGAGCCGTGAGTCGCGGTGTACTCGCGCCGGCGATTGCCCAGGACCAGTGACGGACGCCGACGCCGACCCCTCGACCACCGAAGCTCCAGATTCGCTCGCGGAAGCAGAACAAGAGCTCATTCGTGCCGAGGAGCGCGCCGAGGCCGCTCGAGCACGCGCGGCCGAATTGCGCCGAGAGGCCGAGGCCGATTCGAGCGAACAGCCCGAACCGACCGAAGACGCAGACGTTGCCGAGGCCAAGCCGGCTGCCTCGCGATGGAGGCGTCGGTGGCGATGGCGGCTCCGTCGTCCTACCCGGACCACGGTAGGTGTCGGCACCGCAATCGTGCTCATCTGCGCCTCGTTGGCGGGCGGCGCTTACATCGTGTGGCAGCACCGCACACTTGTGCAGCAGCGGCAGCACGCGGCGGAGTTTGCCGCAGCTGCCCGGGAGGAAGTCGCAATGCTGATGTCGATCGACCCCGCGCACGCTGTGGAGAATCTCCAGCACACCATTGACGACACGACGGGAGCGCTCAAGAGCCAGCTGGAAGCGACGTCAAGCTACATGGCCAAGAATGCCCAGGACGCGCAGGTGACCACGAAGGCCACTGTGCAGGATGTCGCGGTCGAGTCGATGACCGATAATTCGGCAGTCGTGCTGGTAGTCGCGAAATCCGACACCACCAACCCTGACAAGTCGGTGCGGCCACCGGTCTTCTGGCGACTCAGTGTCAATATCGATCGGGATGGGGATCGGCTCAAGATGTCGAAACTTGATTTCGTCCAATGAATTCCGAGTCAGAGTCGCCGCTCGGCGATGCAGAGAGCGCGGTTGAGGACCCAGAATCGCCGCTCGATGATACGGAGACCGCAGTCGGAAATCCGGAGTCGCAGAACGAAAGCGCCAAGGCTTCTTCCGTCGGCGAACCGCGTCCCGACGGAACGGCTGCGATCGACCGGGTGGCCTCCCGCCTTCTCCAGCACTGGCGTTCAATCCTTTTGACGGCGTCGGTCATCGCCGCAGTGGGACTGGCTGCGTGCCTATTCGTTCTTCAGTACCGTCCGGATCGACAGATCGATGACGCCGCGGCCCAGCGGGCGATCCGAGCGGCCTCCGACGGCGCCGTTGCGGCGCTTTCGTATTCGAGCGAGAGCATGGATCGTGACTTCGCTAAGGCGAGGTCACATCTCACTGGGGATTTTCTCGCCTACTACGACAAATTCACCAAAGAGATCGTCATACCGACGGTGCAGCAGAAGCACCTCACGCAGACCGCCGCAGTGGTCCGAGCGGCCGTATCAGAGCTGGGGCCGGATTCGGCCGTCGTGCTGGTTTTCCTCAACGAGACCACGACAGGCAAGGACAAGCCGCAACCGTTGATAACTCCGAGCGCCGTGCGAATTACGCTCACCAAGGTCAGCGGTTCATGGTTGATCTCGAAATTGGATCCGGTGGCATAAGCGCCGCGTCTTCTCGGTCGAACCCGTACCAGGTCGAACGTGCCGGTGTTATTCTCGTCAGGCGAGAACGCCGCTACCGGTGCCGTCACCGGCTCCGACATGGTCGGATTGAGCGCGTCGAGGAGTAGACGATGCGACCACTTGGTACCGTCGCCACAGCAATGCTGTTGGCTGCCAGTGCAGTTGGCTTTGTAGGTCCGGCAGCCACGGCCCGAGCAATAACGAAAGAAGACGTCGCGATCAACGGGACGTACCGCGTCACGTCTATCGGCAACTGGGCCAAGATCAATGATCAGTACAACGGCCAGCCGACGACTGTACAAACCTGGACGTTAAGCTCCACGTGCACGACCTTCCAGAACTGCGACGGCACGCTGAAAAGCGACGAGGGCTGGAGCGCACGGCTCTACATGCTTGACGGGATCATGTGGTACGCCAGACGTGAAGTGCCCAACTGGGAGCGGTGCCAGGACGGCAGCGCGTTCACCGGAAAGCAAACTTTCTATTTCTATCCCGTTGATCCCGACGGTAGCGGTGAATTCAAAATCGGGTCGCCGGTACTGGCCGGCAAGAATAAGACAACCGGGCCGAGCGGCGCTTGCGGGCAGAACCAGTGGCTCACCATCGATCTACCGATGCGGCTCGACAAGATCGGCTAACTGGCAGTCGATCGATCAGCCGTCGTTTATGTCGGAAGCAGGTCTTGCCACTTCTTGGGCGCCGTCGAGGTTGCCAGATCCGACTGCTGGTACAACTTCCCGTCCGGAGTGAGATAACGACCGGTCCGCGGGTCGTACGAGGCGACCGCGACCGACGGCACGGGTTTAATTGCCTTGGCGTCGAAGGAACTTGGGGCTGCGTGCGGCCCGCCTCCGTCGATCACGGCCGGTGGCCTCGGGGGCGCAGGCGGCCGGTGCAGGGCAGGCGGCGGCGGAACGTCGAGTGGCGCTATCGACGGAAAATCCCCCGCCCGAGTCGACATATTGGCCGCCGACGACGGCGCCGGCGGTGCGGCGGCGCCCAGCGTGCCCGGTGGCGGAGTCGCTCCCCGCGGCCCCGCGGGTGTTCCCCGCGGGATGGCCCCAAATGGCAGCGGCGTTCCCTCGACCGGGCCGAAGATTCTCTTGTCGGCGGTGACCCGGTCGTCGGGCGGTATGCCCTGGGCAAGCAAGTTGGGATCCACGGGGGACGGGCCGAGCACATGCTGGCGCATCGCCAACGGCATGTACGGCTTGTCGCTGTTGCAGATTTCGACCGTGGGCGCGCGCTTTCCGGGATGACCCATGCACGGATAGTTGCGGGCGCCGCGAACCGCAAGCGGTGAGTCCTGCGGCAGTTTGCAGTACATCCCGTCGGGCGTGTCGATGTCGGAGGTGTCTGCCGGGGATCGCCATTGGTTTTGCGGCAAGAAGCCGACCGTGCAAATGGGTGGATCGTCAACCGTGAGCGCGAAGTCACCCCTGGACTTGCCGTCGGGCCAGTTCAGGCTAGCCGCCGTTTGGGTGTACGCAACCGACGCCGGCAACAACACCAGCAGCTGCTCCAGCGACGGATGGTAAGTGATGCCGATCTGCCCGATGGTGGTCAGGTTGGCAAGCAACACCGGCAACGTCGGCTTGATCTGCTCGAAGAGCCGCGACGCCTCGTCCAACGCCCCGGGACCGTTCTCCAACACCGTGCGAACCTGGGAATCATCGTTCGCCAGCACATCCGAAATCCCGGCCAGGCTATGCGCCCACTGCCGGATCGAGTCGGTCGTCCGCGCCTGCGCGTCCAGCAGCGGCCCGGAGTCTTCGGTGAAGGCACGCGTACGGTCAACAATGTTGTTGGCGTCGGCGGAGATTCGCGACGCTGAATCGGACAGCGACGCCAAATCGTATCCGGCCCCGTTGAAGGCCTGGAAGGCCTCGTCGAGCAGCTGGCCGATCTTGTTCTTGGGAAGGCTCTTGACCAACGCGTTCACCTGATCGAGCATCGGTCCGACCGCTTGCGGAATCGTGGTGTCGTGCATGGCAATAACCGATCCGTCGTGCAGATATGGCGCCGAATCGGTGCGTGGCCGCAAATCCACATACTGTTCGCCCACCGCGGAGACGCTCAACACATCGGCTTGCAGGTTCGCTGGGATCTTGGGCGAAGTGCCAAGCGACAGCGTCGCTTTGGCGCCCTTCGCGGTAAGCGACACCGCAGTGACCTTGCCAACCTGCACTCCGCGGTAGGTCACGTTGGAGAATCGATATAGACCACCGGTCGCCGGCAGCTCGAGCGTGACAGTCATCCGACCGATACCGAGCAGGGTCGGCGCCTGTACATAGAACAGGGCCATCGCGATCACGCCGACGATCCCGACGATCGTGAAGATCAGTAGCTGAATCCGGACGAAGCGCGTCAGCATCTACCTGCTCCCCTCTGTCGACGGAATCCCCTGCGGCGGTGCATTCGGCGCTGCTGGCCCCGCAGGCGATGCAGCCGCGGGTCCGGGCAGTGGACCAAACCCCGGGGGTGCAGCTGCCGGTCCCGGTACCGGCCCGGGCGGTACAGCGGCGGGTCCCGGCAGGGGAGCGCTGAACTGAAGATTCGGCTGAGCAGGCCCCGGCGCTGGCGGGCCAGGTGGCGGCGGCGCCTGTGGGCCGGCCGGCGGTACCCCGGCCGGTGACGCCGGCCGGCCGGGTGGCGCCGGACCAGGCGGCGGCCCGAAGCCGCCGTGCAATGGATCGAGTGTGTATTGCAGGTAGTACGGGTCCCCGGGCGCGGGAATCAACTGTTCGCCAACTTCTCCCCAGTGCGTCCCAAGGAACAGGCCCGACTTGAGCTTGGGAATAGTCAGGTCCAAATCGACATGCAGGTTGAAGTAGTCACCTCGGACGGCTCGGTCGACGAAGTCCTGGGTGAATGGGAAGACCGTAGCCGCTGCAAGCGCCAGGTCAAGGTCCGGTCCGACATCGGCGAGCCCCTTGATGGTCGGCTCCAGATTCTTCAGATTTCTCACCAGGTCGGATTGAGTGTCGTTGATCAGCCCGGTGGCGATGTTGCTGAATGTGCGCAGGTGGTCCAAGGCGGCCGTCAGGCGCGGCCGCTCCTTGATCAGGACATCGAGCGCGGGTGGTAACTTGCCCAGCGCCTGGCTGATGACGTCGCGCTGTGCCGCGAACGTGCCGGCAAGCTGATCCAGTGCCTGGATGGACGCGACGATGTTGTCGCGTTGTTGGTCGAGTGTCCCCACGAAAGTGTCGAAACGGTTGATCAAATCGCGAACCGCAGCCCCGCGCCCGGATAACGCGGCGCTGAAATTGTGGATGACCTCCCCGATCTGGCTCAGTCCACCACCGTTGATGACCAGTGACAGCGACGACAGCGTCTGCTCGGTCGAGGGATAGGTCGACGATCGACTCAGCGGGATGGTGGCGCCCGGCCGCAGCCGTCCGACGCCGCGCTGCCCAAGCGGCGGATTGAGCTCCAGATGCATAGATCCCAACAGGCTGGTCTGACCGATGCTGGCCACCACGTTGGCGGGGATGACGACATCGCGCTTGACCGAGATCTCGACGTCGGCGTGCCAGTCTTTCACCTTCATCGGGCCGACGCTGCCAACTACGACGTCGTCGATCATCACCGGCGAATTCGACTCCATCGTAATGACGTTCGCTAATTCGACGTGATAGATGTCGGCGCCCGGTCCGCGTCCGACTGCTCCGGGTAACGGTAGCGAGTTGAGGCCGTGGAACGCGCAGCCGCTGACGGTCAGCGCCACGCTACAACCAAGGGCCAGCGCTCGCCGCACCGCAATCCGGGCGGTCACGGTTGCGCGCCTTCGGCTGGGAGCAGCATGCCCGGCAGGCTCGGCGCCGGTGGCGGAGCCTCAGGTCTCGACGGCGGTGGCGGCAGCGGCATCGCCGCGCCCGGTATCGCGGGTAGCGGTACCGATGGCGCCGGGCCGGGCACAATCGAATCACCATTCAGGCCGCCGTACGCCGACACTGCCGGCGGGATTTCGGGCGGTCCGGGCTTCGGGCCCGCCCCGCCGGGTGCGAGGCGCTCTTCGCTGTAGACAACGTTGGCTGGGTCGACCGACTTCTGAAGCAACGGATTGACTGGGAACGGCAGGCTGTTGAAGTTGAGCACCCGCAAACCGGGGCCGAGGAACAAGGCGCACAGCTTGCCCGATTCTACTGACGTGACGCTCTCTCTGGCCTCCGTTTGCGTGCAGCCGGGAGTGGGCAACGGAACAAACTCGCCTGCCCACGTAGGATTGGCGAAGTCCATGATCCCGAATCCGCCCACGATGGTTCCGGTGTCTGCGTTGTAGTCGTTGAAGAAGTTGCTGATCGCGTTCGGCGCGCCGTGCAGAATGTTCTCCAGAGCCATGTGCTGATCGACCAGAGGCTGGATGGCCTTACCCAGTCGGTCAATCTGCTCACTCGCCTCATCGCGGGTCCCGGCGATGAAACGCTGTACCTCACCGACCGCCGTCGACAGGTCGGTCAGCGCCGCGTCCAGATCAGATTTGCTGTCGTTGACCACGCTGGTGAGCGTGGCCAACCGGTTGTTGAACTGCACCATCTGAATGTTGCTGTCACGCAGGGCTGTGACGAAGGTCTGCAGATTCTTGATGATGTCGACGATGTTGCCGCTGCCGTTCGCGATGGTCCGCGCCACCCCGGACAGTTGAGCTATCGTCTGTCGCAACTTGTCGCCGTTGCCGCCGTCGAGTGCATCGGCGGCGCTGTCGATGAACCGCGATATCGCCGGTGTCGACACCTTAGCGTTCGGGCCTAAATCCGTTGCCAGCCGCATCAATTGGCTTTTGACCTCATCCCACTCCACCGGAATGGCGGTGCGTTGCACCGGTATTACCGCTCCGTCAGCCATAGCCGGGCCGCTCGTCCGATAGGCGGGAGTGAGCTCGACGTAACGGGCAGCTATCAAGTTCTGGGTGACGATGACCGCTTTCGCCTCCGCCGGAATGGGCACATCGTGGTCGACGTGCAAGGTCATCTTCGCCTGCGTGCCCTGCGGCTCAATGGATTTGATGGTGCCGACTTTGACGCCCGACACCCGTACCTGGTCACCGGGGTAGATCGCGGTGGCCGAGGTGAAGTAGGCGGTGATGGTCTTCGGGCCGAAAAAGATCTGTCGGACCACGAAGGCCGCACCGGCAACGAGAAGCCCCGCCAGGACCACTGCGGCGACGGTCGTGAGCCTGTTGCGCGGGATCCGGCGGATCCGAGCGGTCGCAGAGGTCACTGTGATCCTCCGATCCGTCCGCCCCAGGTACAGCCAGGGCACGGCGGAGCACCGTTATACAGCTGCTGGAGCAACGACCGCGGCACCGGCGACGGGAAGCCCGGACCGCGCGCGGTGTCGAAGGTGCGGAATCCCCACAGGTAGTCCAGGAAGGGCTCGAAGAGTTGCGGCATAGAGACGTTCGGGACGAACGCTGAGTAGGCGTACATGCTGGCGATAGCCTCACCCACCGTGATCTCAAATTTCGCGAGGCCCGGTAATGCTTTCTCGACGTTGTCGCGGTTCTTTTCCAGCACCGAAGTCACCGAATTCAGCTTCTGCAGCGCCGGCGCCAACTTGCTTTCGTTGTCATGCACCAATCCGGACAGCTGCTTGGACACCATCGACGTAGCGGCCAGCAGTTGAACGATCTCCTGCCGGCGCCCCGCCAACACTTGCAGCAGATCGTCGGAGTTGAGGATGAGCTTGTTGACCTGTTGGCTGCGTTCGGACAGGATGCCGGTGACAGCGCTGGCACTCTTGAGTAGGTCGGCCAGGCTCGTGTTGCGGTTGTTGAAGCTTTGCGATAACCGGCTGACCGCGTCGAAGGTAGGTCCCAATTGTGGGGCGATTTGGTTGAGCGTTGCCGACAACGTGTCCAGTGACTGGTTCAAGGTCGCGGTGTTTGTTTGGTCGGCGTAGGCCGTGAAGTCACTGACAGCCTGCGTTAGCGAGTACGGCGAGGAGGTGCGGGAGATCGGGATGACGTCCAAAGGATGCATGATCCCGCTGCCGGAGGACTCCAGGGTGAGCACGCGTTCACCCAGCAGAGTGCCGGTGCGAATGTGCGCGCTGGTGTCCTTGCCGAGTGGAACGTTGCCTTTCATCGTGAACGTGACCAGAGCATCGCCGTCGTGCAGCGACACATCCGACACCGTGCCGACTTTGATTCCCGACACTGTCACGGCGTTGCCGGTGGCAAGGCCGCCGGCTTCAGAGAACAACGCCTGGTATCGGACGTCGGTCGCCAGCGACACGATCCGATCGGGCGACAGGCCTACCAGGATGAGCATCCCGATTAGGACGGCGCCGATGAATCCGGCTTTGATCAGCCCAGTTCCGCGGTATTTCAACATCAGTGGCTCCCCGGTTCCGGTTCCGGTTCCTCGCACCTCGACGAATCGTCCCTGAACCAGGGGGCTAGCACGGTCTTGCCTGACAGATCGGTGCCACGGATCGTGATCTCGCAGAGGAAGTACGGGATGGTGGCGCCGAAGACGCCGAGCCGGACCAGCTTGCGATAGTTCCTGGGCGACTTCTGAAGCGCGGCATCGAGGCGGTCCTTGTCGTTATCGAGGTTCGGGGCCAACTTGCTGAGCTGGTCTACGGTGCCGGACAGCGGTGGCCTTGCTTTGCCCAGTAGGTCTGCCAGTGTGGTGGTGCCGTTGCTCAACGCATCGATGGCGGGACCGAAGGTGTTGCGGTCGTTCGCCAGTCCCGTCACCAGCCTCTCGAGGCGGTCAATTGCCCCGGAGAATTGGCCACCGTCCTTGTTCAGGGTGGCCGCCACGACGTTCAGGTTGTCGATCAGATGCTCGATCGTTTGATCGTTGTCTGCCAACGTATTCGTGAACGACGTCGACTTGTTGAACAGCGACTGCAAGGTACCGCCCTCACCCTGGAACACTTCTAACAGCGCTGACGAGAGCGCATTGACATCTCGCGGATTCAGGCCGTGAACAAGCGGTTTCAGTCCGCCGAGCAGCAAATCGAGGTCAAGCGCCGGCGCGGTATGACTGACGTTGATCTGCCCGCCGCCCGCCAGCCGCCGGGTCGACCCCGGCCCATCGACCAATTCGAGGTACCGATCACCGACCAGGTTGAGGTAACGAACCGCCGCCTTGGTGCCGTCGGTCAGCACGACGGACCGGTCCGCGTCGAACTTCACCACAACCTTTTTGTCCGGCTGCAGGGCAACACCGTTGACGGTGCCCACCCGGACGCCGGCGACCCGCACCGAATCTCCGGCCTTCAGACGTGACGCATCGTTGAAGAGCGCCGAATAACCGGTGACCGCACCGGTGCGGTACTGGCCGAAGGTGAAGAACAAAAACAAGGTCAGCACCGACATCACGACGGCAAAGACACCGAACTTGACCAGCGTCGGGCCCAGTGAGCCCCTCATCCCTGTTGTCCAACCTGAGCAGGATTGCGCGGTGGGCCGTCAATCGGCCCATACAACAGCTGTTTGAGGCCGTCGAAGTTGAGCAGCACCTGCGGATTCCCGTACCCCACCGGGTTGGCACCGGTATCTGCGACGAGAAGTTTCGCCCTGCTGTTGAAGGGGAGCTTCGGAAGACCCATGCAATGCGGGCCGCCCGTCGCCGCAACCTTGGGCAGGTTCGTCGGATACCGATAACGTTCGGCGCCCCACGTGAGACTCGCCACGATATTGATGCTCGGTTCCGACAACGGCGGACTCTTCCCCTGCACTGC
>Ga0209446_1000369_pt1 | contig 10179 bp, 7 predicted proteins | sample BogFormECP04_OM2_FD_188242 | JGI IMG/M metagenome (GOLD analysis project Ga0209446, IMG submission 188242) | Bog forest soil microbial communities from Calvert Island, British Columbia, Canada - ECP04_OM2 (SPAdes) (version 2) | ecosystem: Environmental > Aquatic > Freshwater > Wetlands > Bog ... | reverse complement strand
TGTCGAAGTCGGACGTGAGTGAATACTCATCCGTCAAGGGACCGAGGTTGCGCAGTGGCCACATGCGTCGCGTGCCCGTCGATACCACCATCAAATCGCAGCGAGCCTCGGGCGGTAGCACGGAATCGCGATACGCTTGCGGCTGGCGATCGAATAACTCCTCGCTGATCGCCGCGATTACCTTCACGTTCACACCGGCCGCCTCGAGTTTCGGCAGCACTTTCACCAGATTCACAGTGGAACTCGATCCTTGCGCGACCACGTAACCGTGGCGCGGCTTGTCCGGCGCGAAATCGCGGATCACGTACAGGCCCTTTGCCGCAGCGCGCAGATCGGAGTCGGCGAATTGGCTGCGGTCCGCGGCCGGGAAGTCGGGACGCGTGATGATGCCCACGCGCGGATCGCGCGCCGCAATTTCCGCCGCGGCGAAATAGCCGGGCGCGACATCGTTGTAATCCCAAAAGCTCAAATTGATCACCTGACCGCGCGGGAACAGCTTCCAACTAGCGGCCAAACTCCAAAACCGTGATGTCCTTGAATTGCCACGTCGTGGGCATGCCAAATACTGACTGCAACTTGGCGGCGACAGCGGGATAATCGTCTTGCACAGTGTCCCGGGCCGCGCCTTCTTGCCGGATCATGACCCACACGTGACGGAATTCGCGTGTGTTGAAGCCGAGGGCTCTTAGTAAGCTGCGATCATCGTCCCCCACGTCGTAAAACGGTGGCGTGAACAGATGCAGATCTGGCGCGTGTTGGTCGAGCTGGCGGTAGTAATCAAACAGCCCGATTGCATAGGACGGATAAATGACCACGGCATCCCCGGACTGCGCGGAGGTGAGAATTACATTTGTAGCGTTGCGCCAATCTTCGCGGGGTTTATGGTAGCCCCTGAAGAGAGTGGGGATCGAGGTCACGCACAATGCAACCACCAGCCACAGCCCGACATTCATTTTTGACAGCGCCGTCATTCCCCGGCCTGCCAGCATCACCGTAGCTGGCAAGCTGAAGATCATATATCTCGGAAGGAAGATGGGATGACGCAGCGACGCGAGTCCGGTGAGCACAATCGGCACCACGGCCCACGAGACGACCAACATCCCGCCCCAGAAGCTACCAGCAGTGGCCTCGCTATTTCGTTCGCGGCGGATCGCAATGGCGCCGGCTATCCACAGCATCGTGGACAGGAAAAATTTCCCGCCGGGCCCGCCCAGGAAGTGGCCGAGATACAGCAGTCCTGTTAGGGTCGGTTTTGGCATGCGAAAGGCCAGCGCTTCCGGTGGAACCCGAAGTACGTAGGTGAGTCCCGGCGCTGCAATCGCTAGAATTACCAGTCCTTGGACGATGAACCGTCCCCACGGCGCTGGCTTCCTGTGAAAGAACATCGAGCAGGCTTGTGCCACCAACACCAGTGCCGCGAAATAGTGACTGTAAACGGCCAGGACGCTAAAGATGGTCCACAGAATCCAGTCCCTTTCATAATTCTGCTCTACTGCGCGCACAAAAAACCACGTCGACACCAACACCAGCAGAATTGTCATGGTGTAACTGCGGGCTTCCTGCGAGTAGTACACGTGGGTCGGGCTGAATGCCAGGATTGCGGCCGATGCCAAGGCCGGTCGCAAGCCCACCAGTTTGCGCGCTACCAGGTAGATGACCGGAATGGAAGCGATCCCGAAGATAGCGGCAGGAAGACGGACCCAGGCTTCACTTTGGCCTAGGTGTAGCCAACCGCGCATGAGCAGGAAAAAGGCTCCTTGAAAGCTTGCCTCGCCATACCACCAGACGTGCACGAAGTGTGGCCATGCCATGCGCGCCAGCGCTACCGTAGCGCCTTCATCCAGCCATAAACTCTTCGTGCCGAGGTGAAAGAGACGGAAGCACCCTCCGGCGAGCGTCAAGAGGATGATTATCAAAACCCGGCCGTGCCGAGTCGATTCTGGATCCGACAGGAAATATCGCTTCGGCATGAGATGGGCGAGGGAGCGCTCGCTGCCTGCTGGCATATGCAGCTATCTTACAGCCGGGAGGGCAGGGCTCGCTTCAGCAGAGCGCAAGAATCAGGCACGGGGGAAAAAAAGACCCGTGCCTATTCATTGGCCAGGGCGGGTGGCCCACCCTTTCGGGAGTAGCTTAATTTTGGGGTGCCCCACTCTTCTCGTCCGCTTTTGGCGAGAGGTGGGCACGAAACGGTGATCGTCCCTTTGCCCAGATTAGCGTCCAAAAGAGGGACGCGAACCCTTCGACAGGCTCAGGGCAGGCTTTGGGGTGCCCGGCATGATTTCGTGGCATTTTCGTAAAACAGAAGGGCGGTCCACATGGTCCGCCCGATTCGCTACTCGTTTGACCGACGTCGCGCCTCGTTGCGCCCTACTGGAGAGTCGGCATGTCCGGCTCCGGCGGAATGTCCGGGTCCGGCGGAGCGAGTAAGGCCTTCGTTTCGCCGGTCCCTTCGTCGTAGATTTCGACTGACGGCTTGCAAACATCGGGAGGAAGCTGCGAACTCTTGCGCGTGGTAATGCGGACAAAAGCTCGTAGTTCATGCCGTCTGTCCGGATCGTCACGTAACTTGCTAGCCGATAAATCCAGGTGCACGGCTTGTCCACTTGTTACACCCCTGATCCAGGTTTGCAGGCGAACGGCTTCTGTCCTATCGACAAATTTAAGTAGTACGTCACACACATCCGGCGGCAGATCGCCGGGCGAACCGGTGCGGTTGACTACGTTCAGACGAGCGCTTTGGCCTTCGATGACGGCGATCATCCCAAACGTGAACGTCGGGTTAGAGTTACTTTGCGCGGTCGCTTTGATCGGCGATGCCGTTGCTATGAGCAGGGCCAGTATCCCCAGCGCTGCTGGTCGTGAGCCAGGTGTTTCTCATTGTTTTCCTCTTTCGAACCTGAATTTTCGGTACCCAAAATGCCGCTAGGAACGCCGCATACCCACATCGTGCAAGAATGCGGGAAGTGTGCGCTCATCCGCTCGCGCAGTCGATGCACTACCAGATCGCGTTCGCTTCGGGGCCTTTGAGCTCGACCTGAAGAGCGGAGCACTGCGCACCGGCGACCAAAAGGCGCTGCTACAGGAACAGCCGCTGCAAATCCTGCGGATACTGGTCGAGCGCGGAGGCGAAATCGTCACCCGCGAAGAGATCAGGAAGAAGCTGTGGCCCAACGACACTATTGTCGAGTTTGACCACAGCATCAACGCCGCCATCAAGAATCTCCGGCGCGCGCTGGGCGACTCGGCGAACGAGCCGCAGTACATCGAGACCTTCGCCCGCCGAGGCTATCGGCTCATGGTACCGGTGGAATGGGTGGAAGCCACCCGCGATGACGGTGATGCGCTCGCTCAGGCCGAATCGAGGCGGCCTGAGCCTGGAGCGCTTACCGGCAGGACGGTCTCGCACTATCGTGTGCTGGATATCATCGGGGGCGGCGGCATGGGCGTGGTCTATCGTGCCGAGGACCTCAAGCTGGGCCGGCAAGTGGCGCTGAAGTTCCTGCCGGAAGAACTGGGTAGCGATCCGCAGACGCTGGAGCGCTTCAGCCGCGAGGCGCGCGCCGCCTCCTCGCTCGACCATCCCAACATTTGCCCGATCCACGAATTCGGCGAGCATGAGGGCCGGCCCTTCATCGTGATGCAGTTGTTGCAGGGGCAAACTTTGCGTGACCGTCTGGCGACGGCCGCCGAAGAGCATGCGGCGCTGCCGCTCGAAGAACTGCTGGACATCGGCATTCAGGTGAGCGACGGCTTGCAGGCCGCGCACGAGAAGGGCATCATCCATCGCGACATCAAGCCGGCCAACATCTTCATTACGAGCAAGGGCGTCGCCAAGATTCTCGACTTCGGATTGGCGAAGCTGCTGGAGGAAGCGCCGCTTTTTAGCCCAGGCAACGAAGAGCAGGTGGAAGCGCCGGACTTTAGTCCGGCGAATAGGGGCGAAAGAGAAATTGGGTTTCAGCCCCGGCCGGGGCTGAAGCCCGGTTCAGAGGAGGAGTCGGAACGCCGGGCTGAAGCCCGGCTCTTCCACCCGCCCGCAACCCCTGCCGAAGCCACCCTCACCCGTACCGGTGCCGCAATGGGCACGGCAGGCTACATGTCACCCGAGCAGGTGCGCGGCGAGAGGCTGGATGCGCGCACCGACCTGTTTTCTTTTGGTCTCGTCCTGTACGAGATGGCCACCGGCCAGCGCGCATTCAGCGGCGAAACGGCGGCGGTTGTCCACGATGCGATCCTCAACGCCGCGCCGATTCCGGTGCGCGAGTTGAACACTACCCTTCCGACAGAACTCGTAACGGCGATTGACAAGGCCCTGGAGAAAGACCGTGAAAGGCGATACCAGACTGCCGCTGACCTCGGGACGAATTGCGCCGCTTGAGGAGCGACACGGGTTCTGGGCGAGACGCGGCGGCCTCAGCGCCACCGTCGTCCGGTTCAATCCCGATTGTGGAAGCCAGGCGAAGCACCAGCAAGCTAATCGCAGTGGTAGTAGTGATTGCCACCTTCGCGGTCGCCACTGCAATTGGTGGGTACAAGCTGCTGAAGAGAAATCCGCCGATGCCGGATACGCGCAACATGAGAATTCGCCCGTTGACCGATCATGGATGGTCCGTGGAGAGTGCCGGCATCTCGCCCGACGGCAGATTGCTGGCTTATGGGAAGAGGGAAGGCGACCGTAGCCTGCGGGTGAAGCAAGTGGCCGGTGGTGACGAGGTTACGGTCGTACCAACCCAGAGCGGCTTCTTCGGCGGTGGACCGACTCTCACACCGGACGGAAACTTTCTCTACTACGTAGATGATGACCTGTCTAACCGGGAAATCGCGAATGTCTACAGCGTATCCGCTCTCGGCGGCCCATCGCGGAAGATTGTCGGCGACGTAGACAGCGCGGTGACGTTCTCTCCCGACGGCAAGGACATGGCATATTTGCGTAACTTCCCCCAGAAAGGTGAACAACAGCTGTTAATTGCCAATGCGGATGGGAGTGGTGAGCAGGTTATCCTTCGGCGAGAGTACGTCTATTACCTGCGCACCAGTCGACGGGACGGGAGCTCTCATGGACTGCTGCCGGCAAACTACGGCAACGAGATGAGACTTGGCACGTCTATGAGACTGCCGGCGATGGAAGCGGCAGGATTGATTTGCTGGGGAGCAATGACACTGCTTTCGCCCCGACGGCCTGCGGCTCTGGAGATGTAGTCGTGTTGTCCAGAGTCATTGAGAACCTGACACCGAAGCTGTGGCGTCTGAATGTCGCCACGGGCGAGCTGAAGCAACTTACCTCCGGGAAATCTGAGACCACTTCTTCCTGCACGCCGGACGGCAAATGGGTGATCTACCAAGGATTCCTTGCGACGGATAGCATGTCGCACATATTCAAGGTATCCATCGATGGCGGTACGCCGATTGAGCTCGCCCGTGGGGATGTGACTAGTCCAGCAGTGTCACCGGATGGGTCATTAGTTGTCTATGTGACATCTAACGGGACCCATCCAAAGTGGGTCGTGCAGAGCCTGGTGGGCGGAGCGCCCGCACGCGAGTTTGACGTGCCTCCCGGCGGCGAGCCGTGGGCTCACAATGTGGTTGGGTGGATTCCAAACGGACGCGGATTCACTTATGTGGGCAACACGACTGGGAGTACGCAGGATGTGTACATGCAACCCTTGACGGGTGGCCCACGGGTGCAGTTGACCCACTTCGTTTCCGAGCCAGCCCTCGTGATGGCCTATGGCTGGTCACGGGATGGGAAGAAATTTGCGGTTACCAGGGGTCGCTACAACAACACGGACGGGGTCATGTTCAGCAACTTCCGGTAGGCTGCATCCGCGAAGACTCGGTGCCCCAGGCCATCTCTTCCACCGTGCGAGCGCAGACCGCCCACTCGACTAACCGATCATCTTGCGTTGATCGCCGATGCGGCGCTCGCGTTGGTTTGCGAATCGCTGCACGCCTGCGAAAATCGAATCGGGATCGAGATGCGCTTCCGCGATCACATCCGGTTCGAGGCCGCCGCTTCTCCAGGAATTGTCGAAGTCGGACGTGAGTGAATACTCATCCGTCAACGGACCGAGGTTGCGCAGTGGCCACATGCGTCGCGTTCCGGTTGATACCACCATCAAATCGTAGCGAGCCCCGGGCGGCAGCACGGAATCGCGATACACTTGCGGCTGGCGATCGAACAACTCCTCGCTGATCACCGCGATCACCTTCACGTTCACGCCGGCCGCTTCGAGTTTCGGCAGCACTTTCACCAGATTCACCGTGGAACTCGATCCTTGCGCGATCACGTAACCTTGGCGCGGCTTGTCCGGCGCGAAATCGCGGATCACGTACAGGCCCTTTGCCGCCGCCCGCAGATCGGAGTCGGCGAATTGGCTGCGGTCCGCGGCCGGGAAGTCGGGACGCGCCACTTCCAGCGTGATGATACCCACATGCGGATCGCGCGCCGCAATTTCCGCCGCCGCGAAATAGCCGGGCGCAACATCGTTGTAATCCCAAAAGCTCAAATTGATTACTTGGCCGCGCGGGAACAGCTTCCACACTTGCGGCGCGAAGATGCCGAAGTGGGTGCGCGCATCGGCCGCGGTTTCAGGACCGGAGTGCGCGGCGAGAATATGCAGCACGCCGACGCGGAATTTGGTGTCCTGATTTTGTTGACTCCAGACACGCGCCGGAGTGTACATCAGCGGCGTGAACGCTCCGTACGTGCCGCTCAAAGCCCAGACGCCGGCAAACTTTTCGGGATCGACGGAAGCGCTTTGACTCACCAGCCCGATGGCGGTGGAAACATTGCCCGCTTCTTCAATGGGCGCTTTCAAGCGCGTGCCCAGCGGATTGTCCGTGGGACTGTAGTGTCCCCACAAACTGCCGTGCTCCACGTTGATCGACTCCGAAAGGTCGGCCGCCACCGTGAAGAATCGTCCTTCCGTGACGTAATTCATCCACTTGATGATTTCGGAAATCGCGCGCCGCGCTCCGGCCACCTCGCCCGGTTTCTTGAACAGCGCGATGTTAACTTGCTTCTCCGCACCGGAAATCACATTGCGAATCGAGAGCTTCTGCGGCTCTTCCGGTAGCGCCGCGACGCGCAGACGTTCGTCGAGGAACGGATCGCTCGAGGCTGAGATCCGCAACTTCACGTCGTCGCGCACGGTATCGCCAATTTCCACGAGCCGATCGGCGAGGCGATCGCCCAATCCGTTGCGGTCGAACAGCGACATCACCACGTCGATGTTGGTCTTGAACTGGATCAATCGCTCGCGATTGTTGCTGACCGCGCCCTTGCGAATCCCTTCGAACTCCACGCCGTAATGCTTCTCGAAGGTCTGCGCCAGCGCGACAAAATACTCCGAGTTCATTTTCAGCGCATAGGGATGGCTGGGGTAACTCACCAGTTGATCGCCGCCGTAGCCGGGGATTTTTCCGTCGACGGCTGCGGGCCAGTAGCCCTTGGTCGTTTTGCCGATCGCGACGATTGGGCGACGGTCGTGCGGGTCCACTTCGTCCATGGCTTTCAGCGCTGCGGCCACTTCGCCGTAATCGTTACCGTGCGACAGGGTGAAAACGTTCCATCCATACGACGTCCATTGCTCCACCAGATCGTAGCCGTCGAACTGCGCGGCGATCACGCCACCAAGCAGGCGATCGTCGATGCCCGCATTGTTGTCGGAAACCATCACCCGCAAACGCTTTCCCACTTGCAGCGCGAGCGCCTGCGTCTTTAGTTCCTGCGCGTGGCCTTCGGTGAGCGCGAATTCGCCTTCCAGCGCGATCACCTTCGGCGAGGCGGAGGGGCCCGCTATATCCCAGAACGCTGCTTTGCCCGCGGCTGTCGCGATGCCGATGCCCGAGGGTCCGCCGTTCACGTCGTTGGTGATGTCGGTGCTTTCGGCATGTCCCGCGAGCGCGCGAATGCCGCGGCCTTTTGCTTGCGCGAACAACGGATGGTCTTCCAAATCGGTTTCGTGCAGCAGCGTCTTCAGCGCGCCGGCGCCGCGACGAAATCCCAACGCGTCGATCGGCAGCATCGCGACCTGCGGGTCGACGCGATAACGCGGATCGCCGGTCTGCTGATACTTGCGATACAGTGCCTGGCCCATGATCATCCACAGCGCATAGCAGGTGGGGACCGAGTGTCCCGCCGCCATCATGAATTTGTCGGAGTAGGGATGCTTCGGCCGGCGGTAATCGAAACGGAGTCCGCCGTTTTCAGGACCGATCAAATGCGCCGCCACATTGTACGGTGTATATGCGAGCGGTCCGCCGAGATGCCCGGTTTGCGCGTAATTTCCGAGCAGCACGAGGGTCATGCAGGTCATGTATCCAACGTCGTCGAGCAGCGGATCGTAAGCCAAAGGTTGTTGCTGGGAGGGAGAAGGAACTACAGAAATGAGCGATGTCATAGATGGTCTCAAAAAGAGCTATATCACTAGTATCCATGAAAATCCGGAAAAATGGGGGCCAGCTAGCGTGGCCCACGGCAATCGCATTTGGACTACTGCTTTTCCGGTGCAATCTCGGGGCGGGTGTCACGATTGGTCTCCGACTGAATCTGTTTCGAAATCTTCTCAACTTCGCCGAAGACCCGCATCAGGTTGCCGCCAAGAATTTTGTCGAGATCGGCTGCCTTGTAGCCACGCTCGTAGAGTGCCTGAGTAATCTTCGGCAGGTCGGCCGCGGAATCCAGCCCTTGCGGAGAGCAGTCGATGCCATCAAAGTCCGAGCCTAGCCCGACGTGGTCCACGCCCGCCACTTTCACCATGTAATCAATGTGGTCAATCAGATCGCTGAGCGAAGGACGCGGCAGCTTGGTCGCAAGCGCAGCCTTGGCCGCGTCCAGTTGCTTTTTAACCTCGGGCGTCTGTGGCTCCTTGAACAATGATTGCACTTTCTCATAGTTGGGATCGTGCTGGTCTTTGAGCTCTTTCGCCCTATCCACATACTTCTGCGAGATGAAGCCGCAGTAGAAATTCACCTGTGCGACGCCGCCGTTGCGGGCGAGCGCGATCAGCATGTCGTCGGTCATGTTGCGCGGCACGTTGGTCAGCGCGCGCGCGGATGAATGCGACGCGATGACCGGGGCGCGGCTCGATACCAGCACCTGATAAAACGTGCGATCGGCCACATGGGAGATGTCCACCATCATGCCCAGCCGGTTCATCTCGTGCACTACCTGACGTCCAAAGGGGGTGATGCCGTCGTGGTGCTGGACGTTTTTGTCGTTGAGGTCGCCGCTGGAATCGCCGAGTTCGTTGGTGTTTGACCAGGTCAGCGTCATGTAGCGCACGCCGAGGCGATAGTAATCGCGCAGAACGCGCATATCGCCCTGAATGGCGTGACCTCCCTCGACGCCCAACAGCGCCGCCAGTTTGTGCTGGCGATGCGCCGCCAGGATGTCCTGCGTGCTGAAGGCCATCAGCATCTTGTCGGGATGGAGGCGCGCCTGTTCGTACACCGAATCAATCATGTCGAGCGAGCGCTTGATCTCCTGTCCCTTGAAGGTCCAGGGATTCACCCAGATGGAGAAGAACTCCGCGCCGAGGTTGCCGGTCTTGATCTTGTTGAAGTCGAGGTAGCCGGTGCCGGCATCTTGCGAAAGATCAAAATTCTCATCCACCAATCGGCCGGGGGTGTCGGCGTGCGTGTCAATGATGAGGGCCGAGTTGTGAATGGATTGCCAGCCGGTCGCCGCGCCGCTAGGTGACGACTTCTTCGGCGCTGTGCCTTGCGATGTGTCGGTAGCTGGATTCGCGTTCTGGGCGAAGGTGAGGACAGGGAAGAGGACTGCTGAGAAGAGCGCACGACGGAAGCTTGCCATCGCTATGATTTTGAGACTCCGAAGAGAATGTTGGTGCGCTTGGATTGTAAATGAAGCAGCGTAGAGGGAGAGGAGATACTTGGGTGGCAGGGATGCCGGGCCCCCTTCTCAGACAATTCCGCCACTCTGCTCGCCTCCGGCTAAGGTTGTCGGTCGGCTTTTCTTCAGTACGGCGCGAACGGATTCCTCGAATTCGTCCTGAGTGAACGGCTTGTCACGAAAGCTTACTAGAGCATTGTGCGCATGAATCAAGCGGACGAGTCCCGTAAATGGCCCAAAAACCTGTTTGATTCTTGGTGCATTGAGCGAGTACCGCCCCAGCGCATCGAGAAGACGGAGAAGCTCCCGTTTGCTGACGT
>Ga0209446_1000367_pt1 | contig 10186 bp, 7 predicted proteins | sample BogFormECP04_OM2_FD_188242 | JGI IMG/M metagenome (GOLD analysis project Ga0209446, IMG submission 188242) | Bog forest soil microbial communities from Calvert Island, British Columbia, Canada - ECP04_OM2 (SPAdes) (version 2) | ecosystem: Environmental > Aquatic > Freshwater > Wetlands > Bog ... | reverse complement strand
GCCGCCCGTATTTCAACGTGACGACGCGCCAGCCCATCATCTCGAACATCGCGTCAATGCGGCCGAAGAGGCGATCGGAGACCACGGCGTCGAGGCTCTGGCGGTTGTAGTCGATCACCCACCAAAGGTTGCGGACGTCGTGCTTCCAGCCTTCGAGCAACGCCTCGAAGATGTTGCCCTCGTCGAGTTCGGCATCGCCGGCGAGCGCTATCATGCGGCCGGGCGGGTCGTCTGTCGAAACCAAGCGCTTGAGACGGAGATAATCCTGGGCGAGCGAGGCGAACAAGGTCATGCCGACGCCGAGCCCGACGGACCCGGTCGAGAAATCGACGGTCTCGCCGTCCTTGGTGCGCGACGGATAGGATTGAGCCCCGCCAAAGCCGCGAAACCGCTCCAGCTTGTCTCGCGTCTGACGCCCGAGCAGGTACTGAATGGCGTGGAACACGGGCGACGCGTGCGGCTTGACCGCGACGCGATCCTGCGGTCGCAGCACGTTGAAATAGAGCGCCGCCATCAAGGTCACCACCGAGGCGCTCGACGCTTGGTGCCCGCCGACCTTGAGCCCGTCGCGGCTTGGCCGGAGATGGTTCGCGTTGTGAATCATCCAGGTCGAGAGCCACAGCACCTTGCGCTCGAGCGCGTTCAAACAGAGGACCTTGTCGCCGGCCTCTATTTCGTGCTCTCGGTCGAGACCGCCTTCCAGGGCGCGCAGCATCGTTCAACTCCCGCTTCCGGGAGACCCAGATTAGCACAAACCGCCCTTAACCCAGCGCTCTCCCCGCGAGGTGGGAGGGTGAGGGGCATTTGACCAGGCGCCGTCGCATGCCTAAATAGGCTGGTGAGACGCCAAGCCGGGAGCGTTAGCGAGATGGCCGAGAGCACGAGCGAGACCGAAAAGCGGCGGATCGTCCTGACCGAGAGTGCCGCAAGGCGCATCGCGATGTTGAGGGCCCAGGAACAGGTCGAGGATGCGTTTCTGCGGATCGCCGTTTCCGGCGGCGGCTGCTCCGGGTTTCAATACGGCTTTACCTTCGATGATCAGCGCAACGACGACGATGTTCTGTTCGAGCGCGACGGCGTCACCGTTGTCGTCGACGATGTCTCGCTCGGCCTGTTGAACGGCGCCGAGGTCGATTTTGTCGAGGATCTGATGGGCGCCTCGTTCCAGATCCGCAATCCGAACGCGGCCTCTTCGTGCGGCTGCGGCAATTCCTTTTCGATCGGCTGAGCGCTCGCATCCTTGCGGCCGTGAAGATCGCCAGCTGGAACGTCAATTCGGTAAAGGCGAGGCTGCCGCATCTGCTGGCGTTCCTTGAGGAGGCGCAGCCCGATGTGCTGTGCCTGCAGGAGACGAAATGTCCGGCTGCCGATTTCCCGATGCTCGAGGTCAAGGGGCTCGGCTACCACGTCGAGACGATCGGACAGCGCGCCTATAACGGGGTGGCGTTGTTGTCGAAACGTCCGGCCGAGGAGATCGTTTGCGGACTGCCCGGCGGCGAGAATGACGAGCAGCCGCGCTATATCGAGGCGTCATTTGGCGCGGTCCGCGTCGCCTCGGTCTATCTGCCGAACGGCAACCCGGTCGGGACCGACAAGTTCACCTACAAGCTCGCCTGGATGGAGCGGCTCGTCGACCATACCCGCGAATTGTTGCGCCGCGAGATCCCCTTTGTGCTCGCCGGCGACTACAACATCTGCCCGACCGACGACGATGTTTATGATCCCGTGGCGTTTCGCGATGACGCGCTGTGCCGGATCGAGGCGCGATCGCGGTTTCGCGCCCTCGTCTATCTCGGGCTGACCGACGCCTACCGCGTCTTCCATCGCGAGCCGCACCGTTACACCTTTTGGGACTATCAAGCCGGACGCTGGCACCGCGACGAAGGGCTGCGCATCGATCACCTGCTGCTGTCGCCGCACGCAGCCGACAGGATCGCGGCCTGCGGCATCGACAAGAGGCCGCGGGCCAAGGACCGGGCGTCGGACCACACGCCGATCTGGTGCGAGCTCGCGGTTTAGCCTGACCTTGCTAGCCCCCTGCTAGCCCGAATTTCCATTCTCATCAGATTTCCATTGCTATTCGGCTGTTACGGCAGCTTTAATTCGTTGATCCCTTCAAAAATTCCGTTGTTCCGCGGAGTAACGAATTTGCGGCCTAAGTAACTGAAATGTTGTAGTATTCCACCGGCCAATTCGGGCGGTTCTACGGCAAAAACGCGATTTTCGCTGTATTCGGGCAATTTGCGAGCGGCCAATGTCCGTGTGAGAAACGCGCGCTAGCTGCTCTGCACGAAGCGCTCAGCGGCGGCGGCGAGGGTGTCCTTGCCTTCTTTGAACGGCGCGAGCGGAACGACGACCAGCCCACGATCACCTGAGCCGAGCTCGGCGAAATCGTGGGCGATCGCAAAGCCGCCCTCTCGCGAGACGGCGATCAGGATCGCTTCTGGCGGCCGAGTTAGCGGGCCGTCCTCGGCGATTACGACCTCGCCCACCGCGAACTCCTGATCGGCAAACGCAACGCGCCCTCGCGATCCGGCGAAGCGCGACAGGCCGACAAAGGCAGGCGCCGCCAACGCTGCGGCCGAGAAGGTCGTCTCGAAATCGAAATGCCGGGCGATCGATTCGGCAAAGCTCGCTCGCTTCGGCGATCCGAAGCACGACGGGCAGCCCCGGATTGCGGGCACGCGCGCCGAGCGCGATCTCCAGGTTGAGGGTATCGACATTGGTCAGCGCGATCACGCCGTGCGCCGCATTCAGATTACGCAGATCGAGCGTCGCGTCGCGGCTTGCATCGCCGGTCAGGAGATCGAAGTGCTGCTCACGCGCCCGTTCGACGATGGCCGCATCGGGAGAGATCTCGATAACGACCAACCGCTTGCCGAGCGCGAGCAGCAGGTCGATTACCCCGGAGCCGATGCTGCCGGCGCCGCAAACGACGATATGTCCGCGGCGATGCACCGGGCGCAGGCCTTGCATCGTGACCCAGTGCACCCGCGTCAGCAACGAAGCGCCAAAAGCGATGAAGAGGCCGGTAAGGATGATGCCGGACAGCATCAGCAGGATGGCCGCGACGATATCGACGGGATTGTTCCGGTCGGGCGTCAGGTCGCCGTAGCCTGTCGTCGTCATCGTCGTGACCACGAAGTAGACCGCGTCGAGCCAACCGAAAACGGTGTGGAAGTACCAGCCGCCCAAGAGAAAAACCACGAGTGCCGCCGCCGCGAGGCGGGCGAGGATCGGGTTGAGCCGGGGCGGCTGCCGCCCGGCGGGATGCAATAGCGACCGCAGCCTGAGGCCAAGCGGCAAGCGGGCGCTCACGACCGGCGGGAGGGGCGCAGTGCTCTCCAGCCTGGTGATGTCACCATAGACGACGAGCTCCGCCCGACCGGCGAGGACCCCCTCCCGGGCGAACCCGGTCTTGCCGTCGACCGCAAGGATGCGCGCGCCGAGCACCCGCTCGGCTTGCGCGATAGTGTCGCCGGGAACGCCGCAGCTCTCGGCGATCCGCGTAACGAAGCCGGTCAGCGGGCCGTCCGGTTCGGGAAATTGCAACCCGCGCAAGCAGGAAGGGTCGATTGCAGCGGCGGCATAGGTAGCAGCCGAATGCCAAGCGAGCGACAGGACCGAGCAGTTCGGAAGATTCTGCTCGATCTTGTAGGCCAGGGTTCGGTTGAACTGCCGCAAAACGACGCGGATCCGGGGATTGGCGTCACGCGCGAGCAGCGCCGAATGGAGGTTGAGCTGATCGTCCGGTGACAAAGCGAGAATCGTGATCGCATGATGCACACCGGCGCGGTCGAGCCCCTCCGCGCTGTCCGGGCGGGCCGCGGCGATGAAAACGGCGCCTATGCCCTCTACCGCGAGCAAAGTCGGGATCCCGGCGCCAGAGTACGACAACCCGGTGGCCTTGCAGGGTGCAGAGCTCTTGCGCCGCGCTGAGCGCGATCGTACCCCCACCGACGACGATCATCACGGGATCGTCGGGCTCGGCCACGGCAGGTTCCTCAGACCTCCGGATCGGAAGGGTAGGCGTGCTGGGCCCCGGCACCGTCTTCGACGTTCCACCCACCTGCCTCCCCTCCCACGGAAACCGCGCAGGGGGCAATCGGCACCTTGCCGTAGCCGCCGGGAATATCGAGGACATAGGTCGGCTGGCACAGCCCGGAGATGCGGCCGCGGAGCGAGCCAACGAGACGCTGGCCAGCCGCGATACCGGTTCGGAAATGCGCGGTGCCTCGGGCGAGATCGGCATGGTGAAGGTAGTAGGGCTTGACCCGCATTGCGACGAGACCCCGAAACAACGCCTCCAGCACGGCCGCGTCGTCATTGACGCCGCGCAGCAGGACGGTCTGAGACAAGAGCGGGATACCTGCATGGCTGAGCCGGGTCAGCGCTTCTCTCGCGCGCGGGGTCAACTCCCGCGGATGGTTCGCATGAACCACCACATAGACTGCCTTTTCCGCCGCGAGCGCCTCGATCAGCGCAAGCTTCACCCGGCGTGGGTCGACCACCGGGACGCGCGTATGAAAACGGATCACCGCGAGATGCGGGATCTGGTCGAGCGTGCGCACGATGTCGCCAATGCGGCGGGGCGCGAGGAGGAGGGGATCGCCGCCTGTGACGATCACCTCCCAGATCTCATGGCGTTCGCGGATGTAGTCAAATGCGCGGTCGAGTGCCTCTCGGCTCATCATCGCCGGTTTCTTGCCGACGACCTCCCGGCGGAAACAGAAGCGGCAGTAAACCGGGCACAGCAAAGTCGGCTTCAGCAGCACCCGATCGGGATAACGATGGACGATCCCAGGGACCGGCGACCAGCGCGCGTCGCCGATCGGATCGGCGCGTTCCTCGGGAGCGACGTCGAGTTCCGCCGCGCTCGGCACGAATTGCGCCGCGATCGGATCGGCGGGATTCTCTCGGTCGACCAGGGCTGACACATCCGCAGTCAGAGCGACGGCAAATTCGCTGGCCACTCGGCGGATCTCGGCAAGCCGGTTAGTTTCGACCAGCCCGGCGGAAACGAGATCCTTCGCGCGAATGGTTCTGGTCGGCACCATCAGGTTGCCGTCAGCCGATCATAAGCCGTCCTCAGGCGATCACGGTCGCGAATCGTGTCCGCCTCGCGGTCGCGCTGTTCCTCGACGACATCCACGCTGGCCTTTGCTACGAAATCGGGGTTCGCCAGCTTGGCGCCGATCTTGGCAAGCTCGGCATCGAGCCTGACGATTTCCTTGCCGAGCCGCGCTTTTTCCCGGGCGAGATCGACCACATCGCCGACGTGCAGGACCAAAGTTGCACCGTCGACGACGACCTGGATCCCGCCGGGCGGCACGGTAACGATCGGCTCAAACCGGTCAACTCGTGCAAGGCGCATAAAATGCTCGCGGTGTCGCTCGATCCGTTCCGCCGCAAGGGACTCCGCGTCCTTGAGGAGGAGCGGGATCCGGGCTGCGGGTGGGACGTTCATCTCGGCGCGCAGCCCGCGGATCGACGAGATTGCCTGGACGACCCATTCCATTTCGGCCGAAGCGGCGCGATCGGCAGAATCGGGCGGAAATTCGGGCCAAGGCGCGGTCAGCAACAAACCCGCAGCCTCGCCGGCCAAGTGCTCCCAGATCTCTTCGGTGATGAAGGGCATGATCGGATGCAGCAAATGGACGACGCGACCCAGGACCCAGGCGGTCGCAAGCTGCGTTTCGGTCCGTGCCGCCGCTTCATCGCTCTGCAAGATGGGCTTGGTGAACTCGATATACCAATCGCAGAAGGTTCCCCACACGAACTGGTAAAGGCGGCTCGCGGCATCATCGAAGCGGTAGGCGTCGAGGGCGGCGGTGACCGCAGCGGCGCAGTCGGATGCCGCCGAGGCGATCCACCGGTTGACGGTGAGCCGGTATTGTGCCGGCGCAAAACCGAGGGCGAGGGCGCAACCGTTCATCTCCGCATAGCGTGCTGCATTCCACAGCTTTGTCGCGAAGTTGCGGTATCCCTCGACCCGGCTTTCGGCGAGCTTGATGTCGCGGCCGGGTGCCGCCAGCGCGGCGAGGGTAAAACGGAACGCATCGCAGCCATAGCGGTCGATCAGTTCCAGGGGATCGATGATGTTGCCGCGCGACTTCGACATCTTCTGCCCGCGCCCGTCGCGCACCAGAGCATGGATATAGACGGTGCGGAACGGAACGTCGCCCATGAAGTGCAGTCCCATCATCATCATCCGGGCGACCCAAAAGAAGATGATGTCAAAGCCGGTAACGAGCACATCGGTCGGGTAGTAGCGCGCGAGCTCGCGGGTGGGTTCGGGCCAGCCGAGCGTCGAGAACGGCCACAACGCGGAGGAGAACCACGTGTCCAGCACATCCTCGTCGCGACGCAGCGCCACCGCCGCGCCGTATTTCGTGGTCGCCTCGCGCTGTGCTTCCTCCTCGGTCTCAGCGACGAAGAGCGCCCCTTCCGGCCCGTACCAGGCCGGAATCTGGTGGCCCCACCAGAGCTGGCGGGAGATGCACCAGGGTTGGATCTTACGCATCCAGTCGAAGAAGGTGTTCTCCCACTGACGCGGGACGAAGCGGGTGCGCCCCTCCTCGACCGCCACGAGCGCCGGAGCGGCAAGAATTCGGGCGTCGCAATACCATTGGTCGGTCAGCCAAGGTTCGATCACCACACCCGAGCGGTCGTGATAGGGGATCATCAGGACATGATCCTCGACCTTATCGAGAAGACCGATCGCGGCGAGATCGGCAACCACCTTTTCGCGCGCTTCGAAGCGATCGAGGCCCCGATACTGTGCCGGCGCCGCGTCGTTGAGCCGGGCGTCCTTGTCGAAGATATTGAGCGGCGCCAGACCGTGCCGCCGGCCAACCTCGAAATCGTTAAAATCATGAGCGGGCGTGATCTTGACCGCGCCGCTCCCGGTTTCGGGATTAGCGTGCTCGTCCGCAACGATCGGAATGAGCCGGTCGGTGAGCGGCAGGCGAACCGATTTTCCGACGAGATCGGCAAAACGCGAATCACTCGGATGAACAGCGACACCGGTATCGCCCAGCATGGTTTCGGGCCGAGTCGTGGCTACGATGATGAACCGGCCGGGAAGCTCGGCGAGCGGATAGCGGATGTGCCACAGCGAGCCTTTGGTTTCGCGGCTTTGGACTTCGAGATCCGAGATCACGGTGTGCATTACCGGGTCCCAGTTGACGAGCCTTTGGTCACGATAAATGAGGCCTTCGCGATAGAGCTGGACGAAGACGCGTCGCACCGCCGCCGCGAGGCCCGGGTCCATCGTGAAGCGTTCGCGGCGCCAATCCGGCGAGACACCGAGCCGGCGCAATTGGTGGATGATGGTGCCGCCCGATTGCTCTTTCCATTCCCAGACGCGCGCGACGAACCGCGCGCGGCCGAGATCATGTTTCGCCTTGCCCTCGTCGGCGAGCTGATTGCCAACCACAATCTCGGTAGCAATGCCGGCGTGATCGGTGCCGGGTTGCCACAGCACGTCGCAACCCCGCATGCGCTGATAGCGGACCAGCACATCCTGCAACGTAAAGTTCAGAGCGTGCCCAATATGAAGGCTACCGGTAACGTTTGGGGGCGGCATCATGACGGTGTAGGGCCGCCTGTCGCTGTCGGGATCGGCGGCAAAACCACCGGAACGCTCCCACAGCGCATAGCGGCGCGCCTCTACGGCGGAAGGATGATAAGTCTTGTCCAGCACCTCTGAACCGTCCTTGATTGAGCGGTTGGGATGGAGCCGAGCGGGACCGGCCTATGTGCGATTATTCGAAAGGGGGCCCTGATTCGTCGGTCAGCCTAGTCCCGCCTCGCCAACAACGCGCGTGATTTCTTCACGCACTAACCGTTCGACGATACCGGGGAGATGGTCGTCGAGCCAGGCTTGCAGCAATGGGCGTAGCAATTCGCGCACGATCTCATCGAGCGTGCGCTCGGCGCCACCAAGCGCCAGTTCTCCCTCCCTGCGCCGCTCGCGCGGCAGTGCGCCGAGTTGGGCGAACGCGGCGGCCGCAGCCCCGGACGTGGCGGCCGATACGATGCGGTGTCGATCAGAGTCGAGCCTCGGTTCGATCGCGGCATCGGGGCGCAACGGTTCCGGCTCCATTCGGCCGGCGGTTTTCGCGACAGAGAACGCGGTTGCCGCACCGGCCGCGCCCGGTAGCGCAGTCGCACCTTCGACCCGGTGCACCGAGCCGTCCTCGTCGACCGCCTGGGTGAGTTCGAGGATATCGCTCCTCTGTCCCGCGGCGGGAGCGACAGTTTCGCCCGGCCCTTGGTCCTGGGCGCGTCGTTCTGCTGGGTGTTTGTCCTCGGCGATAATGCGGCTGATGGAGGCTATGATCTCCTCCATCGAGGGTTCTGGCTGAGACTTTGCGTCCGGCATGGCGACACCCAATTCTTTACGACCAACTTGGTTATGACGTTCGGGGCTTGCCAGTGAGAGCGCCCCGGTGCACGCCGGCTCACTCGGAAAGGCCGCCGCGAAAGCCGATCCACTTGTCCCTAACCTGCTTATAGTGCTGCTCCATATCATAGAGCTTCACCGGCAATTTGAGTTCCGGCGCGATCAGCCGGCCGATCGCCGCCGCCACGTTGAACTCGGCGAGCGCGGCATCGTGCTCCGAGGTGACGAGCTGGGATTGGGTCGTGAGCAGCGTCTGGTTCTGGATCAAAACGTCAAGCACGGTACGGGTGCCAACCAACGCTTCCTGCTGCGTGCCCTCGAGGGCGATCTGTGCTGCGCGCACGGCCGAAGCGAACGACGAGATACTTGCCCGCGCCGCCTGCAAGGTCGACCAGCTCTGGGTCGCCAGCTGCACCGCTGCCCGGCGGGCGTCATCGACTTGGCTACGGCGCTGCCCGACCGTCTGCTGTGCTTGCCGGGTTTGCGAGTAGATCGCGCCGCCTTCGTAAAGCGGCATCGTCATTTGTGCCATGATCGAGGCCGACTCTTCCAGGGAGCTATGCAACGTGACGGAGGGAGCAAAGGAGCGGTTGAGTCCCCCGACGATCGAGATCTGCGGCAATAACTGTCCACGCACAAAGTCGATGTTGTCGCGCGCTGCAAGTTCGGCAAAATTTGCCGAGATGACGCTGAAATTATTGTTGGCCGCAAGACGCGCGGCTTCTTCGGCGGTCGCGGGAAGCGTCGGGCGGTCCCGTGGCAGCATCAGCGTGCCCGGGGGGTGGCCGACCGCGCGGACATATTCTTCCCGGCTGATCTCGAGATTGCCTTGGGCAGTGACTAGCTGGCCAACCGCTTGAGCGAGGGAGGCCTCGGCCTGTGCCACATCGGTGCGGGTCACCTCGCCCACCCGAAATCGATCCTGGGTCGCCTCGAGCTGCTTGCGCAGGACCGCCACGTTGTTGCGGTTGACCTCCAAGAGAGCCTGATCGCGCACCACGTCGAGATAGGCCATTGCGACGGCCTGGAATACCGTGGTCTCGACCGCCAGGGTTTGGGCCCGTGCCGACTCCACGAGGTTGATCGCCTGACTGGTCTGCGCTGCGGTCCGACCGCCGGAGTAGACCTGCTGGGTTGCCTGGAGATTGAGGCTGTTCGAATAAAAGGTCGAATAGGCGGCCAGCCCGCCAGCTGTGGCCGCCCCTGTGCCCGGCGAAACGAAAGCGCTTCGCGTGCCTCCCATCTGCCCGTTGAAGTTCACCGTCGGGCGCCAATTCGCCAGCGCCTGCGGCACTTGCTCGTCGGTCGCTCGCAACAGCGCGCGCTGGGCAAGTATTTGCGGATTGGTGTTGTAGGCATCGGCGAGCGCCTGGGTCAGTGTCTGCGCCTGCGGTGATGCCGGAGTGAATATCGTGACGAGCACCGCGAGACCCAAGAGCGGGCGCCGCAAGGAGACCCGCCGACCCTCGGATCGCCATAAGCGGGCAGGACTTTTGCACCCGGTCGCCACGGGTGGTTCGGCTCTGGACATCGCGTCCTCACCAATTTCGAGTACGGCCGTCAACGCCCGAGCCTTCAGAACACAAAGGCGGGCTTCGGCGAGAAGCCCGGCAGCAACGGAGTGGCAGCGTCGAACAGAACGCGCCGTGCTAGTACCCCGCCCGTCCGTGTCATCAACGTGGCACGCCCAATGGCGCCTGCCGGTTTAACAACTGCCAACAGTCTACCCCCTTCAGCGAGCTGCGAGGCGATCTCTGGCGGCACCTCGGCAACCGCGCC
>Ga0209446_1000366_pt1 | contig 10209 bp, 12 predicted proteins | sample BogFormECP04_OM2_FD_188242 | JGI IMG/M metagenome (GOLD analysis project Ga0209446, IMG submission 188242) | Bog forest soil microbial communities from Calvert Island, British Columbia, Canada - ECP04_OM2 (SPAdes) (version 2) | ecosystem: Environmental > Aquatic > Freshwater > Wetlands > Bog ... | reverse complement strand
AAAATGCAGAGCTATCAAGCGGCAGCATTCGCCGCGCTGTTGACGATCGCATCTAGCGGGGCAGCGCTAGCTCAGGCGATGCCGCCGATGCCGACCCATGATCCTGCAGCGATGGCAAACGTCCGCGAGAGCGAGCAATATACCGCGGCGTTGCGCAGCAATCCGGCCTTCCGGAGAAAGCGCGAGCAAATTGAGTGCGGTCCGATCACCGACCCGCAATTGCACCAAAGCTGCATCGCTTCGTTCGAGGCGTACGCCGCGCCTAAAAGGTGACAACCCCATGGAGGAAATCGATATGCCGAACACCGCCCCCGGTTTTACCACCCGGCCCGACTATCGGGTCGATCTCGTGCCGGAGAGCTGCCACGTCAAAGTCGTTTTCGGCGGGATGACCATTGCCGACAGCAGCGCGGCGCTGCGCGTCGAGGAGACCGGCCACGGCCCGGTGCATTATCTCCCGGAGAAGGATGTCCGGCTCGATCTGATGCGCCCGACCGAGCATCACACGCGGTGTCCGTACAAGGGCGAAGCCTCCTACTGGACGATCGAAGTTCCGGCCGGCGAGGGCTTGGTGCGAAGCTCGGAAAACGCCGTGTGGGCGTACCCGACACCCTATGACGAAGTCTCGGGGCTCGCCGGCTACTACGCCTTCTATACGAGTCGGGTCGATGGCATCACCCTGACCTGAGCGCGCCGCGACATGCACCTGACGCAGAATTGGGAGATCCGCAAGCCGAGCAGCTCCTCGCGCGGTGGCGTCGTCGCGGCCCAAAACGGGACCGCGGCGCGAGTCGGCGCTGAGGTCCTGTCGGCGGGCGGCGGCGCGGTCGATGCCGTCGTCGCCGCTGCCCTGGCACTGGCTGTCGTCGAGCCGTGGAGCAGCGGCCTCGGCGGAATCGGGCATCTCGTGGTCCACCAGGCCGGTGCCGATCGTGCTGAGAGCGTTGATTTCGGCCCGATCTCACCGAGTGGGCTCGATCCGGCAGCCTATCCGCCGACCGGCCAGATGCGGACAGAGCTGTTCACTTGGTCGCAAGGGGTTCTCGGCGACCGCAATATCCACGGACCCCTCTCGTTCGTGATCCCGAGCGCGGTGCGCGGCTACGCTCTGGCGGTCGAGCGGTTTGGCCGATTGCCGTGGCGCGAGCTCGTCGCTCCGGCGACCTCCCTTGCACGCTCGGGCTTGCCGGTCGACTGGTTCACGACGCTGAAGGTCGCGAATGCTGCGGCCGACCTACGGCGGTATGAGGAGAGCCGGCGCGTCTGGCTGCCGGACGGTCTGGCCCCCGTTTGCTCGTCCGACGGCGATATTCCCCGCCTGTCTCTCGGGCGTTTGGCTGAGACCTTCGAACGGCTCGCCGAAGCGGGGCCGGACGACTTCTATAATGGCGAGATCGCCCAATCGATCGCCGCCGATACTCAGGCTGCAGGCGGCTTCCTCTCGGCCGACGATCTCGCACGTTGCCGGGCGAGAATTGTTCCAGCCCTGAAAATTCCCTATCGCGGCGTGGTTCTTCAAACCACTCCCGGCATGACCGCCGGTCCGACCTTCGGCGAGGTTGTCGGACGGCTTGGCAAAGAACAGTTTTCCCGCATCCCCGATGCCGCCTATTTCGAAGCGCTGGCGGAAGCCTTGCGACACGCCTACGTCAAACGGCTCGACAGCATGGGTGATACAGAGGCCGGTTCGCCGACTTCGACGACCCACGTCACTGCGGTCGATCGTCAGGGCTGCATCGCCGCCCTGACGACCACTTTGCTGTCGATGTTCGGCAGTCATTTTGTGTTGCCCGGGACCGGTATCCTGATGAACAACGGTGTGATGTGGTTCGACCCCCGCCCGGGACGGCCGAACTCGATCGGCCCCGGCAAGCGGGCATTGACCAACATGTGTCCGGTCGTGGCCGCGCGTGACGGCCGGCCGTGGTTCGGGGTCGGAGCCTCGGGCGGCCGGCGGATCCTCGGTGCGGTCCTGCAGATGGCGAGCTTTATCATCGATTTTGGCATGGCTCCCGAGGCGGCGGCACACCACCCCCGGATCGACGTCAGCGGCAGCGATCGCATCGGCATCGACCGCCGACTCTCGGCGGCGATCATCGAACGGCTGTCGAGCCGGCCTAGCGCAGCGCTCGTCGAGCACACGGTGCACCCGGACCGCTTTGCTCGCCCGAACCTCGTGCTGCGCGGCGCCGACGGGGTCAACCACGGCATTTCCGACGTGATGTCGCCATGGTCGGCCGCCGTGGCGGAGCCTGAGCGCGGGTGAGGGCCGCGACGCTTTTCGCGCTGCTGCTGGTCCCGACAGCGCTCTCGGCCCGTGACCTCGAAGCGCCCGGGCTTGCGGGAAAATGGACGACGACCGATCCGCCGATCAACCTCCTGCATATTGACCACGGCGAGATCAACGGGTACCACGAGGCGGTCGGCTATCATCACCGGCTGAACGGGGTGGATCCGCCCGGCGCCCGGGTGCAGCGGACCGTGCAGCCGCCCGATGCGAGCGGCATCTACCGGGCGCGGGTGGCACTCCGCGACCCGGCCACCGGCGCGTGGATCGATAAGAAGGCGCCGTCCACCTTCTTCCCCGATGCGATGTCCGACGACCAGGTCATCGACGCGGTCCTCGCTGCCTTCCAAGCCGGCCGCAGGCGCAGCGACGGACAGTTCGTCGGCGCCTCGGGTCGCGGCTTCGCGATCGAGGGATGGTACCAGAACGGGCGTATCAACGCAGCCTACCCGCTGCGCGGCCCTTGATGCCGGGTTTGATCAGTGTTCGCCGCCACCCGGCTGGGTTTTTCGAAGGGCGGGCGCGGCCCGGCAGCGGGCGCCATGGCGAGATCATCGGAAGCTTTCTGCAAAGCGACGTCCAGAGTGACCTCGAAACCGCCCGGACGCTGCTCGCGGAGATCGCCGCGGCCGAGCGCGGCGAGAACCCGCAGCCAGGCGGGGTCGGCAATGCTTTTTCGATCACGATCACACCCAACGGCGCGGTGATCCGCAACGCCGTCGTCGAAGACGCGCCGCCGGAGCGTTACAGCCTCCCCGAGTTGCGCGCCGCGGTCGAGACCTGGATCGAGGCGATCGAACGCGCGCGCTCGGGCGTTGGCTGACCCCGTCGCGTTTCCCTGGTCGACGGGAATATACAACGAAAAACCCGATTTCGGGCGATCCAGCGACCGATTCCGGGCCGACAAGTGATTGATATTACGAAACAATAGAGTGCAAATTCCCTACTGGCCGAACAGGGAAATAAATCCGAAGAACAGGGAGACTAAATCGACGATCAGGGAATTAAATCGCCCGAACATGGAACGCGCGACAGGTCAGATTGGAGCGGCAGCGGCGGCCTGGGGTTCACTCGGCTGGAGCCGATGCCGCGAAATCGCGCATACTGTAGATCATGAAAGACGCTTCCCCTGCCCGGGTCAACCTACGCAACGCGGTCGTACGTCCGCGCGACGCCGCTTCGCTGATCCTGTTGCGCGGCGCCGGCGACGACCTCGAAGTGCTGGCCGGCCGCCGCCCGCTCCACGTCAAGTTCATGCCCGGGGTCTATGTCTTCCCCGGTGGCGCCATCGACCCGCCTGACCGCATCGCCTGGAGCGTCGAGACCGGAACCGAAACCTTGGGGCCCAAGCTCGCGCTCTCGGCCCGCGCGGCGTTACGCGAGACCTGGGAGGAAGCCGGGGTGCTGATCGGCCGGCCGGCCGGCTCGCCGTCGCCGGCATTGGTCGGGACTGTCTCCCGTGCCTCCCGGGAAGGGTCGTGCGCCATCCCGACCTCAGCGGCATTGCCGATCGAGCACGCCTACCGGGAGCGGGGTCTAGTCGCGGCGATGGACGTGTTGACCTATGTCGGCCGGGCGATCACCCCGTCCCACTCCGCCCGCCGGTTCAACACCCGGTTCTTTCTCGGCGACGGCGGGAATGTCTTCGGTGAGCCGGCGGCGAGCGAGGAGCTCGAAGACGTCGGTTGGCACCCGATCGGGCGCGAGACGCTCGCATCGTTTCGCGACGTGACGCGGTTCATGCTGGCCCGGGCGATCGCGCTGCGCGGCGGCACGGCGAGCGGTGCCGCTCCGCTCTTCTACTGGGCCAAGAACGCCCCCCGTATCGGCATCTGCCACGAAGCCGCGCGACCGTCCTGAAATCACACCCATTATTAGCATATATTCTGCAACAAAAGAGGCTAGTCGTTTTAGCGTTCCAATTTCGTTGCCTAATTTTTAATTTTCGCAACACTGGGGCCGGATGTTAATGTCACGAAATGCTGATTACGGAAGATCAAGACTGGCACTACTAGCCTCAGGCAGCGGCGGTTCAGTTTGATTGAGGCGAACTCTGGATCGGCGGGACGACCGAATGTGAGAGCATTCCGCCTAGCTCATTTTTCAACTTAGCGCAGATCTGTTCGTATCCACTCGCGCCGTTTCTGTTCAACCACTCAACGATGTACAAAATTTCCTTGGGATGGTAGGGCATCTTCTCCATCACCACGTCGACGAACGCTTTGGCATTCTCAATGGTGAAGTCTTGTCGTAGCAGGTCCAGTCCTTCCACATAGGTTGTCTTGGATATTATGTGGCCACGATAGATCGACCACTCCTTTAGATTTCTTGCAGCAGGGGATTTCTCGTAAAGGACCTCCAAATAATCTCGCGTTGGACCCTCTAAGTCGAGAAGTGGTATGTTGAGGCGGAGATGGCGGGTGCTCCATTCGGCTCCGGAACGCTGCGTCCACAAGTTGCGGCTCTCACCCATGATCGATATGGGCTGAGCCACGTAATTGAGGGAGTAAAAGTATCGCGCGTCATAGGTAGATAACCACTTCATGTAGAAATCAACCCACTCATCGGTCATCTCCTGCATAGATCCGGTGTTGATCACGAGGTCGGCGGAGCGTGTAAAATCATTGAGATAAGGCAGCGGCACCAGCAATATTCGTGTGCCCGGATCACTGTGTTCAAAATATGCAACTTGATCGCCAAATTCGGTCTTCAACGCTACTTCGGCGAAGAAAAGGCACTCAGGAATATCGACAATTACGTAGGATTCGGCTGGAGCGATCGAATTTGTCAGCCACACCCTGGCGATCTCTCCATATCCGCCGCCAATTTCGACGACACGCTTCGGCCTATTTGCATAAGTAATGCCCGCAAGACAGTTTCGAGCATGATAATAAAAGACGCGGCTGACCGTTCTCCCGTTAAATTGACCAAGACTCTCCGGACCTGATAATGGATTCTCGTACATCTGCCTCAAGACTGGCACCAAGTCGGGAAATTCATTTTCTACGGCCCATTCCCGGAATTGAATAAGCATGAAATCGCCGGGGAAAGGAGGCCGGCCGTCAAAAGTGACGTTGTATTGAGCATAATGCAGGCAAGAGGCAGCATCGCGCAGCGCGGGTATGTCTCTGGCCATCGCGTCAACTTGTGGCTGCCAGCGTGAGCCATACGAAGGCGCGTTCGGGGAAACGTAGGAGAGAGCCTCGGCAAGGTGCCGCCGCGCTTCGATGACCGTCGGATCATCCATATTGGGTTCCGTCTTGGGCCTTCGGGGATCACGAGCTTAAAGGCACTTCTAGAATGGCCAAGGTCAATATTCTTGATTTATGCGCAGCCGCTTTGACTTTTCGAGTTAGCCTCAGTCGCCACGGAAGACCGCCTCGATGTTGTTTCCATCTGGATCGAGTACAAACGCGGCGTAGTAATTCGGCCTTCGCACGCCGGGCGCCCCGTTCTCGGTCCCACCTGCCTTGAGGGCGGCGGCGTGGAATGCATCGACCTCAGTCCTATTTTTGGCTGCAAAGGCGGTATGCTGTTTGACCGAGTGTGGGTGGTATCGATCAATCCAGAAGACAGGATAGTCGAAACCGTAGCCAACGCCGTCGGTCCCGACGTTATGGGGCATCTGCATCACGCGGCGCATGCCAAGCGCTTCCAAGGCCGCGTCGTAGAAGGTGGCGGAGCGGCGGACGTCCGCGACTCCAATGCCGGTATGGTCAATCATCGCTGGCCCTCCTCAGTCTCCGAAAGGTTGTGGTTTAATCGATTCCCGCGCCAAAGCCAGAGCGGGGCTGTCTGCGGCGGCTTCTCCATGCGGAGGAGCTTTTTTACCCAGAAGTTTCGTCGGTCATCGGCGCGCCCAGAACCGGACAGTGGTCGCTCGCGGCCTCACTTCCATTCATCGGCGTAAGCCGCACCGTGCGGGCATACTGTGACATCTCGTGCTGGTGCCGCCACGCGCGATTCCGCATCGCCTGGAGCGTCGAGACCGGAACCGAAACCTTGGGGACCAAGCTCGTGCGCTCGGCCCGCGCGGCACTGTGCGAAACCTGGGAGGAAGCCGGGGTGCTGATCGGCCGACGGGCTGGCTCTCCGTCGCCGGCATCGGTTGGGACTGTCTCCCGCGCCTCCCGGGAAGGGTCGTGCGCCGTCCCGACCTCGGCGGTATTGCCGATCGAGCAGGCCTACCGGGATCGGGGTCTCGTCGCGGCGATGGACGTGCTGACCTATGTCGGCCGGGCGATAACCCCGTCCCATTCCCCCCGCCGCTTCAACACCCGGTTCTTTCTCGGCGACGGCGGGAATGTCTTCGGCGAGCCGGCGGCGAGCGAAGAGCTCGAAGACGTCGGCTGGCACCCGATCGGCCGCGGGCCGCTCGAATCGTTTCGCGACGTAACGCGGTTCATGCTGGCCCGGGCGATTGCGCTGCGCGGCGGGACCGCGAGTGGTGCCGCTCCGCTCTTCTACTGGGCCAAGAACGCCCGACGCATCGGTGTGTGCCGCGAGGCGGTCAGCGCGCCTTAAACGACGCTCAGCGCGCCTCGGTGCCCAGCGCCACACGGCGCGGCTCCCGCGCCCCCACCTCGCCGCCGAGCGCCATCGCCCTGCCGTGCGTCTCGATCCCGAGAAAAAGATAGCCGAGCGCCACGGCCAGCATAGTCAGGCCGAGGAACACGAAGGCCGGGAACACCGCCTCCGCTGTCGCCTGCGGCGCGATGACGTTGCTGCTGCCGGCGAGCAACGCCAAAGCGAGTGGGCCGAGGATTTTGCCGACCCCGTTCGCCGCCTGCCCCAGCCCCGACGAGCGCGCGCCGAGGCTCACCCCATATTGCTCCACCGTATAAGGTGCGAGGTTCGAGAACCCGCCCTCGACAAAGAAGGCCGAGGCAGCAACCAGGATCACGAACAACGGGAACCCGCCGACCAGTGCGCCGCTGAAATACCCGGCCGAGATGAGACAGACAACCGACACGAACCCGAAGAGAACGCCGAGAACGCGCCGGCCCAGCCTGGGCGCAATCAGCGAGACAATAATCTTACCGATGACGCCGGTACCCGAGACATAGATGAAATATTTGGCAGCCTGGGCAGGTTCCAAATGGAGCGCGAGGGCAACGATGGTCGGCCCCCAGAGATAATAACCGTAAGCTGCGGACGACGAGCCGCCCCAGATCAGGATCGTTTGCCAGAACAGCCGCGGATTGACCGAGAAGAGTTCGGTAAGGCTGGCGCGAGGTTGCACGGTGGGACGTATCGTCGGTAGCGGCACGCTGTCGCGCGAAACCTCCAGTTGCTTTGCGACCTCCGCCCGCGCCTCCGCGAAACGCCCCTTGGCCGTCAGCCAACGGACCGATTCCGGCACGAAAATCCAGACCAAGAGCCCGATGAAGACCGCCACAAAGCCGGTCAGCGCCACCCCGCGCCAGCCGAACGCCCCAAGAAGCGTAGCCGCGGTGAAGGAGGCGAGGAGCGTGCCGGCGCTCGCGAACACGACAAAAAAGCTCGTCATCCCGGTGCGCCAGCGCGTCGGCGTCAGCTCGACGACCATCGTTAATGCGGGTGTGACGCCGGCCGCTAGACCGAACCCGACGAAGAAGCGCAAAACCGCCAACAGCACCCAGGCGCCGGTCGGCACAAGGCCGATCAACCCGGCGCTGATGCCGCAGATGAAGGTGCCGGTGACGGTCTGCATCTTGCGCCCAAAAAGATCGCTGAGAGAACCCCAGACGAGTGAACCGATGATGGCGCCGACGCCGGCGCCATAAAGAATGAGCGCGCCCTGACCATAGGTCAGGTGCCATTCCCGCCCGATCACCGACATGACAAACGCGATCAGAAAGAAGTCGAAGAAATCGAGCAGGAAGACCCCCGACATCAGGGCGAAGGTCACCCAATAGCGGCGGTTGAGCGGTGCCGTGTCGAACAGGGCGAGTAGATCGTCGGAAGTCTGTCCAGGCATCAACACCTCCCCTCCAGCGCCACCCTCGGCCGCCGGTTGATTGTCTCGGATGCGACGTTATGTCCTTGATGGCTGGGCCGTCAACCGCCGGCCCGGCAGCCTGTCCGGCAGGCTCTCTACGAGATCATTTGCCCTTGGCGTTCTCCCTGAAGGTGCGGCGGCATATCATCGAGCAGATCAAAGCAGGGCTGCGGCTCGTGCTATGGACGACGGAAGGGGGTGAAATGGCGTCGACGGCATCTTGTGTTGGGATCGGTTACGCCGGATCAACAGCACTCTCGCAAAAGCGCCGGATCGGCCCGCCTTGGTGCTTATGCATCATCCGCCCTTCGTGACCGGAATCACCCGAATGGACCGGCTCGGACTCCGCGGCAGTGCCGCCTTTGCCGAGATCATTCGCCGCCACCCTAAGGTCGAGCGCATCCTTTGCGGGCATCTCCATCGTCCGATCGAAAGCCGCTTTGCCGGTACGGTCGCCGGCACCGCTCCCAGCACGGCGCATCAGATCGTCCTCGATCTCCGCCCTGACGCACGGATCAGCTTCGCGTTCGAGCCGCCCGGCTACCGGGTCCACGACTGGAGCGAAGACACCGGTCTTGTCACGCACGCGGCAAGCATCGGAGATCGGCCGGGACCGTATTTCTACTAGCTGGCTTCCCGACCGCCTGCTACAGACCGTGAGGGCCGGCGCATAGACGAGGGGTGGATTCCAGAGACGTTTGGTTCGGCGCTGCCTGTTGTTGGTCTCGCTCCAGCAGATCAAACCGGCACCGACCAGAACCGCGGCAAAGAGATGATTCTTCATCTCATTCTCCTGGGACGGTTTATTGCGGAAGACGGTAAGCTCAACGCCGGCAGGCGGGAAACAGGCAGCGCCGCCTAAACTCGATTGAGTCGGCTGGTGCGTCACCAATGCGGTGTCGGCGCAAGGTAGAAATGTCACCCGGTGCGCAAAGTAGAGATGACACCCCCGTTGGCGGCGGACACGACCAGCGTGACACTGCATCAGAGCCAAACGCGCGTTCGATGCGCCCCTTCGCCTGCGGGCTGTCGGCACAAATGATGTCGATGTTCAGCGCCAACAGCGCGCGACCGAACTGGGTCACTCCGTCACCGCCGGCGGCCTCCTTGCTGTTCACCCGGAAGATGCCGTGCTTGTCGCTGTAGAACGCGACCGGCTTGCCGTGCTCCTCCACATAGGCGCGGGTCGTTCGGAAATAATCAAACGCCGATTCCGAGGTGACGAACCGCAGCTGCATCAACCGGCTCGTCGCATCATCCACAAAAGCCAGCAGCGTGCACGGCGGGCCGCGATCCTCAAACTAGGCGTGCTCCGAGCCGTCGATCTGCACCAGTTCGCCCAGACACTCGCGCCGCCGGCGTGGCTGATGCGGCGAGGGGAGACGATGCCGGCGGTCCCGCCACAGCCCATCGCCGATCATCCAACCGCGCAAGGTCTCGCGCGACACCGAGCAACCGTGATGCTCTGCCAGCTTCTCCGCCGCCAGGGTCGGGCCGAAATCGGCATACCGCTCCCGCACAACCGACAGCGCGAGGATGCGAACCTCGGCAGGCAGCTGATGGTTGCTGGGTTTGCCTCGGCGCTTGGAGAGCAGGCTTGTGGCACCGTCCTGCTTGAGGCCGCGCAGCAGACGAAATACCTGACGCCGCTGTAAGCCGATCAGCACACAGGCGTCAGCAACACGCAGACGACCCGACTGAACCCGCAACAGCACCTCAAGACGGCTGAACTCCTGCTTGCTCATCGACAACACCGCCAAGGCGCACCTCCCGGGACCCCAGAACCCGGGGGAGTGTCACCTCTACTTTGCAGAGGGGTGTCATCTCTATATTGCGCCTACAGGCGAGAGTCGCGGAATCGGTGATATGGAAAATTCACGCCGTTGCAGAGTGCAGCACGGCGGGGCGTTCTACCGTTAAGTGTCGGCGGGTTTTGCGCGTT
>Ga0209446_1000364_pt1 | contig 10214 bp, 7 predicted proteins | sample BogFormECP04_OM2_FD_188242 | JGI IMG/M metagenome (GOLD analysis project Ga0209446, IMG submission 188242) | Bog forest soil microbial communities from Calvert Island, British Columbia, Canada - ECP04_OM2 (SPAdes) (version 2) | ecosystem: Environmental > Aquatic > Freshwater > Wetlands > Bog ... | reverse complement strand
CTTCTGGTCACCCAGAAGAACGCTGCGCAAGACGATCCCTCCACCTCGGATATCTACACGGTCGGTACGGTCGGTACCGTGCTTCAGCTGCTCAAGCTGCCCGATGGCACAGTCAAGGTGCTCGTCGAGGGCGGGCAGCGCGCCCGAATCCAGCGCTTTGCCGACAACGATTCATTCTTCCAGGCGTTCGCCGAAACCATCGGGGAGAGCGCGGGTACTCAGCAGGAGACCGAGGCACTCGCCCGGACTGTGGTCTCGCAATTCGAGCAATATATCAAGCTCAACAAGAAGATCCCCCCCGAGGTGCTGGTCTCGATCAATCAGATCGAGGATCCCGGCAAGCTCGCCGACACGGTCGCCTCGCATCTCACCTTGAAGATTCCCGAGAAGCAGGAGCTGCTCGAGAGCGCGGGGGTCTCCGAGCGGCTCGAAAAGGTGTTTGGCTATATGGAGGGCGAGATCGGGGTCCTCCAAGTCGAAAAACGGATCCGCAACCGCGTCAAGCGCCAGATGGAGAAAACACAGCGCGAATACTACTTAAACGAGCAGCTCAAGGCGATCCAAAAGGAACTAGGCGAGGGCGAGGACGGCCGCGACGAGATGGCCGAGCTCGAAGACAGAATCAACAAGACCAAGTTCTCGAAGGAAGCGCACGACAAGGCGATTGCCGAACTGAAAAAGCTCCGCAGCATGAGCCCTATGTCGGCAGAGGCGACGGTGGTCCGCAATTACCTCGATTGGCTGCTATCGGTTCCCTGGCACAACCGGACCAAGATCAAACGGGATATCAAGGGGGCCGAGAAGGTCCTCAATGCCGACCATTTCGGGCTCGAGAAGGTGAAGGAACGCATCCTCGAATACCTCGCGGTCCAGCAGCGTATGAAGAAGATGAAGGGTCCGATCCTGTGCCTGGTCGGAGCGCCGGGGGTCGGCAAGACCTCGCTTGGCAAATCGGTCGCGCGCGCGACCGGAAGGAACTTTGTGCGGATGTCGCTTGGCGGCGTTCGCGATGAGGCCGAGATTCGCGGCCATCGGCGGACGTATATCGGCTCGATGCCGGGCAAGGTCCTGCAAGGCATGAAGAAGGCGAAGTCGTCAAACCCGCTGTTCCTGCTCGACGAGGTTGACAAGCTCGGCGCGGATTGGCGCGGCGACCCATCCTCCGCACTGCTAGAGGTACTCGACCCCGAGCAGAACTCGACCTTTAACGATCACTATCTCGAAGTGGATTACGACCTTTCGGACGTGATGTTCGTCACGACTGCGAACACCTTGCGCATCCCGCAGCCGTTGATGGACCGGATGGAGATCATCCGTATCCCCGGCTACACCGAGGACGAGAAGGTGGAGATCGCCCGTCGCCATCTGATCCCCAAGCAGATGGCCGCCCACGGGCTTAAAAAGAACGAATGGAGCATCAGCGACGACGCGGTGCGAGACATTATCCGTTACTACACCCGCGAGGCCGGGGTGCGTAACCTCGAGCGCGAGATCGCCAATCTGACCCGCAAGGCGATCAAGGACATCTTGATGAAGAAGGCCGAGCGGGTGGCCATGACGCGGCGCAACCTCGAAAAATATGCCGGGGTGCGACGTTTCCGCTTTGGCGAGGCCGAGAGCGAGGACCTGGTCGGGATCACGACCGGGCTCGCCTGGACCGAGGTCGGTGGCGAGCTGTTGACCATCGAGGCGGTGACGCTCCCCGGCAAGGGGCGAGTCACCGCGACCGGCAAGCTCGGTGATGTTATGAAGGAGTCGGTCCAGGCAGCCGAAAGCTATGTCAAGTCGCGTAGCTATGCCTTTGGCATCAAACCGACGATCTTCGAGAAGAAGGACATTCACGTGCACGTGCCGGAGGGCGCCACACCGAAGGACGGACCCTCGGCCGGGGTCGCGATGGTGACCTCGATCGTTTCGGTGCTGACCGGCATCCCGGTCAAGCGCGACATCGCGATGACCGGCGAAATCACGCTTCGTGGTCGTGTGTTGCCGATCGGCGGGCTTAAGGAGAAACTTCTCGCTGCGCTTCGCGGCGGCTTGAAAACGGTGCTGATCCCAAAGGAGAACGAGAAGGATCTGGCGGAGATCCCCGACAACGTGAAGCGGGGATTGAGGATCATTCCGGTCGGCACGGTCGACGAGTTGCTCAGCCAGGCGCTGGCGGCGCAGTTGACCCCGATGGCGTGGTCCGAAGACGGCGAACCAGAGCCCGTGATTCCAGCAACTAGCGAAGAGCGCTCGGGGCTGCTAACGCATTGATCGGGCGCTTCGTAAACCACCCGAGCCGCGGGCTGAGATAGAGCATCCGGAACGGGCTGTAATGCCTGAAAATCGCTTCGATTCTTTGTCTTCGGCATGGTTGACCCGTCGACGACTGCGCTCTAAACTCTCAGGCGAATAGGCAGCAACGATCCAGCACACTCGCTCAGGGGGGCTACCCGTGAACAGAAACGAACTCGTCGACGCCGTGGCCGGCAAGACCGAACTGAGAAAAACGGAGGCGAGCAAAGCGGTAGATGCGGTGTTCGAAGCAATTGAAGACGCGCTGAAGGGCGGCGACGAGGTGCGCCTCGTCGGCTTCGGCACCTTTTCGGTCGCCTCGCGGGCAGCCTCCGAAGGGCGCAACCCCCGCACGGGTGAGAAAATCAAGATCGCAGCATCCAAACAGGCCAAGTTCAAGCCAGGCAAGGGTTTGCGCGATTCGCTGAACTGACGCCGGCCGGCCCATCAGGCGCGGCGCACGGGCGCAGTATGGTGAGGCGGCCCGGGGCGATTAGCTCAGTTGGCAGAGCATCTCGTTTACACCGAGAATGTCGGGGGTTCGAGTCCCTCATCGCCCACCACTGCGACCACGACGAGCACAGCGCTACCCTCAAACCCCGGTTAAGGCGGGGCGGTTGAGGGCGAAGCGGGATCGGGCTGGGCCAGCGAGAGTTTGAGCGATCCTTTGGGCACAGCGCAGCAAGGTCTCACGGGCGTGGCGGACGACTTTTCCGACGGTGTTGAGGAGCAGAAAACCCAGCCTTTTAGGTCTGGCGCTGGGCAGTTCCTCGGGTAGGCCGACGCGCCAGGCAGCGCGGCGAAGTCTTCTCGACCACCCGGCGGTTGCCCAGCCCGGCCGGAACATTGCCGTCGCGGAACTCCCCGGCAACGATCACAGCTTGTTCGGCCCACAGCGCCAGCACACCGGCTGATAGCCGCGTAAGGGCGCTTGGCAGCACGCTTGTCGCAGTGGATCACGGTGGCGTCGACATCGAGGGTCGCCGTCTTCACCGGCCGGCGGCATTGCAGATCGAGGACGAGTTCGGTGTTGGCCTTGGCCAGCCCGAGCAGCGGCGTCGTCTCGCCGGCGACCGGCGCCTGGCCTTCCTGCAGCAGCGGCAGATCCTCGGCATGGAATTGCGTCAGAAAATCCCGCGCGGTCTGCGCCGCCGGCAGTTGGTGCCCCAGCAACAGCGCCAGCGCCTTGTCCTGACGGAACTGGTTGAGATCTTCCGCCCGCTCGCCCCCCCCCGCCGCCCACATCGCCAACAGGCTCTCCACCACCGCCGAGGCGCTCAGCCCGCGCCGGCGGCTCTACAGCTTGACCTCGCGGTCGATTACCGCCGCCGTCCCGGTCGGCGAAACGCCTCGATCAGCCCCGGCACCCCGGCAGGGCCCGTGATCGGACCCGGTTCCAACTCAACGTCGATCTCGAAATCCAGCCGATCCGCCATGCTCGTTCCCCCGCACCCGGCGGGTGAGACTTACCACACCGCCAGAACAAAAGCAGAATAAACCCCTTCCATGCAAAATTCAGCGAATCCGAACCGCTAGCCGGGGATCAGGGTCCCGACGCGCGGGATTGGCAAGGCGCGCCATTCTCATTAGACTGAACGGTTGAGAATTTGGCGCGAAGTAAGCGGTGTTTCGGTGCCACCCTCTGTGCCGGAGGACCCCATGCACGACTGGCGTTACGCGACCCCTGACGCGCCGCATGCTCCCGCATCTCGGGCGCGACACGTGCCTCGGCGCTCGGGTTTGGTCCGCTGGCTGGTCGTAGGCGCCGCGGTGATGGTCGCTTCCTGTCAGCCCGCCGGCGTGCTGGATCCGCAGGGGCCGATCGCGTCGGCGCAGCTTCTCCTCCTGATCAACTCCACCGCAATCATGCTTGTCGTCGTGGTTCCCGTGATCCTGGCGACCTTGGGGTTCGCGTGGTGGTACAGGTCGTCGAACGCCCGCGCCAGTCGCAGCTGGGATCCGGCTTTTGAAGGGCGCATCGAGTTTGTCACCTGGTCGATCCCGGCGCTAATCGTGATCCTGCTGGGCGGGGTCATCTGGATCGGTTCCCATCAGCTGGATCCTCGGGCGCCGATTTCCGCCAACGCCAACCCGCTCCGGGTGGACGTCGTGGCGCTCGATTGGAAATGGCTGTTCATCTACCCCGATCAGGGCATTGCCGCAGTCAACCAACTGGTCGTGCCGGTCGGAACCCCGGTCGACTTCCGCCTGACGTCGGCAACGGTGATGAATTCGTTCTTCGTGCCGCAGCTCGGCAGCCAGATCTACACGATGGGAGGGATGACCACCCACCTGAACCTGCTCGCGGACCAGCCGGGCGAGTATCCCGGGTTTTCGGCAAATTTCAGCGGCGATGGCTTTTCGGAAATGCGGTTCGTCGCAAAGGCGGTGCCGGCCGGAGATTTCGACGCCTGGGTCACGCAGGCGCGCGGCGCCGGCTCTGCGCTCGACGAAGCCGCCTACGCCGAATTGGCAAAGCCGAGCCAAGCCGTGCCGCCGACGACCTACCGCTCGGTCGAGCCCAAGCTGTTCGAACACATCATCGAGCAGACAGTGTCGGGTCCCGAAAAGGCGGGCGTTGGTGCGGCCTGGTGCCCGCCGGCGTGGCAGGTAGGAGGCTGAGATGCTGGGCAACCTGACCTGGGCGGCAATCCCGTTCGACCAGCCTCTGCCACTCTACGCCACGGGTGCGGTCGGCATCGTCATTCTGGCCGTGCTCGGGCTCGTCACGGTCAAGGGCTGGTGGCCCTATCTGTGGCGCGATTGGTTGACCAGCGTCGACCACAAGCGCATCGGCGCCATGTACCTGATTCTGGGGCTGGTCATGCTGCTGCGCGGCTATTCCGATGCGATCATGATGCGCACGCAGCAAGCGATCGCCGTCGGCGATGCCCAAGGATACCTGCCCCCCGATCACTACGACCAGATCTTTTCCGCGCACGGCACGATCATGATCTTTTTCGTGGCGATGCCGCTCGTCATCGGACTGATGAACTTTGTCGTACCATTGCAGCTCGGCGTACGCGACGTCGCCTTTCCCGTGCTCAACTCGGTCAGCTTTTGGCTCACGGCATCGGGTGCGCTCTTGGTCAACGTGTCGCTCGTCGTCGGCAATTTCGCCCGCACTGGCTGGATGGGCTATCCGCCGCTCTCCGGGCTCGCCTATTCGCCTGGCGAGGGCGTCGACTATTACCTCTGGCCATTGCAGATCTCGGGCATCGGCACCTTACTGACCGGCGTCAATTTCGTGACCACGATCCTCAAATTGCGCGCCCCGGGCATGATCTACTTCCGCATGCCGGTGTTCTGCTGGACGGCACTGGCCGCGAACATGCTGATCATTGCCGCGTTCCCGATCCTGACCGCGACATTCGTGATGCTGCTGCTCGACCGTTACGTCGGCATGCACTTCTTTACCAACGACGCCGGCGGCAACCAGATGATGTATGTCAATCTGTTCTGGGCGTGGGGCCATCCGGAGGTCTACATCCTGATCCTGCCGGCGTTCGGCGTCTTTTCCGAAGTGGTCGCGACCTTTTCCGGCAAGGGGCTGTTCAGCTACCGCTCGATGGTTCTCGCGACCCTGGGGATCTGCATCCTCTCATTCACGGTTTGGCTGCATCACTTCTTCACAATGGGGGCGGGCGCCGACGTCAACGCCTTCTTCGGCATCATGTCGGCGATCATTGCGGTGCCCACCGGCGTCAAAATCTTCAACTGGCTGTTCACCCTGTTCCGTGGTCGGATCGTGTTCACGACCCCGATCCTGTTTGCGATCGGCTTCATGGTCACATTTGTCATTGGCGGCATGACCGGGGTCCTCTTAGCGGTGCCTCCAGTCGATTTCGTGCTTCACAACAGCGTCTTTCTGGTCGCCCATTTCCATAACGTCATTATCGGCGGCGTCGTGTTCGGCGCGCTGGCGGGCTACAATTATTGGTTCCCGAAGGCGTTCGGATTTACCCTTGACGAGCGGTGGGGCAAGGCCAGCTTCTGGTGCTGGCTCGTCGGCTTCTATCTCGCCTTCATGCCGCTCTACGTGCTGGGCCTGATGGGCATGACGCGGCGCCTGGAGCACATTCCCGACCCGGGCTGGCAGCCGCTGCTGCTGGTCGCGGAGGTCGGCGCCATCGTCATTTTTCTCGGCATTCTTTGCCAGATCGCGCAGCTCTATGTCAGCATCCGCACGCGTGAAGTCCGCCGCGACCTGACCGGCGACCCGTGGAACGCTCGCACCTTGGAGTGGTCGACCTCGTCGCCGCCGCCCCCCTACAACTTCGCGGTATTGCCGAGAGTCGAGACGATCGACGCATTCTGGGAGATGAAGCGGCGCGGCGTTGCCGCGGTCGAGCCGGCCTATGAAACCATCGAGATGCCGCGCAACAGCCCGATCGGCTTTGTCATCGCCTTCTTTGCGGTGATAGCCGGCTTTTCGGCGATCTGGCACATCTGGTGGTTGGTGATCCTCGGCCTCCTCGCCATCGCCGTCACGGTTCTGACCTTCGGCTGGAGCGAGAACCGCGAGCGCGAAGTCCCGGCCGCCGACGTGGCGCGAATGGAGCGGGCCCGGCTGGGCCTCGGGCGGCCCGCATGACGATAGCAACGATCGACGCGGTTTCCGCCGAGCGCGTGCGCGGGCGGGGCGGAGGAGGACCGGCCCCGACACGCATCGTCGTCGCCTATGGCTTCTGGATCTTCATCCTGAGCGACATCGTCATGTTTTCGGGGCTGTTTGCGGCCTATGCGGTCTTGTCGGGCAACACCGCTGGCGGACCGACCGGGTCCGAGCTGTTCAATCTCCGCAATGTCTTTATCGAGACTATGTGCCTGCTGTTCTCGAGCTACACCTGCGGGCTCGGGGCATTGTCCGCCGAACGGCGGCAGCAGGCGCGCTTTTTGGTCTTCGCCGTACTCACTTTCGTGCTGGGTGCGGCCTTCCTCTTCATCGAGATCTCGGAATTCGCCGGCATGGTCAGCAAGGGCGCCGGCCCCTCGCGCAGCGGCTTTCTGTCCGGCTTCTTCACCTTGGTCGGCATGCACGGCGCGCACGTTACTGGCGGCCTCGTCTGGCTCGTCTATATGGTAGCGCAGGTTATCGTCAAAGGCCTGCGCCCTCACGTGCTGCGGCGCCTGTTGTGCTGGAGCCTGTTCTGGCACGCACTGGACATCATCTGGATCGGAGTGCTGACATTGGTTTATTTAATGGGAGCCGGCTGATGGTCGGGGACGATCGCGTCTTCGACGACCGCACACCGGGTGTCGAACACGAAGAGTCGACGGCTAATGTTCTGTCGTACACGGCGGGGCTCGCGCTCGCCATCCTGCTGACGATCGCTTCGTTCGTTGTGTCGCAAACGAATTTGCTGTGGCCCCCGGGGATACCGGTCGGATTGGTCGTGCTAGCTTTCGCGCAGATCGGCGTCCACCTCGTCTTCTTTCTGCATCTGGGCAGCGGGTCCGATAACACAAACAATATTCTGGCCCTTGCTTTCGGCCTGCTAATCGTCTTTCTCGTCATCACCGGCTCAATCTGGATCATCGCCAACCTCAACGCCAACATGATGTGACGATTTCTGTGCCCATGGGCACTGACCGGTTCCGCGTGAAACTCCGCCAGCGCACCATCCCTGCGACGTCCCAGCGAAAGGAAATAGCCGCTACGGGTTGGCATACGCTCCCAGCCCGTGGCTCTCATCTGGCTGATCTCTCGCCACTACACGTGCCACAGTCGCGGCATTCGCGGCGGCAACCCCATTGCGGCTTGACGCAAATGGCAGGCGAGATCCGCATAGGCGCGGCGCAGCGCAGCGGCGTCTGCCGCGAGCCAGCGAGCGATGACCAGACCGGCGACCGCGGTCACACCCGATCTCAGCGAGCCGGTCGCGCTGGCCGACTGAATTGTCCGGGCACGGTCGAGGAATCCGCGTGGATCTCGCCCGGCAGGGGCAAGTATCATCGTCGCAAATGCCGCCGCCCCGTCAAAGCAGGCGGGATCATCGATAACCCCGGCAATGTCGTCTTCGAGATGCAAGGCATCGCCCCAAACGAGCCTGCCATCGCGTCGCACTTGCCAGACCTCGCGCAGAAATCCCTTGGTAAACCCCTCACCACGCGCCCGGCGTCCGAAGACCAAGATGTCGCCGCCAAGAAACCCGGCGCCGGGTCCAAGATCGATCGTGGTTTCGCGCCACAGGCGGGCACCGTCGAACAGGATTGTCTCGAGCGGCAGGAATTCGAGCGCGGCACCTTCAGCAACCGAGAGCGACTGGCAGATCGCGGTGGTCGGACCGCTCGAGCGATAGATCTTCTCTGCTGCCGACGCGGTGATGTGCGCCGCCGCGCTCGCTGCTAAATCTACGGCGATATCGAGCCGGTCGCCGCCGACGAGCCCACCCGAGGTGGTGAGGATGACGGCGAGCACAGAGTCGCCCGTCTCCGGCGTCGGGAACAGTACGCGCAGCGGATCGCGCTGATAGAGATGGACGAGCCGGGTGATTCCGTCGTGACGGCCAAAGCCGATTTCAGCTACACCGTCGGTCAATAGCCGAGGGCCAAGCCGTCCTTGCGCGGCTCGGAGCCGCCAATCAACACGCCGCGCTGATGGTCGATCCAGATCGCCTGGCAGCCGCCGAGCGGCACCTCCTGCACTGCGATCTGGTGGCCGCGCTGGCCGAGATCGGCAATGATCGGTTCGGGAAGCGCGCGCTCGACCTGCAGCACGCCGTGCAGCGGAAGGATCCGCGGCTGCTCGGCGGCCTCTTGGGGGTCCATGCCACGATCGAGCATGCGGTGGATGAAATGGGCATGGCCGACCGCCTGATATTGTCCGCCCATCACTCCAAACGGCATGACCGCACGGCCGTCCTTGACGAGCATGCCGGGGATGATCGTGTGGAACGGCCGCTTGCGCGGCGCGATTGCATTGGGGTGGCCGGGGATCGTGCGGAACCCGGTCCCGCGATTGTGCAATAAGACGCCGCTTTGCGGCGCCAGAATGCCGGTTCCGAAACTCGAGAACAGCGAGTTGATGAACGAGCAGGCATTGCCGTCGCGGTCGACGACGCAGAGATAGACAGTGTCCTTGTGCTCGATCTCGGCCCAGCGCGGCCCCGGCAGCGCGCAGTCGAGCCGGATCGCCCGGCGGGTGCGCTCCGCGCGCGCCTCGGACAGGAACCCCGCGACATCGACCGGGACATGTTCGGGATCGCAGATAAAATTATCGCGCACCCAATAGGCTGCCTTCGCCGCTTCGGCGAGGAGGTGCAGCCGGTCGGCTTCGCCGAACGCTTCGCCGCCGAGCGCATAGCCCGCGAGTGTGCGCAGGATCATCAGCGCCGCCATCCCCTGCCCGTTCGGCGGGCATTCAAAGACCTCGTAGCCGCGATAGAGCGTACGGATCGGCTCGACCCAGTTCGAACGCTGAGCCGTAAAATCCTCCTCCTCGTGCAGCCCGCCCAGCGATTTGAGCCGGCTGACGATGTCGTGCATGACGGCACCGGCGTAAAAGGCCTCGCGGCCTTCCCGGCCGATCCGGCGCAGGGTGGAGGCAAGCGGCGGGTTCCGCATCTTGTCGCCGGCGGCGGGCGGCTCGCCGCCGGGCAGGAAGAGCGCCGCGGTTACCGGATCGCGCAACTTCTCCTGGCTGCGGTGCCAGTCAGCAGCGACGCGCGGCGTCACGATGTAACCCTCTTCGGCCGCTTGCGCGGCCGGCTCGAGCAATTCGGCGAGCGGCCGCGTTCCGTGCTCGCGATTGAGCGTGCACCAGGCGTCGACGGCTCCGGGCACGGTCGCGGCATGTGGTGTCTGTACGGCGATCTCTTTAATCCCGTGCTCGACGTACCATTCGACGGTGGCCTTGGCCGGAGCACGCCCCGAGCCGTTCAGCGCCAGGGGCAATGTGCCTTTGCGTGAATACAAAACAAAGCAATCCCCAC
>Ga0209446_1000363_pt1 | contig 10229 bp, 3 predicted proteins | sample BogFormECP04_OM2_FD_188242 | JGI IMG/M metagenome (GOLD analysis project Ga0209446, IMG submission 188242) | Bog forest soil microbial communities from Calvert Island, British Columbia, Canada - ECP04_OM2 (SPAdes) (version 2) | ecosystem: Environmental > Aquatic > Freshwater > Wetlands > Bog ... | reverse complement strand
TCAGAGCGGTCGACCTGCTCGCCGGCAAGGAAGGTCGTGTCGCCGGGTTCTTCGATCTCGACCTTCTGCAACATCTGCCGCACTATCACCTCGATGTGCTTGTCGTTGATCCGCACACCCTGCAGCCGATAGACTTCCTGAATCTCGTTGATCAAATAGCTCGCCAACTCCTCAACCCCGAGAATCCGCAAGATGTCGTGCGGGACCCGGTTGCCGTCCATCAACAGGTCACCCTTCTGGACGTAATCCCCTTCCTGGACGCTGATATGCTTGCCTTTGGGGATCAGATACTCGACTGGCTCCTTGTCTTCTTCGGTCGGGGCGACGACGATGCGTCGCTTGGCCTTGTAGTCCTTGCCAAATTCGATACGGCCCTCGCTTTCGCTGATTATTGCGAAGTCCTTCGGCTTGCGGGCTTCGAACAGCTCGGCGACACGTGGCAGACCTCCGGTGATGTCCCTTGTCTTCGACGATTCACGCGGGATGCGGGCGAGGACATCACCCGCCTTCACGTGCGCCCCGTTATCAACCGAGAGAATGGCATCGACCGACATGAAGTAACGCGCCTCGAGCCCGTTGGCCAGCGTCAACACTTCGCCATCTTCGCCGCGCAACGTGATCCGCGGCCTCAAATCGCTACCCCGTGGCTGCTGCTTCCAGTCGACCACCACTTTCGAAGAGATCCCGGTCGCCTCGTCGACGGTCTCGCGGACAGAAAGGCCCTCTATCAGGTCGACATAATGGGCGATCCCTTCCTTCTCGGTGATGATCGGAATCGTGTAGGGATCCCATTCGACCAGCCGGTCACCCCGCTTGACCTCAGCCCCGTCGTCAACCAGCAGCCTCGCGCCGTACGGAACCCGGTGCCGCGCCTTCTCGCGTGCGTCAGCGAACAACACGATTTCGCAGTTCCGACCCATGACAACGGGCACCCCGGAAGAGTTTATGACGACATTGCGGTTCTTAACCTCGATGGTGGCGTCGAAAGCAGCCTCGACCGAGGATTGCTCGGCGCCCCGTTGCGCCGCGCCGCCAATATGGAAGGTACGCATCGTCAGCTGGGTACCGGGCTCGCCGATCGACTGAGCCGCAATGACGCCGACCGCTTCGCCCATATTCACGACCGTACCGCGCGCGAGATCGCGGCCATAGCATTTACCACACACGCCAATGCGCGACTCGCAGGTCAGCACCGAGCGGATCGATACCGCGTCAATCCCAACCCGCTCGATTTGGTCGACCACATCCTCGTCGATCAACGCCCCTGCCCGCACAACGACCCGGCCACTGATGGGATCGACAATGTCGACCGCCGCGGTGCGACCCAAAATGCGGTCGGCAAGCGGAGCGATCACCTCGCCGCCGTCGACAACTGCGCTCGTCATCAGGCCGCGGGTTGTGCCGCAGTCCTCCTCGGTTATGATGGCGTCTTGCGCGACATCGACGAGCCGGCGGGTCAGATACCCCGAGTTCGCAGTCTTTAGCGCCGTATCGGCAAGACCCTTGCGCGCACCGTGCGTCGAATTGAAGTATTCCAGCACGGTCAACCCCTCCTTGAAGTTGGAGATGATCGGCGTTTCGATGATCTCGCCCGACGGTTTGGCCATCAGACCGCGCATCCCGGCCAGTTGCTTGATCTGCGCCGCCGAGCCGCGGGCGCCCGAATCCGACATCATCCACACGGAGTTTACAGGTTCGCCCGGCGCAGCTGAGCGGATCATCTTGAGCATCTCTTCGGCGACCTTGTCGGTGCAACGCGACCATACGTCTACCACCTTATTGTATTTTTCGCCCTGGGTGATCAGACCGTCCTGATATTGCTGTTCGTACTGCTTGACTTGGTCCTGCGCCTGGGCGACGAGTCCGCGCTTGGCCTCGGGGACGATCAGATCGTTCTTACCGAACGAGATGCCCGCCTTACAGGCCTGCTGAAAACCGAGCGACATCAGCCGGTCGCAGAAGATGACGGTCTCCTTCTGACCGCAATGGCGATAGACTTGGTCGATTACGTTGCTGACCTCCTTCTTGGTCAAGAGGCAGTTGATCAGCTCAAAGGGTATCGCCGGATTACGCGGCAGGATCTCGGACAGCAGCATGCGGCCCGGGGTCGTCTCGACCAGCTTTACTACTGGCTTGCCCGCGTCATCGAACGTGCGAAAACGGGCTTTGATGCGGGCATGCAGCGACACCGCCTTGGACTCGAGCGCATGCTCGATCTCACCGACACTGGTGAACAGCATGCCCTCGCCCTTTTCGGCAGGGCGCTCCATTGAGATGTGATAGAGACCGAGGACGATGTCCTGCGACGGTACGATGATCGGCTTGCCGTTCGCTGGGCTCAGGATGTTGTTGGTCGACATCATCAGGACACGCGCCTCGAGCTGGGCCTCGAGCGACAGCGGTACGTGTACTGCCATCTGATCGCCATCGAAATCGGCGTTGAAGGCGGTACAGACGAGCGGGTGCAGTTGGATCGCTTTGCCTTCGATCAGCACCGGTTCAAACGCCTGAATTCCCAACCGATGAAGCGTCGGCGCACGGTTCAACAGGACAGGATGCTCGCGGATTACTTCCTCGAGGATGTCCCAGACTTCCGGCCGCTCCTTCTCGACCATGCGCTTCGCCGCCTTAATCGTACTGGCGAGGCCATAAAGCTCTAGCTTCGAATAGATAAACGGCTTAAACAGCTCAAGTGCCATCTTCTTTGGCAGACCGCACTGCTGCAGCTTGAGCTCAGGACCGACGACAATGACCGAGCGGCCCGAATAGTCGACCCGCTTGCCGAGCAGGTTTTGGCGGAACCGGCCCTGTTTGCCCTTCAGCATGTCGGAGAGCGACTTCAGCGGCCGCTTGTTGGCCCCGGTGATGATTCGTCCTCGCCGACCGTTGTCAAACAGCGCGTCGACGGCTTCCTGGAGCATACGCTTCTCGTTTCGCACGATGATGTCGGGCGCTTTAAGCTCGATCAGCCGTTTCAGCCGATTGTTGCGGTTGATAACACGGCGGTACAGATCATTGAGATCAGAGGTCGCAAAGCGGCCGCCGTCCAGAGGTACCAGCGGGCGCAACTCAGGTGGAATGACCGGAACCACCTCAAGGATCATCCACTCCGGCCGACTGTTCGAATCGATGAAGGCCTCGACCAGCTTCAATCGCTTGACGAGCTTCTTACGTCGCGCCTCGGAGCTGGTGTCCCATAATTCGCTGCGCAGCCTCTTCTTCTCCTCGGAGAGATCGATCGCCGACAACATGGTACGCAACGCCTCGGCACCGATCGAGGCTGTGAACTGGTCGTCGCCATATTCGTCCTGGGCCCTCAGATAGTCCTCCTCGGAAAGCAGCTGGTGTTGCTTAAGCGGCGTGAGCCCGGGCTCGATAACAACGTAGTTCTCGAAATAGAGGATGCGCTCGAGATCCTTAAGGGTCATGTCGAGCAACAGACCAATGCGGCTCGGCAGCGATTTGAGGAACCAGATATGCGCCACCGGTGAAGCCAGCTCGATATGCCCCATGCGGTCGCGTCGGACTTTGGAGAGGGTGACCTCCACGCCACACTTCTCGCAAATGATGCCGCGATACTTCATACGCTTGTACTTGCCGCACAAGCACTCGTAATCCTTAATCGGGCCGAAGATTCGAGCGCAGAACAGACCATCGCGTTCAGGCTTAAACGTGCGATAGTTGATCGTCTCCGGCTTCTTGATCTCGCCGAACGACCAGGAGTGGATTCGTTCGGGACTGGCGATCGAGATGCGGATCTGGTCGAAGCTCTGCGGCCCGCTGACCTGCCCAAAGATATTCATCAATTCGTTCATCAACGACCCCTTTCGGAAAGCTTCTTGAGCCCCACGCGAGATGATGCTGTCATCCCCGCGATAATGGGCGTCCAGCGCGGTCGGCACCCAGCGGGGAGCCGTGGCCCCTCGCTCTTGTCAGGGTAGCGATACGGAGCGAGAGACTCACAGCGGGTTTCAACGCGAGCGACGATCAATAGCTGCGCTGCTCCAACTCGACGTTGAGGCCGAGCGACCGCAGCTCCTTGACCAGCACGTTGAATGACTCCGGGATACCCGCCTCGAAATTGTCGTCGCCGCGGACAATCGCCTCGTAGACCTTGGTCCGGCCGGAAACGTCGTCCGACTTGACCGTTAACATCTCTTGCAATGTGTAGGCCGCGCCATAGGCCTCCAGCGCCCAAACTTCCATCTCGCCGAACCGCTGGCCACCGAACTGAGCCTTGCCCCCGAGCGGCTGCTGGGTGACGAGGCTGTAGGGGCCGATCGAACGCGCATGGATCTTATCATCGACGAGATGGTGCAGTTTCATCATATAGATGTAACCCACCGTGACCGGCCGATCGAACGGCTCTCCAGTGCGGCCGTCCACCAGCGTCACCTGCCCCGAGGAGGAAAGGCCGGCCCGCTCGAGCATTGCGACGATATCTTCCTCCCTGGCTCCGTCGAAGACCGGGCTGGCGACCGGTACACCATGCGCGAGATTCACGGCGAGGTCGAAAAGGTCTTTTGGCGGAAGCCGGTTGATTTCACCGCTCTCCTCGCCTTGATAGATCTCGCTGAGGAAGCCGCGGAGTTCGCCGTCGGAGCCGTTGCGTTTGACGCGGTCGATTACCGCGCCGATACGCCGGCCCAGCCCGGCTGCGGCCCACCCGAGATGGGTCTCAAGGATCTGGCCGACGTTCATGCGGCTCGGCACGCCGAGTGGGTTCAACACGATATCGACCGGGATGCCGTCCTCGAGGTAGGGCATGTCCTCGCACGGCACGATCCGCGAGATTACGCCCTTGTTGCCGTGGCGGCCCGCCATCTTATCCCCGGGCTGGAGCTTGCGTTTGACCGCTACGAAGACCTTGACCATCTTCATCACGCCGGGCGGGAGTTCGTCACCGCGCTGGAGCTTTTCGACCTTGCTCTCGAAACGAGCAGTGAGGCTCGCGATGGCATCCTCCATCTGGTTTTTCAAGGCCTCGATATCCGCCATCTTGGCGTCGTCGCGGATCGAGATCTGTTTCCAATGCGCCACGGGATGCTCGGCGAGGACGGCCTCGGTAATTTCGATCCCCGACGTCATACCTCTGGGCCCGCCAACTGCGATCTGGCCGAGCATCATCTCCTTCAGCCTGGCGGCAAAGCTGCGCTCAAGGATCCCGCGTTCGTCGTCGCGGTCCTTGGCAAGCCGTTCGATCTCAGCGCGCTCGATCGCCAGCGCACGTTCGTCCTTATCGATACCACGCCGGGAGAAGACGCGCACTTCGACGATTGTGCCGGAAACTCCAGGCGGCAACCGCAGCGAAGTGTCGCGCACGTCGGAAGCCTTTTCGCCGAAAATCGCGCGCAGCAGCTTTTCCTCGGGCGTCATCGGCGACTCGCCCTTCGGGGTGACCTTCCCGACGAGGATATCGCCAGGCTTCACCTCGGCGCCGATATAAACGATGCCCGCCTCGTCGAGGTTCTTCAATGCCTCTTCGCCGACATTCGGGATATCGCGGGTGATCTCCTCCTGACCGAGCTTGGTGTCGCGCGCCATGACCTCGAACTCTTCGATGTGGATCGAGGTAAATATGTCGTCGGAGACGATCCGCTCTGAGATCAGGATCGAATCCTCGAAGTTATACCCATTCCACGGCATGAATGCGCACAGCACATTCCGACCGAGGGCAAGCTCGCCCAGTCGTGTCGACGGGCCATCCGCGATGATGTCACCCGCCATCACATGTTCACCAACTTTGACGAGCGGCTGCTGGGTGATGCAAGTGTTCTGGTTCGAGCGCTGGAACTTCAGGAGATTGTAAATATCGACGCCCGACGCAGTGCTCGATGTCTCTTCGGTCGCGCGGATGACGATGCGGGTAGCGTCGACCTGGTCGACGATGCCCGACCGACGAGCGATGATTGTCACCCCGGAATCGCGGGCGACGGTCTCCTCCATGCCCGTGCCAACGAGCGGTGCCTCGGCGCGGATTAATGGCACCGCCTGACGCTGCATGTTCGAGCCCATCAGAGCGCGGTTCGCATCATCGTTTTCGAGAAATGGGATCAGTGCGGCGGCCACAGAAACCAGCTGCTTTGGCGAGACGTCGATCAGATCGATGTCCTGCGGTCGTTGCATCACGAAGTCACCGCCCTTACGGCAATTGGTCAGTTCGGCGGTGATCCGGCCTCGAGCATCGGTCTCGACGTTGGCCTGGGCGATTGCGTACCGGCCCTCGTCCATCGCCGAAAGATAGACCACCTCGTCCGTGACTTGGCCATCGACCACCTTGCGGTAGGGGCTTTCGATGAAACCGTATTGATTGACCCGGGCATAGGTCGCCAGACTATTGATCAAACCTATATTCGGACCCTCCGGTGTCTCAATCGGGCAGATCCGGCCGTAGTGGGTCGGATGCACGTCGCGCACCTCGAAGCCCGCGCGCTCACGCGTCAGTCCGCCAGGACCGAGCGCCGACAGCCGACGCTTGTGGGTGATCTCGGACAAGGGGTTGGTCTGGTCCATAAATTGTGACAGTTGCGACGAGCCGAAGAACTCGCGCACCGCCGCCGCCGCCGGCTTCGCGTTGATCAGGTCGTGTGGCATGACCGTGTCGATCTCGACCGAGCTCATCCGCTCGCGGATCGCCCGCTCCATGCGCAACAGACCGATGCGATACTGATTCTCCATCAGCTCGCCGACCGAGCGGACCCGGCGGTTGCCGAGGTGGTCAATGTCATCGATCTCGCCGCGACCGTCCTTGAGCTCGACCAGCACCTTGAGGATCGCTAGGATATCGGCCTTGCGCAAGGTGCGCACGGAATCATCGGTATCGAGCATTAGCCGCGAGTTCATCTTGACGCGGCCGACCGCCGACAAATCATAGCGCTCTGGGTCGAAGAATAGGCCGTTGAACAGCGTCTCTGCCGTTTCCAGCGTCGGCGGCTCGCCCGGGCGCATCACACGATAGATGTCGATCAACGCGTCTTCCCGCGTAGCGTTCTTGTCGACGGCCAAGGTGTTACGGACATAAGGACCGACGGCCACGTGATCGATGTCGAGGACCGGGATCTCCTCGATGCCGGCGTCGTTCAGCTGGGCGAGCGTCGCAGCTGTAATCTCGTCGCCGGCGTCGAAATAGACTTCGCCAGTCTCCTCGTTGATCATGTCCGAGGTGAAATAGCGGCCGATCAATTGGTCATCGTCGACCAGAATGTCGGCGAGCCCTTCTTCGCGCAGGCGGCGGGCAATCCGCGGCGTCATCCTTTCGCCTTCCGCAAGCACGGTCTCACCGGTGCGGGCATTCCGAAGATCGCTTGTCAACTTGCCTTTGAATTGTTCAGGATCGAACGGTGTCATCCAACCCTGTGCGCCGCGGCGAAAAGTGATCGTGCCGTAAAAGAACGAAAGAATCTCTTCCTTGGACATTCCGATCGCTTCGCCAGGATGCAACGAGCCGTTCTCCGCCCTCCGCTGCGCCCGCAGGGCCTCGGTCGCGGCGTTGTCGAGAGCAAGCAGTAAGGTTGTCGCCGGGAGCTTTCGGCGCCGGTCGATGCGCACATAGATGTGGTCCTTGGCATCGAACTCGAAATCGAGCCAGGAGCCGCGGTAGGGAATCACCCGGGCAGCAAACAGGTATTTGCCGGAAGAGTGCGTTTTGCCCTTGTCGTGATCGAAGAACACTCCCGGGCTGCGATGCATCTGCGAGACGATAACGCGTTCGGTGCCGTTGATGATGAAAGTGCCATTTTTCGTCATCAGCGGCATGTCGCCCATATAGACGTCCTGCTCCTTAATGTCCCGGATCGAGCGCGATCCGGTATCCTCGTCGACATCCCAGACGACGAGGCGGAGGGTAACTTTTAGCGGCGCGGCGAAGGTAATGCCGCGCTGTTGGCACTCATCGACTTCGTATTTGGGCGTTTCCAGTTCGTAACGGACGAACTCCAGCTGGGCGCGCTCGGAGAAATCGCGTATCGGGAACACCGACTTGAAAACCTCCTGCAGCCCGACACCGGCGCGCTGCTCGGGAACGACCCCCATTTGCAAGAAATGGTCATACGAGCTCTTTTGGACCTCTATCAGGTTCGGCATCGGTGCGACCTCGGGGACGCGCCCGAAGCTCTTGCGGATGCACTTTTTGCTCGTAAGGGATATAGCCATACACACTCCTCGCTGAAGGCAGCCCCGATCCTGTGGCTCGCTTAACCCGATCGGGCAACGCGATTTCCCGACGCCGCGTCAAACCGATGAGCGAGTCTTGTGCCAAGCCTCGCCGTGCAACTTTGTCTCAACGCCAAAACCCGGCGTGCGCGGCAACTCGCGCCCCGGGGTCGGAGGCCTTGGGCGCAGCGGCCAGAAGGGATCGGCCACCCGCCCCGATGTGACAAAGATCGTGACAGACCTACTTTATTTCGACAGTCGCACCCGCGTCTTCAAGCTGTTTTTTGATTTTTGCCGCCTCTTCTTTGTTGACTCCCTCCTTGACCGGCTTGGGCGCAGCTTCGACCAGATCCTTGGCTTCCTTGAGGCCGAGGCTGGTAATCGCCCGAACCTCCTTGATTACGTTGATCTTCTTCTCGCCGATTGCGGCGAGAATAACATCGAATTCGGTCTTCTCGGCGGCCGCCTCGGCCGCCGGGGCCGCTGCTCCCCCGCTGAGCGCTGCAACTGCGACAGGTGCCGCGGCCGAGACGCCCCACTTGTCCTCCAGCATCTTGGACAGCTGCGCCGCCTCAATCACACTCAAGGCCGACAGATCATCGACCAGTTTTGCCAAATCCGGCATGTCCTACTCCTGAGGTCTGAGATTAAAGTCCTACAAAATTCTCAACCGGCCGGGCTAGCGGTTGCCTCGTCCTGGCGCTCCGCATAGGCCGCGAGGACACGGGCGATCTGCCCGGCAGTCGCCTGGAGCACAACGGCCAACCGCGTGCCCGGCGCCTGAAGCAGACCGACGAGCTTGCCGCGCAATTCGTCAAGCGAGGGCAAACTTGCCAATTCCCGAACCTCGGCCGCATCCATCTGCCGGCCGGCAAGCCCGCCGCCGACTATCGTCAGCTTGTCGTTGCGGTTGGCAAACTCGACGACCACCTTTGCCGCGGCCACCGGGTCGCGCGAGAACGCGATCGCAGTTGGACCGGTGAACAGCGGCGACAGGGGCTCGAACGCGGTCCCAGCAAGAGCGCGCCGCACCAGCCGGTTCTTGGTCACCCTAAAGCCTGCACCGGCGCTGCGTACTTGGCGCCGCAATTGGGTAACCTCGCCGACATTGAGACCCGCCTGGTGCGTCACGACCACGCAAACTGTGTCCGCGAGAACCTGTTGCAGCGTCTCGACCAACTGCTGCTTCTGTGTTCGGTCCACACTCGTCTCCGAACCCGGTCCGCGGGCATCTTCTCATGAGAGCGCACAGACCTGTTGCACATCGGACTTTCCGCCGCGATCACCGACCGGGCACTCGGCCATCGGGGAACGTTGCTCTACCACCCCGCGGCGGCTTACCAAAAACCTATCTCACGCGGCGGCGCGGCCGCCTAAGCCCTCGCCTCGTCAGATAGGCCCGTCAACTCCACTTTGACCGCCGGGCCCATCGTCGAGCTCAAGCTCACCTTCTTGATGTAGGTGCCTTTAGCGCCGCTTGGCTTGCCGCGGGTGATCGCGCCAACAAAGGCGCGCACATTATCCGCCAGCGCCGCAGCCGTAAAGCTCGCTTTACCGACGCCGGCATGGACGATCCCCGCCTTCTCGGCGCGGAACTCGACCTGTCCGCCTTTCGCGGCGCGGACCGCTTCGGCAACATTGGGCGTGACAGTGCCGAGTCGCGGGTTCGGCATCAAGCCGCGCGGTCCGAGGATTTTGCCGAGCCGACCGACCAGCGACATCAGATCCGGGGTCGCAATCGCTCGATCAAAATCGATCTGTCCGGCCTGGACCTTCTCGGCGAGATCTTCCGCCCCTACGATATCTGCGCCCGCCGTCTCGGCCTCCTTGGCCCGGTCACCGCGCGCGAAGACCGCGACCCGGACGGTCTTGCCGGTGCCGTGCGGAAGCATCACGGTGCCACGCAGGTTTTGATCGGGCTTGCGCGGATCGAGATTGAGGTTCATCGCGATCTCGACCGTCTCGTCGAACTTCGCCGAGGCGCTTCCCTTGAGCAGTTTGACCGCCTCATCGAGCGGGTGCGCAACCGCCGGATCGACGCCCTCATATGCTTTCGTGAGCCGTTTTCGCGTCTTGGC
>Ga0209446_1000361_pt1 | contig 10245 bp, 8 predicted proteins | sample BogFormECP04_OM2_FD_188242 | JGI IMG/M metagenome (GOLD analysis project Ga0209446, IMG submission 188242) | Bog forest soil microbial communities from Calvert Island, British Columbia, Canada - ECP04_OM2 (SPAdes) (version 2) | ecosystem: Environmental > Aquatic > Freshwater > Wetlands > Bog ... | reverse complement strand
TGAGCCATGCCGGCGAGGTGGAATTTGGCCCCGCCGCTCCGGTCGATGGCAACCTCGCGGAGGATTTCTTTGAATTGCGCCGGCGCTGGTTCGACCGCTAGATCAAGGGGCGCGCCAATGGAGCCGACGAGGAGCCGCCGGTACGCGTGTTCGTCATGGGGGGCGGCTCGGGCCGGCGGAATCGTGACGGCCGCCTCGACCATGGCGGGCATTGGCGTAGCGCGGTCGAGTGGCCGCTGCCGCAGACCCGTTGGACGCGTCTCTACCTGCACGCCGACGGAAGCCTCGCTGCCGCGCCGGCGGCGGGCTCGGGCGCTGTCGACTATGCCTTCGATCCGAGCGATCCCGCGCCGACGGTGGGCGGCGCGATCAGCTCGGGCGAGCCTGTCATGCATGCCGGCGCCTTCGACCAAAACGCCGCGGCCCATCGCTCCGATGTATTGGTGTTCGCGACTCCGCCGCTCGACTATGAACTCGAAGTCACCGGGCCAATCACGGTGCGGCTGTGGATCGCCTCCGACGCTCCCGACACGGACTTCACGGCCAAACTGATCGATGTCCATCCGCCGAGCGCGGACTTCCCGTGTGGCTTCGCGATGAACCTGACCGAGGGTTTATTGCGGGTGCGCTATCGCGACAGCTGGGAGCAGCCGGCGCCAATGGTGCCGGGCGAGGTCTATGCGATCACCATCGAGCTTTTTCCGATCGCCAATCTGTTCTGTCGTGGGCATCGCCTGCGGCTCGACATATCGAGCAGCAATTTTCCACATTTCGACGTCAACCCGAATTCGGGCGAACCGGAAGGCGCTTGGCGGCAGCCGCGCATCGCCTGCAACCGCGTCTTCGCCGAGGCCGCCCGCCCCTCGCACGTCCTGTTGCCGGTCATCCCGCCGGACGAGCGACATACAGCTTAGTGTTGTAGGTCGCCCGGGAAGCCGCGCGAGCGGCGAGCGCCGGCACCGCGCCGCTCGCCGACAACGGCGCCAACTGCCGCTGTCCGTTCTCATGGCCCATCGGCATGACCCGCTGGTGTTGTTGACGACCAGATCCGCTTCCAAAACCAGCCGTACGGCGTCGGCGATCTCGAAACGCTGTCTACTTCTGGACGACCAGGGCTCCGCAGTGTCGGACATGCCGAGCGGACTATCCGGCGCTACTTCGAGCCTGGTTGCGCTCAAATTTTATTGTTAGGAAACGGCAAGGGGCAGACCATTATGCTCTCAGAGCGCGCGACGGAGGAACGGAGGGGTCCATGTCGGAGGCAAGCGTGCGTTGCATCGACGTGCATCATCATCTCTGTCCGCCAGATGGTGCCGATACTTGCCGCATGCAGAAATCGCTCGACGATATGGCACAGGCCGGAGTCGCCACCGCCATGCTATCAATCACCGCCCCGGGCTTCTGGTTCGGCGATGTCGGTCCCGGCATCTCGTGCGGCTGTGCAACGACTACGCCACCCGGTTGGTCGCGGACCATCCCGGCCGCTTCGGCCTCTTCGCCGCACTGCCGCTCCCCGACGTCGAGGGCGGCCTACGCGAAATTGAATACGTGCTCGACACGCTCAAGGCCGACGGCATCGGCCTTTATACCGATTACGAGGCGAACGGCCCTTCTGGACCTTCAACAATTTCATCTATGTCTGGCTCACTGCCGGCGCCGGTCCCGGGCTCTACGACTATGTGCGAAACGTCCGGGCATTGGCGGCTTTTCGCCTCGGCGCCGGGCCCGATTGGTTTCATATATTGGAATAAGGAGACGTTTAGAGCGATCCGGCCCCGAGTTATATACCGGCTGTAGGTCCGCTCGATTACGACCGACCTGTCGTGGTTGACCGCGACGACCCGGATGGGGACGCCGGCGAGCAACTGGCGGACAATGCTCGAATGGCGCAGCGCACAGAGCGTCACCCCGTTCGGGTCAAGCCCGGCATTCCTCGCAACACGGGCGAACGGGCTTGAGTGGTCCGACTTCTTCCAGGGTTCGCCACTCGGCTTGACCAGCAAAGGGGGCGGTCGGTGTCTGGCCCTCGACAGCGGCCGCTAGCCGTGCCGCGAGTCCTACCGAGATCGGCACCGTGCGGCGCATGACCTTCTTGATCCCCTTCCCTTTCCGTGAGGCTGGCATAATTAGTCGCGGCGCCTTCCCGAGCAGCAGGTCTTGGATCTCGAGCCGGCGGATCTGACTGACGCGGGCGCCGGTGATCGCCGCGACCTCGACCAAGAGACCAAATTCCTTTCCATATGCCCTGGCCTCCTCGATCAGCGCCAGGACCTCAGCGTCGCGCAGGATGACGTTACGCACCTCCTCGGCGGCAAAGGGCGCAACACCCGCAAGGCGATCGGCAACGCCGACGACCATGAGGAAGCCGACGGCGACAAAGTGCTGGACTTCTGGCAGGCGCAAGAGGGCGGCGCTGTTGCCGCCGCTGGGCGGGGCGGTTTCCACTGTCCCGGGCACCGAATGCTCTTGAACTGGTTGCCTCGGTGGCCGGAAAAGGCAGACAATCGGACCCACGGACCTGAGAATCTGGGGAATATCGGATTAGGAGATTGGGAATGCAGTTAATCCTCTACTACGCACCCAACGCGTGTTCGCTTGTGCCCTACGTGACGCTGACCGAGGCAGGCGCGCCGTTCGAGGTGCACCCTCTCAATTTCCGCAAGTCGCAACACATGACGCCTGAATATCTGCGGCTCAATCCCAAGCACAAGGTGCCGGTTCTCGTGATCGACGGGGCGCCGCTAACCGAGAACGTCGCCATCCAAATCTGGATCGCTAGGCATTTTCCGGCGGCGCAGCTGCTTCCCGCGGACCCGATGCAGGAATTGCATGCGATCTCGCTTCTGGCCTGGTGCGCGTCGGGCATCCACTCCTTCCTTTCGCGCATCAATTCGCCGCCACGCGTCTGCGACCTCCCCGGTGCGGAGGAGTCCGTACGACGGCTCGCGCAACAGCAGCTGTTTGAGAACTACCAGATCGCGGACGACAAGCTGGCCGATCGCGAGTGGTTCTTCGACCATTTCACCGCCGTCGATGCCCACTTCTTCTGGTGCTTTCGACGCGGCACCCAATTCAACCTCGATGTTTCCCAATTCAAGAATTGCATGGCGCATTTCGAGCGGATGAAGCAGCGGCCGAGCGTGCGAAAATTACTCGCCTACGAGCAGGAGGTGCAGACTGCGTTCGCGCAGGCGGCCTGATCACGCGGGCCGACTAAGTGGGGTGGTACACCAAGCCAGCGAGGACCGATACCGCCATCGCGCAAGGCTATTCCCCCGGCGTTGCAGCCGGCTGTTATTGTGATTGGTTGCGCCGGGTGCGGGCGCCTTCCTCCTTGAGCCACAGATTGTGATGCTCCTTCGCCCAATTGATGTCCACCGTGCCTTCGCCCATTGCCTCGAATGCGCCTTCCATTCCGATCGTGCCGATGTAAATGTGACCGAGCATGGCGGCAATGAACAACATGGCAATGACGCTGTGGGCCATCTCGGCGGTCTGTATGGTTTGAATATCCGTGCCGTAGATCGGAAACATCAGGACATAGCCGCTCACCGCAATCGCGCTGCCGCCCAGCCCCACGATCCAGTAGATGACCTTCTGGCCGCCGTTGAAGCGGCAAGCCGGCGGATGGTCATGTCCGACCATGCCGCCGCCGCGCTTGAACCATTCGACGTCGACACGGTTTGGGATGTTGCCGGCGATCGGGATTAAGAAGATCAGGATGACGCCGAGGGTGAACGGGAGCTCAGGTAATTGTGAACATACTTCGCCCGTTCCGACCAGGCGGTGAAAGCTCGGGGTTCATCAGGGGTAGCGGCAGCGGTCGGCCGAAGGTGATGTTGAGCCCGGGCAAGGCGAGGATGACGACGACAGGTCGCCGTCATCCAACGCACGAAACGTTCGGCGGCATTGAAGCGTACGATGGTACGCCCCGAGCGCCCGCTTTCGATGCGACCATGCCGCGCCACAGATAAAAAATGACGAGCACCGCCAGGACGCCGAGGATGGCGATGGCGCCGATCCAGCGCAGCGTCACCTCGTGGAAATGTCGCCAATCGCGGCCTGCTGGGCTGCTCGATCGTGTAGGATTTGGTATCGGGAATGCGGCCGCGGCCGCGTGGTCGGCACCGCCACCGACGGAGGATTTCTACTGGAACGCCTTGATGGCGTTGACCAGGGTTTCGACGATACCCCAAACCAGCGGAATGCTGACCAAGCCCCAGGCGAGGGCGAGATTGATCCCGTTGCTCGTCCCCGGCGACTGCCGCGCGCTTTCCATCACTCACTCCCGAACACCGGCGCCGCTTCGACCTCGGCTTCTGCCTCGACGGCGCGCATATGAAACCGCTCGTGCACCGACCTCACGAAAAGATTGCAGATGAAGCCGATGATCAGAAGTCCCGCCATTACATACATCGTGACGTTATAAGCCTGCGCCGGCGCGACGCCGTGGGTTACGTTATATTCGCGAATATAGTTGACCAACACCGGCCCGAAGATCCCAGCCATCGACCACGCCGTCAACAACAACCCGTGGATTGCCCCGACGTAGCGCGTCCCAAACATGTCTCGCAGATAAGCCGGCACGCTCGCAAAGCCACCGCCGTACATGCTGAAGATCACTGCATAGCACAGCACGAAGAGCGCTACGCTGCGGATTGCGCCGGCGTAGGGCACTAACGCATAGAGGACTGTGCCGAGGGCAAAGAACGCGAAATAAGTGTTCTTGCGGCCGATATAGTCCGAGGTCGACGACCAGAAAAAACGGCCCATCATGTTGAACAGGCTGAAGAGGCCAACCAGCCCCGACGCGGCAACTGCGGTAATTTGCCCGCGGAACATCTCCTGGCTCATCGCCGAAGCCTGCCCCAATACGCCGATCCCGGCGGTCACATTGAGGCACAGGATCCACCAGATCAGCCAAAATTGCGGCGTCTTCAGCGCGTCGTAGACGAAGACGTTCTGGGTCGTCACGAGGGGTCTGGGTTGCGCCGCCGCGGTATAGTTGGCGGGCGCCCAACCGGGCGGCGGCACGCGCACGATTGCGGAGCCGACCATCATGAAGCAGAGGTAAATGAGTCCCATGGCGATGAAGGTTTCGGCAACCCCAACATGGGTCGGGCTCGAAAACCGGCTCATCAGCCAGACCGAAAGCGGTGCCGCGATAAATGCACCGCCGCCGAACCCCATGATCGCCATGCCGGTTGCCATGCCGGGCCGATCGGGGAACCAGCGGATTAAGGTCGAGACGGGAGAGATGTAGCCGATGCCGAGGCCGGTCCCGCCGATCACGCCATAGCCCAAATAGATGATCCACAGCTGGTGGAGATAAACGCCGAGCGCCGAGACGAGAAAGCCGCTAGCAAAACACAGCGCGGCGGTGAACATCGCGCGGCGCGGCCCGCCTTCCTCGACCCAGCGGCCGAACACCGCGGCAGAGGCGCCGAGGAAGAGAATCGCCAAGCTGAAGATCCAGCCGAGCTCGGTCAGCTTCCAGTCATCGGGCGCCGACTGCGTGATCCCGATCAGCTTCGTCATCGGCAGGTTGAATACGCTGAATGCGTAGACTTGGCCGATGCAGAGATGAACGCACAGCGCGGCCGGCGGGATCAGCCAGCGGCTGTACCCCAGCGGGGCGATCGTGCGCTCGCGATGCAGGAACGAACCCGACATACTTCTTCCTCCCTATGCCAACCAGGTAACCCTCTCTCGATATGGCGGCGTTCCGTCCCGCCTCTAGCCGAGACCCACAATTCGTTTGCGAGATTATATTATAGTCCACAACTATCCGACAGTGCTCGAGTCATCAAGTAGTTGGTTATCGGGGCATCGCCATGCCTCATTGCTGCGACCGACGCTCTACGTAATTCCTGCGCTGTTGCTTCGAACCGGCGGGAGGGCGCCGCGACCTACTCCGCGTTGCGCTGCTCGAACTTCACCGGGCGGCAGCTGCGATGACGGAGACGATCGCCTCCCGGCGGGAGCGCCGCTCGGCTCCGGTCGAAGTCGGCGACGGCTGCACGCTGTGCCTCTCTTGCGTCTCTGCCTGCCCGATCGGCGCTCTATCAGACGACCTCGACCAGCCGCTACTGCGCTTCGTCGAGGCCGCCTGCGTGCAATGCGGCCGGTGTAAGGCGCGGCCGCGCGGCCGAAGCCGCGCACCACCGATGATTACTTCGGCAAGCGCGCGAGCGAGCCGAAGACGTGATCACTTCGTCGCCCGTTCGAGAAGCTTGACGAGAGCATCGCGATCCTCCGGCGATCCGATGCGCTGCTCTGGCATCTTGGTGCCGGGCGTGTACCGCGCCTGGCCGGTCTCGAACAGCTTCGCCATCGTCCCCGGCGTCGGAACCCCGCATAGTGGAAGGGTGAGGGTAATGGGTGACGCTTACCCGGCGCGGGCGGGCCAGGCGGGCTCGTTGTAGCCGAGCGGGACCGAGGGGCGGGCCCAGTAAGGCGGGGTTTCCGACAGGCGCGCGGTCGGCCCGAGATGACGCAGCCGACCAACCGGGGTGTCGCTTTCGACCGACCAGCGGTCGATGTCGGCTTGGGGGATCTCTTTCGCCACGTCTTTGAGAGCGGCGGTGGACACCTCGCCGCGGTCGACGAGCCAGCGGCCGGTCTGCGCCAACGAAATGCGAACCAGCCAGCTGCCACCCTCGCGCGCTCGCCGTGCCAATGCCACCATTGCGCCGAACGCCATCAGGTAGCCGGTCAGGTAGTCGATCGCCGAGACCGGGTAGAATTGCGGGGCGCCCGGCTCGGCACCGGGGAACAGCTCGCCCTGGCGCGTCGTGATGCCGCTGACGTTCTGCACCACCGTGTCGAAGCCACGGCGCGAGGCCCACGGTCCCTTGTGGCTAAACGCGCAGAGCGAGACATAGACGAGGCCAGGGCGCAGCTTTGTCAGCTCTTCAGGTGAGAGGCCACGATTGCCCAATGTCCCCGGCCGGTAGCCTTGTGAGAACACATCGGCTTCCCGCACCAGGCCCTTCAGCGCGTCGAGATCCTGCGGTTGACGCAGATCGAGCCGGGCCGACAATTTGCCATGACCGGTATCGTATTCCTGATCATCACGCGCCGCGATGTGCGGCGCGGTTATCTTCAAGACGTCGGCGCCGTGCTCGGCGAGCGTGCGGGCGCATGTCGGACCGGCCAGCACGCGGGTCAGGTCGAGCACGCGGATGCCCGACAAGGGTCGGTTGCCCGCGGGCAGTTTCTCCGGCGGGCTGTCGCCGATCTTGACGATCTCGATCAGCGGCAATGAGGCGATCGCCGCAGCCTGTGGATGACCCGCCCATTCGGCCATGCTACGCACCATGCCACCGGCGCCGCCGGCGGCGATGATCGCCTCCTCGAGGTCGAGCGCGTCCCATTGCGCGACGGCCTGTCGCACAGCCTCTCGGTTTTCCTCGCAGCCAAGGACGCGCAGCGCAGCGGCGCGGTGGTTCGGGAAGTTGGCATGAACGTAGCTCCAGCGGCCGTTCTTGGCCGGATACATGCCCATCACCGGATTGCGGTCATTCCTGACCTTGGCGCCGTTCACTTGCAGGTAATGACCGCTGCGCAGCGAGGCGACCGCCTGGCGCAGATCGACCGCGACCTCCTGCCGGCAGCCGGTGCGCAATTCCCAGAGATCGGCGGCGGCGAGACCGGTGGCGGCGAGGGCGGCGGCACCGGCGGCGCCGATGCGGAACGGCGTCGGCAAGACCGGGTCGGCGCCGCCGGTGATCTCGACCGCGCGCGCCCGCTCCTCGGGCCAGCCGGCAATGGGCAGAATCGTGCGCAACGCGTCATGGGCCATGTCGAGATCTCCCTAGCCTTATCCCGGCGCTTGCCTCGGCACCGGCGGATCGCCGATCATGCCGCGGAATAGAGCTGAAGGAAATGCTTATGAGCCGGATCATGATCGTCGTCGAATTCGAGGTGAAATCCGAGCACCGCAGCGCCTTCATCGAGCTGATGAAGGGGCACGCGCAGCGCTCGCGCGGCGAGGACGGCTGCCAGCAATTCGACGTGCTGCTGCCGCAGGAGGACCAGAGCCGGGTCCTGCTGGTCGAAGCGTGGCGCGACCAAGCCGCCCTCGATGTGCACGCGAAGCAACCGATGATGGCCAAGACGCGCGAGACCTATCAGCCCTGGCTCGTCGGCCGTAAGGCGACCCGCTGCACCGCGGACTGAGCGGGCCTAACTCCCTCTGCGCCCGGTGCCCGGATACCCCGGCGTCCCGGTCGCCGCCAGCCGCAATGAAACGTTGAATCGATTATTGCCGGTCGCTGTACCTGCAGCAAATCTGCAGCAAGATCTCTCGTGGAGGTTGAAATTGCCGTGCGGCCCGGAATTGCCCCGCGCACAGCCCGCGCCTGGTGAAATCCCATCAGTCATCCGCACCTCCTTCCTCCAGCCGCGATCCATTCGGGGCGCATATGGGACTGAAGTATGGAGTGAGAATACAGCAATTTTATGATTATCGTAATCAAGGCCCATTTCCCCCGCCACCAAAACTGATGTAGCTTCCGGCCCGGCGCGGGGCCAGCATGAAGCCGCGCGTGCCCCGCTTCGTGATTGATGCGCCAGCCGCCGCTCTAGGGGCGGGCCCGGTGCGGGAAGATCCGCGCCATCGATCAGCTGGACGGCGATCCCTGGCCGGTATTCCGCTCTTCGCGCATCGTCACATGCCCTCGGGTAGCGGGATGAACTCCGTCTCGTCGCCCGGCACTTTCCCGAAGCGACCGGCCTTCCAGTCGGCCTTAGCCTGCTCGATGCGCTCGCGGCTGGACGCGACGAAGTTCCAGAACAGATAGCGCGGCCCATCCATCGCCGCGCCACCCAGGAGTAGCAGCCGGGCCCCTTGCGGCCCGGCGCGCAGCGCCAGCCGGTCCCGGGCGCGGAAGACCAGCATGCGGCCCTGCACGAAGCGCTCGCCCGCTACCTCGACGTTGCCGTCCAGCACGTAGGCCGCGCGTTCTTCGTGCTCGTTGGGCAGCGGCACGGCCGCGCCGGGGGCGAGGACGGCATCGGCGTAAAACAGAGGCGATGAGACCGCGACGGGCGCGGCCAAGCCCCACGCGGCACCGGCAATCAGCCGCAGCCGCAGGCCCTCGTCCTCCATAAACGGCAGGCTCGCGGCGCCGACGAAGTCGGTGTTTTTCCCTCCGGCCGCTTTGAGGAAGCCCTCCGTCTGGAAGTGCACGTACACAGCGTTGATGTTGAGATGGGGGGTCACCTGCCATTCGGCGTGGAGGTTAGACTGCGCGCCGACAAAACGCTTGTTGTTGGCCGAACCGGCCACGAGCGGAATCCCGGGTGGCGTGTAGAACGCCTCAAGCGTGCTGTAGCGCCACAGAACGTCCACCCCGGCGGTCACGGCGAAGTTGAACGTCGGCTGGACGGTCACTGAGGGGAAAGCGTCGATGAAGTTGATCGGTGAGTTGATCGATGCCTCGGTGAAGTAGGCGTTTTTCGGGAACAGCGGATTGAAGCTGTTGAGCGGCCCGCTCGGACCGCCGCCGCTTGCGGTATCGGCCTGCAACCCGAGCCGCGGCTGTCCCCAGACGCCTTGGAGCGTGTAGCCGGTGTTGGAAGCCAAACTCCACGCCCGGACGTCGCGAGATCCGAACGCGCCGAATTGAAAAATGCCCTCCGTGTCGTAGTCCCACGCTCCCGTCCCGCCCCAAAGGCGCGTCCCCAACGTCTGAGCCGTCTCGTTGGCGGTGTCTGATTCGTATGTCACGTTCCGACGATTGAGCCCGAGATAGTAGAGATCGACGTGGAGGCCGGGAACGGCCCGGACGGGCATGACACCATAGAGACCCCAAAAGTCTTGCCCCGGATCGAAGTGAGCACCGAAGTAGGCCCCCCCAGGGTAGAAGCCCGGCACAGGAACGACAGGCCTGGTCACGAAAGCGTCGACTCTGAGATCGGGCGATTCATAGAAGGCGCGGCCACCGTCCCAACTCTGCCTGATATTCGGGCCCTCCCGCACATCGATCAGGCGACCAGAGCCGTATTCCATCTCGTGTCTGCCGGCTCTGAATTTGATCCAGTTCCGTTCATCTCCCATTCCGACTTCGAGGAACGCGGTCTGGAAATCCAGTTTCTTTTCGTCGATCGGTCTCGGACCGCCGATGCGGTAACAATTCAACCCGCTTTTTAGCTCCACGAACGAGCGGACGTGCTTGCCGTAGTTAACATCAACATAAAACATGTACCGTTGGTTGAAATAACCGTTCATAAACGGCTGTT
>Ga0209446_1000360_pt1 | contig 10252 bp, 8 predicted proteins | sample BogFormECP04_OM2_FD_188242 | JGI IMG/M metagenome (GOLD analysis project Ga0209446, IMG submission 188242) | Bog forest soil microbial communities from Calvert Island, British Columbia, Canada - ECP04_OM2 (SPAdes) (version 2) | ecosystem: Environmental > Aquatic > Freshwater > Wetlands > Bog ... | reverse complement strand
TTTGAAGCCGGCGTTGCGCGGCGGCTTGCCGTAACCCACTTCGTAATCGCCCTTCGTCCCGGTCGCCATCTTGTCCTCTCAGCGTAACCGGGGTTTGTCATACAGAAAAATTTAGAATTTGTCAAGTAATTGCGTTTGTCGTACTAAAATTGTCTTCCGTTGTTATTCGATTGTTATTCCATTGTTAGGCCCTAAAAATACGTTGCTCGGCGAAAAAATTCGGTTGATCCGCCGCGTAACGAATTTCGCATCCAACCCTTTGAATTCGTGTTTTGTTTTTTGACGCAAACCGCCGGATTCGGGGCCAAAAACGCGATTTTCGCTGTATTAGCGCTGCTGAGCCCGAGGTATTCGCCTCGACTGGCGCGGTTTCCTTAATCCTCGGCGCGCACCTTGACGTAGGAGCCTGGGGCGTCCTCGAGCGACTTGAGCTTGCCGTCGCCCGGGTGGCGCGCCGGCACCTCGCCGCCGGCGTATTGCGAGACCCAGCGTTCCCACACCGGCCACTACGAACGGGGTATTTGCAAAACCCGAAGGCCGCGCGGTGGTCAGTCCCTGGTCAATCTCTGCCGCCGTAATCCCGCCGCACCGCCTCTTCGGTCACGTAGCCGTCGACGAGATCCTCGCGCAGCGATGCGGGGTCGCGGGCGGAGGGCGGGCCGTAGCCGCCCGAACCCGGCGCCTCCATCACGAGGCGGCCGTTCGCCGGGACGATGAAGGCGCCCTTGCTGTTGAGCGGTCGCTTGCTGCCGTCGGGCATTTCGAGCCAGAGGCGCATCGGTCCGCCAGGGCGGCCGCCGGCAAGCCCGAAGGGCGGGACGAGGCTGCGCTCGCAACACACCGCGGTATGTGCGTCGTGTCCGAGCACGCGCCACACGCGGCGGGCGCCGAGCCCGCCGCGCCAGGTGCCGGCACCGCCCGAATCGGGAATGAGCGAATATTCCTCGATGCGGAGCGGAAAGCTCATCTCGAGGATCTCGATCGGCGTATTCATCATGTTGCTGACCGTACTCGCGACGGCGTTGATGCCGTCCTTGACCGGCCGCGCGCCGAACCGGCCCTTCAGCGACTCGTAGCTGACGTAACGCTCGCCGGTCCTCGGGTCGAGGCCGCCAAAGGTCGCCACCGCCGAGGTGCCCTGCGAGGCTGCCATCACAGTCTTGGGGCTGATTTGGAACATCGCCGCCATGACCATGTCGGCCACACGGTGCGAGATCTCGTGATTGGCATAGACGACAGGGGCGGGCGGCTGCGCGTTGACGACCGAACCCGGGGGTGCGGTGACCGTTACCGGCCGCCAGCAGCCGGAGTTCGGCGGGATCAGGCTCTGCGGGTCGGCGATCATCTTGAGCGCGCAATAGACGCCTGACGCGGTCACCGTTAGCGGCGCGTTCATCGGCCCCGGCACCTGCCCGTCCGAGCCGGCGAAATCGGCGGTGATCTCCTCGCCGCGCTTGCACACCCGCAGCCTGACCGTAAACGGTTCATCGGCCTCGGCCCCCGGCGCCAACACGCCGTCGCCGTCAAAGACATCGGCAAAGCTCGCTTCGCCGTCGGGCAGCGAGCGTAACGCGGCCCGCATCATCGTCTCGGAGTAATCGAGCACCTCATCCATGATGCGCAGCAGCTCGTCGGCGCCGTATTTGCGCGCCAATGCCTCGAGGCGGAGCGCGCGACCTGGGCGCGCAGATCGCCCTGCCGCTCGGCGGGGGCGCGCACATTGGCGAAAATGATCCTTTCGATATCGGGGTCGGGCCGGCCGTTCCGGTAGAGCCGCACGGGCGGCAGCCGCAAGCCCTCGCCATAGATCTCGGTCACGGCGCCATAGCTGCCCGGCGTGGCGCTCCCGATATCGGGCCAATGCGCGCGCACGCAGCCGAAGCCCAAGAGCCGGTCGCCGAAGAATGCGGGGGCGACGACATTGACGTCGGGCAGATGCGAGCCGCCGTGATAGGGGTCGTTGTGGATGAACACGTCGCCCGACTCGACCTCGGGATATGTCGCGATCACCGCGCGCACCGCATCGGGCATCGAGCCCAGATGGATCGGCAGGTCGGGACCCTGCGCTACCATGTTGCCGGTGCGGTCGAAGATGCCGCAGGAATAGTCGCCAGCGACCTTGAGCAGCGGCGAATAAGCGGTCTTGGCGAGGACGATCTTCATCTCCTCGGCGGCCGAGTAGAGCGCGTTCTTGACCACCTCGAAGCGGGCGGGGTCGGTCCGGGGCCGGCGGGGCGGCGCTTCGAGAAGGGTGTCGGGCATGGCTCACCTCCTGCGCAGCCGAATATAACCCTTGCCATCGACCGAGGCGATCCAGCCTGGCGGCACGACGATCGTCGAGTCCATCGCCTCGATGATCGCGGGACCCGCGAGGGTTTCGCCTGCCGCCAAGCCGTCCCGCCAGGAGACGGGACAAGGTGCCGAACCGATCTGCGGAAACCACACCCCCCGCATCCTGCGACGCGCAGGTGCGCTGGCCGGAGGCTGTGCGAGCGTGAGCTTGGGCAGGCGGCCGATCGCCGTCAGCCGCAAATTGACCAGCTGCACCGGTTCGGCCCGATTGGCGTGACCGTAGGTCTGGCGATGCTTTTCGTGAAAGGCTGCGGCAAGCCCATCGAGGCTCTCGCGGGTGATCGGACCCTCGGCAAGCGGCACGGTCAGCTCGTAGGCCTGCCGGCGATAGCGCACATCGGCGGCGCGAACCAGCGCGCGCCGCTCGGGCGGGATCCCGGCCGATGCGAGCCACGCACCGGCGGTGACCTCCATCTCATGCGGCGACCCGGCGACCCGGCCCGAGGCGAGCGCGGCCAAATCCGCGTAGAGGGTGCGTGAATAGTCGCGTTTGAGATCGGTGACGACGAGGCCGAGCGCGGAAAATGCGCCCGGTACCGGCGGCACGACAACCTCGGGGATGTACAGTTCGGCCGCGAGTGCCGCGGCATGCACGGGGCCGGCGCCGCCAAAGGCGATCAGCGCGAGCTCGCGCGGGTCATGGCCGCGCTCGACCGAGACGATGCGAAGTGCCTCGGCCATATTGCTGTTGACGATCTCGACGATCGCGGCGGCGGCTTCGATCATCTCCAGCCCGAGGGGATCGGCCACCCGCTCACGAATTGCCGCCTCGGCCGCCGCGAGATCGATCGCGAGCGCGCCGCCCAACAGGGCTTCGCGATCGAGCCATCCGAGCACGATATCGGCGTCGGTGACAGTCGGCTCGTTACCACCGCGTGCGTAGGCAGCGGGGCCGGGATCGGCCCCGGCGCTCTGCGGGCCGACTTTGAGTGCGCCGCCCGAATCGACCCAGGCGATGCTGCCACCGCCGGCGCTGACCTCGGCGAGGTCGACCACCGGCACCCGAACCGGATGGCCCGTGCCAGACAGCCAGCGCTTTAAATGACCGGCGCCGCCGACCTCGTATTCGGCGGTGACCGCGATCTCGCCGTCAGCAATCAGGCTCGCCTTCGCCGTCGTCCCGCCCATGTCGAAAGAGATCAGGTTGGGGAGGCCGAGCTCCTGGCCGGCGAGTGCGGCGGCGATCACCCCGGCAGCCGGCCCGGACTCGATCGCCATCGCCGGCATCCGCAGCCCCTCGGCGACATCGAAGACGCCGCCGCTCGACCCCATCACGTAGAGCTGCGGCAGCCCGAGCATCGTGAGTGCGGACTGCAGCCGGTCGAGATAGCCCGCGAGCAGCGGCCCGACATAGGCGCACACCGCGGTCGTGCTGGCGCGCTCGAACTCGCGAATCTCGGGCAATACTTCCGAGGAGAGGTAGACGCCGACATCGGGGAGCGCGCGGCGCAGCCGTTCGCCGAGGAGGCGCTCATGGCGGTCGTTGAGAAACGAGAACAGCAACGACACCGCCACCGTTTCGAGCCCGGCATTCCCGATCGCGGCGATCAGACCATCGATCTCGCGTTCATCGAGCGGGGTTACGACCTGTCCCTGCGCATCGATCCGCTCGGTGATCTCAAAGCGCCAGCGGCGCGGCACCAGCACCGCCGGCGCGTCCTGAAAGAGGTCGTAGAGGTCGGCGCGGGACGACCGGCGCAGCTCCAGTACGTCACGAAAGCCGCGCGTGGTGACAAACCCTGCCTTCGCGCCTTTTTTCTCGATCAGCGCGTTGGTGACGATCGTCGTCGCATGCGCCAACTGCGTCACCGCGGCCGGTCCCACCCGATATCGCGCGAGCCCTTGGCGGATCCCGTCGATCACCCCCTCGGCGACATCGCGCAGCGTGGTCGTGACCTTGGCGACACCGATCCGACCCGTTTCTTCGTCGACCAGCACGACATCGGTGAACGTCCCACCGATATCGACCCCGATCCGCCACGCCATCGCGAACCCCTCACCTCTCGACACCGGATCATGCTAGCGTTGGCAGCGGAGATCGACCAGCAGAGGTCAGGCGCATGGATCTGAAGGTGGTGCGGGAGGAGGCGATCGAAGCAACCAACCGCGCGTTTTGGGACAGAAGCGGCTTTGTGCCCGACGAGGACAGCGACGAGTGGGAAGACGAGTATCGCCGCCAGTTCGACCTGGCGAAGAAACGGCATGCGACCCAACGTCCCGCCGATGTCCAACCGATCGTCGCCGTGGCACCACCGGAGGAGGAGCCGGGCTGGGCCGCGTTGACCGGCCCGCCGACGCAGATCCGGTGGGCTACCGCACTGCGAGCCGACCGGCTGAAGGAGATCCGGGACCCGGGGATCCGCGAATGGCTCGCCACGACCTGGACCCGGTCGAAGAGCTGGATCGACACGAGCAGCCTGCCGACTGCAATATTTCTGCAAAGAATCGAGCAGCATTATGCGCAATACCGCCGGCAGGCCGACGAAGGGGCGCGCCGACTCGCCGCGGAGCAACAGGCCAAAGCCGCTGCCGCCGACGAAATTCGCCGACAAATCGAGGAGGCCGGGATCACCGTCGAGGGATTGATCGAGCTGATCGACATCGCCGACCGGCTGCCGGTGTTGCCGATCAAAGCCAAGCTCGCGGAGCTCGATACCGCAGAGCGCAACCTGCGCGTCTTCGAGACCGACGATCCGGCGGCGCTGATGGTTCTCGAAAAGGCGGGGACAGGCCGGAGCGATTACGGGATCGAGCGCGACGAGGGGCTCGTCGCGGATCTTAGGCTCTACGCCCAGGTCCTCGAGCTCTCGTAGCGGAGGAAAGCATGGTGGATGCCAGAGAGGCCATGGAGCGGCTCAATGCCGAAGCCGGCGGACTGCATATCTGGTTGCGCACACAGGCAAACGCACCCGCCCAACGCCCATGGTTCCGCGAAACCGGCTTGGAGGCCGGCGGAGAACTCGCCGCGGGCCGCGTCGGCGCCGCTCAGCTCAAACCGGTTCCGCACCACTGGCGGTGGGCCGAAATCGCACCCTATCTCGACAAGATCGCCGAGATCGCGCGCGGCGCCGATGTCTCGCCGATCGAATTCGCCGAGCGCCAGCAATTTCTCTTAACCAATCCGGGGCTCGGCGGGCGGTTGCAGGTCACCAGCACGATGCGGTGCGCGGTGTCGATCTACAACCCGGGCGACGTCGCGCCGGTCCATATCCACACGCCGAATGCCAGCCGGACGATCCTGTCGGAAGAGGGCGGCTACACGACGATCGAGGGGGAACGGTGCGAGGCCGCGCGCGGCGACTTGATCCTGACCCCGAACGGCACCTGGCACGACCACGGTAACGACGGCTCGAAGCCGGTCGTCTGGATCGATGTCCTGGATTTCCCGCTGATGGAGTTTCTCGACTGCGTCTGGCTCGATGAGACCTATCCCGGCGACACTCAGGGCAATTCCCGGGCCCAGCCGGTGAGCCTCCCCGGCTCGTATTCGCACAAGCTCTACGGACAGGGCGGTCTGGTGCCGAGTTTTGTGGCGCACCGCCGCGGCTTTGGACGAGACACCTCGCCGATGTTTCACTATAGCGGTGCGGATGTCAGGGAGGCGCTCGCCGGGTTGCGCGAGGAGGACGGCGATCGCTACGAAGCCGTCGCCCTGAGGTTTGTCAACCCGGCGACCGGGGGCTCGGTATTTCCGACCCTCGACTATCGGGCGCAGTTGCTCAGACCCGGTGAGGCGACCCGGTTCAAACGAGAAACCGCGAGTACCCTTTATGTTGCGATCGAAGGCCAGGGCGTGACCGAGATCGCCGGAAGGCGCCTCGATTGGCAAGCCAACGACATTTTTGTCGTGCCGAGCTTCGCCTGGCGGCGCCACATCAATCAGAGCGAAGCCGACGCGGTCCTCTACGCCGTATCGGACGCTCCGTTGATGGAAAAAATCGGACAATACCGGGCGCAGGGCCGGCTGCCCGACGATACCGTTGCCGAGTTCGTCGCTTAGGCGGCAGCTCCGGAGAATTACGGCGGGGGTCCCGACATGAGCATTGTGCGCGAACTGCTCGACGATGCGATTGCGCTGCAAAGGGACGGGCTGAGTCCCGGCCGCATCGGGCTTGCACTGAGCGACCGCTGGGAAGCCGAGTATTTGGAGGCGAACGGGAAGGTGCGGCGCACCCGTTCGAAGACGGGTGCCATCGAACTGCACTTTCCGAGTGGCGAGAAGATCATCTGGGACGGGGCGAGCTGGCAATACCTGCCGGCCGCAAACTGACGACCCGGTCTCGCCGGCGTTGCCGACCGACCGCCGCAAGGGAGCACTGCACCGCCGCCGGCTCGGCCGGGTGCTCGCCGTCGCGCTGCTGTCGCTTCCGACGACCGCCCGCGCCGATGACGTCGTCGCGGTTTACACCGCCTACTGGGCGGGCCTTCCCGCGGCCGAGATCCGCCTGAGGCTGCACGACGGCGCCGCCGCATATCACGACGAAATCGAGATCCGGACGATCGGCCTGCCGGCCCTCTTATCGAAGTTTCGCGGAACCGCGCTAGCGGAGGGAAGCCTCACCGCCGACCAGCCGGCCGAGCCCTCTCATTACGACGCCATTTACGATTTGCGCAAGCGCCGCAACAGCCACATCAGCATGCGTTTCGTCCCCCGTGCCGGGGCGGTGATCGCCGAGCGCGGCCCGGACGACACCAGCCGAAAGCCGCCGCTCGCCGAGAAATTTCGCAGCAACGCGGTCGATCCGATGACCGCGCTCGAGCGCCTCCGCGGCGTGCTGCGTGCGCGGGCGCGCTCGGCTGACCGTTCCTTTGCGATCCCGGTCTATGACGGCGCAAGGCGCTTCGACATCGTCGGCCGCGTTCTGCCAAAAAAGGACGCGCGCGAGGGCACCCTTCGGGTCGAGCTGACCCTGCGCCCGATTGCCGGGTTCAAAGGCGAGACCAGCGATGACGGCGACCCGGACAGCGCCCCGCGCAAGGTCGACCTGCTGGTCACCGACGACGCGCGGCTGATGCCGTTATTGATAACGGTTCCGGTCTTCTATATGCCGCTCGTCGTGCTGTTAGATCATCTCTGCGCCCCACCCGAGATGTGCTCAGGGTAAAAATACAACGAAAATCTCGCTTTCGCCCCCGGATCCGCGCGCTCGTCGATAAAAAGAACACGGCGAATCAGCGGCTTAGACCCGGAATTCGTTACTCTTCGGATCAACGAACCGACTTGCAGCGATCAACGATTTGCGCGCTGCCCTGAGGGAGCGGAAACAACACACTCAATGGGCTGCGGCAGGCGCCTTTGCCGGCGCGACCGTGCGCAGCAGCGGGACCAGCAGGGTGGCGACGATGAAGGCGAGCATGATGGCGTGAAACGCGTCGGCGAAGGCCAGGGTCGACGCCTCGCGATAGGCGAGGTGCCAAAGCTCCTTCAACGCCGCGACGTGGCCCGCATCGGGGCTGCCGGGAAGCGTGCCGTAGCGCTGTGCGATGCCGTCGACCATCCTGACCATCGCGCCGTTCGAGGGGGTCAGGTGATAGGCGATGCCATCGAAATGGAAATTGATCCTGGTGTTGAGGATCGCGCCGCACACCGCGATACCGACGGCACCGCCGAGATTGCGCATCATGTTGAACAGACCGCTCGCGTATTTGAGGCGCTCCGGCGGCAGGCTGCCGAGGCCCAAAGTCACCGCCGGGGCGACCGCGAAGACCTGCGGGAACCCGCGCAGGATCTGCGGCCACAAAAGCTGATCGCCGCCCCAATCATGGGTGATGAAGCCGAAGCTCCACATCGAAAAGCCGAACAGGGCCAGACCGAACATCATCAGCCAGCGCGTGTCGAGTTTGCGCGCCAGGACGATGTAGACCGGCACCCCGGCGAGCGAGGCGGCCCCGGTCGAGAAGATCGCGACCCCGGTCTGCCAGGCGCTGAACCCGCGCACATAGCCGAGAAACAGCGGGGTCAGGTAGATCGTCGAGAAGATCCCGATCCCGGTGACGAAGGACAGAAAGCAGGCGACCGCAAAATTGCGGTTCTTGAGCGCACGCAGATCGACGACCGGGCGCGCAAAGGTCAGGCTGCGGACCACGAACAGGATGCCGGCGATCGCCGCCACCCAGGCGCAGGCCCGGATCGTCGCATCGTCGAACCAGTTCCACCGCGAGCCCTCTTCGAGCACGTATTCGAGGGTGCCGAGGGCGACCGCCATCAGGGCGATACCGGGGTAGTCCGCTCCCTTCAGCAGCGAGAGATCGGGCTCGTCGATCCTGACCAGCAGGGAGGCAAGGATCGTGACGACGATACCCGGCGCGAGATTGACGTAGAACAGCCAGTGCCAATTCAAGGTGTCGGTGATCCAGCCGCCGATGACGGGCCCCAGAGTCGGCGCGACCGAGGCGATCGTGCCGATCACCGCGGCGGAGTAGACGCGGCGCGGCCCCTGGAAATAGTAAAACGAGGAGGTGAACATGGTCGGGATCATCGAGGCGCCGAGCAGCCCTTGCAGCGCGCGGAAGACGATCATGCTCTCGATGTTCCAGGCGAGAGCGCAGAGCAGGCTGGCGACGGTGAAGCCCGCGGCCGAAGCGGTGAACAGCCAGCGGGTCGAGAACACGCGGGTCAGCCAGCCCGACAGCGGGATCACGACGATCTCGGCAATCAGATAGGCGGTCTGCACCCAGGCGATCTGGTCCTGCGCCGCCGACAAGCCGCCGCCGATCTGTTGCAGTGACGACGCGACGATCTGAATGTCGAGCAGCGCCATGAACCCGCCGAAGCACATCACGACGAACGGCAGCAGGCTCCGCAACCAGACGGAGGTAGCGGGCATCGCCGTCACTCCCCTTGGGGGGCACCCGGCCGCGTGTCGACAGTGACCGTCGTCGACAGACCCGGGCGCAGCTCGCCGAGCCTCGCGTCGCCGTCATCGAGCGCGATGCGCACCGGTACGCGCTGAACGATTTTCGTGAAGTTGCCGGTGGCATTTTCGGGCGGGATCACGCTGAAGACCGCCCCGGTCCCCGGCGCCAGGCTCTGGACGTGACCTTGCAAGATCTTCCCCGGCAGCACATCGGCGACCACCGTCGCCGGCTGCCCCGGCCGCATATGCGCGAGCTGATCCTCCTTGAAATTGGCGTCGACCCAGAGCCCTTGCGCCGGGATGACGCTCAACAGGTACGCACCATTGGCAACATAGGCGCCGACCTGCGCCGCCCGGTTGCCGACATAGCCGTCGATCGGCGAGCGGATCTCGGTGTAGCCGAGATTGAGGCGCGCGGTTTCGAGATCCGCCTTGGCCTGGGCGACCCCCGCGCGGGCTTCGGCGATCCCCGCCTCCAGCACGGTCAGCTGCTGCCGGGCGGCGGTGAGCCCCGCTTGAGCAGACTTGATGGTCGACTGCGCCTCCTGGTCGGCCGCCGATGCCCGCTCGGCATTCTGCCGCGTGCCGAAGGTCGTCAACGCCAGCTCGCGATAGCGGACGGCATCCGCGCCGGCAAACGTGGCGTGGGCACCCTTGGCGGCCAGATCCGCCTCGGCCTGGCTTATCATCGCCTGTTGCAGCACGTATTTCGCCTCAAGCCCGGCGAGCGCCGCCTGCTGTTTGGCGGCGACCGCCTCGGCGTGATCGAGGGCAGCCTGGAAATCGCGCCCGTCGAGACGGACCAGCAATTGCCCGACTTGGACATGCTCGTTGTCCGTCACCAGAATTTGCGCAACGAAGCCCGCGACATGCGGCGAGACGGCCGTGACGTTGCCCCCGGCATAGGCGTCGTCGGTGCTTTCGATAAAGCGCCCGACGGTCCACCAATAGCGGCCGTATCCGATGCCGCCGAAGGTGACGGCGAGTGCCAGACCGGCAAGCGCCAGCTGCTTGCGTCCGAATGGCAGCCGGCTTTTCACTGG
>Ga0209446_1000358_pt1 | contig 10266 bp, 8 predicted proteins | sample BogFormECP04_OM2_FD_188242 | JGI IMG/M metagenome (GOLD analysis project Ga0209446, IMG submission 188242) | Bog forest soil microbial communities from Calvert Island, British Columbia, Canada - ECP04_OM2 (SPAdes) (version 2) | ecosystem: Environmental > Aquatic > Freshwater > Wetlands > Bog ... | reverse complement strand
CTCTTCGTAATAGGATCGGTTGAAAATGCCGATCCGGCCCCGCTCCGGTAGGTTGCGGGTCGTGCGCCAGAGAAAGTCGTGCTGCAGCTCGATCGAACTCGGGTGCTTGAAGCTGAATACCTGGCAACCCTGCGGATTGACCCCCGACATCACATGCGCGATGGCGCCGTCCTTGCCGGCCGCATCCATGGCCTGAAAAATCAACAGCAGGGCGTAGCGGTTCGAGGCGTACAGTAGCCGCTGCTGGCCGCTCAGCGCTTTGCCGTGCTCGGCGAGCAGTTTCGCGTATTCCTGATCCGTCCGGTACACCGGGTCGGTTCGCGTCGGCCATTTCTTCAGGTCGACCTGGCGTCCCTCGGGGACCCTGAACTGGTTCGTTTTGATCATGCGACCATCCCGTGAGCGTTCTGATTCGTGCTCTATAGGCCCGTACAGCATATCGCAGCGACGCTGGTAGACTGTCTACGAAATCGACGAAATTTTGGGGTTGCCCTGTGCCCGACTCGAACCATTCGCCCGATGCCGGGGCTGCGCGCCGCATCCTTTTTGCCAGCATGGTGGGTACCACCATCGAATTCTACGATTTCTACATCTATGCCACGGCCGCGGTTCTGGTATTTCCGCGGCTTTTCTTTCCCAAGAGCGATCCGGCCACCGCCACGCTGCAGTCGTTGGCGACTTTTGCACTGGCTTTCGTCGCGCGGCCGATCGGCTCGGCTATTTTTGGCCACTTCGGCGACCGGGTCGGACGCAAGACCACCCTGGTTACGGCCTTGCTGACCATGGGCATTTCCACCGTCTGCATCGGCTTGTTGCCGACGTATGCATCCATCGGCGTATATGCCGCCGTGCTGCTGGCGCTTTGCAGAATGGGGCAGGGATTGGGCCTGGGCGGGGAATGGGGCGGGGCGGTATTGCTCGCGACCGAGAACGCGCCGCCCGGCAAGCAGAGCTGGTATGGCATGTTCCCGCAGTTGGGTGCGCCGCTCGGACTGTTCATCTCGATCGGCGCGTTCCTGCTGATCAGCCAGAACCTTTCCGAGGCGCAGCTATTCAGTTGGGGTTGGCGCGTGCCGTTCCTGGCGAGCACCGTGCTCGTGGCGGTCGGACTGTACGTACGCCTGCAGCTGGCCGAGACGCCGGCTTTCAAGCGCAGCATTGCGCAGGGGGAACGCGTGCGCGTGCCCTTTGCCGTGGTTTTTGCCAAATATCCGCTGCAGCTCGTTTTGGGCACCTTCGGCTCAACCACCACTTTTGTGGTGTTTTATCTCGCCAATGTGTTTGCCCTGGGCTGGGCCACCGGTCACCTCGGATTCGGGCGCCAGGAGTTTCTCATTCTGCAAATGATTGCCGTCGTATCCTTTGCCGTGACCATACCGCTCTCAGGATCCATTGCGGATCGTATCGGCGGGCGTACCACGCTGATCATCGCCACACTGCTGATCATCGCCTTTGGTTTCACCTTTGAGGTCTTGTTCAGTACCCATGATACGGCGATTGTGTTCGTGTTCTTGATTCTGGGTTTTGGCCTGGCCGGCATTTCCTATGGCCCCCTCGGCAGCGCGCTGGCGACGCTGTTTCCGACCCCGGTGCGCTACACGGGGACATCGCTGACTTTCAATGTGGCCGGAATACTGGGCGCTTCGATCGCGGCGCCCATCGCAAACTGGCTGGCGTCGAACTACGGCCTTAAGTTCGTCGGCTATTATTTGTCGGTTGCCGGTCTCATCACGTTGATCGCGCTGCTGTTCATGAAAGGGGAGAAAACATGATTCGACTTAAAGCCACTGCGGCAGTATTCCTGTTCGCCTTGTCACTGGCCGCGAATTCACCGCTATTTGCGCAGGATCGATTCGACGCGGCGGTTGCCCACCCGGGACGCCCCGCCGCGGATCTGACCCGCGATGCGCGGGATCATCCGGCCGACATCCTGCGTCTCACCGGCATCAAGGCGGGCATGAAAGTGGCGGACATGCTGGCAGGGGACGGCTACTACAGCGAATTGCTGAGCTACCTCATCGGACCCACGGGCGGGGTGCTTTTGATCAACAATGCCGCCTTCGATCAATGGAGCGAGCCGGATCTGCAAAATCGTCTGGCGGGCAACCGGCTGCCCAATGTCACGCATGAAACTCTCGATCTTAACGACCTGAAATTGGCGCCGGCGAGCCTGGATGCGATTTTATTGGTCAAGGTGTATCACGATTTGTACTGGGTGAACGCCAACCCCAAAAACCCCTGGCCCAAGATCGACGTCGGTGCCGTGCTCGACCAGTTGTCGAGGGCACTCAAGCCGCGGGGGATTCTATTGCTGGTGGATCATTCGGCCAAAGCCGGGCGCGGCAATTCCGATGCCGGCGAATTGCATCGGATCGAAGAGGCCTACGCCGTCAAGGATTTCAAGGCGCACGGATTCGAGGTCGTCGCAAAAAGCGATTTGCTGAGAATGCCGGAGGATGCGCGCGATCAGATCAGCTACAAGGGCCCGATGCTGGGCAAGACCGACCGCTTCGTGGTGGTATTTCGCAAGACTTGAAGTCCGCTGCGATCAGGCGGAGTTGAGCCAGCGCGATATCCCTGCGGAATCCATGGCGCCGGAGTGGCGAGCGGCTTCCTTGCCGGCGCGGAACACGATCATCGTCGGGATGCTGCGGATGTTGAATCGCGCCGCGGGCGCCGGTTGCTCTTCGGTATTCAATTTCGCAAAGCGCATTTTGGGCTCCAACTGACGCGCGGCCGCCTCGTAAAACGGCGCCATGGCGATGCACGGCCCGCACCACGGAGCCCAGAAATCCACTACCAGCGGCAGATCACCGCGGGCGATGTGCTTGTCGAAATTAGCCGCGGTCAATTCGATGGGCTTGCCCGCGAACAGGGGAAAGCGGCATTTTGGGCAGCGCGGGCCGTCTTTCAAGCGCTCACCCGGCAAACCCACCACCGAGTCGCAGTGCCCGCAAACCACGTGAATTTTCTCGTGCATACCTTAAGGACCCTACCTGGGTTCCGCAACCAGGATCACGAAGCTGTTGGGCATGACGCTGGCGCGCGGCAGCGGCTGCCCGGCGGTTGCCGCCGGTATGGGCCCGAATTGCGCGGCGGCGAGATAGATCCTGTGCGTGGCTGGATCCAGCGCCATGGTGCGTGCGCTGACTTGAGTGGACACTGTGGCAATTACCCGATAATCATCCGGACTGTCTTGGTGGATCACCGTCAATGTGCCGTCGATGCCGTTGGAGCTGAAAACCATGCCCAGTTCGGGGTCGAACACCGCGGCATCGGGTCCTCGGCCGATCACCACCCGGGCGATGGCCTTGCCCGACAGCGCATCGGTTACCGCCATGACTTGGTTTGCGCAGACCGAGAATAATCGATGATTGGCCACATCGAGCGCAAGTCCGGTGGGATTCGCGCATTCCTTCAACGGCCACTTGGCCTTTACAGCAAGCGATTTGGCGTCGATGCGAATCAGTATGCCGGGGGCGGTGTCGATGTTGACATAGACATTCCCGGCGTCGTCGGTAGCCATGAACTCCGGCGGACCCGGCAGGGGCACTTTTGCGACGATTTGCAGAGTGCCGGCGTCGAGTACCGTCAGACTCGCCGTTTCGCGGTCTGCCGTAAATATGTGATTTTGCTGCGCCTCGTAGAGTATGGCGTCCGGCAATGTTCCCGATACCGGCACTTCATGGGTAACGCGCAGCGTATCGAGTTCGAAAACAGTGACGGTGTTGGCCAGGCCATTGCTGGTGAAGCCGCGCTTCAGCGCCGGCGCGAATGCAATGCCATGAACCCCGGCTGTGCGCGGAATGGTACCCGCCAATTTGCCGCTCACTGTCTCGACGACATCGACATGATCACCGCGGCTGACGAATAACCTGGCGCCGCTGGCCTCCAGTGACAGGTAATCCCAGGCGCCATTTCCGCCCAGCCGCCAGATTCCGGCCACCGTATAGTTTGCCTGCGGAATCGGCGAAGCCTGCGCCTGCGCCGACTGGGCGCGAGTCATCGACAGCGCGCACGCAGCGAGCAGAAGAAAATTCCGCAGCATCCTGAATCCTTGTCATCCGGGCAACCGCTAGTTTACGCATGGATTGATCCTTAGGAAATCATGCAGAATGGTCCCGGTGGACCTACAGGAAGCACAAACTTCGCGGTCGGACGATTCGACCACATGGCGCCGTTTGAGGTATCGCAGCAGTACTTCTCCTCGCTGAGCGCGCCAAAAAAGCGGTGGATCTGGTTCGAGAACTCCGCTCATTTCCCGCAATGGGAGGAAATGGAAAAATTCCATGAACTACTGACGAAAATAATCGTGCCGGAGACCTAAGGCCCAGGGAAGCCGCTCCGGTATCATCAGCACATGCAGCGAGACTACCTCGGAAATCCCGTCACGGGGCAGCAAGATGCCACACTGCGCGCCATCGATGACTTCGTAGCGGGCTTTCTGGCCTACGAAACGCGGGCCGAGCGCATTGTAGCGGCAGCGGACGCCGATCCTGATTGCTGCGCGGCCAATGCGTATGCAGGAATGTTGTGGATGCTGCTCGAGGCCCCGGAGGCCGGGCAGCGCGCGGCGAAATATCTGGCCGCGGCGCAGCGCACGGCGCACCTGGCCACGCGGCGCGAGCAGCTCAACGCGGCGCTGCTGCGCGCCTGGGTCGATGACGATCTGGCGCTCGCGATACGCCTTTGCGATCAGGCGTCGGACGAATTTCCGCGGGATCTGGTCATCGTCAAGACGCACCAGTATTTTGAATTCAACCGCGGCGATGCTGCCTCGATGCTGCGGATCGCCTTGAAGGTCGGATCCCAGAACGCCGATGTGCCCTATTATCACGGCATGGCAGCATTCGCTTATGAGCAGTGTCATTTGCTCGAAGAGGCGGAGTCGTCGGCGCGCACCGCGCTCGCCATGCGCCGCAAGGAACCGTGGGCGCAGCATGCGCTTGCGCATGTGTTCCTGACGCGCGGCTGCATCGACGAGGGAGCGCAGTTTCTCGAGGACGCGGCGGACACCTGGACCGGCTTGAACTCCTTCATGCTCACGCACCTATGGTGGCATCTGGCGCTGTTTTATTTGAGCCAGGGGCGCGGCGGACAGGCTCTCAAACTCTACGATGAACATTGCTGGGGCGTCGCCAAGGACTATTCGCAGGATCAGATCGGCGCCGTTTCTCTGTTGGCAAGACTCGAGATCGCGGGCATCGATGTTGGATTGCGCTGGCAGGATCTCGCCGATCATCTCGTGGCACGCGCCAATGACACGGTACAGCCCTTCTTGACTCTGCAATACCTGTACGGATTGGCGCGTGCGGATCGGCGCCAAGCCGAAACGCTGCTGGAATCGGTGCGCAGCCACGCAGAGCGCGCGCCGCAGTTCAGCCGAGCCGTATGGCGGGAAGTCGCGCTGCCCGGCTGCGAGGGTTTGTACGCCTACGCCCGCGGCGACTACCCCCGCGCCTGGGATCGATTGGCGCCGGCTGTAGCTCGCATGCGCGAGGTTGGCGGCAGCCACGCGCAGCGCGATCTGTTCGAGCAAATCCTGCTGGAGAGTGCGTTGCGCAGCGGGCGCCTCGCTGCCGCGCAACAAATGCTGGAGCTGCGCCGCGGCGCGGACCCATTCGGTGTGCCGGTAAACATGTCGCTCGCAGCGGTGTACTCGAAACTCGGGCTGGCTGATCTTGCGGAGCAGGCGCGCAGTCGTGCCGCACTGACACGATTCCGGCATTCCTGCTGAAGAAAATCATGTCCGGAGACGCGCTGGAAAAATTGTTCAACTTGCTCGACGAACGTCGCGGCGAATTGATCGAGCTCACACGTGAGCTGATCGGTTTTCCCACCGTCAATCCGCCCGGCGAGGCCTATCAGCCTTGCGCGGAATTCATCGGCCGGCGCCTCGCTAAGCGCGGCTTCGCCGTCGAGTATGTGCATGCCGCCGGCACGCCCGGCGATGATGAGCGCCACCCGCGCATCAACGTGATTGCGCGCCGTGACGGCGGCGCGCGCGGCCCGTGCGTGCACTTCAACGGCCATATCGATGTGGTGCAAACCGGGGCCGGCTGGACCGTGGATCCGTTCGCCGGCGTGGTCAAGGACGGCAGGATTTATGGACGCGGCGCCTGCGACATGAAGGGCGGATTGGCGGCCTCCATCATTGCGGTCGAAGCGCTCATCGATTTGGGGCTAAGTTTGCCGGGTACTCTGGAAATATCAGGCACGGTCGATGAAGAGTCCGGCGGCTACGGCGGCGTGCATTATCTGGCGCAACGCGGCTGGTTTTCTCCCGGGCGCGTCGATCACGTCATCATCCCGGAGCCGCTCAACGTGGATCGGGTGTGCATCGGGCACCGCGGAGTGTGGTGGGCTGAAATCGAAACGCGCGGGCGCATGGCGCACGGTTCCATGCCATTCATGGGCGACTGCGCCGTGCGCCACATGAATGCCGTCATCGATCGGCTGGAACGCGATCTTTACCCGAAGCTCGCGGCGCGGCGCACGGATATGCCGGTGGTGCCCTCGGGTGCGCGGTGCGCGACCTTGAACATCAATTCCATCCACGGCGGCGCGGCGGAATCCTCCGGCTATCCTGCTCCCTGCGTGCCTGATTCCTGCCGCATGGTCATTGATCGACGCGTGCTCATTGAAGAAAGCATGCACCGCGTGAAGGCCGAGGTGCGCGAGCTGCTCGAGAGCCTTGCGCAGGAGCGCTCAGGGTTCGCGTATCAGATCCGCGACATTTTCGAAGTGCAGCCCACCATGGCCGACCGCAACGGCCCCGCGGCGCGCGGCACCGCCGCCGCGATTCGCCGCGTGATCGGCCGCGAGCCGGAATTTATTTGTTCTCCAGGCACCTACGATCAGAAGCACATCGATCGCATCGGCAAGCTGCGCGACTGCATAGCCTACGGCCCCGGAATCCTCGATATCGCGCATCAGCCGGATGAGTACGTGCGGATCGACGATTTGGTGAATTCCGCGAAAGTAATGGCGATGGCTGCCAGATCGCTGCTGCACGGCGCCGCATGAGCCTCAGGCAGGCGGCGATCTGGCTGTTCCTGGGAGCGGCACTGCTTGCCGGGCCGATGGTGCATGCCGCGCAGCGAGCCATCGTCGGCATGCAGCTCGAACCGCCGATTCTCGATCCCACGGCGAATCCCGCCGCCGCCATTTCGGAAGTTCTGTACGGCAATGTCTTTGAAGGTCTGGTGCGGTTCGCCGCCGACGCTGCGGTGCTGCCCCAGCTCGCCGCTTCATGGGATGTATCGGACGACGGCCTCACGTATGTGTTCCACCTGGTTGCCGGCGCGCGCTTTCACGACGGCAACTTCTTCGATGCGGCCGCCGCGAAATTCTCGTTGGACCGCATCATCGCGGCCGGCTCCATCAATCCGCAGCGCGCGCGCTTCGACGTAATTCGTGCCGTCGAAATCGTCGATCCCCACACCCTCAAGGTCGCACTCAACCGGCGCTCCGGTGGACTGCTGCAGTCTCTGGCCTTTGGATCGGCCGCAATGGTGTCGCCGCAGTCGGCCGCCAACAATGCCGTAACGCCGGTCGGTACCGGGCCATTTCGATTCGCGAGGTGGCGGCGCGGCGATTCGATCACTCTCACGCGCTATCCGGGCTATTGGGGGCCGCTTGCGGAATTGGATGAAGTTACCTTCAAGTTCATCGCGGACCCGACCGCGGCCTATGCTGCGCTGCTGGCGGGCGACGTGGATGCCTTTGCCAACTATCCGGCGCCGGAAAGCTTTGCGCAGTTTGCTGCCGATCCACGTTTTCAAGTATTCGCCGGCACCACCGAGATGGAAACCGTATTGGCGCTGAACGAGCGCGTTGCGCCGCTTGACAAGTTGCAGGTCCGCCGGGCGATTTCATACGCTTTGGATCGCCGCGCCATCATCGATGGCGCCATGTTCGGCTACGGCACCCCGATCGGCAGCCATTTCCCGCCGCGCAATCCGGCTTACGTCGATCTGACCGGCCTGTATCCGCATGACATCGCCAAAGCCAAAGAGCTCATGGCGGAGGCCGGATACCCGCAGGGATTTTCCATGACGCTCAAGCTGCCGCCGCCGAGCTATGCCCGGCGCAGCGGGGAGATCGTGGCCGCGCAGTTGGCGCAGATCGGCATCCGGCTGCGCATTGAAAATCTCGAGTGGGCGCAGTGGTTGGACCAGGTGTACAGCCGCCATGCGTATGACATGAGCATCGTGGGACATGCCGAGCCCTTGGACTACGATATCTATGCCCGCGACGACTATTATTTCGGCTACTCGAATCCTGATTTCAAAGCGCTCATTGCGGCCTTGGACGAGAGCGTTGACCCTGCGCGGCGGCGCGAATTGCTGCAGCACATCCAGCGCAAGCTGGCTGAAGATGCCGTGAACGGTTTTTTGTTCCAATACCCGAGATTGGACATTTGGGATGCGCATTTGCAGGGGATCGGCTTCGACAACCTGCTGGGCGTCATTGACCTTAGGCAGGCGCACTACAACGATGCTGGTTACGCGTCCCGCCGCGGCGGCGCTGCCGGCGCATTGGCGGCTCGACCGTTGTATCGAATCACCGGCATCATCTCGACGGCGGGCCTGCTGCTGCTGTTGACTCTGGTATGGCGCCGCTTCGGCGGCGCGTATCTCGTGGAGCGCGCCGGCGTGCTTGCGGCAACCCTGCTTGCCGCGACCGCGATCGTGTTCGTGATCGTGCAAATCCTGCCCGGCGATCCCGTGCGCTACATGATGGGACTGCAGGCAGATCCGCTCACCGCGGCAGCGCTGCGTCACCAATTGGGTCTCGATACCGCACCCGTGCAGCGCTACCTGCACTGGATCGCCGGATTGCTGCATGGGGATTTCGGCGTGAGCTACACGTATCGGGTTCCGGTCAGCACTCTCGTGGCCGAACGGCTGCAAGTGTCCCTGCCGCTGGCGCTGTATGCCTTGCTGCTGTCCACTGCGCTTGCCTTTCCCATCGCTTTGTTGGGCGCGGCGCGGCGCGGGCGGCCGAGCGATATCGTCTTGAGCGGCCTCACCCAATTGGGTCTGGCCATCCCCAATTTCTGGTTGGGGATGCTGCTGGTGCTGCTGTTTGCGATCGGCCTTCACTGGGTTTCCGCGGGCGGGTTCCCCGGTTGGGATGCCGGATTCTGGACCGCGCTGAAGGCCCTGACGCTGCCCGCATTTGCGCTCGCCATGCCGCAAGCCGCGATCCTGGCGCGCGTGATGCGCGCTGCGCTGATCGACACGCTGCACGAGGACTACATTCGCTCGGCGCGCGCCAAGGGCGCCGGCGAATGGCGCGTGCTGTGGCGGCACGCCCTGCCCAACGCACTCATTCCCGTGCTGACCATACTCGGCATGCAATTCTCCTTTCTGTTGGCGGGCGGCGTGATCATCGAAAATGTTTTCTTTCTCCCCGGGCTGGGACGGTTGGTGTTTCAAGGCATCGTGCAGCGGGATTTGATCGTCGTGCAAAGCGTCGTGGTGATCTTGGTGTTCGCCGTGGTGTCGGTGACGTTCTTGATTGAACTTGCGTATCTGGCGGTCAACCCGCAGTTGCGCGCGGCGCGCAGCCGATGAACGACATTGCCTCGCGAAACTTCAGTTTGATCGCCGGCGCCATCATCACCGGATGTTTCGCCGCCGTCGCCGTCATTTCTCGATTCTGGACGCCGTACGACCCCGCTGTCTTGTCCATTGTCGACAAGCTGCAGGCGCCCGGCAAACATTGGTTCGGCACCGATCAACTTGGCCGCGATGTGCTGTCGATGATCATGAAAGGCGCAGAGACCTCGGTCGGAGTGGCGCTGCTCGCCGTGGCGATCGGGGCGCTCGTCGGCGTGCCTTTGGGGTTGCTTGCCGCTGCGCGTCGCGGGGCGACGGATGAATTCGTGATGCGCGGCAACGATGTGATTTTCGCCTTCCCGGCCCTGCTGCTCGCGATTTTGATCACCGCCATCTTTGGCCCCGGCGCCGTCAACGCCATCATTGCCATCGGAATATTCAACATTCCGGTGTTTGCGCGCGTCACCCGCGCCGCGGCGCTGCAGCTTTGGGCGCGCGACTATGCGCTGGCGGCACGCGTCGCCGGGAAAACCTCCCTGAGAATTTCCAGCGAACACCTGCTGCCGAATCTCATCGGCTTGCTGGTGATTCAGGGCACGATACAGTTTTCCCTGGGGGTGATCGCCGAAGCCGGGCTGTCCTATGTCGGCTTGGGCGCGCAACCGCCGACGGCAAGTTGGGGGCGCATGCTCAACGAGGC
>Ga0209446_1000354_pt1 | contig 10315 bp, 9 predicted proteins | sample BogFormECP04_OM2_FD_188242 | JGI IMG/M metagenome (GOLD analysis project Ga0209446, IMG submission 188242) | Bog forest soil microbial communities from Calvert Island, British Columbia, Canada - ECP04_OM2 (SPAdes) (version 2) | ecosystem: Environmental > Aquatic > Freshwater > Wetlands > Bog ... | reverse complement strand
AAGCGGCAGGGGGTTGGGGCGCATCGGAGTTGGAGCTCGCACTGATCGCCGAGCCCTTTGGTCGCGCCGTTGCTTCCGCCCCCGTTATCGAGGCTCAGGTCGCCGCACGACTGTTGGCGCAATGCGGCCAGCCAGGTGCGGAGTCGTTGGAGAAGGCACTCGCCGGGGACGCGCTGGTCACGTTCATGCCGCGTCCCGGACACGGTCAGCGTCTGAGCCTTGTGCCCGCAGCAGCTGTCGCGGACGCGGTGGTTGCTTTGGCCGACGAGCGGTTGGTGCTGGTGACGCTGAGTGACAGCAACCGCAGGCGAGTCGAGAATTTGGCTTCAATGCCGTTGGCGGACATCGATATCGGTGATCACGTCGTGGCCCTTGGCGAGGGCAGCGAGGCTCGCAGCCTCTTCTCGGATGCACTCGACCTGTGGCTCAGCTTGACCGCTATGGTACTTGTCGGTGCAGCGCAGAAGGCGGTCGAGCTCGGCGTTGAATATGCCAAGCAGCGCCACGCGTTTGGCACGGCCATCGGTACCTTCCAGGCGGTTTCACATCCCTTGGCGGACAGCGCAACCGCAGCCGACGGAGCACGGCTACTCGGACTCAAGGCGGCGTGCTCGTTCGTCGACGAGCCCGAGCGCGCCAGTGAACTTGCGGCGATGGCTTTCACATTTGCCTACGAGACGGCACGCGATGCAACCCGCCGGAGTCTGCACATCCACGGCGGCTACGGCTTCGGAATGGAACAGGACATTCAGCTCTACTACCGGCGCGCTAGGGGCTGGGCGATGGTGTACGGAGAGCCCGCCACCGCCCTGGACCGTGCGGCCGACATGCGTTATGGGGCAGTCACAACCTGACGTGACTGTCGCGAACCGCTCAACGCGGCGACATGACCGCGAAGCTCAACGTCGCGCGGGCGGCCAGCCGGTCGCGACCGACGTCTGTCACGTCGACTCCCACGACGATTATTCTTTTGCCCGCGCGAACCACGGTGGCGGTCGCCCGCGCGGGTCCATCGATGATCGGGGCCAGAAAGTGGATGGACATGTCAGCGGTGCTCGCTCCGTCTCCCTGGCCGGCGTGCTTGACGGCGAGGAGCCCAGCGGCGACGTCGATGAGGGTCGCAACGAGACCACCTTGCAACGCACCGCGGTTATTCATCAGATCAGATCGATTGTGCAGTTCGACGATTACGGTTTCCTGCGTGTCGACGACGTCGAAGAATGGCAGCTGAGCAAAAAGATGTCCGGGCGTCACGTCCATCGGGCGCGGCGCCGGCATTTCTGCGGAGGATGTGTCGGTCATCCGTCGGCCCGCACCTTGTCCTTCAGCGCCAAGACGATGGGCGGCGCGTCACGCCAATCGGGCACGCCCTGCTCGGGGCCGGCGGTCGCTCGTTTGTCGTCACGAACGCCCGCCCAGTGCGAGTGATTGAGCTGATGCAGCGTGAAGCATGACTGCAGCGAGTTGTAGAAGCCCATGTTGTCGACCGTTTGGTTGACGGACTCCTTGATGAGCAGCGCCGCCATGGTTGGCACCTGGCCGATGCGGCGGGCCATGTCCAGCGTGCGGTCTGCTAGTTCTTCGCGGGTGAACACCTTGCTGACCATGCCGAGTCGATGGGCCTCGTGGATGTCGATCGCGTCGCCGGTGAGCATGAGCTCCTTGGCTTTTCGCGGCCCGAACTCCCAGGGATGCCCGAAGTATTCCATGCCGCACATGCCGAGTCGGGTACCGACGACGTCGGCGAACCGCACGTCGTCACTGCCGACAATGAGGTCGCACGCCCACATCAGCATCAGGCCTGCCGAGAACACTTCGCCGTGGACCTGGGCGATGGTGATCTTGCGCAGGTTGCGCCACCGCAACGTGTTCTGGAAGAAGTAGTGCCACTCCTGCAACATGATCTTTTCCGCGCCCTCCCGGCTGCCGCCGTTGATCGACGCCGTCGGGTGCTGATCGGGGCCAGGCATGTATTCCTTGATGGCCTGTTTGGACCCGATGTCGTGACCGGATGAGAACATCTTGCCCTCGCCGGCAAGGATGACGACCCGCACCGCGTCGTCGGCCTCGGCACGGGCGAAGGCCTCGTCGAGCTCGACCAGCATCCCGCGGTTCTGGGCATTGCGCTGGTCAGGCCGATTCAACGAGATGCGCACGATCGTGCCGTCGTCGTAGGTCTCCCATTTGAGGAACTGGTAGTCGTTCACGGTTCTCCTTCGACAAATCCGGCAATAGTATTCTCGGTTCTTGAGAAGCTATATTCTCACAGGGCCACGAGAGGACTTCGTCGACATGAGCTCAGCTGCGCCGCGGATCCGGGAAGTTCATGGCCGATGAAGCCAAGCCGCGGGTGATCCTGTGGGGGCCGGGACAGGTCGGCGTCGCGGCGTTGCGGGCCGTCATCGCTCACCCGGGTCTGGACCTCGTCGGCGTCGTTGTGCACTCAGAAGCCAAGGACGGCAAGGACGCAGGCGATTTGTGCGGCATGCCCGAGACCGGCGTCTTCGCCAGCCGGGACGTCGACGCATCGCTCGCGCTGGAGGCCGATGTGGTGGCCTACTTCGCGTCTGGTGACTACCGCTATCACGAGGCGGCCCAGGATATCGCCCGCTGCTTGCGCGCGGGCAAAAACGTCGTCTGCACCTCGCTGGTGCCGATGTGCTATCCACCGGCTGCCGACGAGGAAACCGTTGACCTCCTCCAGGCGGCGTGCGCGCAGGGACGCACCAGCTTATTTAACAGTGGTGTCGACCCCGGATGGGCAAACGACGTGATCGCGCTGACGATGACGGGCTTCAGCAGCCGTGTCGAGAACATCACCATGCTGGAGATACTCGACTACGGCCCGATCAACCAGCCCGACATCATGTTCGACTTCATGGGATTTGCGCACCCGCCGGATCATCCGGCTCCACTTTTCGACACCAAGCGCCTCGCCGCCTTATGGGCGCCCACCGTCCACCTAGTTGCCGACGGGGTTGGCTTGCCGCTTGATCGCGTCGAGACGACGATCGAGAAGTGGTTGGCCACAGACCGTTACGAGGTTGCATCGGGCTGGGTCGAGCCGGGCACGATGGGCGGAATGCGTTTCAAACTCGCGGGCATGGTGGACGGCGAAGAGCGCGTCGTGCTCGAGCACATCACCCGCATGGGCGAAGGCTCGGCTCCGGACTGGCCGCGCCATCCGTCGCCACACGGTGGTTACCGCGTGATCGTGGACGGTCTGCCCACCTACACGGTTGACATCGAAATGCATGGCCGGGGAAGCAATATGCGTGGCTTGACCTATGCGACCGTGATGCGTGAACTCAATGCCATCCCCGCAGTCATGGCCGCACCGCCGGGTTTGTTGTCGACGTTGGATCTGCCACTGGTCACCGGGCCGGTGCGCGGCGGAACGTGGCGGGGTGTGTTGCCATCCGTGATCCCAGCATGACCAGCGATGGGGAGCCGCCGATTTCGGCGGACCTGTGGGAGGTCATGCAAACTGCCTCTGCTGTGCGTAGGTATCGCGATGAGCCGGTGGATGATCACGTACTCGGGCGGTGCCTGCAGGCAGCAACATGGGCACCGTCTGGCGGTAACCAGCAGCCGTGGCGATTCGTCGTGTTGCGCTCCGAGCAAGCCCGCGAAGTTGTCACTGAGGCGGCGCAAAAGACGTGGAAGACGATGGCCGACTTCTACGGCTTCACGATGCCTCCGGATGACGCGATTGACACGAAGTCCCGTGTCTTGAGGGCGATGTGGGAACACATGCATGTCGGCGGTAACGCACCCGAATGTGTGTTGTTCTGCGTCCAACCTCAGGCCGGAGCCAGCGAGCTGCAACAGGGCGGGTCGATTTTCCCCGCCGTGCAGAATTTCCTGCTCGCCGCGCGTGCGCAGGGCTTGGGTGCGGCGATCACGCTGTGGCATGACCAGTGCGCACCCGAACTGCGCGCGCTGATCGGCATACCCGACGACTGGCACATCGCGACGCTGCTAACCGTCGGCTGGCCCAGGGGCGGGCACCGACCCGTCAGACGAAAGGCATTACGCGAGGTAGCCGCCGTCGACCAGTGGGATCGGCATTGGAGGGTCACGTGAGGGTTTGCGTGCTCGGAGGTTCGGGCGGCCTGGGAAGTCGATTCGCGTCGGAATTCAACGTCGGCGCCCCGACGCTCGAACCCCCTTGGACGCGCACTTCAGCCAGGTGGACAAATCGCCGTTCTACCTGTCGATGCGGATGTTCGCCGATGCCATGGGCGTCACACTCGACCACGTCACGTACCACAGTGAGGTAGCGGCGACCGACCGGGATCTGACCATCGCCGCGGACACCATCGACGCGGGAACGATCACGGCGATGAAGATGTGCCTCGACGGGTGGGTCCACGGGAGGCCGGCCGTCGCCTTCGAACTGATCTGGCGTGTCACCGATGGCGTGGCACCCGAGTGGCCGGGCGGAGGCAGCCGGTGGCTGTTGCACATCGACGGGGATATGACGGTGGACTCGGAGATCGCCCTGGCGACGTCACACGGTGCCGGCCAGGCGGTCTCGCTAGCCGTTGCGACATTTATTGCTCAATGCTGTTCCGACAGTGTGCAAGTCAGACGTGGGCCTGATCAGCAATTGAAGCTGGCGCCACACGCAGGTGGGTACTTCGCACCGTCGAAATGCCCTTCACCCTGACCAGAACGGGCCGACCACCGTAGACGATAGTCATTGCCAGCCGCCCGGCATCCAGGGCCGCAGTCCAAACTCTAGGACCGTCGCTGGCCCGGAAAAACCACCCTGACGGTCGGGTGAGCAGCACGCAAACGTGTTGCGACGGCGTGTTCCTCAGTTGGTGGGGTCGAACGTGATCGGTAGCCGTGCGGGTCCGGTGAGGCCGAGGAAGGGTTTCAGTTCGGGTTCGCCATCGAGGCGGAGGTTATGGAGTCGCGCTGGCAGCACGGCGAGTGCCTCTTGGAGTTCGGCTCGGGCAAGATTCGCCCCGAGGCAGTAGTGGCGACCGGTGCCGAATGTGAGTGCGTTGAAACCTTGGCGTTCGGCGGTGGTATCGAACTGGTGGGGGCAGGACACTGCCTTGGGGTCACGGTTCGCGGCACTGGACGACAGGAGCAGGACGGTGCCCGCATTGAAGGTTAGTCCTCGGTAGGTGACGTCCTCGGAGACGATGCGAAGCGTTCCGGCACCAGTTGGGTCGAAGCGGAGGATTTCGTCGACGGCGAGCGCCGCCCCGGAGGGGTTACGGCTGAGGCGGTCCCATTGGTCGGGGTAGCGAGCCAAGCACATCACCGCGATGCCGAGTTGATTCCGGGTGGTGTCCGTGCCTCCAAGGAGGAGCGCAGTGACCAAGTCTCGCAGTTCAAGGGCAGTGAGACGGTCGTCATCGTCGGCGGCTGCGACTAGCTCCGACAACAGGTCGTCCCGGAGGTGACGGCGGCGTTCGTCGATCAGCGCGTCCACGTAGTCTTCGAGTTCGGCGATGGCGCTTTCGATCTCAACACGATGCTCGGCCACGGCAAAGCCGACTTGCTTCATGATGCTGTCGGCGAGACGGGAGAACAGCGGCCAGTCGGCGCGGGGTGCTCCGAGGATTTCGCAGATGATGGCGATGGGGTAGCCGTTGGCGAAGTCGGCGACGAACTCGCATCGTCCTGCGGGTCCGAGTTCGTCGATCCGCTCGTGAAGATAGGTGCGCATCATCGGCCTGAGGCGGTCGATGGAGCGCGGCGTGAATGACGGGGAGACGAGGCGTCGAATACGAGTGTGGTCCTCTAGCGGGACGGAGAGGATGTTGCGTTTAGCCCGCTCGTGCAGGGGGCCGTCGGTGATCCCTTGCAGTTCCAGGATGGTGGCGCTGGTTCCGGCGGTGAGCCGGTCGTCGCGCCAGAGTTCACGGGCGGCCTCGTAGTCAATCACGCTGAGCCACATCGGTGTTCGATGGATCCAGTGGCCTTGGCTGTGCAGTTCAGCGACGTGTTCGTTCAGTCGATCCTGGGTGGTGGGGTCGAACAGGTCGAGCATTGGGAGTTCGTCGGTGCTCGTGCTCATTGGTCGTGGTCTCCACTCGTTGTTATGTCGTTCACGGTTCGAGGGTGGATTGGCTGAGTTAAGTGGCCATTTGGGCGTTCGGACGGGTCGTCGAGCGGATGGCGGGCGCTAGCCATCGCTGTAGGAACTCGCGTAGCTGCATGGGTTTTTGTCGAGGCAGGGGGTCGAGGACGAGGGATTGCAGGACGCGCACTCCGAATTGGACGAGCCCGTCCAGGGCCTTGCGGTCGTAGCCGTGGGCGGCCCAGTCGATGTTCGTGCGTGCGAGCATGGAGTGCCCGAAGGCCAGCGCCTCTGGCGAAGTGACGCCTGTGCGGAACGTCTCCGCTCTTCCAGTGTTCAGCAGCAACCCAAGGAACCGCTCCTGGGGCAACCGCTCGACCGTGTAGGCGATGCTCTCAACGACGGCGTCACCTGGGTCGGTGAGTTCTGCGACATGGGCGGCAAGTCGATCCAGGTAGACGTCAACCGCTTCGGTAGCCACGGCCAAGAGCAGATCGTCAGTGCTCGGGTATAGGCGGTACACGGTCTGGCGGGTGATGCCCAATTCTGCCGCGACGTCGGACAGTCCGGTCTTGTGGGGTCCATACAGGTCGATACAGCGCATCGCCGCATCAATGATCCGTTGTCGCGCTTCGTCATCGTCGCCTGGTGGGTTGCCTCGCCAGCCCCGGGCCATCGTCACGCGCTCCTGCGTGCAGCTGATGGTGTCGCTCGGCAATCGTTGGCGTGGAGCTCCGCCATTATCATACGACCGATCATAACATGTATGATCGTGTGACTACTCGGGCAGGGCGCAGGCGGGCAGATTCCACGCCCGGCCTCGAGTCTGGACTTGCTGGTTCGCTCACCATCGACGAGCGGATAGCTCTGGCGCGCGGGGTTGACCGCAGGGCTCGCATTCGACCGATCAGCTGCTATTCGGACGGGTCGACAGGACGAGGTTCTCTAGCGGACGCGACTTTTCTTGTCGCTCAATCGGCTGGCCACGGTTTTGGACACGAAACACGCCAGAACCGATGCGAACAAGCGGGACGGGGCGAGACAGGTCGGACGGCTGAACGTCGCTGGCCTGCAGCTATGAGACCGCGCGTACCGGGGGAGACTGTGACCGGCTAGACATCCCAGGTTCGTAGTTGTCAAGCGGCCTGAGTGTCGGGGTGGATTTGACGGTGCGCCCAGGCTTTGTGTTCATCGTATTGGGTTCGGTGGCGTAGGCAGCCGTGCAGGACGCCGACGAGCCGGTTGCCGAGGGCTCGTAGTGCTTGGTGGTGGAAGTCTCCGGCAGTGCGGCGCGCGTCGTAGTAGGTGCGGGCGCCCGGGCTGGCGTTCAGCGCGCAGAACGCCCATTGGTCGATGGCGTCGTAGAGCCGGCGGTTGCGGACGTGGCGGGCCAGCACGGCGCGTTTCTTGCCCGACGCGACAGTCAGCGGTGAGGTTCCGGCGTAGTTTTTGCGACACTTGGCGGTGGTGAACCGGTTCGGGTCATCCCCGAACTCACCGAGCACCCGGGCGCCGAGGATGACACCAAGTCCTGGCAGGGAGCGGTAGATGTCGGCGTCCGGGTGTGTCTCAAAATGCGTCGCCAACTCGGTCTCGAGGTCGCTGATCTGGCGGTTCAGTTCGGCGATGATGCCGACCATGGCACGAGTGCCGGCTGCGAACGCAGCAGTGACGGCGGCTGGGGCGGCGAGCTGTTCGGCTCGTAGAGCGGTTTGGATGTCGTGAGCACGGACGTCGAGGTTGCGTTGTCGCCCAGCGGCTTTGAGCGCAGACCGGATCTTCGACAAACTCAGGCCGGCAGCTTGGGTCGGGCTGGGTGCGCGGCCTAAGATCGCTAGCGCGTCTCGGTCGTGCAGATCATCGAAGGCCTCCAGAGCGCCCGGGTAATACTCACGCAGCGCCGAGCGCAGCGCATTGGTGTGCTGGACGCGGGTCCAGATCAAATTCTGATGTGCCCGAGCCAAGATCTTGACCGCCTCCACATCAGCGGAGTCACCGGCGACTCGGCGGTGATTGTGTCGATCGGTACGCACCAGATCGGCTAAGAGTTTGGCGTCCCCGGCATCGGACTTGGCCCCTGATACGTGGTGACGGTCGCGGTAGCGGGCGGCTGCCAGCGGATTAATCGCATACACCTGGTAGCCGGCCGCAACGAGCGCCTCGACCCACAACCCACGGTCGGTTTCAATCCCGATCACGACCTGCTCTGGTTCTTCGGCGTGACGGGCTAAGAGTTGATGGAACTCGCCGATCCCGGCAAGTCCCTCGGGTAATCGACGTGAAGCCAGCCGCGCCCCGGTGTCATCCATCAGATGAACGTCGTGGTGATCCTCCGCCCAATCGTCACCGACAAAAATCATCAGCACCTCCTTGGTCATCAAACATGGTCGAGCCCAAGGGCACCCGGCGACAAGCTAATGGATAAGTGCTCGGCGGCACGCCACCCCATCAGTGCTACAGGAACCCTCACCACCGGCCGGGGCGTGATCTAGCCTTAGAAGTCGACCAACGCTTCAGCTCATAACGACGCTCACCAACCGGCGGCTCGGTGAACAGCGTCCCCCGAACAAGAACCTATCGAGCGAAGGCTCGCTGTTCGGATCCCATTAGCTCATAACCCAGAGGTCGCAGGTTCGAATCCTGTCCCCGCTACCAGTAGAAAACGGCCCCCGGAGAACACTCCGGGGGCCGTTTTCGCGCTCGATGGGAACACTTTTGGGAACATTAGTGTCGCTAGCGATCCACCAAGTCGCAGCGCCGTCTGGTCGCGTGACGGGCGGAGCGACTTAAACGTCGAGACCACAGCCTCGACTGCGGGATCGAGATATAGCAATGCTCAGTTAGCGGCGGGACGGTCTATGCGGGCTTGAGCGTGACGTGCTGTGCTTGGGAGTGTTACGCCACTTTCAGCAGGATCTTGCCGCCACGGAGGAGATGCTGCACCGCGTCCTGGATATGCTCGAGGGGGTACACGCCCGCCACGGGGACAACAAGGGCGCCGTCGGCCACCAGCGGTGCCGCCTCACGAATGACAGGCACCACCTTGTCGCGGTAGTCGAAGTCGCCGACAAAGAATCCGCGGACCGTGAGGTGCTTGCCGACCAATGTCGAGGTGTCGACCCACATGGGTTCGTCCCTGGCCCAGGAATAGCTGACCAACCATCCACCGTCGGACAGCAATTCGAGCAGCCGCGCCACCACTGGACCACCCACGGAGTCCACTGCCAGCGCCACTCGCGCGTCGCCGATCACTGCTCGAACATCGCCGACCGCATCGGGGTCATCGACGTGGACCACGTCGGCCCCGGCTGCTGTGAGCTCGGCGAACGTTGCGTCGTCACGGGCCAGGTTGATCGTCTTCAGTCCACGAATTTTGGCTAGCGCGATCAATGACCGTCCCACACCGGAGTTCGCTGCGTTCTGAACCACCCAGTCACCGGGCTGCAGGGGGGTGCATTCACTGAGCATCAACCCTGCTGTCGGGGGGTTGCTGCCCAGCATCGAGTACTGCTCGATGTCGCCGGCGGGGAGTGCGAACAGGCTGTCGGCGGGCACGACGAGCCGCTCACGCCACGCACCGGCATACAGGGGTAGCACGACCAGATCGCCGACCTGAAGTCCATCGACCTCGGGGCCAGTGGCAAGCACGCGGGCGACCCCCTCTGCGCCTGGTATGTGGGGCAGGGGTGGTCGCGCCAGCATGCCGGTGACAACCAGTAGGTCGTGTTTGTTCAACGGCGAGACCTCAACGCTCACCAGAACCTCATGCGGACCCGGTGGCGGCGGCTCCTCGATGTCGACGACGCGGAGCACCTGTGCGGGGTCGCCGAACTGTTCAATCTGGATGGCGCGCATATCAATTCCTCTCCATCGAAGGTTAGGCCGCTGCGTGAGCCTGCCTAACGGATACGCTCTATTACCCAGGCGGACGCGGCCAACAGGGCGTGAGTGTCAAAGCTTTTCGGCGTCCTTCGTGTCCTGTTTGGTGTTGAGCGCACCCTGACGTTTCCGCGCTCGTGACGTGCGCAGGTAGATGGCGTTGCCGCATACACGGGAGTCGTGGTACACCGCACTGTTGTTGCGGGAGCGGTCATAGAACGACACGCTGCACACATCGTTGCGGCAGATTTTCAGTCTGCGCCAGACGTCTGAGCGTTGGGCGGTGAAGATCTCAATCAGCACGATCGCACCGACCCGGCGGCTCCCTTCTCCGCGCGGCTCCAGCAGGGCCGTACCGTCGGGCCCGACCCGCGCGGCAACCGATGCCGACGG
>Ga0209446_1000352_pt1 | contig 10345 bp, 12 predicted proteins | sample BogFormECP04_OM2_FD_188242 | JGI IMG/M metagenome (GOLD analysis project Ga0209446, IMG submission 188242) | Bog forest soil microbial communities from Calvert Island, British Columbia, Canada - ECP04_OM2 (SPAdes) (version 2) | ecosystem: Environmental > Aquatic > Freshwater > Wetlands > Bog ... | reverse complement strand
GCATCCAGCATTTTGTTGAAATCGATGCTGCTGATCACGTCGACGGGGATTTTTCTTCCCTTGGAAGTGGCACTGAATAACGTCTGGGGCTTCAAGAAAAACCGGTCCTACCTGATGAATCTCCTCGTGTCGCTTGGCTTGGCTCTGGGATGCGGCTGCCTGGCCATGCTTTCGATCGCGCTGACGGCGCAGAACCTCAAGATGCTGGGGCTCGTCATCGGTGACCAGAACGTCGTCTTTCGCGGCCTGGGGTTTATCGTGATGAAAGCCTCGGCGATCATGGCGACCATCGGGATCTACTTCCTGATCTACTGGATTTTGCCGCACGGGAAAGTCCCGGTGCGCGCGGTGTTGCCGGCAGCGATCATCACCGGTCTAGTGTCGGAGGCCGCGAAGTATGCCTACATCCTCGCGCTGCCATGGCTTAACTTTCAGGAAGTATATGGACCATTCGCGGTATCGGTTACGCTGATCTTCTGGTCGTTCTGCAGCGGGATGCTGTTGTTGGGCGGCGCGTATCTGTCGGCGGCAGAGCATGCTGACCGCGTGCGGGCGCGTCGCGAAACCGCCGGCGCCAAGCTCGGAAATCAATAACTTAGGTCAGTCAAGTGTCGCAGCTACGGCGGCCGACGGCGACGCGTTTTGGGGTTTGCGATGGACGAACCGTATTGCCGAGGACATGTCCTGCGAGGGCTTCTCGATAACCTGATACATCATCCACGCAACCAGCCCGCAAGCCCCCAAACCAACGGCATCCAGTACAACCATGTAGCTCCCTGAATACGGCAGCCAGTGGGAAAGGCAGCCAATCAAGGTGACGCCGATGGGCAGGTGCAACAGATACAGCGAGTAGCTCACGTCGCCCACGCGATCCATCTTTCGGTTGTGGAATGTGGAAAAGGCGATCAAGATTCCCGTAGTCACCGACACACCAGCGACAATCCAGCCAATCGGCCCACGCATGGCAAAGACCATTACGGCGATCAATCCGAGCATGGCTCGCCAGCCTATCAGTCCTGCGCGGTATTGAAAAACAAAGACGCCCACCAGGAAAATCGGAATGCTATGGAAGATTAACCGGTCATAGCCGATCACGAAATAAGAAAGCATCATCCCAGCAATGGCGACAAATCGCGCCACTTGGCTGCGGCTGGCCAGCAGCGGCAACATCAGACCGACAAGCAAATACCACTGAAATTCAATCGCGAGCGTCCAGTACACTACGTTGATCCAGGGCACGTGCACAAGATCATTGAGATAGGCGAAATGGAACAGCAGGTCGCGCGCGGTAACCGTCAGCCGGGGAAGGTGATACACAGGCGCCAGCACGAAGTTCGTAGCCAGAACGGTGATAGCGATGGAGGCCAGGTAAGGTGGGTACAAACGCACGTTGCGCTTCAAGATAAAACGCGGGTAATCGCGCAGCACGTAGCTGGAGCGATAAAGGCTCCAGGGAATCACGAATCCGGAAATGACGAAAAAGATATGCACGCCGAGGTAGCCATACTTTCCCGACAAGCTCAGCCACTTACCTTGCCCCGCGACAAAGTGTCCCCATGCGACAAATAGCGCGGCAAAGGCCCGGAGCGCGTTGATGACGCCAATGCGTTGGTTTGGAGCTTGTATACGCACGTTTCAATAGTGTAAATGCGGGCATCTACAGGGCGTCAATCACAAACCGATGGTATGACCTCCGACGGGACGCTGTGGAAGCGCGGCGGCACATCGCATCTCGCGGTTGAGACTATGTTCTAATGCTTTAGGGGCAGGATGGCGCCACTCGAGCGAGTGGCCAACAGGAGGAGTGATGGAAGAGCGCGACTTCTACGACGAGCGGCAAGAGACCCGCAAGGCCAGTCTCAACTGCCCACATTGCCATCAGGCCTCCGAGTACGACCTCGGCTGGTTTGTGCGCACCAAGAAGCGCCAGTTGCCCGGTCGCGCGGACGAACGCGACCGCGCCAAATTCGCCAAAGCACGCTCGTATATGGTTCGCCGCGATGACCTCGTCGCCTGCAAGAACATGCGCTGCCGCAAGCGCTTTGAAGTTTCCGGAGTCCAGTCCGTCGCCTTCTTGGATGAGCAGGTCCCATCGGAGCGACGGCAGTAACCTCTAGCATTCTTGGCGCTCATCCGCTTGGAGTCTCGCCTATAATCCTGCTACATCTGCCATGGGCTCCAACGTCCAAAAAGCCGGCCCCTTGCCACCGCCGCGCGATCCCTACACAGCGCGAGTGGAACCTGTCATGACGCGGCTGGAACGGTTCTGGCAGCGCGTTACCGAGGGCATGCGGCTCAACGAGCTCTGGAAGCAATTCCGCACCGACGCTCGTTCCAGCTACCAACTTTACTCGCGCGAGGTGGATTCCACCTGGACGCCAGGAGTCGGCAGAGCGAAACACTTCTTCAACCTCGCCGGCCAATTCTTCTGGGCCATCATCTTGAAGATGACGCCGGCGCGGCGCGTGCTGTTGCTGATTGCGCTGGTTTTCATCTTCGCTCCCAGCGGTGAAGCCACGTGGCAAAGCAGCGGGGGCGGAGTCAGGATCGTCACTTTCGACGGCCACTTCTGGGGCGGTCTGCTGATGCTAGTGCTGCTGGTCCTCGAAGTCGGTGACCGCGTGGTGATGAAGCGCGACCTGCAAATCGCCAAAGAAATCCAGGCCTGGCTTCTGCCGGCGAACCCTCCGCAAGTTCCCGGCCTCGACATCGCGTTCGCCACGCGTCCAGCCAACACGGTGGCAGGCGATTACTACGATGTCTTCTCTCGTTCCTCCTCAGATGGCTCTGGAACGTTTCTGATCGCCATCGCCGACGTCGCCGGCAAGAGCATTCCTGCTGCGATGCTGATGGCCACCTTCCAAGCCAGCCTGAAGACACTCTGCACGACTTCGGAAACACTTACGGAATTGGTTGGCCGAATGAACACCTATGCGTGCAGCAACAGCCAGAATGGCCGACGGTTCACCACCACCTTTCTCGCGGAATACAATCCGGCGACTCGCGGCTTGACCTACGTCAACGCCGGCCACAACGCTCCGATCTTGCGCCGCCAGTCGGGAGCCATTGAGCGCTTGCAGGCCGGAGGGATTCCGCTCGGCATCCAGGAAAACGTGCCTTACGAATCGGGCACGATCACCTTGCAAAGCGGCGACTGGCTTGTCATCTTCACCGACGGCGTTATCGAGGCCGAGAACAATCGCGCCGAAGAGTACGAGGAATCGCGCCTGCTGGCGATGCTGCATGCCAACACGATGGTCGCGCCGCAGATGCTGTTGAACAGCATCATGCTGGACCTCGACCGCTTCGTCGGCGACGCGCCGCAACACGATGACGTCACCCTGATGCTGCTGCGCGCGAGTTAACTCTGCACACCGTCATTCCGCGGCCTTGGCAAACATCGCATTCACCGCCGCAATATTCGGCAGCAGATCCGCTGGAAACTTGTGGCGCTGTTGCAGGTACTTCGGGTCGTTATAGGTCAGCCAAACCTTGCCGTAAGGATCTTCCCAGAACAATGCCTTCAGCGGCAGGTCGATCGCAACCGTGGGCGCAGCCTGCATCAACGGCGTTCCGCCTTTCGGACTACCGAAGATGAGCAGCTTGGTCGGCCGCATCGCAAGGCCAATCTTCGCGGCCTCGCCGCTGTGGTCCACGCGCGCGAAGATGGTTACACCGCGTTCGTTGAGCAGGCTTTCGAGGCGCTGCATGGTCTCGTCAACGGTATGTTTGCTCGCCAGATTGATCAGTCCGTTGTCTGCGTCTGCGCTCATATTGACTCCTGTTTTGTGCACGCTCTTGGTGCGGCGCAGACATTATGACGGCGCGGAATCGAAGTCGGCAAATCGCCGCTGAAACGTGTGGTCATGTAAGAATGGAAACGATGCCGTCGAACCGCTGGGATGCTGTCATCTTCGACTACGGGCGAGTGCTGAGCATTGCGCCTTCGGCTGACGAGTTGCAGCGATTCGCGGCGCTGGTTGGCGTCACTGAGCCACCTTTCTTCGAGATTTACTCCGCCACTCGTCATGATTATGATCGCGGCCTCACTGACTTCCGCCAGCATTGGCAGGCTTTCTGCGATGCTGCGGACGTCAAGCTCGGGCCTACGCAAGTAGAGCGCATCGCCGAGATGGAAACGCTGATGTGGCTGCGCGTCAATCCTGAGGCGCTTGCGCTAGCGCGCGAGATCAAAGCGCAAGGAGTGCGAATCGCAATCCTCTCCAACATGCCGCACGACCTGCTGGCTTACGTTCGCCGCGAGTTCGACTGGCTCGACGAGTTCGAGGTCAAGGTCTGGTCGTGCGAGCTGGGCGTCACCAAGCCCGATTTCGCCATCTATCGCCATTGCATCGACGCGCTCGGCTGTGAGGCGGAACGAACGCTCTTCTTCGACGATCGTCCCAACAACGTGGAAGCTGCGCGAAAGCTTGGCATGGAAGCGCACATCTTCGAATCTGCGCGGCAGGCGCGAGCGATTGTGCGGAAAGGAATCAGTAGTCAGTAGCCAGTAGCCAGTTGACTTTGTCATCCCGACCGAAGGCTTCAGCCTGAGCGTAGGGATCCGCGGTTCGACTGCGGTTCGACTTCCCTTTGAGATGGCAAGCCACCGTCCGAAAGGACTTTTCTTTCTTCTTCACGTCATACCCTAGAATCAATAACTTAGACAAAAAATACCGCCAACTAATAGACCCCAAAAGGGTTATGCGTACTTACCACATTCGCAAGGACTTAGGGGAGCAAAATCGCCATTTCGGGTGCTGCGAGCATGACCTTGTTCTCAACGATAAACACTGGCCACTGACAACTGGCCACTGCCATTGACTTTTCAAAGATCGAGGCCCCTGCCGCATTCGGGGCAGACTCTCAGCGGACCGTGTTTCACCCCCGCCGAGCCTAGAGACACTAAGCCTCTTACTCGCAGTGTACTGATCGGCGCGCCGTTGTCAGTGAAGGTCGTCACGGCTGTCGGTGATCAGCAACCCGCTTCGCTGGAAAGCTTACTTCTCCGATAGCGCCTTGGCTGCCTCTGCCAGGGTCACCATAAGGGTCATGGGATCGGCGGGCGAAGGCACGAAGCCCCAGTGTTCGCAAAAGCGCTTGGCGCGCGGCGAAATCGCATGAACGAGAATCGCCCGGATGCCGGCAATCTCACTCGCCTGCAAGGTCCGCAAGACAGCATCCCGCAACAAAGCCGGCCCGACACCGAAGGCCTGATAGTTCCGGTCAACCGCAAGGCGACCGAGCACCATGACGGGGATGGGATCGGGCATGTTGCGTTTAATGTGGCCGGGCGCGGCGGCGTGGGCAAGCGCGCCAACCGCCAGTGCGTAATATCCAACCACTCGCCTTGCGGTACAGACGACATAGGTCCGGGATGCGCCACTCTCCTGGTTTGGCAGGGCGCGGCGGCGTAACCAGTCGTCCAGCGCAGGCTCGCCGCAATCAAAGGCTGCAAGATCGTGTCCGGCGGAGAGTCTCTCGGGCGGGGTGATGCGATTGCTCGCGCCGGTCATTTCTCCCACGGCGCCTTGGTCCGCAGCAGCCGGGCCAGTCTGGGATTGCGTGCGGGAGGCCGGTCAAGCATCGCGGTGAAGCGCCTAAACTGTTCTTCGGAGAGCGCAAAGTAGCGACGGTCAAGCAGGACCGCTTCCGCCTCCCGGCAAGCGGTTTCGAGCATGAAATCGGAACGGTTTCGACCGAGGGCCTCTGCCGCCCGGTCAATCAGGGCCTTCTGGCCGCGGCTGGCGCGGAGATTAATGGTCTCGCTCCGCGTCGTTCCCTCCTTGGTTTCTATTCCGGGCATCGCCATCTCCTTGTGTAGATACAACGATCATACATGAGTGTACTTACAATGTAAATACGGCGGCAGCATGGGGCATTCTGCGCTCGAAGTGTCATAATGTCCCCATCCAAAGAGGAGGGATTTCAAATGCCACATTACGTAATGCTTCTCCGTTATACGCCGCAGGGGATCGCGAACATCAAGCAGAGTCCGTCGCGGCTGGACGCTGCCCGCAAGGCCGCTGAAACCATGGGCGGGAAGATTCAGAGTTGGTACTTGACGATGGGCCGTTATGATGCCGTGCTCATCGCTGAGTTTCCCAATGACGAAACCTGCGCCAGGTTCTTCCTGTCGGTTGGCGCGCAGGGCAATGTAACTACGCAGACCATGAAGGCGTTTACGGAAGCTGAATACCGGAAAATCCTGGGCTCGCTCGCGTGAGCGTTGACAGCCAGGCGGCGCATGAGGTCGAGACAGGTGAACACACTGCCTCCTTCCGCCTCAAAACAGTATGGCTTCCGCGGCTTCCAACTTAGCGCAGACCCACGAGCGCCAACCTTCATCGCGCTGGTACGCCAGCGGATTCGCGGTGGTGGCACTGATCGTGGGGCTGCGCCTGTTGTTGCACCTGCTGACGGCCAACCGCTACGGTATTTTTCGCGACGAACTCTACTACATCGCCTGCAGCCGGCATCTGGACTGGGGCTACGTGGACATGCCGCCGTTCATTCCGTTCGTGACCCGGCTGTTTACGGCGTTGTTCGGGACCTCGCTATTCGCGATCCGCCTGATACCGGCCATCGCGGGGTGCGGGGCCATTGCACTCACCGCATATCAGGCCTATCAGTTCGGCGGGCGGCGCTTCGCGATAGCGCTGTCTGCCTTGGCTCTGGCCGTCTCCGCCGTTTTCGTCATTAACGGCCACCTGCTCGGCACCAACGATTTCGAGGCGCTGTTCTGGATGGGCTGTGCGTCGGTGGTTATCCGCATCATCCAGACCGGCAATCAGAAGTTGTGGCTGTGGTTCGGTGTGCTGGCAGGTATCGGCCTGCAGAATAAGTATTCGATGGCGGTGTTTGGGCTGGGCATTGTCGTCGGGTTGCTACTGACGCCGGAACGCAAGGCGTTCCTGAGCAGGTGGATCTGGATCGCCGGCGGGATTGCATTGCTGATCTGCCTGCCAAACCTGCTGTGGAATGTTCATCGTGATTGGCCGTTCCTGCAGTTGATGCACAACATCCACGCCAGCGGCCGCGACGTTGCGCTGAATCCCCTCCAATTCATCCTGGAACAGATCCTGATGGTGAATCCGTTCGCGCTCCCGCTGTGGGTAGCGGGGCTCGGGTGGCTGTTCTTCGGGCGCGAGGGACGGCGGTACCGCGCGCTGGGCTGGGCATACGTGCTTACGCTCGGCTTCTTCATGGCGCAGCACGGCAAGGATTACTACGTTGCTCCAGCCTATCCCATGTTGTTCGCCGCTGGTGGCGTGGTTTGTGAGGACTGGCTCGCGCGCACGCAGCGCGCGTGGCTGAAACCAGTGTTCGTTCTGGTGTTGGTAGTCCCCGCACTCGTATTCATGCCGCTGATTGCACCAGTGCTCAGCCCGGAACAGTTCGTTGTTTTCATTCGGGCGATTCACTTTACGCCGCCGGTCAGCGAGCATAGTCATGTGCACTCGCCGCTGCCGCAGTACTATTCCGACGAACTGGGCTGGGAGGCGATGGTGGCCGAGGTGGCGCGCGTGTATCACAGCCTTCCGCCAGAGGTGCAGTCCCGGACCGCCATCAAGGCGCGCAATTTTGGTGAGGCTGGTGCCATCGACTATTTCGGGCCGAAGTACAGGTTGCCGGAGGCGATCTGCTTTCATCAGAACTACTGGTATTGGGGAACTCACGGCTATACCGGCGAGAGCATCATCGTAGTGAACGAGGGAAACGAGGGGAAGCACCTCAAGCAGATCAGCGGGCACGCCGAGAAGGTTGGGCACTTCGAGTATCCCTATGCGCTGGAGAATTTCGACATCTGGTATGCACAGGGGCTCAAGGTGAACCTGCACGATATTTGGGAGCATGAGAAGGACTGGGACTAGCTCGAGAGCGCCGACTGGTATGCCGGCGTCCAAACGCTTTGCCCGCAAGAGACGGATAGCGCCGCTCCAGGCACGCGGCTACGCTGTGAGCATGGAAACCGAACTTCAGAACAAATGGCAACAAGTGCTGGCGCGGGACGCCCGGCAGGATGGGCGCTTCGTGTTTGCCGTACGTACCACAGGAGTTTTTTGCCGGCCGTCCTGTCCAAGCCGGCGGCCACGCCGCGATTCAGTGGAATTCTTCGCCGGTCCGCGCGAGGCAGAGCGCGCCGGCTATCGCGCCTGCCTGCGTTGCAAGCCAACGCAGATTTCCGAGCAGGCGCAGTATGTGCTGCGGGCGCGGCAACTGCTCGACAACGCCGATGGCGTGGTCACACTGGCACAACTCAGCCAGCGAGTCGGTCTCAGCTCCTTCCACTTGCAGCGACTATTCAAGCGTGCCACCGGTCTCAGCCCGCGAGAATACCAGTCCGCTCGGCGCATGCAGCACATCAAAGCCGGACTGCGCAAAGGCGATGATGTGACTACCGCACTCTACGACGCTGGTTTCGGCTCCCCCAGCCGCCTCTACGAGAACGCGAGCCAGCAGCTCGGCATGACTCCCGGCACGTATCGCCGCGGCGGCGCGGGCGCGACCATTACATTCGGCATTGCGCCCACACCGCTCGGGCGCATGCTGGTTGCGGCGACCGAGCGAGGTCTATGCACCGTTCGCTTCGGCGAGAGCGCGACGGAGCTGGAGCGTGATTTGCACGAGGAGTTTCATGCTGCGGAGTTGCATCGTGACAATGCCGCCATGGGGCGGTATATCGAACCGCTGCTGGCCAACCTGCGCGGCGAGAGCGTCACCATTGACCTGCCGCTCGACATTCGGGCCACCGCCTTTCAGAGGAAGGTCTGGGAAACACTGCGCCAGATTCCCTGCGGTCAAACGCGCAGCTATACCGAGATCGCGCGCGAGATCGGCGATCCACAAGCAGCTCGTGCGGTGGCTCGGGCCTGCGCGTCCAATCCAGTCGCGATCGCAGTACCGTGTCATCGCGTAGTGCGCAGCGACGGAGACCTGTCAGGGTATCGCTGGGGAGTGGAGAGAAAAAAGAAGCTGCTGGAAGCAGAGCAGGAAGGCTCGCGAACTTGATCTAGTCCTGAGCGGATGGCAGCTTCGTCGTACTTCCCTGCCGATGAAGGGGCCTTCCGCAATTCCCATTCTGAAACTGCGCCTCCGTCGCCCGTTTCCCAACTCCGCGCCGCTCATTTATACTCGCCTGTTTGCCCACACAAGTTAATCGCACTGTGTAACGGAAGGAGTGCTGCGTGAAGATCCTGGTCTGCATGAAGCAGGTGCCGCAGAAGGACGCGCCGCTCAAGCTGAACGAGAGCGGCACGTGGATCCGCGAAGACGTTTCCTATGAGGTGAATGAGCCTGATGCCTACGCGCTGGAAGAGGCGCTGCGCCAGAAGGAAAAGCACGGCGGCGAGGTGGTGGTGATCACCAGCGGCCCGGCGCGCGCGCAGCAGGTGTTGCGCGAAGCGCTGGCCAAGGGCGCTGATCGTGCCATTCATCTGGAAGGCGACAGTTTCGTCATCCTCGATGCCTTCAGCACAGCGAAGGCATTCGCGGCAGCCATGATGGATGAGAACTTCGATCTCGTCTTCACCGGGCTGCAATCGGACGACTATGGCTTCGCCCAGACCGGAGTGATACTGGCCGAGCTGCTGGGCTGGCCGCACGCTACCATCATCATGCAGATCGAAAAGAGCGACGATGGAATCCGTGTGAAGCGTGAACTCGAGGCCGGCTTTTTCCAATTCGTGGACATGCCACTGCCCGCGGTACTTACCATTCAGTCAGGCATCAACAAACTGCGCTACGCCACGCTCATCGGCATCAAGCAGGCCAAGAACAAGCCGCTGAGGAAGGTGAGCTTCGACGAGGTGAAATCATCCCTCGGCGAAAACCTGCAGAAGATTGAGAAGCTTTACATCCCGCAAAAGACGAAAAAGACCGAGGTGCTGGAAGGGCCTCCGGCAGAGATTGCGAAGAAGCTGGTGGACAAGTTGCGCAACGAGATGCGCGTAATCTAGGGACGTAAAGTTTTGGGTAGAGTGAGTGGCGCGTCGGAGTGCTGGAGTCGGCTATGCCAACGCCGGAAGAAAAACGTGAAATCGGCTCGGCCATTATGGTTATCGGCTGGGTCATGGTGCTGTTTGCATTCCTTGTCATGTTCTATCAACCGGCGGCAATGAAGCTGGGCGAATCGCGGTTCCAGATTATCGCCGGAGCCCTGGTCCTCATTGGCCTGGTGCTGAACGTAATCGGTGCTCGTATACGGGCGCAAAATCGCTGAACCGCGAAGCGCAAACAGATCAGCCGCGGACTGACACGGATAAGCGCGGATCGGAATTTGATTTTTTTCCAAAAGATCGGCGTTCATCCGTGTAAATCCGCGGTTAAGAAAACGGTCACAAGG
>Ga0209446_1000348_pt1 | contig 10450 bp, 10 predicted proteins | sample BogFormECP04_OM2_FD_188242 | JGI IMG/M metagenome (GOLD analysis project Ga0209446, IMG submission 188242) | Bog forest soil microbial communities from Calvert Island, British Columbia, Canada - ECP04_OM2 (SPAdes) (version 2) | ecosystem: Environmental > Aquatic > Freshwater > Wetlands > Bog ... | reverse complement strand
CGATGCCGATCGGCCTTCACCATCTGTTCGCCGATCCGCAGATCGGCGCGGGCTTCAAGTTTCTCCACACGGTGTTTACCGCCATGGTCGCGGTGCCGACACTGCTCACGATTTTCACGATTTCCGCCTCGCTCGAGATCGCAGGCCGCCTGCGCGGCGGGCGTGGACTATTGGGTTGGATCCGCGCATTGCCCTGGGAACGTCCGCTGGTGCTGGCTTCTGGATTTGCATTGCTAATGCTGGGACTGGGCGGCGCGGGCGGATTGATCAATATGAGCTACGCATTCAATTCGACCATTCACAACACGCAATGGGTGACGGGCCACTTCCACCTGATCTACGGCGGATCGATCGTGATCATGTATTTCGCGATTGCGTACGAACTCTGGCCGCATTTGACAGGTCACAAGCTGGCCGCCCCCAAACTCGTGCGTTTGCAGCTATGGACCTGGTGCGTCGGTATGCTCATCGTGACTCTGCCGTGGCATCTGGTAGGCATCATGGGGCAGCCACGCCGCATGGCCTACTACGACTACACGGATCCCGCGTTAGCGCCGCAGGCAATTTGGGTCAGCATATCGGCGCTCGGCGGCTTCGTTCTCCTCTTTTCGGCGCTGCTACTGGTCGGCATATTGTTCGCATCGCAGCGCGGACCGCTCGCCGAAAACTCGCCATTGAAGTTCTCGCTAGCGGTCCACCCGCCTAGCGTCCTGCCGGCATCGTTGAACGGCTTCCGGGTTTGGACGCTGCTGGTGGTCGCTTTGACCCTGGCAAACTATGGCTTCCCGTTGGCGCAATTTTTGTTCCTCGAGCATACCGGAGTGCCCGCGTACGCGGTCCAGGGACCATGACATATAATGCTCGGCAAGGCCCGACTGATCCCAGGTTCGCAACCTGGATCGGTGCCACGGTGGTCCTTTTTATTCTTTCATTCGTTGTCGGCTTCGTCTGGTTGCCTTCGTTTCAGAAAGGTTCTGGCCGGGCGGATATTTGGGGAATCATCTGCCGCGCGGTCGGTTTGCCGAGTGGCAAGACACGAGCCACAGAGTCCGTGCCAGGGCAATCCTCATCAAACGTTGCGTGGACGGTCTCGACGCGACGGCAGATCACGCAAGGCGGCGCCGCTCGGGGCGGCGAACTTGCGGGGACCTGCAACAACTGCCACGGCACGAACGGAATCAGCGCGGACGCGGCATTCCCGAATCTCGCCGGTCAAAGCGTCGCGGCGATCTACAAGCAACTCGAGGATTTCAAAGGCGGCAAGCGCAACCCCGAAGTGATGGGCGTGTACCTTCGCGAGTTGTCGCAGCAGGATATGCTCGACCTTGCCACCCACTTTGCCTCGTTGCCGAATCCGTACGCGGCAGCAGTGAGTATCCCGGAGTCCGTTGATGCTACCGCCCGGCATTTGGTTGAGGTCGGCAATCCGCTGCGCAACCTCGCGCCATGCGCAGCGTGTCATGGCCCACTCGGCCTCACGTTCGGCGCGCCGGGACTGCAGGGTCAGCAGCGGGCGTATCTAGAACAGCAGATGCAGGCGCTTGCGGCGGGTAGCCGGCGCAATGACATCAGTGAGCAAATGCGCAGCGTTGCCCGCCAATTAACCCCCAGCGAAATCGCCATGCTCGCGGCTTACTACTCCAATGGCGCCGGCTTCGCCGAGCGATAACACGCGAGGTAGATGCAAAAGTTAGCGGCGATTGCGGCCCCGCCCTTACGAGAGCTCCTCAACGCCACCGAATCTCCAGACTGCGAGCGAGAGTCCCCAGGCCAGCAGGAATAGCCCGACGACGATATAGCCGAGGCTGCCGAAGTCGAGCCTTAAGATCGCGTCACAAAAGGTCCCGTGAAGTCCGAACACGTTGATCAGGACCTGCATCAGCTCGATGGAACCAATCCCGAGCGCCACGGTTACTGACAGACCCGTGGATGCGACGTTGTAAAAAATCCTTCTGACCGGGTTCAATAGCGCCCAGTTGTACGCTTTTGACATCAGGACCCCATCGGTCGTGTCCATGAGCGTCATGCCAGCGGCAAATAGGATCGGCAGCGAAAGTACCGCTAGAACGGGCAGATTGCCCGCAGACGCGCCTGCGGTCATCGCCAGCAATCCGACCTCTGAGGCCGTATCAAATCCCAGGCCGAACAGAAAACCCAGCGGGAACATCTGCCAGCTGTGACTCATGACCTTCTGGAGACGCCCGCCGAAAAGCCGGTTGAGCAGACCGCGTTGCTGCAGCAAACTCTCCAGATGCGCATGACTGTGAGCGCCGGATTTAGCTTGTCGCCAGACCTTCAGGAGATCCAGCAACACGATAAGATTGAGCGCCCCGATGACCCACAAGAAGACCCCCGAGACGCTCGTGCCAACCGCCTCGCCCACCTTCTGCAACTGCGGCAGCTCGCGCATGACTGCGGCGGCGGCTCCGGCAATGGCGATTGCGAGGCCGACGACAAGCGTCGAGTGGCCGAGCGAGAAAAAGAACCCGACACCCAAGGGTCGCCGGCCCTTTTGCAACATATATCGCACGGTGTCGTCGATCGCCGCGATATGGTCCGCATCAAACGCATGGCGCAAACCGAACAGATAGGCAACCAAGCCGAGACCCACCAGCGCTGGGAAGCGCACGGTAAAATGCAAATACAGGCCCCAACCCACCAGGTGCAGAAGCGCGATGCAACCATAAAGGCCCGCCAATCGGATGCGTTCAATCTTCGAAAATGCAAGGAAAGCGCCCGGCCGATGGCATGACTCTGCAACATGAACAACATTTGACAAGCGTGCTGCTCCTATGACGCTCTTGACAGGTCCATCCTGCCGTTCAGCAAGATTCCGTTGACCATCAGCAAATTCATCGGCAGCGAAATCATTTTCGCGCGGATGAAAGTGCTCGTATGAACACTCACGGCCCTGATTGACGCTTGGCGCGCATCAGTTCTTGGCAACGTGCCACATGTCGCCATAATAGCCATTACCGGCGACATCGCCGGGCTTTGTGTCTTCGGCAAAGGTGTAGAGCGGTTTTCCTTTGTACGCCCATTGCTTGGAGCCATCGGTGCGGGTAGTCATCGACCAATTGGCTGGCGCGTTTGTGCCCTCCTTTGCCACCAAGGGTGGCCAAAGAGTTGCGCACCGGTCATAGCACACGGATTTGTCGGGCATGTCCTTGTCGAACGTGTAGAGAGTCATTCCGCGCGCATCGGCCAGTACCTGTCCCGCGGTGGTGGACCTGATGGTTATGCCGTTGGGTAACGCCGAGTCGCTTTTCTGAGCAATCGCTGAGATGGAAAAGCACAGCGCCAGAATTCCGAGTTTTAGATATCCTTGCTTCATCATCGGATCTCTCCTTAAGTATGTCGTTTAAGAAACAAATTCACTGTCGATATTTTGTAAATCAGCGCCACTCGTAGTAAAGAATAAAGCGCACTTCATCCAAGTGCTGATTCGCGGGCCCCTGCTGCGAAACGTGGGCATAGCGACTCACCAGCTTGAGTCCTTTCAGCTCGCCGCTCCGCGCACTCCATTGCACGTAGCCGTCGTATTCTTGCTGTGCGTATTGATTGATGACGCTCGGAGTCGAACCATGCACCCAGGCGGCGTACATGCTCAGGCCCGTCACTCTTGGAAAATTGTACGCCGCGCGCAACATCGTCGCATTCTCGCCGGCTCGGTAGAAGTTCTCGACCAGTAAGCCGGTGTAGCCGGGATAGCCTCCCCAGGGATTGCGCAGGCTCGTGAAGCTGCTGTTGTTGATCGTGCCGACGGCGGTACCTGAGCGCGCCACCGTCAGCAGTGCCGGTCCGATCGCAAGGTCGGCCTTCAAGCCATATTGATCGCCAGCGAACGAGTAGCCGGTGAGCAGGTTCTGACCCACACTCCGTTGGTCTGTGTACTGGGCATTAAGCGACAGGCGCACGCGGTCGACTAGCGGGATGGTGTACGTGATTTCGGTGTACGCGATATTGATGATGTCGGCACTATAGTATTCGGTCGCGCCTACCGAGAGCCGGCCCGCCTTGAGGTTTGCGCCGGCGACATAGACGCCGCGGTCCACGCCGGCGGGCGCGCCCATGGCAGTGGCCATGGATTCGAACTCCTCCGATGTGCGTTCTTTGATCTTGTCGACGTAGGCCGCACCAAAATTGATTTTCCTGTCATCCGCACTACCGATTTCCCCCTGCACCCCGTAAACCAGGAATGTGTACGGGGTCATGAGGCCGTCTTGAGTGTTGATGAACGGTGTATCGAATCCTCGGTGGCCCACTGTAGCCAGAATCTCATCCGTGATCTTGAACTCACCGTACAGTTCTCCCATCACCGTGTAGGCTTTTTGCCCCGGCGCGAGGATCGGAGCGCCCTCAGTGCTGGCCGGCGCATTGATGGGCTGCGACGTATAGCCGGTGGCGCCAAACGCAAAGACATTTTCGAAGTAGCCGGTTTTAAACCCCGCCAAACCGCCCGCAGTCCACGCCTCGCTTTGCGAGTGGTTGAAATTGTCCTGGTCAAGGTAGTAAGAGCGGAACTGCACCGCAAAGCTCGTATCGCGAATGCCGACCAAACTCGATTCTTGAAGCAAACCTGCGATCGGTCGGTGCTCGAAACTCCCCGACATTTGCGTGTGCCCAATCTCTATTGAAGTCGGGGTTTCGGCATCGTCGCTGTCAACGCCAGACGCCGTATCGCCGGGGATCGCAGAACCAGCCGGACCCCCGCCGATAGTCGCCTCCGTTATGCTGGACTCGGGCTCAGAGGTCGGTAAACCCAGCGCGCGCGCTGGCACCGCGAGTATTGCCACAAGCCATACTGCCGGGAATGGAGCAACAATTGACGTCACCGTCCAGGACCGAGAGCGGCAGCTCGATTTGATCGGCGCCCTGGAACCGTACTTCGTCGCAGTTACACGTCGATCGTCGAACCGAGTGGTCGGGACACTCGGATTGCCTAAGATTACGGTCAACACACGCCCGACTGTTCCAAATCACTACAGCGCACATACACCAGCATATCCAGTCCTTGACGTTGAGCTCGCGAGCGGTTGTGGCCTCATCGCCATGAGGCTTTCCATGATCGATTGATGCTGATCCACACGTCGGCATTCGGCGATTGCTCAGCGTGCTCGGCCGTCTCCCATCCGGCGATGCGAAGGGTTGGCATTGAGGGCTGCATCGCTTGTTGCGACGGACCGGCTCGCGGCTGACCGGCTAGGCGATTATCTACCGCCGCCAGCGAACTCCCTTTCGCGAACGCGGTCAGCGAGACTAGGCCGCAACCGCCGAGTAAAAATGATCTACGTGCGAGCATCTGTTTGTCCCTTTGCATCGGAGTGGTTCATGAAGTCTCGGGCTCCATCGCTTTTCCTGGCGGCGTCCAGTTTCGACGCGCATTCACCTATGAATGCGTACAGCTGCGTAGCGACGTCGAATTTGCCTGCCGCAAGCGCCGTCGCGTAAGCCTGTTCCGAGGCCTTGAGCGTGGGCCGGTTGCCGAAGTTTAACTGCGCCAGCTCAAACGCTCTGACCGGATCATTGCCGCTGCCCGAGTAAAACTCAGCGCCATGATCGGCAAACGCCAGGGGATATCTAGCCAGTAGCGCCTCAAACCCGGAGTGCGCGGCCTGCAGTTGCGCTTCGGATTCCTCAGTTTGCTGCAGAACACGCAACACTTCAGAGAGTCGCCAGTTCACTTCAGGATCCCCGCTCGAGGCAACGACAAGCAAAAGGGCGTGCGCGTCCTCATAACGGCCTTCGCTGCAATAGATCTCCGAGAGGTGCACACGCGCTTTGACATAGCACGGCACATAGTCGATCGCCTTGCGATACCACTGCGCTGCACGACCTAGTTCGGGCTCCGGAATGAGTTCTCCCCACAGGGCGCCAAGCTGAAAGCAGACCCATGCGACAGCGAATGGGGACACATCCGGGTAGACCTGCAGCGCGCGCCGGTAAGTGCGATCGGCCGCGGCGAATTCGCGCAGATCGCCAAGCAGCGAACCGAGCGGCACCAAATCCTCCAGGCGCTCCGACTCGGCTGAGATCCGGCGTCGTTTCTCCAATACCGAGTCGAGGTGCGTTCCACATGCTTGATCGATGGAGAGCGACAGGCGGCCGATCGTTTCCGACGGCGCTCCGAGTGACTCGGCATTGGCAAGCTGGTCTCGCGCTTCGGCGAAGCGATGGGTCATCGATGCAATTTGCGCCTGGACCAGTGCAACGCGAGACGATTCGGCATCGGCACGGCTGAATTGATTCACCAGAGTCTCGAGGCGGCCGAACGCATCCAGGTCACCCAGATACTGTGCCGCCTGCTTCTCTTGCTCGACGATGAGTTCGGCGACCCCGGCCCGTTGGGGATCGCGCAAGAAGCGGTTCCAAGATGCCTGCAGCGCACTTTTCAGATTGATAACGGCGATCTCGCCGTTGGTAGCCGGCGCGAGCTCGATCATCATATTCGCGGCCACTGCCGCGTCCGCTATAAGTGCCATGCTGCACTACCTCTGGGGGTTGACGCGTCGCACACTTCCTTCAGCCGAAGCGCTTCTTGAGGCTTTCGAGACCCACTTTGAACAGCGTGGTGTCAATCAATTTGATGATGGTGTTAGGTTGGCCGTCCGGCAAATACACTGAGCTCCACTCGACCGTGCTGCCGGCGCCCTTGGGCGTCACGCTCAACTTTCCCGTGTAGTTGGAGACTGGAAGGCCGCTGACGCCTGCGTAGCTATACGACCTGGGGGACGAGTCCATCGCCGTGAGCCGTTCGATGATCTTCTTGCCGTCGATGGTCTCGGTCGTGCGCAATTGCCCGATGCCGGTTCCCGTCAGCGTGACCGAGGCGGCCAATGGATGCCATGAAAGATCGCCGAACGACCCGATGAGTGCCCAGACCTGCTCCGGCGCGGCCGCCAGGTCGACACTTTGCGTGACGTTCTGCAAGTCCGTGTTCGGGGATGCCAGATAAGGAAACTCCTTAGTCCCGGGCTTGGTGGCGCCCATCGCGCCACCCTGGAGGAATTCACCTTGGTCGTGGTTGACCATCCAGGTCACCAGGATGTCGATCACGTTTGCGTTGACGGTCCGGCCCCCTCCGGTCTGGTAGACGTGCCCGTTGAGGGTGCTCCTTTCGATTTCAAGATGGCTCAAATCCGTGATTGGCTTCGCCACGTCGAACAGCAGGAAATCATCGAGGAAGACATTGGCACTGGCGGCCAGCGCGTCCGGCGTCCATTGGGCCCTGCCGTCGCGCATGTCCCATTCGGCCAAGCTGTCGATCAGGCGCTTCCTGAAGAGCGGTTTGAGGCTTTCGGTAATCGCAAACGGCGTCTGCTGATTCCACAGGTCTCGCACGTCGTCTGCGCCCTTCAGAGCGCCATTGTTGAGGCGCATGTTGGTTTGTTCGGGGCGGCCGACCCAATCAAAGCGCGGCGGTGGCGATCCGATTTCACTCCTGTAGTCGGGCAGCGGAGTGGTTTCGGCAACGGCCCCAAAGAGCGAACCCTTGGCGGGGTCGAGCACGCGGCGCGTGTCGAAGTCGATGACGATGCATAGCACGTTGTCGTGCTGCAGCAGATTGGGAATAGGCTTTATCCCCGCTACGGCAAGAAAGAAGGGATCGGACCGAAGCCCTGCAAAGACACGGAATGCCCCGTCCGGAGTGGACGCCCCCCGTTCGTCGTTGACGACCAAGCTCAGCGTCTGGCCGCCCGGCAGTGTGCAGGTGCCACGCTGGGCGGCCCTCGCGCCGTCGCGCACCCGCTCGAGCGCGTCAAATCGACAGCTGAAGCGAATTTCCGGATCGTGCGTTTTGAACCGCGCCGCATTGGCAACGCCCGCCACAGTGGCCCGACGTACGACGAACGAGTGATTGACGGCATTGGAAAACATGGCGCTGGCGCCCGCCGAGGGAAACACGCACAGCGCGAGCACCGTGCGGTCCGCGTTGGCCGGGCTCGTGAAGGCAAACAGGTCGCTGAGATCACCAGCAGGGTCGCCGACCTGTCTGGGCCCATCAATATGGTCTGACATCTCTGATCCTTAACTGGATTTCAATCGTTGGCTGCGGCTAACCAATGGAGCTCGCGACCAATCCGGCGAGGCCGACAAGCGCGATGGCCAGGGCCATGCCGACCACCTGGAGAAGGCTGAACTCGCGCATTTTGTTTCCTCGCGGTTATTGATTGCCGGCGTTATCTCGCCTCAGATCGCTCACGGATCAGTAAAACGCACTCACTTGGGGTTCGCCCAAGGCTGGTTGCCGCTGCGCGCATTGGGCGGACCGCCAAACGGCGTAACCCGGCCACCCTCTTCGGGAATCGACTTCAAGTATTCGACCAGCGCCCATCGTTGCTGATCGGTCAACAGCGGGCCGACGATGCCGTTGCCGCGAGGACCGTTCTCGAACGAATGGCCTGCGTTCGAATTGCCGAGCAGCGAGGTATCAAGAAGGAAGGTCCCGGAGTTGCCGCTGGTGTCGACTCCCACTTTGACCGGATCGAAATCGTGCCCGACGTAGAACTTCTTGGTGCGTTGACTCGCCGGGATCAGCATTTCGTAGAGGTTGGGGACCGAGCCGTTGTGCAGGAAAGGCGGCGTGGCCCACACTCCGTCGCGCGGTGCTGCCTTCCAATTGGTCTGCGATCCGGGCGGCAACGGAAGTTCCCGAAATCCATTCAGATCTGGCATATCCCCGGCGCTCAGTTTGAGTTTTTCCACTGCCCTGCCAAGGAGAAGCCTAGCGAGGGTTGGCTTGAAATCTGACGCCAATACGACTGCTTTGCCCTTGTCGGGCGGCGGCAGATAGGGGCTCAACTGAGCGGTGTACATGAACTTGTTCACGACGACCGTCTGCTGCATGTCGGTACCCATGTATGTCTTGGGCACGAGTCCAACTTCGAGGAAGCGCTTGCCGTACTTGTTGGGCGCCGTCCACGTATAGGGATAAGAGTTGTGGCAACTCGCACAGTGGGTCGCGAACAGTGCCTTACCCTCAGCAGCTTTTACGCGGTCGATCTTGCCGAATATCTCTTCCGGCCACTTTGGAGGCGCCAACCGCCACATCGTGTCCTCGATCTTCTGAAGATTGAGGATCGCAGCGGCCGAATCGAAGAGGCCCTCTTCCGGCGTCTTGGATTGCAGGTCCATCGGTAGGTACACACCCAAGGTTTCGCCATAGTTGCGAGCGAGCGGATCCTGTGCCCACCCACCCCATTGCGTCCAGGTTGCCTGCCCGGCATTCCAGACAAAGGGAATCTTGACCGGCGCCGCAGCCACTGACATGTTCTCGGGAATTTTCGGTTCAATCGACGCCAACCGACTGCTGATCAGCGTGAGGCAATCTGCGCGGCCAGGCCCCCAAGGGGATGGGCTGGCCGCGGCGACGTCGCTGTAGTAATGCGTCCGCGCGGCTTCGCGCCCAAGACGCGTGCGCAGTTCGCTCTTGGCGTCTGTGCTGGTCGCTCCAATGCGCGCAGCCATGCGATCGAACTTTGCCGTATCGGTCAATGTGGCCTGATACGCCTGGTCAAGGGCTTGCATATACGCCTGGATGTCGAACAGATTGGTGTGACCGCCGTCGATGCGAATTCGCTTGCCTTTGTACATCAACTGCGCGGTGTGGCAGACCGAGCAGTTCGGCCCGACCGTCACGCCCTTCCAGCGCCCTTCGGTCACCACATTCTTTGTAACACCAACCGGAAAACCGTCAGGGTTAGTTCGCGGATTTGCAGCCTGGGGAATCAGGCCAAAACGCGCGCTGTTTGCATCCGAGCGGAAGAGCTCCTGGCTTCCGGCAACCTCCATATTAGTGAAGATGTCGTACGAAGCGATGACTGAGCCTTGGGAGGTCTGATAGAAAAGCTCCCGCTCCGCCTGCGACCAGCCTTGATCCAGATAGATAACGGAGTCGCCAGGAGTCTGGGCTGATACGCGTTCGAGGGGTATGAGCCAAAGCGCGGTTGCACTAGAAAGCAAGCATGCGAGCGCAGCGGCGCTGCGAAAAATATGTTTACCTCGATTCATGAGAACCTCCGCGACAGCTGAACGAACAGTCCTGTCCATACGTTGTTGTTTTGACGCGCCCTACCATGATGAATCTGAAATAGCGGGCCATTGCTTTCCTGGACGCCGGCGACCTCGAGATTGAGGAAGATGTCGTACGACATGACTCGCGATCCCTGCGCTATAGAAGCCCGCACTGAGCACCGACAACGTGAGTCGATTAAGCGTGATCCAGCAAACCCTCAGCAATTGGACTTTAGGGAAACGCATCTCGGTTCCTCTAACTACTAATCCAAAGAAGAACCTACCATCGTTTGGCCTCGCATCAACGAACGTGAAAAAGTTTGCGACGATGAGAGCAACGGCAGTTACCCCAATGTCGTCAAATTCCCCGTGTCGAGCCCAACCAGGCGAAGACCAGTGACTGCTATCGGGTGCCAGCGTTGCCGCCCAGAATCCT
>Ga0209446_1000344_pt1 | contig 10489 bp, 10 predicted proteins | sample BogFormECP04_OM2_FD_188242 | JGI IMG/M metagenome (GOLD analysis project Ga0209446, IMG submission 188242) | Bog forest soil microbial communities from Calvert Island, British Columbia, Canada - ECP04_OM2 (SPAdes) (version 2) | ecosystem: Environmental > Aquatic > Freshwater > Wetlands > Bog ... | reverse complement strand
CCTGTACCACTTGCGGCCTCGGGACTCGATCAGCACGGTTTTATTGTCGATCACTTGCCAATTCCAAATGCCGCCCCGGTTGGCAAAGGGAATCTGCGCTTCACGCGGAGTGTCCTGAACGGTCGCCGCGGGAGTCGCGGGCGCTGCCGGTACGGGGGGCGCTGTGGGCGCGACAGGTACGTCGGTCGCGGACACTATCAATGCAGCCAGCGAAAACACGCTGGCCACGGAGAAAATCACCAACGCTCGAGATCTGTTCATGTCCTGTCCCCCGCTTTGGCGCTCAGCTCCTGTATCGAGAATGGGCAACCCTGATCTCCTCTGCCGGAAGCCAAGTTTACCCCTACCACCAGCGCCTGTTCAGCTACTCGATGCTTTCTCCGTGCAAGGAAATATCCAAGCCTTCGCGCTCCTGTTCCTCGGTGACGCGCAGTCCAATGGTCATGTCGATGACTTTCAAGATGACGAAGCTGGCCGCAAAGCCGTAAACGACCGTAAAGGCGACGCCTTTGAGCTGCACCAGCACCGAGCCGTCGACGCCGCTGATTTCCTTGCTGACGAATACCCCGGTGAGCAGCGCACCGATGATGCCGCCTATGCCGTGTACGCCGAAGGCGTCCAACGAGTCGTCATATCCCAGCGCATGTTTCAGCGACGTAGCGGCGATGAAGCACAACACTCCGGCTGCGATGCCGATGATCACCGCGGCGCTGGGACCGACGAAACCGGATGCCGGTGTGATGGCCACCAGGCCGGCAACGGCGCCCGAGGCGATGCCAAGAACGCTGGGCTTGCCCTTGCTCACCCATTCGGCAAACATCCAGCCGAGCGCGGCAGCCGCGGTCGCCAATTGCGTCACCAGCATCGCCATTCCGGCGCGGCCGTCGGCGGCGCCCGCGGAACCTGCGTTGAACCCAAACCAACCCACCCACAGCAGGGAAGCGCCCATCAACGTATACGTCAAATTGTGCGGCGGCATCGCCTCTCTGCCATAGCCCAGTCGCTTGCCGAGCACCAGGCAGCAGGCCAGACCTGCAACTCCCGCATTGATGTGCACGACCGTACCGCCGGCGTAGTCGAGGACACCGGCGAGATTGAGCCAACCGGTGGGCTCCCAAACCATGTGGGCGATGGGCGCGTACACCAGCAGGGACCAAACAGCCATGAACACCAGCATTGCGGAGAACTTCATTCGATCCGCGAATGCACCGGCAATCAACGCCGGAGTGATGGCCGCGAAGGTGAGCTGGAACATCGAATACACGGTTTCGGGGATGGTCAACGCCAGATGCGACACGGTGAGCTTGTTGGTCGGGTCATGCATGAAGGTCATGCCGTTGAATAAGGCTCGGCTGGAGCCGCCCAGGAACTTGCTGCCGGGGGTAAACGCCCAGGAGTAGCCGATCAGCCACCAAAGAATGGTGACCACGCAGACGATGGCGAAGGTCTGCATCAGGGTGGCCAACACGTTTTTCTTGCGCACCATGCCGCCGTAAAACAGTGCCAGACCGGGTATCGACATCATCAACACCAAAGCTGTCGAGGTCAGCATCCATGCGGTGTCGCCTGCGCTGATTTTGTCCACACCTATCAAGGTGGGTGCGGTGGGCTGAGGCTCGGGCGCACCTGCGGCGGGCGCGGGAGCCGGCGCGGCCTGGGTCGTGGCGCCGGGCGCGCTCGGCGTGTCATCCGCCCGAGCCGTGCTCAAATTCAAAGTCAACACAGCGAGACAGGCCAACAACGGCAGCTTATTCATCATATCCCCTAAATATCCCCTATGGTCTAAATGGCGCTCGCGCCCCGCTCACCCGTTCGGATGCGCACGACTTGCGTGAGATCGAAGACGAAGATTTTTCCATCCCCTACTTTTCCGGTCTTCGCTGATTTTACTATCGCCTCGATCACTTGGTCGACGAGCATGTTATCAACCGCGATTTCTATTTTTGTCTTCGGCACGAATTCGACCGCGTACTCCGCGCCGCGATAGATCTCAGTATGGCCGCGCTGCCTGCCGAAGCCGCGAACTTCGGTGACGGTGACCCCTTGTACGCCGACGTCGCTGATCGCCTTGCGAACGTCGTCAAGTTTGAACGGTTTGATGATGGCGGTAACGAGCTTCATCCCATAACATCCTTCGTGCAACCAAGCTGCTGCGTGGCCGCAAGCACCACCTGTGCCAGCCGGGAAGTCTTGAACGCGATCAGCAAGTTATAGCATTGCAGGAAATGACGCGCGCCGTCTTTGCACCGAACAAGGGCGGCGCGACTGACCGCGCGCATTAATAAGAGGCGTCGCGCCAGGGTTATCGCAGCCTGAGAAACGCCCCTCATCTCTTATTGCGTTGGATCAGACGTTTGCGTTTGCGCACCTGCCGAGGCGTCAATGGATTTCGCTTGCCGGCATAGGGATTTTCGTCGCCGCGAAATGCGACGCGCACCGGCGTGCCTTGCAAGTCGAAAGCCTTGCGGTAGACATTCACCAGGTAGCGCCGGTAGGCATCGGGTACGTGATCGGTCTGATTGCCGTGAATCACCACCACGGGCGGATTGCGGCCGCCCTGATGCGCATAGCGCAATTTGATGCGGCGCCCGCTCACCAGCGGCGGCTGATGGCTGTCGATGGCTGCCTCGAGCACGCGCGTCAATTCCGGCGTACCCATGTCGCGCATCGCAGCCGCATAGACGCTGCGCACCGCCGCAAGCAGCTCGCCGACTCCGCTCCCGTGGCGCGCCGAAATGAAATGCAGGGGTGCGAAATCCGCGAACTGCAGTCGCTGCTCGATCTGCTGGCGAATCAGGTCGCGCTGCTCCCCGGGTATGTTGTCCCACTTATTGACCGCCAAAACCAAGGCTCTGCCCTGCTCGATCACCGTACCCAGCAGGCTCGCGTCTTGCTCGGCAACCGTATCGTGCGCATCCATCACCACGACCACCACGTGGGCGGTTTCGATCGCCTGCAGCGTCTTGATGACGCTGAATTTCTCGACTCCTTCCGCGACGCGCGATTGGCGCCGCACACCGGCAGTATCGATCAATGTATAGCGCTCGCCGTCGCGTTCGAACGGCACGAGAACCGCGTCGCGCGTGGTGCCCGGCTGATCGAAAGCCACCATACGATTCTCGCCCAGCAGGCGATTGATCAAGGTACTCTTACCCACATTCGGACGGCCGATCACGGCTACTTTGATGCCGTGCATTTCCGGGCCGTCCTGCGGATCTGCGCTCAAGCCCGCAAGGACCGTCTCGAGCAGTGAAATAACACCTTGGTCGTGGGCCGCGGAAATCGCGTGCGGTTCACCCAGTCCCATCTGGTGAAAATCCGCCGCCGCCATATCCTGATCGAAGCCTTCGGTTTTGTTGACCGCCAAGAACAGCGGCTTGCCGCTGCGGCGCGCCAATTGCGCCACGAATTGATCTTGAGGGGTGACTCCCGCGCGGCCGTCGACCAGCACGACCAGCCGGTCGGCCTCCTCGATCGCACGTGCCGTCTGAGCGATCATCAAAGTCTCGATGCCGCCGGCATTTTCCACCAGACCGCCGGTATCGACCACGATGCAGGGGACGTCGGTGCGGCGGGCAAATCCGTACTGCCGATCGCGCGTGAGCCCGGGCAGATCCGCGACCAACGCATCGCGAGTCCCGGTCATCGCATTGAACAGGGTCGACTTGCCCACATTCGGCCGACCGATCAATGCGACTACCGGCAGCATCGTCTAAGGCGGAGGCGTCGCTGCAGGTGGCGCACGAGGAGTGGCTCGGAACGCCGCCAGGTTCCCGCCGTCGGTCAGCACAACGACGATGTTGTTGGCGCCGACCAGCGGGTTGGAAACGCGTTGTTTGGCTGCATGCACCCTTGCCACGAACGCTCCGGTGCTTTTGTCCAAGAAATGCACGTAGCCCTGGTAGTCGGCGACGGCGATGGCACTGCCCAGCACCACGGGGTCGGTCAAGGCGCGTCGCCGTATTTTCTCGTTGCGCCACAGCTCGGCGCCGTCGCGTTGACGCATCGCGACGACCACACCGTCCGATTGCGTGACAAACAGATTCTCATCGTCAACCGCCAAGCCGCGATAGCTCGACATATCGTGCGACCACCAAAGCTGCCCTGAATCGAGTGCCAGCATCGCGGTGCGCCCTTGGTAACCGGCGGCGAACACATTGTCGCCGACCACTCGAACCATCGAATCGATATCGTTGAGCCGATCCAGTTCGGTGCGCCCGTGGGGGGACGCCAAGGTCGTGTCCCACAGCGTATCGCCGGTGGTGAGCGACACCGCCATGACCTTGCCGTTGTCGAACCCACTGATCGCCGCATCCTTGGCGATGACCGGTATGGCCGTGCCGCGCAGACTCAAGCGCGGGACCTGCTGCTCCACCGACCACAATTCCTTGCCGTTGTGAGCATCGAAGCCGCGCAGCCGGCCGTCGACGGAGCGAAACACGACGACGTTCTCGCCGATCGCCGGCGCCGATAGGAGCTCGGAATTGACTTTCGCGTGCCACAGCTCGCGGCCGGTGGCGCCGTCCAAGGCGATGATCGCCCCCTTGCCGCTGCCTACCACGACCATGCCGAAGCGAGCCGCAGGCCCGGCGGACAGCGGTAGTTTCAGCTTCTTGACCCAGGCGCGCCGGCCGGTCTCGAGAGACACCGCGAGCAACTCGCCCTGGTGATTGGCCGCGTATATCAAGCCGTTGTCGAGCGCCGGCCCCAATCCCAGCCGCAGCACAATCTGCTTCTTGCCGCCGCCAAGACCATAGCTCCAGATTTTCTTCACCGGCAGCGTCGCCGGAAAATCCACCAATTTCGCAGGCGGTTCGACGTCTTTGTCTTTGCTGCAGCCGGCGGCGATGAGAAGCACGCCCAAGCTCAAGGGAAGCAATAAGCGCATCAGGGCTTGGCCTTTTCGTTGGAGGCAAGATCGGCGAGCTTCAGTTGCAGCAGCGCGCCGTCCGCGCCGCCATCGCCGGCACTCAAGGCCGCACGGTATTCCACGATGGCGCCTGCTATGTCCTTCTTCGCGTAAAGAGCGTCGCCATGGACCTCGTGGTACCGGCCGGCAAAGCTCCCGGGGGTCCCTGTGGCGAGCAATTTGATTGCGTCGTCAGGTTTGCCCTGATCGATCAACACCCGGGCAAGCCGCAAACGCGCGATCTGTCTCAGTTCCGCATCCTTGGAGTTATCCATGACCTGCGTCAAGGGCGCCACGGCATCGGCGGAGTGACCGTCCTCGACCATCATCCGGGCAATCGCCAGCTGCGCCTGATCGGCATACGGCGAACTCGAGAAATCCCTGACCAGTGAATCGGCAATCGACCTGGATTTCTTGTGATCGTCGGCCTGCATCGCGGCCGTCATTTGCTCGAACTGGGCCGCTGCCTGCAGCGCACGCACGTTCTGTTGCGACCTGTAGTACTGAATCCCGTACCAACCGCCCAGGCCGAGAATGAGGCCGCCAACTATCCACGGCGCGTATTCCCTGAAAATGTGCTTGACGGCTTCCAGCTGCTCATCGTCGGTCAAATATTCTTCTGCCATGGCTACTCCGCTTTCCCAGCCCTAAGACCCAATAAGATGCCAATGCGTTCACTGATTCGATCCACGGGGCATTCCTCTTGCTTGAGCTCCTGGCGCAATGCCTTCACCGCCACCACCCCGCGCGCCACTTCGTCATCCCCCATCACCAGCGCCAATTCGGCGCCGCTTTTGTCCGCGCGCTTGAACTGCGTTTTGAAGCTCCCGCCGCCCAAATTTATCTGCAGGCCAAGACCCGGCCATGCATCGCGCAGCTGCTCCGCCAATTTGAATCCCGTGATCTCCGTGTGCTCCCCGCCCAGAACCAAATAAACACGCGGCCGGTGCGGCTGCAGGCTCGAGTTCTGCTTCTGGAGGAGCATGACGATGCGCTCTTGCCCCATGGCCCAGCCGATCCCTGGGGTGTCGGCTCCCCCCAACTGGGCCACCAAGCCGTCGTAGCGTCCGCCGGCGCACACCGTGCCTTGCGAGCCCAGCGCGTCGGTGCTCCACTCGAACACGGTGCGTGTGTAGTAATCCAGTCCACGGACCAGGTGCGGTTCCACATGATACTCGATGCCGGCGCTTCGCAAACGCGCGCACAGGGACTCGAAGTGCTCGCGGGACTCCACATCCAGGGAATCGAGAATGCGCGGGGCGCCGGCAATGATGCGCTGCATCGCCTGGTTCTTGCTGTCGAGAATGCGCAGCGGGTTGCCCGTCAATCGCCGCTTGCTGTCCTCATCGAGCGCCTCGCCGTGCGAGCTGAAATAGGCAGTGAGCGTTTCTCGGTACGCCGTGCGCGACGCCGGCGTTCCCAAGGAGTTCACCAGGAGCTTCGTTTGGCGAAGCCCCAAGCGCTTCAACAAGCGATGCGACAAAAGAATCATTTCCGCATCGACATCAGGACCTGTGAAGCCGAATGCCTCCGCGTCGATTTGATGAAACTGACGATAGCGGCCGGCCTGGGGCCTTTCGCGCCGAAACATCGGTCCCATGCACCATAGCCGCAGACGCCCTTCGCGAAGCAGCCCGTTGGAAATCACCGCGCGCACGATGCCGGCGGTCGCTTCGGGACGCAGCGTGATGTGATCCTCACCCTGGTCGATGAAACTGAACATTTCCTTTTCGACGATATCCGTAAAATCGCCGATCGAGCGCTTGAACAATTGCGTCTGTTCGATCACGGGAACCCGGAATTCTTCGTACCCGTAGCCGGCGAACACCTCGCGAGTGATGCGCTCCAGATGCTGCCAGACCGCGATTTGCGCGGGCAATACATCGTGCACTCCGCGCAGGGGCTCGATAATCTTGCTCAAGAGCCCTCTCCGTTCAGCCGGTCGGGCGCGCACTGGGCGCTTGCACGCCGTGCGAAGGGTCGCCCCGCGGCTGGTCGGCCCGCGAATCGCGCCGCAAAACGCCGTCCGCGCCGGCCTCGAAGCGCGCAACGTCGCCGGCGAAAAATTGCGGCCCGATGGCAACCACGCGATCGTTGATCTCGAGTTGTACGCCGCTGCCGAAGCCCAAATACACGTGCATCGGCGCAGTGCCGGCGAGGGTTTTCACGCTATTGGCAAGCCCAGTGCCGGAGTACGTGCGCCGGCCCGAAGCATCGTGCACATCCACCCACGAGTCGGCCGAGAAGCTCAAGCGTAAGCGCGCATAGCCCGCACCGGGCACTGCCGGCGCATCCTGGAGAGCCGCAGCCGCCGGCGCGGATGCGGTCGCGGATTGTGCGGTGGTGGACTGGGCGGGCGCCGCCGCCGCACCTGCCTGCACGCTAGCCGCCGCGGGCGATGTTTCGCGAACCATCGCCGCCGACGGTGCAGTCGATACGCCGGGATCGGCAGTTCTCTGCGGCAACGCAGCTACCGCCGCCGCTTCGGCCGCCCGGCGCGGCGCGCTGCGCTGATGCCACGGCCGCCACCACAGAACCCCGAGCAGCAGCAGCACCGCGGCGGCGCCGACCGCGATCTGCATCGGCTTTAAATTGCCGGAATCCGCGGCATCGGCACGCGCCGCAATCATGATGCCGGGGCCGGAGGAGGCCGCCTCGCCCGTCGTCAGCGCACGTGACTCATAGCCGGCCAGGATCTCAGCGGCCGGCAGCCCCAATAATGCAGCGTACTTCTTCAAGTGACCTTTGGCGTAAACAGTCGGCCCGATGCGCTTGTAATCGTCTGCCTCGAGCGCATCGATGACCCAGCGATCCAAGTGCATTTCATCGGCGGCTTTTTGCGCGCTCAATCCCCGATGCTCGCGCTCAGCTTTGAGGCGAGCCCCGGGCGGCGGCGCGGGCTCGCTCATCGATCGACGCCGTTGCGCATGTTTTTCGCCTGCTGAGAGTCGGGAAATTCCGCCTGCACGCGGCGCGCGAACACCGTCGCGTCGGCCGTATCGCCCAGCTTGCGCTCGGCGCGAAATCCCAGCCACAGAATCTCGGGAGTGGGCTTATTCAGCGCCAAATAGCGCTGCACGATCTGAAGCGCCTGTGCTGAATCGCCGCGGTCGTATGCGACATTGCCCGACTGCAGCAATGCCTCGGGCATGTTCGGCCGAAACGCGAGCGCGCGATCGAAATATTTATCGGCGGTGGTCAAATCGCCCGCGGCACGTGCGCAGGCTCCGGCGTTGACCAGGGCCACCTCGGGAGTCTGATACAAGGGATTGGCCGCTACCTCGAGGAATAATTTCTCCCCTGCCGCGGTTTTACCCTTGCTGCAAAGGAATACGGCGTAGGCATTTTGGATGTTCGGATCGCCCTTACCCAATCGATTTGCCGCATCGTAGGCATGCTCAGCCTTGGACATCTCGTTGGTACGCTCGTACACCAGACCCGCCGTCATCTGTACATCGGCGTTCGAAGGATCTTCCTTGAGCGCCTTCTCGATGCACGCGCGCGAATTCGCAAGCTGGCCGAGCTTCATGTATTCGATCGCCAGCTGCATATTCGCCTGCGCAGCTTTGGCCGGCTCCTTCTTGTAGGTCCGCACGGGTTGGTTGTACGTGGGCGGACTTTGCCTGCAGGCAGCCAGCATCGACGTCAGAACCAGGGTCAGCGCCAAGCCTACGCAAAGTTGCTTCGTATACGGCTGCATCTAGATTTCCACCGCCGTGCGCGCCCCGCTGACGAGTTTCGCGCCGAGCCGCACCAGCGTGCGATCCGTCACCTTGCCTGCCAATTGCCCGCAGGCGGCGTCGATGTCATCGCCGCGCGTCTTTCGCGTCGTGGCGATCACGCCGTGATCATTCAGGATGCCGCGAAATCTGGCGGTGGCGGCGGCAGGCGAGCGCCGATAGCGCGTGCCCGGAAACACATTGAAGGGAATCAGATTGACCTTTGCCGGGCGGCCTTTCATCAGCCGAACCAACTGCCGCGCATGCTCGGGCTTATCGTTCACCCCGTCGAGCATGACGTACTCGAAGGTGACGCTGCGGCCATTCTGCCGATCGATATAATGCCAGCACGCGGCCAATAATTCGTCGATGGGATGTTTTCGATTGATGGGCACGAGCTCGTTGCGCAATTCATCGTTCGGTGCATGCAGGGAAACCGCCAGCGCTACATTGCACTCTTCGGCCAATTTATAGATCTGCGGTACCAACCCGGAGGTGCTCAATGTTACCCGACGGCGCGACAAATCGTAGCCCAGATCGTCCATGAATATGCGCATCGCCGGCACCACATTGCGGTAGTTGGCGAGCGGTTCGCCCATGCCCATGAACACAATGTTGGTGATGGCGCGGCCGGCGCGGCCCTCGCCGCTTTCACCGGCACGCGACTCGGTCAATTCGCGCTGCGCCAGCCAAACCTGACCCACGATTTCCGCAACGCTCAAGTTGCGGTTGAAACCCTGCTGGGCGGTGGCGCAAAAGGTGCAATCCATCGCGCAACCCACCTGGCTCGAGATGCATAGGGTGCCGCGGTCGGGTTCAGGGATAAAAACCGTCTCGATGCCCTGCACCTCGTCCATGCGCAGCATCCATTTGCGCGTGCCGTCGCTCGATACTTGTTCGGTCACGATTTGCGGGACCGTAATTTCGGCAACCTCGCCCAGCTGCACGCGAAACTCTTGCTTGAGATCGCTCATCGCGGAGAAATCGGCGGCGCCGCGCCGATATATCCACTTCATCAGCTGCCGGGCGCGGAACGGCTTTGCGCCCAGGCGCTGCGCCACGAACGCTTCGAGCTGCGCGCGCGGCAGCCCCAGTAGATTCACACGTTCGCCGGCCACCATTCCTCCTTCAAAAACGCCGCCACGCTAGCGCGTCCGCGGACAGAGCTCAATTTCGCGGAAGAAATAACCGATTTCGCGCGCCGCCGTGTCCGCAGCGTCCGAACCATGCACGATGTTTTCGTCGATGCTGTTGGCGAGATCGGCGCGAATCGTTCCCTCGGCCGCTTTTTTTGGGTCAGTGGCTCCCATGACTTCGCGATTCCTTGCAATGGCACCTTCACCTTCGAGCACTTGCACCATCACCGGGCCGGAGGTCATGAAGCGGACCAGGTCCTTGAAGAATGGCCGCTCGCGATGCACGGCGTAAAAGCCCTCCGCTTCGGTCTGCGACAACTGCAGCATTCGCGCCGCCACCACTCTCAGGCCCGCTGACTCAAAGCGACGATAGACCTCGCCGATCAAGTTTCGGCCGACACCGTCCGGTTTGACGATAGAAAGGGTACGCTCGATGGGCATGCTCAACCTCGCACCAGAAATCCCGCCCTGGACAGGCGCGACAAAGACCGCGAAGTGTACTGGAGCTAAGCCGCTCAAGCAATCAAGGTGGCTGCCGAAGTGCCTGTATTACCTGGAAAAACCAACCCAAAATGGGGCGCCGACGGCCCTTGGATCCCGCGGCTCAGACGTTGAAACTCTCGCCGCAGCCGCATTCGCCCTTTGCCTTCGGATTGCGGAACTTGAACGCCTCGTTCAGACCCTGTTTGACGAAATCCACCAGGGTGCCGTCAATCAACGGCAGG
>Ga0209446_1000342_pt1 | contig 10506 bp, 7 predicted proteins | sample BogFormECP04_OM2_FD_188242 | JGI IMG/M metagenome (GOLD analysis project Ga0209446, IMG submission 188242) | Bog forest soil microbial communities from Calvert Island, British Columbia, Canada - ECP04_OM2 (SPAdes) (version 2) | ecosystem: Environmental > Aquatic > Freshwater > Wetlands > Bog ... | reverse complement strand
GTGATGCGAATCTGGGCCCCGATCTTGAGCAACTTTAAGCGCACCGTGTTGCATTGCGCCTTGGCCAGTTCGGTGCCCGCCAACCCCAACCGCCGCAGGCCCTGCATCAGCAGGTAGGCCACGGTGGAGAAGTAGAGCCGGATTTGATTGCTCCGCATCCAGGACGTGCTGGTGCGATCCGCAAACAACATCATCTGTTCCTTGATTCGGTTTTCCATGTCGCCGCGAGCGCAGTAAAACTCCTCATACAAGCGCTGCGCCCCCCAGCGGGGTGGGGCGGGAAAGATGGTTTCTTGCGAGCTCAGCGAGGTGACCACGAAGCGTGGATTCGACCCTTTCTCCAAGTGTTCCGCCTTGGCAATCACCCGCCGGGCGCGTGACCAACTGTCGTGGGTTTGATAGACAAACTCGGTGAACACCCGCGCCGCTCTTCCGCTTTGTTGATACTGGCTCGCCGCTTGTGCACTCTCTACCGCAATCGCTCGCTGCAGGCGCGGGTTTTGCGCCAAGCCCACCACATAGTCCACCCCATGGGCTTCGCACCAGCTCAGCAACTCCTCCCGACAGAAGCCCGAATCGCCACGCAGGATGATCCGTACCTGGGGCCACGCCTGCCGGATCTGAGCTACCATGCGCTCCACTTCCGCCACGCTTCCCTTCGCCCCATCGATGTTGGAAGGCCGCAAGCGGGCGCACAGCACATACTCGCCACAGACGATGTACAACGGCAGGTAGCAGTAATGCCCGTAGTAGCCGTGGAAGAAGCGCTCTTCTTGCTCTCCGTGCAGAGGAATGTCGGTGCTATCCAAATCCAAGACGATCTCTGGCGGGGGTTCGTCATGCGCTTGCAGAAAAATATCCACCAGCGTCCGGTCGACGGCGGCCTCGTCCAGGATGATCTTCTTATACCGCTCCTTGTTCCCCAACTTTGCCGCCCCCAGTTCCATACGGTTCAGGGTGCTCTTGCCCGCCAAGGCGGCGCCCTGATCGCTGGCCCGCCGCCGCTCTTCCCCCCTCAGATCCTGCTTCTCCACCAACACCGCCAACAGCGGATCGCGCCGCAACTCCTCGTGATCGTTCAAATCCTCGTAGCCCAAAGCCAGTCCGTAAATCCGCTGCGCCACCAGCTCCGCCACCCCGTGTTCCACTAGTTCCGGATCCCGGTAGTCCGTAAAGCAGCTCGCGAATTGGCCGATGATGCCCGTCCGCTTCTCCACTTCGCGCAACAACAAACCCCCAGCGTCACTGGTAATGGATCCGCCGTCAAACTGCCCGCGTATTTCTCGCTGATTTAGGGGATGAAATGGAAACGGTTCTTGGTTACACTCTGTAGTCATAAGGCTGTCTCCTTTCGTCGGCGTAACTGATACTCTCAATACCTTTTATGCCACGAAACGACAGCCTTTGCTATTTTTTAATGAGAAATTGCGGCTAGTTGTTGCCAAGGGGCCCAATCGACGTAGCAGCAAGCTTAGAGGCAACGTGTTCCGTGCAGGGGCGGGTGCTAAGAGTCCGTCTGGGCGGCGGCTCGGAGGTAGTCGTAATGGCTTATCTGCCGACGCGAATGTTCGAGAGGAAGGCGAGAAGACCAAATATGCTCAGTAGCCATAGCACAACGGCTATCACAACCACGGCATTCAGAATTGACTTAATCGAGGTTGCCATAGGAATGAAGCGATTCACCAACCACAGAAGAATTCCGACTACGATCAGCGTAATGATCACTTGAAGTAATGGCATCTTCTATTACCTCTCTTGTGTGTTTCCGGTGGAGGCTGTTTCCTGGCGAGTTTCTGGCCGTTGGGAGGGATTCCCGTCTCGTAAGCCGAAGACGCCGGTTTGTACAGCGGTTCGCCTCCTTTGAAGCTTTCTCCTTATGAATCGCCCGTCCAATCAGTTATCGCCCGCTCTGCGTGAACCCAACAGTACCACACCGGCAGCGCAAAGCACGTCCCTCATAGAACTTGACGCTGGCAGCGATAGAAAAGGTTGTATGCGGAGATGTCCTGAGCGCGCTCGGGAATGGGTCCCGGCCCAAGTCCCGCCTGCCGTAAATGCTATCGGCTGATTTTGATAACCGGCGCCTGCAAAAGCCAAGTGCTGGCCGCCACCATGGAGCTGAATCGACCTATAGCGGGGTGCCTGGAACAAAGCCGAAACCATAACACTAAGCAGAACGCATTGAATAGGTCCCCGCCGAACGACCGAGCTATCTCTTTCCTGAAGTCGGTTCCGCATGAGGGTGAGTACCTTTTCCCGGACCGCATGGTTCGACCACAGATCTGAAGTAATTGTGCACGTTGCAGACAATACGGTCTGGGAAGGGCGAATTTCGCAAGCGCCGCCCCGCCATGCGCTGCCGGGTCTTCTTTAAGTGCGAGATTAAAGCGAAGAACATTTTGGTCGGTTTACATCGCAAATGTCTTTATGTGAGTTAGGACCGCTGAGAAAAATCGTAGGGAATAGATTCTATATCCGCGGTGCAACGACCTCGGCAACGAGGAAAACTTGGCACCAACTTGGGTCCAATAAACGAGCAAGCGGACAGAATTCTTGCGAACCACAAAACGTCCCAAATCTGGACTTCTGGCTCGCTTCGGCGAAGTGGTTCACTAGTAGCGATCAGTCGCATAAGCCTTACAAGCTGTTGAGTTCGGCGATCCTCTCCTCTACCACCGCAGCGAAGCCCTCCACTTCCCCCTGTGAGTAACCGGCGGCACGGAAAGCATCGCGAATTTGGCTCGGCGAAAGCTGGGCCAGCAAGCCTCCTATCCACTTGGCATCCGGTCGCGGAATGCGCTTGCCGATCCACCAAAGATCCATCCGACTGATGAACTCCTTGGGAGTAAACACGTAAATGAGGGCGGGACGCGCTGGCACGTTGAAGTCCACGTATTCGGGAGTCACTTTGCGGATGAATTTCGAGTACCGGTAGGATTTCAGATTGCCTTTGGATAGGCTATGCGTCCAACTTCGTCCTGTAGTCCCGAAACTGGCGCCGAGATCGCTGACCGCGTACTGCAGCTCCGGACTGGCGTCGTCCGAGCCCTTTTTCTCGTAGAGTGCGTTGTTCTCATCTTTCAGGTCCCAGTTATTCATGAGCGCCATGAGCACTCGCAAGCCGTTGAGCTCGCGCTCACGGGTGAAAGGATTTTCGCGCCATTTCCAGTCGCCGACTTTCTTCTCCCCCTTCAGGTATCGCTTCAGGCGAACATTGTGCATGGACCCATCTGGGGCGACCAGATTCTGACCGCGTCGCAAGCGCGGCATGTTTTCCACGTGCAGATCCGGGAGGAAATAGTCTTCATTGGCGTAATATCCGACGGCCCAGACCAAGCGCGTGGCAACGGTTTCAGGCCTGGCCTCCACCCCGAGCTTCACCCTCCACTTAACGCCGTCGTCGTCACGAATATCGAACTTCGGATTCGTGCCGTTGAGGTCTTCCTTTAGAAACGTGAATGTGGTGTGGGGCGCATGTTCCTTGCCTCCCGGGCCGTAGTACAGATCACGGGAAGTAATGTCCGTCGGGTCTCGCCACAAAACCGCGGGAACGTTCCTGGATACGTCGTTGTTCGGTTCGTGTGACTTGTTTGCGTGTTTCGCATCCGAAGATGCGGGCAGGATCATAAGAATGACTGCAACGCAAGCCGCGGGACCGAGCCCGCGCAACATCGGTTTTGGTGACATCATTTTTGGACTCCTCGATCGACGACGGTCGCCCTTCGGTCCTGGACTCTCCATTCTTGTCGCGCTGTCCTTCACGCGGCCGCGCCGCTCAGCGTCAGATGCGAGATCTCGTCTTCGTGGCGGAACTGAAGCTCATAAAGCATTGCGTATAGGCCGCCGGCCTTCAGCAGTTCCTCATGCTTTCCACTCTCGACAACGCGACCACTCCTGACTAGAAAGATGGCGTTCGCCCTCCGAACCGTGGAAAGCCGATGGGCAATCACAATGGTGGTCTTGCCCTTCATCAAGCGACCCAGTGCCTCAAACACCAACTTCTCGGAGGCGGCGTCGAGCCCGGAACTGGGTTCATCCATGATGAGAATCGGTGTGTTGCGTATGATGGCGCGGGCGATGGCAATGCGCTGGCGCTGCCCACCCGACAGCGTGACGCCCCGCTCTCCGATCACCGTGTCATAGCCTTCCGGCATTTGCGCGATAAACTCGTCTGCGTTGGCGTGTTCCGCCGCGCGATAGACTTCGGCGCGCGTTGCCTCCGGCTTGCCATACGCGATGTTCTGCCAGATTGTGGCGCGAAAGAGAATGCTCTCTTGCAAGACGAAACTCATCTGGTCGCGCAGTGACTTCTGAAGGAAATCGCGGACATTTCGTCCGTCGATCTTCACCGATCCGGAATCGGGATCGTAGAAACGCCCGATCAAGCTGGCAATGGTCGTTTTGCCGGCGCCGGTGGGTCCGACCAAGGCCGTCATTTCGCCGGGTGCGATCTTGAAGCTGATGTCCTTCAGCACCGGTTGGCCGAGAGCATAGCCGAAATGAACATGATCGAACTCGATTTCACCCGTGAAACGGGGCGCCGGCTGCGCAGACGGAAGATCCTGCACCTGCGGCTTGGTATCGAAAACCTCTTTGATGCGCTCATATCCCACCGCCGCCTTCGAGTAGGTGTCGGTCATCTTGGCAAAGTCCTGCATGGGCTTGTACATCTTTCCCAGATACCAGATGAAGACGATCAGCGAACCTGCGGAAAGTGATCCAGCGAGAACCAGCTTGCCCCCGAACCAGAGCACTAGAGCGGTACCGGCCGCAACGATGAGCCCCACCAAGGGTGAGAGCCGTGCTTTGAGGCTGCGAGCACGAAGAGCAATCTGCACACTTTGTGCGCTCTCTTCCTCCAGCTTCCGCTGCTCGTAGTCTTCCCGGGCGAGGGCCTTAACCACGCCGATGGAAGAGAGCACCTCTTGCAGCCGGGCAACGATCTGGCTTTCTTTCTTCCTCACCTCGCGCGATGCTTTCTTGCTGCGCCGCGTGTAAGAGTACGTCACCACGAAAAGCAAGGGCGCTACGGAAAGGGCGATCAATGTGAAGCGCCAGTTCAGGTAGAACATGATCGTCGCCATGCCCACCAGAGTCATGCCGTCGACCAGGAATCCGAGCAAACTGGAGACGATAAAACTCTGGATTGCGTCAATGTCGCTGGTCAGGCGGCTGATAAGTTCGCCGGTCTGTTTCTGGTTGTGATAATCCAGAGAGAGGTGTTGGATGTGAGCGTATAGCATCAACCGCAGGTCGTGCATCACCCACTGTCCAACGCTGGTGATCAAGTATTTCTCAGCATAGAAACACACTGCATCCAACAGGGCGATGCCAATCACCGCGAGGGCGGCAAACTTCAGGACGGCAATCTTGTCTTGTCCGACGCCGGATTGGATCCAGTGGCTTAACCAGCCGTGAGTCGGCGATGCGCGACTCACACTATCGAAGACAACCTTCAACGGCCACGGCTCAAGCAGATTTGCGGCGCCTTCGCCCAGGACCGCCACCCCCCCTAACAGAAGGGCTTTCGCATGGGGTTGTAGCAGCCCGACGATTCCCGGCCACTGGTGCGACGCGCCGCCCGGGGCTTCCGGCGGGGAATTCTCCACCTCGTGGTTCCAGAAGGAGTCCTCGCGCGAGCCCGGTATCGTCACTTCGGTGGCCCATTTGTCTCCCAAGATCCTCTCCGTGCGCATCATTCAACCCCGAATCCCACTTGAACTTCAGCACGGCCTTTCCATGTGGCTACTGGCGAGCCTTGGAATCCTTGCGCGGTACAAATTCCTCGAAGAGATGGAATCCCAGGCTTGCACCTAAGGCGGTTGAGCCGCGTCGCAAAGCATAGCCAGTAGTTGCTCGATTCTCTGGATACCAGGTGTTGGAGATGAACGCCGCGCCGTAGATTCCTGCAAAGCGGGAAAAAGCAGGGATTCGAGCACCGCTGCTGGTTTGCGAAGTGAATGTTTCGACAATTGCATGCCGGGCGCGATTCCAAACTCCCGTTTCATCAGACCGGTGGTAGCGGGGATCTTCACCATCGGCGGCGGCAAAGCCGAACCTGATGGTTTCAGCGATCAAGTGGCGCCCCATGCCTGAGGCGAAGCGGCGGGCATAGCCTTCGGCACCCTGCCCCCACCCTGGAGGTTCGTTTTCCCACTGACCGATTCCCGCTCCCATTGCTGGACCAACAACGGTGTAGGGTCTAATGATGGCGTGACCGTAAATGGTGAATCGCTCGCCGAGCGTCAGTGAGCCGCCATTCGAGTAGGCGCGCTGAGATGCTGAAGGCGCATTCGGCAATGAAGGCTGAGTTTGATTCTGCCGACTGGATGATTCGGCCGTGTCATCTTCGACGTTTTGCGCCGCGGTTCCGGCGCCAGAGTCCTGCCGGTTGACGTTCGCACCCGCTTCAGAACTTTGTTGAGCGAATGTCGGCCCGCCAAGAAAAAGCGTACAAACTGCAAGGGTGTAGATCGTCACCCGCTTATAGGAAGCCGGAAGTGTGCGCAGATCGCAAAGGCTCTGTGTATCCATGTTCCACTCCTTTTTCCAAACCCTTTGAGCGAAAAATTCAACTGCGCATTCCAAGCTTGTGATGATCTCTGACCGGGCAACTGTTGTCCCAAACCCCTGCGTCAGGAAGGGCACGTAGTGTTCCAACTTGCACGCATTTTGCGGCACTACGATAAGTCGCTGGTAGACAAAGAGATACAGAGTGGCTAATCAAAATACACGAACAGGGAAACTGCTCCAAGCCTTGGACGTATGGGAACTAGCGTGTAAATTTCGGCAATCAATGTTTGGGTAACGCCGTGTCCTGCATCCAAGCTGACAGGGAGAAGGAGATACGAAGGAGACACGCGTGAAGCTCATTGTCCAACCCGAGGATGGAGTCAAACCGCTGGTCAACGGGATCGACAAGGCTAAGAAAAGCGTTGAGATTGCAATCTTTCGTTTTGATCGCAAAGAAGTGGAACACGCCCTGGAAAACGCGGTGAATCGCGGTGTCTTTGTACACACACTCGTTGCTGATACCAATCGAAGCGGCGAGAAAAGCCTGCGTAAACTCGAATTGCGGTTGCTGGCGAAGGGCGTGACCGTTGCCCGCACCTCGGACGACCTGGTGCGCTACCACGGGAAGATGATGGTCATCGACCGCAAGGAATTATACGTCCTCGCCTTTAACTTCACTCACCTGGATATTGACCACAGCCGGAGCTTCGGAATTGTCACCAGGAACTGCCAACTGGTGCAGGAAGCGATCAGGCTCTTTGAATCAGATACCAAACGTCAACCTTATGCTGCGAGGTGTGGCGCGTTTCTCGTAAGCCCGGTGAACGCGCGAGAACAGCTGTCCGCCTTCATCAAGGGAGCGAAGCAGGAACTGCTCATCTACGACTCTAAGATCAGCGACAGGGCGATGATCCGACAGCTCGAGGAGCGGGCCAAGCAGGGCGTGAGAATCCGCATTGTGGGGCGGATGGCAAGCAGAAACAGCAATCTTGATGTACGCAAGCTACCGCAGGTGCGCTTGCACACCCGCACGATCGTTCGGGACCGTCACCAGATGTTCCTTGGTAGCCAGAGTCTCCGCGAACTCGAACTGGACGCGCGGCGGGAGATTGGAATCATCATTCGCGATTCGAAGGTGGTGAACTCGGTGGTCCGGATCTTCGAAGAGGACTGGGGAGCAACAACGGTCTCGAAGAGAGAATCCGCCCGGGAGCAAGTTGCGACTCCCGTAAGCCAGACAGCAACCCAAGCGGCAGAGGCAGTGGCCAAGGAGCTTCCCCCAGTAGCTCCTGTCCTGAAAGAGGTGATCCAGCACCTGCTTGGAAATACGGTAGCTGTTGAGCTTGACCACAAAGCAGTGGAAGCCACGGTGAAACAAGCCGTCAAGGAAGCAGTTAGAGAGGTGGTTGAGGAGGTAGTGGAGCAGAAGCCGCCTGGGAAGGCGGACTAGCCCCCTTTGGACGTATTTACCCTCCGCCAAGCCAGGTTTCAGGATCAAAATAGCGCGGTTTTGCTGCCATTCAACTGGCGGAGGTTCTCCCGCATCTAACATCACCGAGGGACGAGCATGGAGGTGTCGACTGCTAATCGTGTTCGGGTCGCTTCCGTCCTGCTGATGTTGTTGTATTGCCCTCTTCTTGGCGCACAAACGGCATCGCACGGGACACTTGCAGCGAATCAAGACTCTTTGGTCGTGGCGAGTTTTGAAAACCACGTTAAGGAGTACATGAAACTCCGCAACAAGGCAAAAGCCGGGATTCCTGCGCTCAAACCTACCGATTCGGCGCACAAAATTAACCAACATCAGCGCCTGCTGGCCAGCAGGATCCGCACTGCACGACCCGAAGCAAAGGAAGGCGACATCTTCACCCCGGATATCAGCCAGCTGTTCAAGCGCCTGATCGCAACTGCCTTTCAAGGGTCGGATGCGGCAAGGGTCCGCGCAAGTCTTCGTCATGCCGAGCCGGTCAGCGAGGTCCCTTTGCGGGTGAATGCCGTGTATCCTGATAGTATTCCCTTGCAGTCAACGCCCCCTTCAGTCTTGCTGAATCTTCCAGAGCTCCCCGCTGAACTTGACTATCGGATAGTGGGGCGCGATCTGGTCCTACGTGACGTGGGGGCCAACCTCGTCCTTGACTTCATACCCAGCGCCATTCCCTCGTCGTAGAGCAAGGTTCGTCGAATGCGACATCGTGTTATTTTCGCCGTGCTTGCCTGTTTCGTAATCGCTGCAGGTGCGGTGCGGATGACCCCGGCCTCGCTGACCTCCGCTGCGAGGGAAGCCGAGAACCGGATCCTCGCGAGGGCGGGGGCGTTATCGGAGGAGGGGAACGCGAGAGCGCCATCGGTCCAACCCAAATCCGAGTGCGAGCTACCACAGGAGCAGAAGTCGGTTCGCTTTGCCGTCATCGGCGACAGCGGCACCGGAGGAACTGCGCAGTATCAAGTAGCTCAGGAAATGGAGAGATGTCGGCAGAAGACTAGTTTTGACTTCGTGCTTATGCTGGGCGACAACATCTACGGAGGTAAGAGCCAGCAAGATTTCGAACGGAAGTTTGAGCTCCCTTACAAGCCGTTGCTCGATGCGGGGGTGAAGTTTTATGCCTCGATCGGTAATCACGATAATCCGAACGAGCGCCTCTACAAACCGTTCAACATGGGCGGGGCACGTTACTACAGCTTTAAGAAGGGGAATGCCACTTTCTTCGCGCTGGACAGCAACTACATGGATCGGGAGCAGCTAGATTGGCTCGAGCTGCAACTGCAGAATTCCAACTCGCCGTGGAAGATCTGTTACTTCCATCACGCTCTGTATTCGGATGGAAGGTTTCACGGACCGGATCTTGATCTGCGCGCTCTCCTCACGCCGTTATTCGAGAAGTACGGAGTGAACGTGGTGTTGTCCGGGCACGACCACGTTTATGAGAGGATCAAGCCGGAAAATGGTACCTACTATTTTGTTCTCGGTAACTCCGGCGAACTCCGATACCACAGTCTGAAGCCCTCGGCAGACATGGTGGCGGGCTTTGATACCGATCGCGACTTCATGCTGGTTGAGATTGCGGGCGACAAGTTCTACTTCCAGACCATATCGCGCACCGGACAAGTCGTGGATTACGGCGAGCTCGAACGCCCGCAACGCCGATAATTTAAGCACCTGTGCTTCTGAGGTAAAAGGGCACGGCTCGGCGCCCGATGGAGCGCCAACGACCAGGCAGCTCATCATGTCCAATCCTCTGTCGAAATTGTGCGATCTCGACCATAACACCTGAATAGCGGTGGTTGTTGTGCGCCGCGGCACGCTTCCAGCCAATTGCACAGAAACACCAGAAGGTCAGCCGGAGGCTTGAGCCAAACACTAGCTGAGGTTCCCCGCCGGTCCGGTCGTACCAAGACGCCTAACCCGCGCTCTTGCAGGGCGTGGAAAGCATCTTCGTCGGACTCGTCATCGCCCAGATAGGCCAGTGGAGCTTCCATGTCCATCTCCGCCAGAATCGTGCGCACGGCATCCCCTTTGTTCCGGTCCGGCATGCGTATCTCTACACCACAGTCGAATTCCTGCAATAGCATGCCGGTGCGATCGGCGACTGGCAGCCATCCCAGCAGCACGGACTTGCGTATGTCGGACTGCTGGTCGTGCGACAACCCACGCCAATGAACAGCCAGGCCACCGGGTTTATGCTCCGCCAGATGGTGAAGACTCAGTCCGTCGAGCCACGTGTCGGCCTCGGCGAGCGCCTGAGTTGCGATTTCATCCAGATGCGGCAGTTCGTAGGAGTCGTCAGATCTCAGCCGCTGCAACCCTTGCGCACCCCAGATCTCAGGATGGGGCCCAATGCCGAGCAGCGTGATGACCTCGTGGGCGTGCCGTCCTGTGATCAGAATCACCCGCGTATGTCCTGCGTTCATGATTTCTGTCAGCAGCGTGGTCACTCCCGGATAGGGTACCGCTTCGTATCGATCCTGCCGGAAAGGTGCCAGGGTTCCGTCATA
>Ga0209446_1000340_pt1 | contig 10520 bp, 13 predicted proteins | sample BogFormECP04_OM2_FD_188242 | JGI IMG/M metagenome (GOLD analysis project Ga0209446, IMG submission 188242) | Bog forest soil microbial communities from Calvert Island, British Columbia, Canada - ECP04_OM2 (SPAdes) (version 2) | ecosystem: Environmental > Aquatic > Freshwater > Wetlands > Bog ... | reverse complement strand
CATCTCTAGCGGTGGTCCGTCGGTTCTTCAGGCGCTCTGGTTCGAGGGTGAGTATCCATAACCGCGTTGGGCCATCGTGCTCCGGCACGGAGTCCCTTGGTAAACCATATGCCCCCTCGGACAACCAGAAAAAGCTATAGGCCTCGAGCCTCAGATAGAACCATGGTTGGCATTTTACGACCACACTGCTTGTTTGCGTCAGAAGCCGAAGGATGTCGTCACGCCAACGAGATGAATCCGCGGAAAAGGAAAACTCACGGAGTCTCACTCCAACACAAGGGCTGGATGGCAAGACGAATCTCCCCCTCTCCCTCCGGTCGTGGCCGAAGTATTTTTCTTGACATCCCCTTTTATAGAACGCGGTTATCGTCCATGTGGATTTAGATCAAAACCACTTTTCCGGTTAGGCGACTAATCGGGAGTTACGCGGTAAAGGAGAGCGCCGAGCACGCAGCCAATTGCAGCGCCAGCGGCAACGAATGTGCCGACCAAAAGAAACGAATATGGAATTGCGGACTCCCTCGGATCGTAGCTACCACCTGCGCGGATATATTGAAAGATTGTTGCGGATAGCAACGCCAGGGGAACGATAGAAATTCCGTAGACGCGACGACCTATTCTTCGAGGATGTCCATTCCGCGCCGCTACAACGAGAATGACTACTACCGTTAGCGGCAGTCCGACGAGCCAGAAGAAGATATATAGCAGCCCAAATAGCATCGAGTATCCCTGACCCGCAGAAATCGGCCCCAATTCTTAGGCACACGGCACTGAATGCGTTCCCAGAGGCGATTATGGTCAACTCCAAAGGCAGGTGCAACGTGGAGTCTTTAGACAGTGCCTGTTTAACGCCGCTACCGACCAAGTGAAGTACTACTTCACATCTTCGATAACCCGACTACACAGGCATGTGAATTCCTTCCGAGTTCCCGACGGTCAATTTTTTTCGCCGATGGTTGGTCAGCCTAGATCGCTTTTGAGCTGACGGACGCTACTGTGCTTTTTACCACTTCCAATCCTGTGGCCTTACGGCCAGCATCCACGAGCCTTTGCGGTTTCAGAGGTTTATTCAGCTGGGAGACCGGGCCCATTTTTGCGAAGTACGAAAGGGAGGACTTTCATGAAATACAAGGAAATAACAGCTCTTGCAGTTGGAGCGTGTCTCGCGTTACTGGGGCTAGCTTTATCGCCATCAGCTTCGGCCCAGCAGAAGCCAAACATCGTCATGCTGATGACGGACGACACAGGCTGGGGCGACTTCGGGGCTTATTCGGGAGGCGGGGCGACCCTTGGCCATCCCACACCGAATATTGATCGTATGGCCAAAGAAGGCGCCATTTTTACCAGTTGGTACGGACAGGCGAGCTGCACGGCGGGACGCGCGTCCTTTATCACTGGACGAATTCCGATTCGTAGTGCCTTATCCATCGTGGTTGCCCCAGGTGACGAGAACTACCTCCGCCCAGAGACTCCAACCATTGCTGAATACTTCAAAAAGAACGGTTATTCGACCTACTTCTCGGGCAAGTGGCATCTTGGCGACAAACCCGTCTCATATCCGATCAATCATGGATTCGATGAGATGAAGGAGTTCGCCGCCTATTATGCCGGTGTCTATTCCTACCCCGATTTGGACAAGTGGTTTCATCCCTGGTTTCCTTCCTACAATGCGGATTTCGAGAAGATGTGGGATTCTGTTGTGAACCTGGACGAGTGGGAAGGTATGGCCGGTAAGCCCGCCACAAAGGTCGCCACGATCACCTACGACTATATGGCGACGATGGACGAACGGATGGCAGACTACGCAGTAGCCTATATCAAGGAGCACGCCAAGAGCGGCAAGCCGTTCTTCATGGACGTGAACTGGATCAAGATGCATAACCCCACCAATGCGGCACCAGACTTCAAAGGAAGATCGCACCTGGGCGACTATTCGGATTCGCTCATGGAAATGGACGCGGACATCGGAAAAGTATTGGATGAGATCCGTGCCGATGCGCCCAACACCATCGTGATCCTGAGCGCCGACAACGGCGCCTGGCTGGACGCTTATCCAGATGCGGGGACAACACCGTTCCGAGGCGAGAAGGGCTCAGCCTTCGAAGGCGGCTGGCGTGTTCCGGGTATTATGACTTGGCCCGGGCACATTCCGGCGGGTGTGACCTATGGCGAAATGATGTCGCACATTGATTGCTGGTCAACATTGTCAGCGATGGCAGGCATTCCCGTTCCACCGACCGGCGAAATGAAGGACAACAACGGCAAGCCTATCTACTTCGACAGCATCGACAACAGCGCCTATATCCTGGGCAAAGCACCACACTCCGCGCGCAGATCGTGGATCTTCATCAATGGCGAGTATCTTCATGCCATTCGCACTGATATGGCTGGCGATCCAAAAGAGCCATGGGTCAACATTGCTTGGAAGTTCGTCTGGACAGCCAAAGATACGTGGCTGGGACCAAACCTCGATACGGGTTCTATCCCGGCGGTCTACAACCTAACCATGGATCCGTACGAGAAATACGACATGATCTTCAATGGAGCGGCACCGGATCGGGCTCTCACGAACTCACCTGGAAAGTATGCCGGACAGGATAACGGCTGGGCAGCTGGACTGTTTAGCGTAGCGCTCCTCGAGTTCGACAAGACGATCATGAAGTATCCAAACCTCACTCGCTACCCGGGTGGCGCTTCGAACGACTTGATTCCCGACCTGCAGCATCCCAAGAACCCGTTGCCGATGCTTGACCCGCAAAACATGCCGAAGCCAGGTACTGGCGGGGTTAACTGATCGCGGCTACGACCGAAGGAGTGGGGAGCGCTCACAATCGAGCGCTCTCTTCTCCGTTCGTACGGGGACTAGCGGGATTTTCTTTCTGCGCTCTTGCTACAACCTTACGATCGGCAATCAACGCTTCAACAAACCCAAGGAACGATTTTTCATCCGAGACGCTTTCGGGCATCTCGGAAAGCTGTTCTGTCGCGCTCATACGCGCGAGCTCATCACCATGCAGATCAAGTCCCGATAAACGCTAGTGATTTATCGGACGCGCGTTTCGCCGAAATCTAAAATTTGGCAGGATGTTCCGCGCGCGTTCGATAAATCCGTTTGAAGGTGGCCGCCCGGCGGCGGACGCGGGCCCTATGCAAATTGAATGTAGGGAGGGGTTGGCGTTGAGATGCGCCGAAACCGTGCGGCGGAGCACAGCGGATCACACGGCGCGTCCGGAAACTGTCTTCTTCGAGAAAATATCGTTAAGCGAGCCACTGAGGAAGCCGCAAGCACAGATTTGTTCGGCGATGAGGCGAACCACAACGGACCGTGGCGAAGCACGCAGAATTTTGTTGATGGAAAGAGTTGTTTCATGCGGCAGCGGTGACCAGCGGTGGGGAACGAAGTTGGATTTCATCAGCCGTAGACCTTTCGATGACCCTCATCGGTCCACCGCATTTGGGGCAGCGCGGGAGAGGACCTGCGTCATCGGTGGAGGAGACCTCTTGTTCGGTTGGCGGTTCCGCGCCCAGTAGCTGGAAACAAAGTGGCAAGGTGGTGGCACGTCGTCGGTTGGCCAGAAAGCCGAAGTGACGGATGCGCACGAAACCTTTGGGGAGCACGTGCAACAGGAAGCGGCGCAAGAACTCATCGAGAGGAAGAGGCAGCAACTTCTGTTCGTTGTTGTGAGCGGAATCGCGCCAACGAAAGGTGACCTGCCCGTCGGCGAAGGAGACCAGGCGATGGTTGGAAATGGCCACGCGATGGGTGTAACGGCCCAGATATTGGAGTACAAACTGTGGGCCACCGAAGGGTGGTTTCAAATAGACGATCCAGTCCTTTCGGTACAGGGGTCGCAGCCAGGCGGCAAAGATTTTCCGCTGAGCGAGGAGTTTGAGATCTCCCTCGAAGCGCAGCTGGCCGTCACGGAAAGCCTGCTTGAGTGCAGCGACGAACTTGCCGCGAAAGACTTCCCGCAGCACTGGTTTGGGAAGAAAGTAACGCTCTGATGAGCGAACCCAGTGCGTGTGATCGAGTGCAAGACCGCCGGCGGGGACGACACAATGGACATGCGGGTGAGTTTCGAGTTTTTGACTCCAGGTGTGCAGCACGCTGAAGAAGCCGATTTCTGCACCGAGATGCTGGGGATTGCGAGCGATTTCCAGAAGAGTTTGCGCACTGCTGCGAAACAGGAGATCGTAGATGACCTTTTTGTTCTGCAAGACCAACGGGGCCAAATGCCGGGGAAGGGTGAAGACTACATGGACGTTGGGTGTCGGTAGCAGTTCCTTGCGACGCGCTGCGATCCAACGGTCGCGGGCCGCCGTCTGACACTTTGGACAATGCCGATCGCGGCAGCTGTTGTAGGAGATGGTGGTCTGATGCCCGCACTCGGTGCACTCGTCGCAGTGACCGCCGAGTGCGGCGGTGCGACACCGCGCAATGGCCAGCAGCACTTTGACATGCTTCCAGCGGATCCACTTACGGCTTCGTTCAATAAAGGCCTCTCCCGCAGCACGGACGAGATCGGCAACTTCGAGGACTGGCCGGTTCATCTACTCGTCCTGCAGCATCAACCTGCGGAGATGGGTCACGGGAATCTCGCTGTGACCCACACTTATATCTCAACCGAGAGGCAATTACTGCTCCGAGCGCCTCACGCGTAGCGTCCGCCGCCGGGCGGCTACGTTCTAACGCGGTAATCGGTAGAGTGAAGTACTGGAACCGGTAACGCGAGTAAGCGTCCGCCATGCAAGAAAGCGGAAGCTGCGTCCAAAAAAACTGTGCCAGCTTAGGGGCTTCACCCCCAAGTTGAGTCCATTTTGGGTCCAATAGGCCCCGAACAGCAAGGAAAACCGAGCTATATGAAGTATGCAGAGCCAAGACGAATCAACGAGATAGCAAATCAGAATTTAACTTCGAACCAGAGGGTCGGGAGTTCGAGTCTCTCCGGGCGCGCCATCTAATTCTCAATCCCTCAATCAGTTAAGCGGCTTTTGCTGTTTCTCTTTTTTGAGCGCTCGGTTGCCCAAGTTGCCCAACTGGGAGTTTTGGTAACGAAAAACCAAGCCCAGTTTTCTCCGCTACTTCTTTTCTCCACTCAACATCTTCCTTCAACTGCTCTGCGTACTTGTCCGTAACAGTCTTGTTTGCATGACGCTTTTTGCTAGCACCGCCCTTCGGCCAAAGGTCTGAGATTGGTCCCGGAGAGGGAGCGTCAATTTTCTTCCCCGATGTGAAAGAAAATGACGAAAATCACGAAAACATTCCTTGCGGGAGTAATTCTATTCATACCGCTTGCCTTCGCTGTCGGCGTGGTCGAAGGAAGAAGAGAACAGGCACGGAAAGACGAAATACAGCGAATGGAGCAGGCGCGGAAAGATGACCTGCAACGCGTGAAGGAGGTCGCTATCAGGATGCGCGAAGATTTCTGCGCGCAGCACATCGGCGAGTTGAAAGGCTCCAAGCATGATGCTGCGCTGAAATGGTGGAAATCCCAGTCCTTCGCGGTCGAAGGCAATGAACATCGCATGACTGATGAGGATTTGAAGACGTGCCGGGAGTTCTGAAGTAATAAAGGCTCGGCTGGCATCAAGGCGGCGTGGAAGCGCAGCAGAGAATAGAAAAAGCATTGCCAAGACCAGTTTAAGACACGTCTATGAAATAAGGTGGAAGGTCCATGCGTCGATGTTTTTCAACCGTTGCGCCATCCTCCGCTGCAATTCCTTGCTCAATTCCGGCTCTTCCCTGATCACGAGTTGTAAGCTCTTCAATGCGAGCGCCTTGCTTGGCCGTGGTTTTCTCCTTTGCAAATTCGAGGTTCATGGAGGTCCTGAGGTCCTGAATGTGGACGAGTGTCCCAATTTAGATGGATTGGTTGAGCGGAGTTTACTGGCCTAACGGTCAGTGTTAGCAAAAAAGATGCAAAGCGGACGTGTGACTTTCAATTGTCAAGTGATCCGCCGCAATATAAAAGGGCAGTTCTGGCTTCGTGTGGCAAGCCGGTGATTGAATGCGTTACCGAAACCAAGCCCAGCACCATTCTCCAGTTTTTCCAAGGGCTACAGACTTCGGTTGGCCTAGCGGACTGGCGAAAATCATATGATGAACCGGCAAACCGAGTCTAATGGGGCTAGATTTGACGTCCGGCGCTCAACCCGAGTGCCTGCACAGTTACCCGTGGTCGTGTACGGCAAGACGACCGACGGAATTCCATTCGCAAATCCCACGCGCGCCGTCGTACTAAGTGCTCATGGTTGTCTCATTACTTTGTCGGCATGCGTCCGATTGGGCGAAAAGCTTATCCTACGGAATGTCGCCAACCGCGGCCAACAGGATTGCCGAGTCGTGTACCTAGGTGAGAAGCATGGCGGCAGAACCGAGGTTGGCCTTCGCTTCAAATATGCCGCCCCACAGTTTTGGGGCCTTGAGCACACACCTCCAGATTGGAAGAAGGTGTTGAGCTAAATTTTTCCTCGCGCTATCAAGCTTTCATGGAAGGCACGTACGGTATCCAGCGCTTCACCAAGTGCCTGATGGACGCTGCCGTTACGGGAAAAGCGAAATCGGCCTAGAATCTAAAGGTCCGGTTAGCCAACTACACAGGCAAGTAACCGTAGACGTCGGAGTGGAAGCCGGGAACCGATTCTGAAAAATAAATGGGAGCGGGTAGGGCACGCTCCAGTGCGAAAGATTGGAAAGTTATCCGAGGTCTAAGGCTTCGCTGCAACGGCTTTGGCTTTGGCGAGCTCAGAGACGACGCCGAGCTGCTGCATAAGGCCCAGAGCGTCCCAGTTGACAAAGGCTTCCGCTATCTTGCCGTTCGCTAGGCGCGCGACGGTCATTCCGGAAATGGTGAACTGCTTCCCGGTTGCCGCAATCCCGCTGAGGTCACCTTTATGAGTACCGCGACAGGACCAACGGGTCATTACTGTTTCGCCTTCGGCAATGATGTCTTCGATCGTCAATCGAACGTCGGGGAACGCATTGCGGTAGAGAGTTACTCTCTTCTTTTCACTCTCCGGGCCGCGCCCAAAATCGGGTGTCGTAGCGTCATGGATTTCGTAGTTGAGAGCAAAGAGCTCGTCTACCAGTGAGAGATTGCCCTTGTTCCAAACTTCTTCAAGAAGACGACGGACGATAGCTTTGTTATTTTCTGACATGGGGTGTTCCTTTTTGAGAAATGCAAAAACGGTCCTCGCATGAAGCGAGTCGGGCTCGATTGTTGTGGTGTTGAACCGCTGAAGTCTCTGGCGTGCAGTCGTGTACGTCGGGCAGAGGGTTTAGTCCCGCGGGAGCGGAGAGAAAGGAGCGGAGGACGTACTGCCCTCTTGGCGCTCGATGCGGGGCTTAGCTGCTAAAGAAACTGCCCTTGGGCTACGGAGCGGGAGTCTCGCCGCAAAGAGCGAAACCTCGACATGATGCTGTTCTCATGGAGTGTGCGTGTCAAGGACAATCCAAACTTTCTCTTGCGCAAAAGCGGCTCCTTGCCCGGTAAACAGCTGTAAGCGGCAGCGCATATTGCTCGTTTGGCCACTTACAGAGTAACGGCCCATACCCATGATAAAATCCTTCTCAACACCCCCAATTAAGTCGAGCACCGCCAACGCCACGCTCTTGGAAGCGTGGCGTTCTGTTTCAAAGTTTAATTGTGGGACAGTGATCTACTGGTGCGGAGCGCTTGCAGGTTCGAGGCTGCTGCGCGCAGATGTGGAAAAGATGTGAATTTTCCGTGCAAATCACTTCTCTAATCGCCTAGCCCCCTTGCCGACTCGGCCCCAACGGTCCAATGTACGAGGGAATGGCCAGATACAGAATTGGAATCCGAAACTCCGGCCAAAAGGAGGGAGTCATGTCCAAAGCGATAGAAAAATCCTCTCCGAGAAGCGAACCACAGATAGCAGAGGGTCATTCCACACATGAAGTAATCGAGGTACGCGCATACCAAATCTACGTGGAGCGCGGCGGCGCTCATGGACAGGATGTTGAGGATTGGCTACAAGCGGAGCGTGAGCTACTCGGGAACTACGACAAGGCAGGCCTGAAGCGGAAAGTGGCGGCCGTCTAAATTCACGCAACGGCTAAATTGCCTAGCATTGCTTTTCGCTCCCTGGAGAACTGAGAGCCACAAAAAAGTTTAGAACGCGGAAGCCTCTTGTGAGAGTGTCGCACCCTCATGGAAGCTCGTTTACGCGGCATCAGATAGTTGGTAAGGGCTAAACGATGATCTGATCACCCTATTGCTGCAGCCCTATTGAATGATGCGACCGCATCTTTCGTTCTGTCGAATATTTCAACACTGTCACGAGCCGTGTAATCCATAGCGCCTCTATTATGTGATTGCCGAGGTTGGCGAGCTTGATGTCGCCGCCGACCTTCCGGGCTGATACGTAGACAGCCACAAGAGTGCCCAAACCGCTGCTATCGATGCGAGCGACATTCCCTAGGTCCAACACGATTTGGCGGGTCTTGTCCAACAAGTCGTTCACATGAACGCGCAGAGATATTGAGTCATCGTCAAACAATATGGTGCCCGTGAGATGGACGATGGTAACTCCGTCCATCCTGTTGTTGGCGATGCTGAGTGCCATGACACGTCCCACGACCGCGATACCGGATGCGACCGTCGGTCGAAGTGAGAGAAAAGGCTGCTAGTCACAACGTAATCCCTGTAGATGAGGATGGCAAACTACAATTTCACCGTTCTGGTTACAGCGCAACCGTCAACCCGCTGCCGCCATCGTGAGTCGTTCATTGTTCGGAGAATCCGATGCGAGTAACGCTAGCTCGGCTTTAGGAACGGTAAACTGCGAAAAACCGCAACTGACACAGACCAAAAGCTTCGGGAATAACATGACGCCTGAATTATCTAGACTTTTGAGACCGCCGAGGTGGACGACCATCTCAGCGGAAAATTCCATCTGATTAGTAGACGCGCATGCGTGACAGGACATAAACCCTCCCAAGTCCTAATGGTCCATGCCTGGAACACAGCCATAGCGACTCTGTGCGAAAAGTGTACACCAATCGAAGAGCGCCTGCGCGCAATTGCACAGCTCTTATGTGTGTCATTAACGATTTTTAACTTAATTCTTACCGTGTGCCGAAAGCTTTCCGCAACGACGGGTGAACCTCTAGTCCCTCGGCGTAGCTGATAAATCCCTGCTTCCTGAACCGATTCATGAACGCATTAATTCTTGGTCGCGTGGTACCCACCATTTCCGCCAGGACTTTGTCAGTTAGGTGCGGTAACTTAACGCCCGTTCGGCCGCTCTTACCCAAGTGCGCAAGCCGCAAGAGCACGTGTGCCAGCCGTTGTTCCGCAGAGCAGGTCAGCAGGTCGGCCACGTGGTCGCGGTAGTTCTTGACGCTGGACAGTAGATGGGCCAGCAGGGAACGTGAAGTCTTGTTCTTTCCGCGAATCATTTGGAGCATCTTGTCTTTCTTGATGATGCGTATGGAACTAGCTGTCAGCGCGACAGCCGTGCACATACGAACGGGATAGTCTGCGAGGCAAAGTTCGCCAAAGAAATCACCGATTCCCAAGATTGCAGTAACCGCTGCTGGGCGGTTATTCCTTCGGGTCGAGAGGCGCACCCCTCCTTTTTGAATATAGAAAAGCGTTTCGGCGGGTTCACCCTGCGCATAGATGTTTTGTTTCTGCCGATAGCGCGAGACCTCGCCACCCAGAGCGTCTCCGGAATAAAAGTTTCGAAGGTGGGAAGCTTTCTGGTTCGCGGACTTCAAGGTTCCTCCACTTCTGGGCAAGGCATTTTGTGATTGAAAGGCTAGACCCTGCCGGGGGTTGTAGTTTAAGCAACAAAAATGCGTCTGTCTGTTCAATCTGATACACCCCTAAGATGGTCATCAAAGCATGGCGGCCCGGAACGGTCAAACTATTTACGGAATTGTGGGATAAGAAGCAGTAGAATTAGGTTTTTGATTTCGCTGACAATTTTCGCCAAACATCTGGCAGTTCTGTTTTTGGACTTCCTCTTTCGCTTTATCACAAGCCGCCTTGCCATGTTCACAGGCAACGCTGAGATAGTATTCCTGCTGCTCAATCAAGTTCTTGCGATCTACGTTCCGCTCACTCTTCAATTCTGATTCCACCCTAGCGTTTTTCTCGGCGTCAGTTTCGCTCATTTGCACAGTAGCAATCGCGCCGATCAGAGCCACAACCATTCCCGTCATCAGCAACAAAACCTGTAATCGGGTTTTCTTGCCGTACCGTCTCTCCAGGTAGGAGTAAGAGTGGTGCGACATATTCGTTTCTAGCGCGACGTGTGGTGGCCTCGCTGTTTGGGAGAGTATAGTCCTTGGAATGGAGAAAGCAATAAACACGGGAACGGGAGTCCCGGTAGACCTGTCGATGCTGGGCGTCATTCGAATCTGCACCCGCTGCCGCAGGTTCGTATGCAGAATCCACATGATTGCATAACAATGTCGGCTCCTCGACCCGAGTAGACTGTCATTTAGGGCCTTCGGCCCGCGAAACCTCATGAAAGTCACTCCGAGATAAGAT
>Ga0209446_1000339_pt1 | contig 10520 bp, 10 predicted proteins | sample BogFormECP04_OM2_FD_188242 | JGI IMG/M metagenome (GOLD analysis project Ga0209446, IMG submission 188242) | Bog forest soil microbial communities from Calvert Island, British Columbia, Canada - ECP04_OM2 (SPAdes) (version 2) | ecosystem: Environmental > Aquatic > Freshwater > Wetlands > Bog ... | reverse complement strand
GATCTCTTCGAGTTGGTTCGCACACTCGACTCCGTTGAGTTCGCTCGCCAGCAATCAAGCTGGATCGATAATCTACGAGCCATGCGGGATGCTCGGCATCCCGAAGCGCTTGCGAAGTCTTATGCCACTTCGATCAAGACGACCGATGAGAGCCACTTGGCAGATCCCCGACATGACTCAGCCGCCGGCATCCTGTAACCCAAAGCCTGCTGCTGAGTGGCTCTCATTGTGGAATGGAAATCGGATCGGTCCGCCTGCGTTAATTGGATTTTCGCGACCCTACCGGTCAGCGATAATCCGGCTTTGGTCGAGCGGAGCGATTTGCGGCGACCTTCGGGGGCCTTGAGTAAGAGTGAAAGACATGCGGTTCTTTGAGACCATCGGCAGTGCCATCGTGATTGCCTATGATGATCGACCGGTGCTTACCACCGATCCTTGGATCGACGGCGACGCCTATTTTGGCAGTTGGGGGCTGGATTACGAAATCCCTGCGGCACAGATGCAGGCGATCCGGGAGGCTGAGTACCACTGGTTCTCGCATGGCCACCCCGACCACTTGAATATCGCCTCCCTGCCGATGCTCACCAAAGGCGAGTTTCTTTTGTCTGATCACTATGGTAATCGCATTAAAAAAGAGTTGACCACGGCAGGGTATCGGGTACGTGTTCTCCCCGATCGAGAGTGGATCCAGTTATCGAAAGGGATCCGCGTTTACTCGATGGCCAACCGGAACCAAGACTCGCTGCTGCTGATCGACATCAATGGCCGCCTCGTCATAAATCAAAACGACTCCCCGGAGTTCGGCGAGTCTATGCGTATCCGTCGAATGGCAAAGCACTTCAAGGAGGTTTATATGCTCCAGCTGCACGGCTGGGGCGGAGCAGACATGCTTAACCTCTTCGATCCGTCCGGCCATAAGCTCACCTCGATCGAGCAAAAGCGTCGACCAATCGCGCCCCGATCTCAGATAAGCGCGCGGACTATGGGCGCTCGAAAGGTCATTCCGTTCTCATCCTTCCACCGTTACCAGCGTGAGGACAGCGCGTGGGCGAATGCTCTCATCCCAGAGCTCGACGACTACCACAGCGACGCGATGGAAAACTGGCCGGAGATACTTCCGGCCTTTATCAGGGTCGACTGTGAAACCGATGAAATCACCCCGATCAATCCGCGGCGGTCTCCCAGCATTATAAGGAAACCCGAAGAATTTGGTGACAGCTGGTCGGATCAGCTGACCGCTGAGGACAAACTCAAAATCCGCCGTTACTTTACATCCCGTGAGGCGCTGCGCAAGAATTTCGGGTTTATTGAGGTCTCGGCGGGAGGATCAAGCGTCACAATCGATCTCAATCGCGTTAAACGCGATGTCGGGATCCGTTTCGAATGCCCTCGCAATTCGCTGATGGGCTGCATCGAATACGAGCTGTTCGACGATCTGCTGATAGGAAATTATATGCGCACAACCCTCTACAATGTCGAAGGCCTCTACCCGCATTTCACCCCTTATGTAGCCAAGTATGCCGATAATGGGGGTGCCAAAACCATGGGGGAACTTAGGGCATATTCTGGTCACTATTTTATGCGTGATCCGGTCGCGCACGCCCTTAGGCATTTCATGAACGGCAGCGAGATGGTGCTGCGCAAGGTCTTGCCGGAAGGATCAGCGATGTTTCGTGCTGCCAAACGCATTCGCTATGGCTTGATGACCCGCTGATCTGAATTCCCCGTTGGGCTTCAATGGAGACAAACGCTATGCGGCGGCGTCCGCATCGAATGATCGTCTACGAGGTTGACCGCGACGAATACATCGTCATCGCCACCGGGGGCAATTCGATACAGCCAAGTGCCACCGGCGACGCCATATGGGCGTTTTCGCTGAGGTACCAAGTTGGTCCGGCGTGGTGGCCGCCCCGACCACCGCCGACGAACGCCGGACCCGGGACTTGGTGGGGTGTACGGTCTGCAGTTTTCTCCCTATGGCACGGCCACGGGAATGAGGATCATCTCGGAGAGCCGTGCACGCAGGGTGCTCGAGGAGATCGATGGCAAGATCGAGGTGTTTTCTCGATGCGAGGCGCTCTCCGCTCGAAACTCGCTGCGAGGTGAAGGAGTTCTTCCGTCTTCGGCCGTAGCGCTACACCCATCTTGGTGCGTCTTAGCGCGGTGGAGGGCCAGCGCGCGGAGTTCGCCTTGGGTTACGCTCCTCGAGCGCCGCTCGGGTCGCGGGTGGTGCCGTCGGGAACTTTGCCTGAAGGCTGTGCAACGTTCTGACGCGCGGCGACCAGGGCGCGGGCGGGTGGACGCTCATAGGTGGGACGCGACCGTGCCAAAGGTGTGGGAAAGGTTGAGGGAGACGTTGACCGAATTCAAAGCCAAGAATGAACCGATCACGATCAACGACGCGATCAGACCATATTCGATTGCCGTGACACCGGACTCGTCGTTCATCAGTTTGGTAATTAGGATCGCCATCGGCGGCTTCCCGCTAGGTTCACTCATGCCCAGCGTCCGCTCAAAAGCTTGATCGAACGTAAAGAAATCTTCGGGTTTTACATACCAACATTACTACCGATGGAGTCCGGTTGCTTCAGAGATAGCCGAAAATTTGGATCGTTTACTTTGCATATGCCCCCGATCGCGCTGACGCGGTCGGAGGTGTTGTCGTCAGCGCTTGAAAAGAATGGTGGGCGCGACTGGGATTGAACCAGTGACCCCTACGATGTCAACGTAGTGCTCTCCCGCTGAGCTACGCGCCCTTCACCAGCGGCTGGCGTGGCGGCGCACGATGTAGCGAGTTTGCGCGCGACAGGCAAGTGCCCGGCCTCGCCGCGCAGTTTCTCGATTGCGGCGGGTTTTTCGAACGCCTACCGGAGCGGCATCCGTCACGGCGGCGCCTTCGACCTGAAGCAGGCGACCTGGGCCTACAACAGCGCGCTCGCCGACGCCAAGGATCCGGCCGTCAAGGCCGCGCTCGCGGCGCAGGACATCAAGGCGTGGTTCGCGCGGATCCCGTGGCGCAAAGGCGGGTCGCCGGTGAGCGCCGCTCCGGAATGCGCGGACTACCTCTTCGAGCAATGGCCGCGCGGCATATTCGATGATTTCTGGAAGCGGCCCGGGATCTATGCCGAAGGCTATTACGACCGCTACGCCGATGTGCCGATCGTTCATCTCTCCGGCTGGTACGATCCCTATGCGCGGACGGCGATCGAGAATTACCTTGGCCTGTCGCCCAGGAAGCGCGCACCGATGCGGCTGATCCTCGGTCCGTGGACCCATGGTGACCGCTCGCTGAGCTACGCGGGCGAGGTCGATTTCGGCCCTGCGGCGCCGGTCGACATCAACCTCGCCGCAGATTTTTTCGCGCGGCGCCTCGACTGGTTCGACCACTGGCTCAAGAGCAGATCCAGCGGTGCGGCGGCCGAGCCGCCGGAGCGGGTCTTCGCGATGGGCGGTGGGTCAGGGCGGCGCAACTCCATGGGAAGGTTAGACGACGGCGGACGCTGGCGCACGGCCGCGGATTGGTCGCTGCCCGAGACCCGATGAGACAGAATTTCACCTGCATCCGGATCGCAGCCTCCGCCGCGCCCTGCCCGCCACAGGGCGCTCGACCGCTCGACTACGCCTTCCACCCGCGCCATCCGGTGCCGACGATCGGCGGCGCGGCGAACTCGGGCGAGCCGGTGATGCGGGCCGGCGCCTACGACCAGAGCACGGGACCCAATGTGTTCGGTGCGAGCGAGCCTTACCGGCCGCTCGCCGAGCGCCCGGATGTGCTGGTCTTCGCCACCCCGCCGCTCGACCGCGAGATCGAGGTGACCGGCCCGGCGACGGTGCGGCTGTGGATCGCGTCGGATTGCCCCGACACCGACTTCACCGCAAAACTGATCGACGTCCACCCGCCGAATGACGATTTCCCTGAAGGCTTCGCGATGAACCTGACCGACGGGATTCTACGAGTGCGCTACCGGGACAGCTGGGAGCGGCCGTCGCCGATGGCGCCGGGCGAGGTCTGCGCAATTACGATCGAGCTCTTCCCAACGAGCAATCTGTTCGCGTCGGGACACCGGCTGCGGGTCGATATTTCGAGCAGCAACTTCCCGCATTTCGACGTCAACCCCAATTCACGAGAACCCGAAGGCACGATGGAGCACCCGCGAATCGCCCGAAACCGGGTCTTTGTCGACGCGGCGCACCCGTCTCACATCGTCCTTCCGGTTATTCCGTAAGAGACTGTCGAAGTTGCAGTAACGGGGCGGCGACGATAATCTCAGCGCGAAGTGCGATTGCGAGGTGCGCGATGCGGAGGGCAGTGTTGCTGCTGGCGGCTCTGATGGTCGCCGTTCCTGGTCTGGGCGCGCTGGCGGCGGGAGGGTCGGGCAATCCTGCTAATGATAGCCTCCTCGCTATGTCGCCGGACCAGCAAGCGAAGATGCTCACGAAAGGGATCAAGGGCTGCGTCGGAGAATCGTCCTTTCCGATGGGCGTGACGACGACCGGCAAAGCCAAGGGTTACGCGTATTGGAGCGTGCGCTGCAAGGACGGCAGAAGTTTTGCCGTTCAAATCACACCGAAGTCGCAAGCGAGCGCGGCGGATTGCAAAGCGTTGGAGGGCTCCGGCAAGGAATGCTTCAAGAAGTTCTGAGCCTGACGCACGACCGGCGGTCGCGTCGGCCGGTCACCAGCGCAACGGCTGCCGGCAGACCGAGTACCAGAGACCGAGATTCTCCTCCTTCCACTGCGGATCCGCGCAATCCTTCTTGAGGAGTGCGGCGGAGGCCTGCGGATCAGAGGATGGAACCGGCGTCGTGCTGGAAGAGCACGCCGCGATGACGATCAGCAGGGCCAGAATTCCTGGTCTCACCGACACCTCCCCTTGACCTTTCCTCGGTAACGGTCCGTCATCGACACCGTCCGCTAATAGAGCGGGATTCTCGGCTGCTTGTTTAGCGATTGCAAGCCGCCCGCAGCCCATGGTGGTGCTGGGCAGCGGCTTGAAAGCGTTATAATGTTCGGAACGGAGAGAGGGCATCGGTCGCGAATTAGCGCCGGAAGGGCGGAGTGTACCTTATGAAGAGTGACGGCGGGCCCCGGAATTACCGCAAGGACACACTGCTCGCCCATCTCGGGCGCCACCCAGAGGGCCAGCATGGTGCCGTCAACCCGCCGGTTTATCATGCTTCGACTATCCTTTCGTCGAACATGGCCGAGTGGGAGGCCAAACGCGACCCGAAAACGCGGTTCGACGTGGTGCGTTACGGTCTGCTCGGCACACCGACCACCTTTGCCCTCGAAGAGGCGGTGGCGGCGATCGAGGGCGGCTATCGGGCGATGCTGATGTCTTCGGGGCTCGCTGCGATTACGGCGCCTCTGCAGGCCTGTCTCAAATGCGGCGACCATCTGCTGATGGTCGACTCGGCGTACGGGCCGGCTCGCAACTTCTGCGAGAGAGTGTTGACCCGCTGCGGCGTCGCCACGACCTATTACGACCCGCTAATCGGCGAGGATATCGGCCGGCTGATGCGCCCGAATACCAAGGTCGTCTATGTCGAGTCGCCGGGCTCATTGACGTTCGAGGTGCAGGATGTGCCGGCGATCGCCGCGGCGGCGCACGAAGCCGGCGCCAAGGTGCTGATGGACAACACTTGGGCCTCGCCGTACCTCTTTCCGTCCTTCGCCCGCGGCGTCGACGTTTCGATCCATGCGGCGACCAAATACATCGTCGGTCATTCCGACGTGATCCTCGGCGCCGTGATCACCAACGAGGAGATGTATCTGAAGGTGCGCACGATGGCCGCCGATCTCGGTCATTGCGCGGCACCCGACGACGCTTATTACGCGCTGCGCGGGTTGCGGACCTTGGGTGTGCGGCTCGAGCGGCACGAGAAAAACGCGCTCGCGGTGGCCCGTTGGCTGCAAACCCGGCCCGAGGTGTCCCGCGTCCTCTACCCGGCCTTGACGGAGGACCCCGGCCATGCGCTGTGGAAGCGCGACTTTCTCGGCGCCAGCGGGCTGTTCGGCGTCGTTCTCAAGCCGTCCCCAAAGGCGGCGGTCTATGCGATGATCGACGCGCTCGATCTCTTCGGCATCGGCTCCAGCTGGGGCGGCTTTGAAAGCCTGATCCTGCCGACCAATCCCGAGCGCATCCGCACCGCGACGCGCTGGAGCGCGGAGGGCCCGACCCTTCGCCTCCATATCGGGCTCGAAGACCCGCAAGACCTGATCGAGGATCTCGATCGCGGCTTCCACCAGCTACGCGCCGTTGCCGCGGCATGACCCGACGGTCAGGCGACCCCGAACCGCCTGATCGTCTCCTCGTTGAATTTGAGCCCGAGACGGGTTGCGGCCGGCATGGCGAGCCCGCCGTTCTCGGGGATCGGAACTTCCTCGAAGAGACGGAAGAGGCGGGGCATGCACTCGACCGTCAGACCATTGGGCAGCCCCGACCAGGTGCCACATGGATCTCGGGAACGCCGTAGGTGACCACCGGCAGGTTGAAGGCTTCCGCCATGCAGGCGATCTTGAACCATGGGTTGATGCCGGCGCGACGCACCTGGTCGATCATCAAGATGTCGAGCGCGCCTCAAGCATGTGGCGGAACGGCGCGATGCACCAAAGGTATTCGCCACCGCCACCGGGGTCGACAGCGCGGCGGCGACCCCGGCGAGCCCGGTAAAATCGTCCGCCATCGTCACATCCTCGAGCCAGAACAGGCCCACGCCGGCGTCCTCGACACCCTTGCCGATGTCGATCGCCTGCTCGACCCGCCAGCGCTGGTTGACGTCGCAGATCAAATCCATGTCGCGGCCGACCGCCTCGCGGATCAACCGCGCCGGCTCGACTTCGCGAGCGCTTCTTCGAGCTTGAGGCCGCGACGCAGGCACCGCTGGCGTAAGTAGCAAGGCGGTCGCGCCCACCGTCAAGCAGCTTCCACAATGGCAGGTTCAGCGACTTGCCCTTGATGTCCCACAGCGCCATGTCGATCGCCGACAATGCCATCGTGAAGATCCCGCCCGGGCCGTAGCCGCCGATCGCGGCAGCCAGCTTTTCGGCAATTGCTGCAGGGCGTAGCGGATCCTCGCCGATCGCGGGCGCGCCGAATTCGTCGACCGCGCGCCTCGACGTGGCGGTAGGCGCTCGGCCGAAATAGGTCACCCCGGTCCCATCGACCCTTAACGCACCAATGAGCCCCGGCTTAGCCCATTGCTTTGCGACCGGCGATCAGTGCATTGGTGATCTGCGTCACATGCCTGCCCTGAAAACGCGCGATGGCGAGTTCATTTTCGCTTGGCTGGCGTGAGCCATCGATCCCGGTCAAGGTCGTGGCGCCATAAGGAGTGCCGCCGGTGATTTCAGCCATATTCGCCAGCCGCGGCTCGGTGTAGGGCACGCCGACGACAATCATACCATGGTGCAGCAACGTGATATGGAAACTGACGAGCGTAGTCTCGTGGCCGCCGTGCTGCGATGCGGTGCTGGTGAAGACGCTCCCCACTTTGCCGACCAGCGCACCGTCCGCCCACAACCCGCCCGTTTGATCGAGAAAGTTTCGCATCTGGGCAGCCATGTTGCCGAAGCGCGTCGGCGTGCCGAAGATGATCGCATCGGCTTCCGCCAATTGCGTTGGCTTTGCCACCGGCACGTGGGCAAATGCCGCGCGGGCAACAGCCGCGCCGCTCTTTTCCAATATCTCGTCGGGGACGAGTTCGGGCACCTGCCACAGGCTCACCTCGCCGGCGCCGGCTTTGCGGGCGCCGGCGGCGACCGCCTCCGCCATCTGATAGACATGCCCATACATGCTGTAAAAGATGACCTGAATTCTCGCTGACATTTGAAACCTCGTGACTGCCGGGACAGAGCACCGCCATTCGCGGCAATTTACAGGGGATCACGACTAGTGCTGGGCGCGCTATGTGGGCGCCGACGGCTCGACGATTGTCTGGACCTTGTCGCCATCGGCTAGATTGACCGGTGGCTGCAGGATGACCTGATCGCCGTCCTTGACGCCCTCGCTGACCTCGACCTCGGTGCCGTAATCGGTGGTGATCGCAATCTTGCGCAGATGGGCGATGCCGTTTTCGACGACCGCGACCTGCATGCCGTTCTGATTGAAGATGATCGCCGAGGCCGGCACAATCAGCGCCGGCGAGGTGCGCGGGATCTTCAGCTCGACAGTGCAATAGACCCCGGGCTGCAGCGCGCCGTCCCGGTTGGGAACGTCGACCTCGGTCAGCAGGGTCCGCGTTCCCGGCTGCAGCGCATCGGCGATCCGCGTCACTTTGCCATGAAACGTCAGGTTCGGCATCGCCGGCACGCGAATGACGGCTTCGATGTCGGGCTTGACGCCAAAGGCCGAGTCCTGCGGCACATACACCCAGACCCGGATCACGTCGCTGTGGGTCATCGCAAACATCGAGGTGCCGCTGGTCGCGTCGGCCGTGATCAGGCTGCCGACGTCGATGTTGCGCTGCGTGATCACGCCGTCGAACGGAGCCACGACCTGCTGATAGATCTTCTGCTGGTTGAAATAGCTCAGCTGTGCCTGCATCGCCTCGGCACTGTAGTGAGCCGCATTTGTCGCGTGCTGCTGGGCCTGTAAACTGTACCGATCGGTGTCGCCCTGCTCCTTCGTCACCCAGCCCTGATTGACGAGGACCGAGTCGCGTCCCCAGGTGACTTGGTCCAGCAACTGTTGGGCTTGATTCTGGTTCTTCGTCGCATGAGCCTGTTGCAGACTGTTCTGATATTGCGCGACCTGGGCCTCGACCTCGGGCGCAGTGATCTCGGCAAGGAGCTGACCGGCCTTGACGTGATCGCCGATATCGACAAAGCGCTTCAGCACATAGCCGCTGGCGCGGGCGTAAACGTTGGCCTCCACGAATCCGAGCGTCGTCGCGGGCAATGTCACCTGCATTCTGCCGAGACGCTGCCTCACCTCGTCGACGCGCACGCTCGGGACGAAATTCGCCTGCTGTTCGGCGGTGTCAATGACCTGGCGGTGCTGCTCGTAATGCCGCCATATGCCCAGCGCGAGCGAGGCCGTGAGGAGCGTGAGCACGCCGAGCCCGAGCAGCCGGCGGCCGGGACCGCCTCGCCTCCGAGGCACGCTTGGCGGCTGGCCCGTGTCGGGATCGGGTCCCGGAAGGAGTGGCCGCGGTGGCGGCCCCTTCAGCAGTGTTGGTTGCTCGAGGTCGCTCATTCGGGAACCTCCGCGAAGATGCCGTGGGCCGGTTTGCCGTCATTGCCCTTGCGGAGCATCGCAAACAGGTAGGGCACGACCAGCAGGGTCGTCGGGGTCGCGAACAGGAGGCCGCCGATGACCGCGCGCGCCAGCGCGGCGTTCTGCTCCTCGCCCGGACCGCCGATCGCCATTGGGATCATGCCGACGATCATCGCCGTCGCAGTCATCAGCACCGGCCTAATGCGGGTGTGGCCAGCCGAGATCGCGGCATCGAAGGCTTTGCTGCCGGCCAGCTGCTGCTCGCGCGCGAAGGTGACGAGCAGGATCGAGTTTGCCGAGGCGACCCCGACGGCCATGATCGCGCCCATCAGCGAGGGAACGCTGAGGGTCGTGCCGGTGATGTAGAGCATCGTGACGATGCCGCAGAACGTCGCCGGCAGCGCCAGAATCACGACGAACGGGTCACCGAAATTCTGGTAATTGACGACCATCAGCAAGTAAACGAACACGGCAGCGAACAGCAAGCCAATCGTCATGTCGCGGAAGGCCTGGTTCATGCTGTCGATCTGACCGGTCACCTGGATCGTGTTGCCGGGCGCGAGCTCTTTCTTGAGATCGGTCGTGACCTTGTCGATGTCGGTCGCGACGCCGCCGAGATCGCGGCCCTGCGTGCTGGCATAGACCTCGTAGACCGGCTGGATGTTGGCCTGGTTCGCACTACCCGGAACGGAGTCGCGGGTAAAGGTCGCGACATTTTGCAGCTCGCCCGGCACCGGCTGGGTCGTCGGCGGGGCGGCTCCCGTGCTGACCGGTGTATTGCCGAGATCGCCCAGCGAGCTGAGCTGGTATTGGGGTGTCTGAACCGCGATGTAATAGGGAATCCCGTTTGTCGGGTCGGTCCAGAAGTTCGGCGACACCTGCTCTGACGAGCTCAGGCTCGCTGTGACGTTGTTGCCGATGTCGTTCACGGTGATACCGAACTGCAAGGCCCGCGCGCGGTCGATCTGGACGAAGAAGTCGGGAGCGTAGACCTCTTGCTGCAGATGGGCGTCGACAATGCCGGGAATAGCGGCGATGCGGCGGCGCAATTCCTCGGCGATCTGCAGATTCTTGACCCGGTCATAACCGACGGTGCGAACATCGATCTGCGCGGTCAGCCCGAAATTCAGAATTTGCGTCGCCATGTCGGCCGGCTGGAAGTAGAACATGTCTTCGGGGAAAGCTGCCGGCAGGACCTCGCGCAACTTGCGCACATAATCAGCGGTAGGGGCATGACCGTCTTTGAGGGACACCATGATCACGCCGTCATTGACGGCTATCGACGTGCCGTCGGCGAACGCCC
>Ga0209446_1000338_pt1 | contig 10560 bp, 10 predicted proteins | sample BogFormECP04_OM2_FD_188242 | JGI IMG/M metagenome (GOLD analysis project Ga0209446, IMG submission 188242) | Bog forest soil microbial communities from Calvert Island, British Columbia, Canada - ECP04_OM2 (SPAdes) (version 2) | ecosystem: Environmental > Aquatic > Freshwater > Wetlands > Bog ... | reverse complement strand
CTACACCGGGCGCGGGTGCCGGTCGAAATGCACCTTCTGCCTGTGGCCGCAGACGGTCGGCGGGCACCGCTACCGCGTCCGCAGCGTCGGCCATGTGGTGGAGGAAATTCGTCTCGCGAAGAGCTATTTCCCGCAGGTCAAGGAATTCTTCTTCGACGACGACACCTTCACCGACGATCGCCAGCGCGCCGAAGCGATCGCGCGCGAGTTGGGCAAGCTCGGCGTGACATGGTCGTGCAACGCCAAGGCCAACGTGCCGCGCGCCACGCTCGAAGTCATGCGCGACAACGGGCTGCGCTTGCTGCTGGTGGGCTACGAAACCGGTAACCAACAAATCCTCAACAACATCAAGAAGGGGATGCGCATCGACATCGCCCGGCGATTCACCAAGGATTGTCACGAACTCGGGATCACGATCCACGGCACCTTTATCCTCGGCCTGCCCGGCGAAACCAAAGAGACGATCGAGGAAACGATCCGATTTGCGGCGGAGATCAACCCGCACACGATCCAGGTCTCGCTCGCGGCACCTTACCCCGGCACCTATCTGCATCGCCAAGCGGTTGAGAATGGCTGGCTCGACGTTAGCCATGCTGAGCTGATCGACGAGCGCGGGGTGCAGATCGCGCCGCTGCACTACCCGCACCTCTCGCACACCGAGATCTTCGAATCGCTCGAGACCTTTTACAGACGCTTCTACTTCCGCCGTCAGAAGATCGCCTCGCTGGTCGCTGAGATGGTCAAGAGCCCGCAGATGTTGCGCCGCCGGCTGCGCGAGGGCGTCGAGTTCTTCCAGTTCTTGCGCAACCGGGAGATGGCGAGCTGAGGCGGCTGATCGTCTGCGCCGACGATTTTGGGCTCGACCCGGCCGTCAACGAGGCCGTCGAAGAAGCACATCGTCATGGGATCCTGTCGACCGCGAGCCTGATGGTCGGAGGCGAGGCGGCGGCCGATGCGGTGGCCCGCGCCCGCCGGCTGCCGGAGCTTCGCGTCGGCCTGCATCTGAACCTCGTCGACGGGCATCCCGTTCTGCCCGATGTGGAGATCCCGCAACTCGTCCGCGGTAAGGGCGAGTTCGACCGGAACATGGCCCGCGCCGGCGTCCGATTTTTTATGTTTCCGGGCGTTCGCCGCCAGCTCGCTAGCGAAATTCGAGCGCAGTTTGCAGCGTTCCGTGCAACCGGCCTGCCGCTCGACCACGTGAACGCCCACAAGCACATGCACCTTCATCCGTGCGTCGCCAAGCTGATCATCGATATCGGCCGTGACTACGGCATGAAGGCCGTGCGGGTCCCGTCGGAGCCGGTCGCGGTGCTGCGCCGTGCCTTTCCTGGAGAGCGCTATCGAACCCCGGCTTACCGTCCATGGGTCGTCGCGCTGCGGTGGCGGCTGCAGAGGGCCGGGCTCTGCGCCAATGACCATCTCTTTGGCGTGGCGTGGAGCGGCGGCATGGTCGAAGCGCGGATCCTCGGGCTGGTGCCACATTTGCCGGACGGGGTCAGCGAAATTTATTTCCATCCGGCGGCGGAGCGCACGCCGCCGCTCGTGGCCGCAATGCCCTCCTATCACCCTCGCGAAGAGCTCGCGGCGCTGTTGAGCCCGTTACTGCGCAACCGGATCGCCGATGCCGGCATCCGGCTGGTCAGTTACACCGACCTCTGACGAAAGGGCTCCCGGGCTCATTGCGCGGCGATCGCCGCCGGCTGTGGCGCGAAGTGTCTCTCCATGTCGCGGCGGGCACGGACTGCGTCACTCTCCGGCATCTTCACATCAGACCAGTGCACGAGCTCGCCGGCGGTGACGTCGTGCACCAGCTCCACCCCGTGCGCGAGACCGATCGGCAGCGCACCCGCCGCGAGGCTCCGTTCTGCCGGTATCAGCTTGCCCCACACCGTGTAGCCGCCTTCGCCGTCGAGCATTTCGCCGGCGCGGAGCGCCCGCTTGGCGACCGCCACGGCGTCGCCGCAGAACCCGCGCGGCTGCCCGGTCGGCTCACCGCGCAGTGCTGCGGAGAAGATCGAGATGCCGAGCTCCAACCCAATCAGATGATAGGGCTTGTACATCGCGGCGTACCAGCCGCTGGTGTCGGTCTTGAGCCCGTACTCCTTGAAGCAGGCCTTGGCATACTCGGTCGGCGCCTTGAGCACGGCATAAACGCCCCAGCGCAGATCGCGGAATACCGGTCGACCATCACGCTCGAGGCACGAGACGACCTCGACCATGCCGTCGCGTTCGAGTACGCCGCCGGCCTCCGTCGGACGCAGCAGCTGCGGCAGATCGTCGACGCCGCACGGCGGAAAATTGAGACCGTCCGCCGGCACCGCCAGGTCGCAGGCATTGGCGATCGCCGCCATCTCGATCGCCGATTTGGTGCCGTCGAGAAACGAGTTGAACATTTGCGGGTTCATGCCGCCGCGGTGGGCTGCCTCCGGCGTCAGACCGTAATGCGTCCAGACATCATCCGGCGTGACCGCGTGATAGGCCGGCAGATATTTGGTCCCCTTGCCGGCCGCGGCGACCTCGAAGCCGCAGGCGCGCGCCCAATCGACGAGTTCGCAGACGAGCGCCGGCTGGTCGCCATAGGCGAGCGAATAGACGACACCGCGGGCGCGCGCCTCTTCGGCAAGGAGCGGTCCGGCAAGGGCGTCGGCTTCGACATTGACCATGACGATGTGCTTTTTCGCGCCGATCGCCGCGCGGGCGTGGGCAATGCCCGCGGCCGGCACCCCGGTCGCTTCGACGATGACCTCGATCTCGGTATGCGCGCAAGCCCCCGCGGCCGATGCTACGAACACGGTTTTCGCGATCCGCGCGGCGTCCCAGCCGACCGTCAGGCAGGCGGCGCGCGCTCGCTCAGGGTCGAGATCGGCAATGACCGCGACCTCGAGGCCCGCCATCGTCGGCACCTGCGCCAGAAACATTGAGCCGAACTTGCCGGCGCCGATCAGCCCGACTCGCACGGGTCGGCCTGCGGCGGCGCGCTGCTGCGCCAGGCGATGGAGGTTCATGACATGCCCCTACTCGGCCGCGGCCCGATAGGCGCGCGCGTAGTCGAGCAGCGCGCTGTCCGCGACCGGCTCGATCGGTGTGAAGTCGCGATGCGCGATCCACTCCGGCCGCGTCGGTTTGCGGATGTAGTTCGACACCGCGCACAGGGTCAGATACACGATGCGCCGCGGGTAGGGGGTGATGTTCGGCGCCGAGCCGTGCACCAGATTGCCGTGGAACATCAGCACCGCGCCAGGCTTCCCGGTCGGTGCCACGATGCCGCCCTCTTGTACGAGCCTCGTCACGGTCTCCTTGTCGAGGGTCCACAGCGGGTAGGAGGTCGTCTCCTCGTCATGACCGGCCGCCAAGACTCCGTGCTTGTGGCTGCGCGGGATCAGCATTAAGGGCCCGTTGATCGGCATCACCTCGTCGATGAACACCGCAATGTTCATCGCCCGCGGTTCCGGCATCCCGTCGTCACGCGCCCAGGTGCCGTAATCCTGATGCCACTGCCAGACATCGCCTTCGAAGGCCGCCTTGGCGTTGATCTTGTATTGGTGCATGTAGAGCTTCTCGCCAAAGACCTGCTCGACCGGCCGGATCAGCCGCGGATGCGTGCCGAGAAGCCGGAAGGCTTCGTTGTAGATGTGGGCGGCAAACGCGGTGCGCGGCGCCCCGGTCTTCTCGCGCCACACCTCGCGGCGGTCGGAGGCATAGATCCGCTCCGCCTCGTCGCACAGCATCGCGACCTCGTCCTCGGCGAAGCAGCCGGGCAGGAACAGATAGCCCTCTTCGGCGAATTGAGTGAGTTGCTGTGCGGTGAGCGGCATCGTGGTTCTCCTCAAAAGAGGCTGCCCTGCCCGGGGTGGACGGCGAGCCGGCGGGCCCGCGGCCGCGCTCTGCTGCCGGCGACCACGCCAACCCGGCCGTCATGGAATTCGAGATCGAGCGGCGCGCCGGCGCTGATCGCCGCCGATGTGGTGACGACGCGTGCGACGGCGTCGCGGACCACGACATAGCCGCGCGCGAGCAGGCTTTCGTGGCGTTCCGAATGGGTAGCGAGCCGGCCGGCGAAATTATCGACCGCGTCGTGACCGCGGCTGATGAAGCGGGCCATCGCATCGCGCAGCCGCGGTTCGGCTTCGACGAGGCGAGTGCGAGCGCGATCGATATCGGCCGCGAGGACCTCAGGGCGCAAGCGTGACGCGGCCAGATCGAGGCGGTGTCGGGCTGCTCGAAAATGGCTCTCGGCGGCGAGCCGCAGCCGCTCGGCGCGGTCGTCGAGACGCTGCCCCGCAGCGCCGATCAGGTCCTGCGGATCGGGAATCCCGCGCGCCAGCCCGGCGAGATGCAGCCGGCGCTGGTCGAAGAGCCGCGCGAGGCTGCCCGAGAGCCGGGCCGACTTGCCGCCGAGCTCGGCGACGAGATCGAGCCGCACCGGGACCGCCATCTCGGCGGCGGCGGTCGGCGTCGGCGCGCGGCGGTCGCTGGCATGATCGATCAAGGTCGTGTCGGTCTCGTGCCCGACCGCCGAGATCAGCGGGATCGCCGAGGCCGCGGCGGCGCGCACGACGATCTCCTCGTTGAATGCCATCAGGTCCTCGAGGCTCCCGCCGCCGCGCGCGACAATGATCAGTTGCGGCCGCGGCACCGGGCCGTCCGCCGGCAGGCGGTTGAAGCCGTTGATCGCCGCCGCCACCTGCGCCGCGGCACCCTCGCCTTGCACCGCTACCGGCCACAACAGCACGCGGCGCGGAAAGCGGTCGGCGAGACGGTGCAGGATGTCGCGAATCACCGCCCCGCTCGGCGAGGTGACGATGCCGATCACTTCCGGCAGAAACGGCAGCTTCTTCTTGCGCTCGGCCGCGAACAGCCCCTCGGCCGCGAGCCGCTTGCGCCGCTCCTCGAGCAGTTTGAGCAGCGCGCCGACCCCGGCGAGCTCCATCGTGTCGATGACCAGCTGATATTTCGAGCGGCCGGGAAAGGTGGTCAGCCGCCCGGTGCACACCACCTCCATCCCGTCCTCGGGCTTGAGCCCGAGCCGCAGTGCGGTCATCCGCCAGCACACCGCGTCGATAACGGCATCGGCATCCTTCAGGCTCAGATACCAATGGCCCGAGCCGTGCCGCTTGAAGCCAGAGATCTCGCCGCGCACCCGCACATAGGCGAAATTTTCCTCGATCGAGCGCTTGAGCGCGCGCGCGAGTTCGGAGACGGTGTATTCCGGCAGGTTCGAGCGCAGCGGGGTGTCGATCGTCAGATCATCCATCCCCCCACGATAGCCGAGCACGGGAGAGAGCGCGATGCGGGTGCTGGTGGTGGGCTCGGGAGGGCGCGAGCATGCGCTCGCCTGGGCGATTTCGGCGTCGCCGCTGGTCGATGCCCTCTATTGTGCGCCCGGTAATGCCGGGATCGCCGAGGAGGCGGAGTGCGTCGGGATCGGCGCCACCGACGTTGCCGGGCTGGTCGGGTTCTGCCGCCGCGAGCGGATCGATTTCGTCGTCGTCGGTCCCGAAGCGCCGCTCGTGCTGGGGCTCGTCGACGCGCTCGAAGCCGAAGGCATCCCGGCCTTCGGGCCCAATGCCGGGGCGGCCGCACTCGAAGGCTCGAAGGCCTATGCCAAGGACCTCTGTATGCGGGCCGGGATCCCGACCGCCGTCTATCGCCGCTTCCGCGATCCGGCCGCGGCAAAGGTCTTTATCGCGAGCCACGGGGTGCCAGTCGTCGTCAAGGCCGACGGGCTCGCCGCCGGCAAGGGGGTGACGGTCGCGAGCGACCTCGACACCGCGTACCGGGCGGTCGACGCGGCCCTCGTCGAGCGCCGGTTCGGCGCCGCCGGGCTCGAGATCGTCGTCGAGGACTGCCTCGTCGGCGAGGAGGTGAGCTTCTTTGCGCTCATCGACGGCAAGAACGCGCTGCCGCTCGCGTCAGCCCAGGACTATAAGCGGGTAGGGGAGGGCGACACCGGGCCCAACACCGGCGGCATGGGTGCGATTTCGCCGGCCCCGTGCCTCGACCCGGCGCTCGAAGGTATGGTCATGGAGCGCATCATCCTGCCCGCGGTCGCGGTGATGGAGCGCGAGGGCCGGGTCTTCAAAGGCATCCTCTATGCCGGGCTGATGCTGACCCAAGCGGGCCCGATGCTGCTCGAATTCAATGTCCGCCTCGGCGACCCGGAGGCCCAGGTGCTGATCATGCGGCTGATGAGCGATCTCCTGCCGGCGCTGATTGCTGCGCGCGACGGGGTGCTGAGATCGGTCGATCTGCGCTGGCATGCCGAGCACGCGCTGTGCGTCGTGATGGCCGCCAACGGCTACCCGGACGAGCCCGAGCGCGGCAGCGAGATCAACGGCCTCGACACGGCGGCACACGACCCCAGGGTCAAGATCTTCCACGCCGGCACCCGCCGCGACGGGGAGCAGCTCCTCGCCGATGGCGGCCGGGTGCTCGGCGTCACGGCACTCGGCGCCGATCTCGCCGCCGCCCGCAACCGCGCCTACGCCGCGGTCGACCGCATCCAGTGGCCAGAAGGCTTCTGCCGGCGCGACATCGGCTGCCGCGCGAGGCGATAGAAGCCGCTATCTTTCCGCTGACGGCAGCGGAAAATTCGCAGCCGACACTCAAAAATCGCCACTCCGTTGTTAAATAATCTAGTGATACCAATGCCTTGAGCGGATTTTGTCGAGCCATCCGACAGCGGAACTTCGAGCACCAAAACGGGGGTTGGCAGCGGAGTGGCAACGGAATTCGGCGGAGATATTTCGGTATTGGTTTTTTGGCATGTCACGGCCCCCACCGACGATGGGTCACCGGATCTCCGGCGGCGCCGCGCGGTGTCTCGAAGGTTCCGCAGACCGAGATGACCGGGACGATCGGCGGTCGATCGCCTTTATCGCTCAGGCCGCCTGGTAGGGCTTGATTTTGGCAACCTGCGCGGCGATGCGGCGCTTCGCCTCGACCGTGTCGAAGGCGTTCCGGAGCCGCAGGAAGTAGCCCTCGGAGAGCCCGAAGAACTTGCAGAGCCGCAGATCGGTGTCGGCCGTAATGTCGCGGCTGCCATTGACGATTGCATGGATGCGGTTGCCGGGAACGCCGATCGCATGGGCGAGCCGGTTCTGGCTGATCCCGATCTCGGCGAGAAACTCCTCCTTCAGAATTTCGCCCGGGTGGGGGTTCCGGAGCTGCTCCTCCATCGCGGGTGCACCCTTCGTTTCGTCAAAACCGTCAGTGGTAGTCGACAATCCCGACCTCCAACACATCGTTATCAGCCCAGCGGAAGCAGATTCGCCATTGCTCGTTGATGCGGATGCTCATCTGCCCGGCGCGGTCACCCTTGAGGAGCTCAAGCTGGTTGCTCGGCGGATTGCGCAGGTCCGCGGTGGTCCGGAGGGCATCGAGCTGACGCAATTTCCGTAATGCTCGATCCTGGATCTCCCTCGGGAGGGCGCGGCTGACCCGGCCCTGCCAGATACCCTCGGTCTCCTTGCATCTGAACGCCCGGATCACCGACCGCCTCCAAGATAGGCCGGCCCGGCAAACCCAAGCACCCCACGCCAGTCGCCTACCATTTCACCGCGGGCGATTTGGCGTTGCCCAGGCAGCTCAAACGGACGATGCTGCCCTCATAACCACCCGGAATCAGGCGAATGTGGGCTTAGAAAGGTCACCTGCCGCATGAAGCCGTCCCTCCTATCCGCTCTGCGCCGCTTTTCTCGTGAGCCAAGCCCACGCCCGGGGCCTGCTCCAGACGCACCACATCTCCGCCGATCTCGCAAACCAAGCCGTTGCGGCGGTTGTCGCGAAATGCGCCAGCCAGGGTCACGCCGTGACCGGCGCCCTGGTCGATGCCGACGGCGTGCAGCAGGCGGTGGGTGCGGCGATAGCGCCAGCACGCTCAACAGCGCCTTTGCCAACGCCTACACGGCCGTGACATTCAAGACCGACACGACTGCGGTCGTTGAAAGGTCAAAGACGGCACCGATGTTGGCGAACCTCTTCAAATTGCCGCATCTGCTTTTGCTGAGCGGGGGCATCGTCATCAAGGTGGGCGACGAGGTGGTCGGAGCGATCGGCGCCGCCGGGGCGCCGGGCGGCGATCTCGACGACGCCTGCGCCCGCGCCGGCCTGGACAAGATCAAGGAGCAGCTCAAGTAGCGGTCCGCTTGCGGCAAGGATGACGCGATGAGAGTCGGGATCTCGCTCACGAGCAATCACCCGGACGCGAAAGATCCGCGCCAGGGAGCGCGCTGGATGATCGAGCGGGCCGCGGCGGCGCAGCGCGCCGGGCTCGATTCTCTGTTTGTCGGCGATCAGCATGTGTCGCCTACGCCCTATTATCAGAACACGCCGATGCTCGGGCGGCTTCTCACGGAGTGGGGCGAGGCCCCGGCCGGGTGCCTGTTCCTGCTCCCCTTGTGGCACCCGGTGCTGGTGGCTGAGCAGATCGGGACGCTGGCCGCCATCGCTCGAGGCCCCTTTATCATGCATTGCGGGCTTGGCTGGGGCGACGCCCGGTTCGCTGCTATGGGCGCCAATATCAAGACGCGTCCTTCGGCCTTCGAGGAAGCTCTCGACATTGTCCGGCGCCTGCTGGCGGGTGAAACCGTAAGTTCCGCCCGACGGTTCCGGGTCACCGAAGCGAGCCTGGCGCTGCGTCCGGCCGAGCCCGTCGAGGTCTGGATCGGTGCCAGTGCACCGCCGGCCATCAACCGCGCGGCACGACTGGCGGAGGGCTGGATCGCGAGCCCCGGCCTCACCTTCGAGGAGGCAAGCGCGCAGGCCGATTTGTATCGTGAGCGCTGCGCCGCGTACGGCCGGCAGCCAGGCGCCATTGTCTTGCGGCGCGACATCTACGTCGGCGAGTCGTCGTCCGAGGCGCAAGCGTTGCTGCAGCATGCTCTGAGCCAAGGCTATCGCGGCATTCCGGCAGACGCGCTGATTGCGGGATCGGTCGAAGAGGTCGCGGACCGGTTTCGGGCCTTCGCGAACATCGGGTACACCGACATGCTCGTGCGCCACCTCACGAACGATCAGCCGAAGGTCCTGGGCTCGCTGGAGCGACTGGCAGCAGTACGCGCTGCGCTGGCCTAAGCCTGGCCCGGAAAGAGCGGTGCAAGTAAATGTCGTAAATGGAGGATCTTCAATGCTGGAGCTTTCCGACATCCAGTCTTCGCAAGAAGAGCTGCAGGACTACTACGCGCAGCTGGGCGCGCAGCACGTGACGCCGGCCTGGATCGGCGGCGGCATCAGCATCGAGCCCCGGAGCGAGGCCGTACCATACCGGTGGCGCTGGCGGGATTTGCGACCGCAGGCGATGCGGGCGGCCGAGTTGGTCGGCACCCAGCAGGCCGAGCGCCGGGTTCTGCGCCTCAGCAACCCCAACCTTTCCGGGATAGCGAGCAACACGCTCGTCGCCAACATCCAGATCGTGATGCCGGGCGAGATTGCCCGGGCCCATCGCCATTCCGCGGCGGCCCTGCGCCTGATCATCGAGGGAAGGGGCGGCTACACGGTCGTCAACGGCGAGCGCGTCCCGATGTACCCGGGGGATCTCGTCCTCACTCCCAACTGGTCATGGCACGACCACGCCAACGACACCGATGCACCGATGATCTGGCTGGACGGCCTGGATACCCCGCTGGTGCGGATGCTCGAGGCCGGGTTCTACGAAGAGTACCACCAGGAGAGGCAGGACTTTGGTGCGGCCGTCAACACCTCGCAGTGGCACTACCCGATGTCGGAGATGCGAGCCGCCCTGCAGCGGCTGGCTGCCGCCGATACCGGCGATGCCGGCGAGGGGATCATCCTCGAATACTCCAACCGGCTTACCGGCGGACCGGTGATGCCGACGATCGCCTGTCATATGCAGCTGCTGCGCCCCGGTGAGAGGACGCGGGCGCGCCGCCGTGTCTGCCGCACGAACCAGCACGTGGTCGAGGGTGCCGGCTACTCGATGGTGGGCGAGCGGCGGCTCGACTGGGAAGAGAAGGACGTGTTCACGGTGCCGACATGGACTTTCTACGAGCACGTCAATAGCAGCGACCGCCCGGCCTTCTTGTTCAGCTTCAGTGACGCGCCGGTGATGAAGGCCTTGAGCCTCTACCGCGAGGAGACCAAGTCGTAGCGCCGGGATGCGCGGACGATCCGGCACCAAGGACGACGCGGCGAGGCGAGTGACACGCGGAGCCCCACCGGTTCGGTTGCGCGTCAGATGATCGGATGACAGCTTTGCGCCGAAAGCGACGTTCCGCTGGCTGCCTAATTCAGCAGTCCTCTTACTTTTGGGGGGTCGAGTTAATCTCCGAGGGGTAGGGTTATGGGGTCGGTACTCCAATCGACTTCAACCGGGCATGTGCACGGCCCGCGCGCGCTCTCATCCCGTCAAGATACGTGCTCACATCGTTCCCCGGCAGGTTCAGCACCTTGCACCCGAGTTGCCAATATTCTTCGATCTGCGCCTCGGTCTCCGCCGATCCCCGAGCGAGCTTGCCGTGTGAATTGCATGCCGCCGCGATCCGCCGCACCGCCGCTTTGAAAGTCGGGTGCTCGAGGTCGAGGTGAACCCCTAGCTGC
>Ga0209446_1000337_pt1 | contig 10574 bp, 7 predicted proteins | sample BogFormECP04_OM2_FD_188242 | JGI IMG/M metagenome (GOLD analysis project Ga0209446, IMG submission 188242) | Bog forest soil microbial communities from Calvert Island, British Columbia, Canada - ECP04_OM2 (SPAdes) (version 2) | ecosystem: Environmental > Aquatic > Freshwater > Wetlands > Bog ... | reverse complement strand
GAGGAGGCAGTGCAGCTCATTTTGGAGCCGGGTTTCAGCACGGCCGGGCATGTCACGCAGGCGGCGGGCCGCGGAGTCGGCATGGATGTAGTGGCCACCGAGGTCAAGAAACTGGGCGGCGGCCTGTTCATCGATTCGACCTTCGGCAAGGGATCGAGATTCACCATCCGCCTGCCTTTCACCCTGGCAATCAGCCAGGCGCTGATCGTGCGCGTAGCGGATGAAGCCTACGCGCTGCCGCTGGCAACCGTGGAAGGCGTGGTGCGCCTGCCGAGAAATATCGTCTCGCGGCATTTGGGAAAGGACGCACCGCTGTTCGAATACGGCGGCCAGAAATACCGTTTCCAGCACCTCGGCTCGTTCGTGGGATTGGGCCCCACGCGGCTGCCGGAGTCGGATGTATCGATGTCGGTGGTCCTGATCCGCGCCGGCGAGCATTCCACCGCCTTGGTCACCGAGGAATTGGTCGGCAGCCGGGAAATCGTCGTCAAATCGCTGGGCCCGCAGATATCGGCGATTCGCGGCATTGCTGGGGCCACGATTTTGGGCGACGGACGCATCGTCCTGATTCTGGATATGGGCTCCTTGGTGCGTTCGGAATGGCGCGCCCGCCCGACCGATACGGTAGTCCTCGATCATCGTGATAGGCGCACATTTGCGCTGGTCGTCGACGATTCGATAACCGTGCGGCGCGTGACCCAGCGCCTGCTTGAACGCAACGGCATGCGGGTATTGACCGCCAAGGACGGCGTGGATGCGATGTCGCTGCTGCAGGAGCACCAGCCGGACGTCATCTTGCTGGACATCGAAATGCCGCGCATGGACGGCTATGAAGTTGCCGCCAACGTGCGCAACGATCCGCGCCTCAAGCATATTCCGATCGTAATGATCACATCGAGAGTGGGTGAAAAACATCGTGCCCGCGCCATTGAGCTCGGCGTCGATGATTACCTCGGCAAGCCATACCAAGAAAGCCAGCTGCTCGACGCCATCGAGCCGCTGGTCAATCGCCCCTCCGCCGTGGCGCGATAGGAAACCATGTCCGAATTGCGCGACGAGCTGTACAGCTTGCTGGTTCCGCTGGCCGGGGAAAGATTGATCGTGCCGCGCGCCTGCGTCGCCGAGGTCATCGGCTATCAAGCGCCGGCCGAGATGACCAATGCGCCGCCGTGGTACGCGGGCCTCGTGAGCTGGAGCGGGCACAACGTGCCGGTCGTGTCGTTCGAAGGGGCATTCGGTCAAGCGCTGCCCAGCATTTCAAGTCGAACACGAATCGTGATTTTCCATGCTTGCGGCGCGCAGCTGCAGACGGGCTACTTCGGCATATTGACCCAGGGCTTTCCGCAGCTGGTGCGCGTAAACGCCGATGTGGTGCGGCCGGATCCGTCGCGCGGTTTTCCCGAGCGCTCACCGGTCATCTGTCAGGTGCGCATGGTCAATGAGACGCCGCTGATTCCGGATTTGCAGCGCCTGGAGCAGATGATCGCCGAGGAAACCTCGGTGATGCAGTGAATCTTCAGCGCCTAGGGCAATAAGCCGAACACTGCGATCGAATTGCTGGTGCCGACGAAGACCTTGCCGTCGGCCACCGTGGGCGTGATGTATTTGTTGCCGGCGCCGAAATGATCACGATTTCCCGCCGCTTGGTTGCTGTTATAGAGCTCATGCGCGAGATTTGTCGCATCGTATGCGTGAAGTACCGCCGGGTTGGTGTTCTCGTGGGCCCATACGATGCCGTTCGACGTGCCGTTCGCCGACACGCTGGGCGCGGTTCCCGGAAAAGTGAACTGCGTTGCTGACTGCGACTGCGGCGTCGAGGCGAGCTTGGCGTTCGATATCGTGAATGCCTTCAAGTTGCCGGACACGCTGCCGTAGTACACCGTGCCGTTGAAGTAAGCCGGCGTCGACCAGATGCCGCCGGGCAAGACGCCGTTGAGCATCTGAAAGATGTTGTTGCCGTTGGGGCTGAATTTGCCCATCGAGTCGCGATCGACGACATAGATGTTGCCGTCCTTGCCGGCCCCGACCACCAGATGCCGCACGGTATTGCTGGAATCCGTCAGATCCGGGAGCAGCATCTCGCCGCCCGACCCCAAATCCTCGTCGGCGCTCGATTCGCCCAATTCGTTCGACATGGCGAAGTAATCCAGGACGCCAAGGCCGGCGCCCGCGCTGGATATCTTGAGGAAGGAATTGCCGTAGTCCTTGCTGCTGGGAAAGCCATTTGCGTCCAGGGTGGTTTCGAAGGCGCCGTTTGCCGTCAGTAGATAGACATTTCCTGCGGAGTCGGCGGCCGGCCCGCCGCCGCTCATCCATATGGCCGGTCCGGCGCTGCTATTCGCCGCGACATTGAGTACGCCGCTGATGGCGAGCGAGTTCTGTGCAAACGCGATGACCCAGCCGGCGTACGGCGGGCCGTCGCAATGCGAAGTCCAGCTGGTATAAATCGTTCCGTTCGAGAGCAGCAGCGCCGCCCGTTCCGCGTGCTGCCCGGGATTGAAGCTGTTCGACCCGCCGCTGGGGATGGGATACGCCGCTGAAATCTCCGTCGGTCCGCCCGCCATTTCGGCGCCTGACGTTATATCGAGCGCGTGCAAGCGTTGATGATAGTTCGACGCGGCATCCTTGGACATCGCGACTGCATAGATCGCTCCATGTGCGCCTGCACTGCGATCGATGACCGGCGTCGAGGTGATGCCGATTTCCGGAGTAATTTGGCCGCAGCCGTGATCGCCGCTGGTGCTCTCGCCCGCAGCCAACAGCGAAACATGCCACAACACCGTTCCCGTGTCGGAATCAAAGGCATATACCGAATCGTGCTCGGTGGCCGCAAACACCACATTATGTGCCGTGCCCGAAATGCTGAGCTGCGACAGATACAGCGGCTGCGCATCGACTTTGCCGTCCACTCCCAAGGTTCGCAGCAACCCGAAACCAGCCGATGTCACGTTGGCAAGCGTGAGAGTCGATTCCGATGGATTCAGGCCGCTGCGGCTAATATCGTACTTATACGTGGCCGCATCGGTTCCCGCGTGCGCGGCTGAGACGGTGAGCATTGCAGCGACGCTCGAGGTGCTGCCGGCGGCGTTGCTGACGACCACCTTGAAAGTGCTGCCGTTGTCGCCGGCCACGGTGTTGGGCGTCGTATAGGCGGAGGCGGTCGCGCCGGCGATCGGCGCCGAATTTTTCTGCCATTGGTAGGCCAGGGGAGGGCTGCCCGCCGCCGTTATCGAGAATGAAGCAGGCTGCCCCAACGACACGCTCTGATCGTTCGGCTGCGAGGTGATCGTCGGCGCGCTCAAGGGGCTGGCGGCGTCTCCGCCGCCGCAGGCGGCAAGAAACAGAAGCTGCAGCGCGGCGAGCGCGCGGGGAGATTTATGATTCATTTAGGATCCTGCCAATCCGGCTCTTCAGCCGCTATTAGACCCGGATTGCAGCGGCGTTCAAGCGTCGGCAGTTGCCGACGCGTCGTAAACCGCCGACATATCGCCGAACCGCGTTTGCAGCATCACGATTGCCGCGATTGCGGCGGTTTCGGCGCGAAGTATCCGGGGCCCGAGTCCGACACGCGAGAATGCGGACAGTTGAAACGCCTCGAGCTCCTCGGGCGCGAATCCACCTTCCGGCCCTATGGCAATTTCAGCGGCGCGCACCGCGGCACCCAAATCATCGCCAGGCGCCCCGCCGTGCGGCTCCATAACCAGGCGCAGGGACCTGCCCGCGGCTGCATCCGCCACACCTGGCGCCGCGCCGGGGGAGCTAAGCGCGCCCAGGTAATTCAGCAACGGCTGCGCAGCCTCGATGCCCGGCAACCGATTGCGGCCGCATTGTTCGCAGGCGCTCACCGCCACGGCGCGCCAATGCGCCTGCTTCGATGCCGCCTGGGATGAATCGAGGCGCACCACGCTGCGTTGACTCAAAACCGGCACGATGCGCGCGACGCCAAGTTCAGTCGCCTTTTGCACGATGAAGTCCATCCGCTCGCCGCGCGGGACGCACTGCACCAGGGTCAACCTGCAGGGTGATTCCCTATCGATCCCGCGCGCGGCGCCGATCGAGACCGCAACGCGCGAGCCGCGCACCGCGTCGATCGTGCCGGTGAATTCCCGGCCGTCGCCATTGAACAGCACCAGTTCGTCGCCGCTGTGGGCGCGCAGCACCTTCGCCAGGTGTGCGCCGGCCTCGCGCGCCAATTCGACCGTGGTCCCTGGAATCAGCGCGCCCTCGAGGTAGACGCGGTTCAGTCGCATCGCGCGCCGCGCTTGCAGCCGGAATTCATATGCGCGCAATTGTCGCATATGCTAACCATGGTAACGGCAACTCCTTGAGGACGCGCATTTGCGGGTTGATCTTGAATCCGGGCTGATGCAGGGCGCTCGACTGGTTGCATCGCCAAACTGCGATGCGCGTCCTCCCGGCGTGGAGGCGGACTTGATCGTCGTGCACGGCATCAGTCTGCCGCCGGGAGATTTTGGCGGCCCGTGGATCGAGCGCCTATTCACGAACTGCTTGGATCCCGATGAGCATCCTTATTTCGCGGAAATCGGCGCCTTGCGCGTGTCCTCGCATTTGTCCGTGGCGCGCGATGGCGGGCTGACTCAGTTCGTCCGCTTCACCGATCGAGCCTGGCATGCCGGTCAGTCCAGCTTCGAGGGCCGCGACGCCTGTAATGACTTTTCGATCGGCGTGGAACTCGAAGGCGCCGATACGGTTCCCTATGAGGCCGCACAATACGAGGTACTCGCAAAGATCGTGGCGGCATTATGTCTAGCCTATCCCCGGTTGTCCGCGGAGCGGCTGGTAGGACACAGCGATATTGCGCCCGGGCGCAAGACGGATCCCGGCCCGGCATTCGATTGGCCGCATGCGCGCGCCAGGATTGCCGCCGCCTGCGCCAAAGCCTAGCGACACGCGCCCGCTCGTGGGTGCAACGTGAACCGGGTCACATTAGACCGCAGCAGATTTTTGTCCCGACGCCGATATCGCTATTGTGAGGCGGTAGTTCATGCCTGTTTGGTGAAAGGGAGGGTGGTTGACTCGTTGGTTTGCAGACCTCCCGATCGAACGCAAGCTGCGGATCGTCATTACGGTTCCCGCGATGGCTGCCTTCGCGATAGCGATGATCATGTACATCGCCACGAATTTGCTGCATTTGCGCGCGGACATGCAGCAACGAGCCGCGGGTATCGCGCGGGCGGCGGGGGTAAGCACAATCGAGGCGCTGCGCTCGGGCGATACCACGGCCGCAATCAGCGCGTTGAACGCGCTGCGCGACGAACCGATGGTAAATGTCGCGGAAGTCTACCTCTCGGACGGTCAAAAACTCGCCACTTACGATCGGGCCGCCAACGAGGTGCAGTTGGAGCGGCAGGCGCCTGACAAGCGGTTCGATCGCAACTCGCGATTTCTGGTGCGCGGAAATCAATTCCAAATCACCGTCCCGGCAACGCGCGCCGGCGCCGTGCTCGGGTACGTGCACATCCTGGTACCGCTTGCCGCGCTTTATCCGGACTGGCGCGGCTACGCATTGATCACCCTGGCGGCGATCGCGGCCGCGGTACTGGTCTCCTACTGGCTGTCGGCGCGCCTGCAGAAACAAATCTCGGGGCCGATCCTCAATCTGGCGCATACCATGCAGAGGGTTTCGTCGGAAGAAGACTACACGCTGCGCGTGGAGCGCAGCTCCGCGGATGAGATCGGGTCCCTCATAGAGGGCTTCAACCAGATGCTCGCGCAGATCCGGCATCGCGACTCGCGCCTGGAAAAATATCGTCAATTTCTCGAGCAACAGGTCGCCGAGCGAACCGAGAACCTGGGCAACGCCAACCGCGAACTGCAGCTCGTCATCGACCAGGCGACGCGCGCCAAAGAGGCGGCGGAGCGCGCCAGCAGCGCCAAGAGCGAATTTCTCGCGCGTATGAGCCACGAAATCCGTACGCCGATGAACGGCGTAATGGGCATGTCGGAGCTGCTGCAGGGGACCGAACTCACTCCACGCCAACGGCATCTGTCGCAGACCATAACCCATTCCGCGGCAGCGCTGCTGCAGATCATCAACGACATTTTGGATTTTTCGAAGGTCGAGGCCGGCAAACTCGAGCTGGAGCGCATCGAATTCGGCTTGCGCGAAACCGTCGAGCAGGCGATCGAGATCTGTGCGGCGCGCGCGCATGCCAAGGGCCTCGAGCTTGCATGCGACGTTGAGCTCGATGTGCCCGCCAAAGTGCGCAGCGATCCCATGCGGCTGCGCCAGATCTTGATCAATTTGGTGGGCAATGCAATCAAGTTCACGGACGCCGGCGAGGTGATCGCGCGGGTGAAGGTCATCGACAGCGACAACCTATTGCGCTTCGAGGTAATCGACACCGGGATCGGCATCTCGGTGGAGGCACAGGCCGACATTTTCAACGCGTTCAGCCAGGCCGATTCATTCACCACCCGCAGGTACGGGGGCACCGGTTTGGGCCTGGCCATCTGCCGTGAATTGACGACCTTGATGGGCGGCAGAATCGGCGTCGACAGCGTGCTGGGGCAGGGATCGGTTTTTTGGTTTGAAGTGTGTCTCGAGCCCATCGTTGAAGCGATTCCCACCTTTGCGCGCTTGCCGCGCATGAGACTGGTGGGATTGCGGGCATTGATCGTGGACGACAACGCCAGCAATCGGGGAATTCTTTGCAAACACGTGGAGTCATGGGGAGTCGAGGTGGTACCCGCGCAAACCGGCGCAGAGGCGCTGAAATTGCTGGGCGCGGCCGTCGGCGAACGATTCGATTTTGCGCTGCTGGACGATCAAATGCCCGGCATCGACGGCATCGAATTGGCGAAGCGCATCCGCGAAGATTCGCGCCTGGCGGCCATGCGGCTCATCATGCTCACCATACGCGACAACCACGAGAGCGCTTCCGACAGCGTGCAATTGTTCGCCGCGATTCTCACCAAACCGCTGCGCCGCTCGCAACTCTTGAACTGCGTGACCCGCGCCATGACCGCGGCGCCGGAATCGGCGCCGGAGGATACGGCCATCCGGGCGGTGCCCGCCGCCGCCGCGCGGACATTCGTGCCGAAAATTCTGCTGGTCGAGGACAATCCGGTGAACCGGGAGGTGGCCGTCGGCATGCTGGAGAGCTTGGGCTGCAGCGCGCACGCCGCGGAAAACGGCTGGCAGGCCCTTCAGGCCATGAACAACGATGCGTTCGATGCCGTGCTCATGGATTGTCAAATGCCGGTGATGGACGGTCTGACCGCCACGGCCGAATTGCGGCGGCGCGAACAGAATTCAGGCGGCGCGCGGCTGCCGATCATTGCCTTGACCGCCAACACAATGGAGGGAGACCGCGAGCGCTGTCTTGCCGCCGGCATGGATGATTTTTTGAGCAAGCCATTTACGCAGCAGCAATTGGCCGCCCTGCTGAAGCGCTGGCTGGCGCTGCATGTGCTTCCGGAGTCCGAACGCCGCGACAGCTCGCGCCTGCCGCTGATCGACGCCGCCGTGCTGCGCAATATCAACGCATTGGCCCGCCCCACGCTGCTGAATTCAATGATCGAGCTGTACCTGCAGCATTCACCCCAGCTGCTCAGCGCAATCGAAAGAGCCGCGGGGAGCGCCCAAGCCGAGGCGCTGCAGGATGCCCTGCACACCTTCAAGTCCAGCACGGCCAATCTGGGCGGTATCCGTCTTGCGGCGCTTACAAAAGAATGCGAGGTGCTGCTGCGCGAGGGAGGCATCGGCAAGGCCGGCCCGATGGTGCAAAGAATCCCCAGGGAATATCAAGAATTCTGCAGCGCGCTGCTGCGCGAGCGGTCAACGAACGCGGCATAGGCCAAGAGGATGAGATGAACTCAATCGACAATGAGACCAACGCTGCCGCGACCGTGCTGGTCGTCGATGACGATCCAGGCGCGAGATTGCTGTCGGGAAGCGCCTTGGAAGTGGCGGGCTTTCGCGTCATTACCGCCGCCGACGGCAAAAGTGCCCTGAGCGAGTTTGACGCACATCCTGCCGATTGCGTGGTGCTCGACGTGGTCATGCCGGGAATGAGCGGCTTCGAGGTGTGCCGCGCATTGCGGGCGCTGCCCGGTTCCCGGCATGTGCCGATTTTGATGCAGACGAGCTTCGATGACATGGAGTCCGTGCAGAGCGCCTACAACGCCGGCGCCACCGATTTCTCGTCCAAGGGCATCAACCCGATGTTGCTGGCGGAACGGGTGAAATTCCTGGTGCGCGCCAAGCAGACCCAGGACCAGCTGCGCGAGAGCGAAGCCAGAGTGCGGTATCTGGCGTATTACGACCCGCTCACCGCGCTGCCGAACCGCCAGCGATTGCTGCAAGTCCTGGAGCAGCAGGTGGCGTGGGCCGCGCCCAGACAGCGCGGCCTGGCCGTGTTGATGCTCGACGTCGACAATTTCTCCCGCATCAACGATACCCAGGGCCAGGCGGTCGGCGACAGCCTGCTGAAGGAAATTGCGCACCGCCTGCAGCACTGTCTACGCGATACCGAGCGCGTGCTGGACGAGGGCACGGGTACAACCGACAACAACGACTGGGTGGCGCGCACCGGCGGCGATGAATTCGCCCTGGCGCTTCCCGGCATATCCACGGCCGACAGCGCGCAGGTGGTGGCGCGCCGTGTGCAGCTCTCTCTGGCGCGGCCCTTCGTGTTCGCGCAGCAGGAAATCCCGCTGTCCGCGACCATGGGCGTCAGCCTGTTCCCGGGCGACGCGCCGAGCGCCGGAGCATTGATAAAGAACGCCGACGCCGCCATGCACCACGGCAAGAAGAGCGGGCACGGTAGATTGGAGTTCTTCAAAAAATCGATCAGCACCCGCGCGGCCAAAAACTTGTCCATGGAAGCGGACCTGCGCAAGGCGCTCGACCGCAGCGAGTTCACATTGCATTATCAGCCGCGATTGGCGATCGACAGCATGCGCGTCGAAGCCGTCGAGGCACTGCTGCGATGGTGGCATCCGCAGCGGGGGTTTGTGTCGCCCGACGAATTCATTCCGCTGGCGGAGCAGAGCGGATTGATCGTGGAGATCGGCGACTGGGTGCTGCGGGAGGCCTGCGCCCAAGCGCGCCGCTGGCGCGATGCGGGCGCCGCGGGGTGGCAGGTCGCAGTGAACGTCTCGGGCGTGCAGTTTCGCGACGGCAGCCTGGTGGAGCGCGTGTCGCGCGCCATCGACGCCGCCGGGATAGAACCGCGCATGATCGAACTGGAATTCACCGAGGGAGCATTGATCGAATATTCGGCCGTCGTCAGCAAGGCGGTCAAGTCGCTCAAGGAATTGGGCGTTGCGACTGCACTGGACGATTTCGGCACCGGCTATAGTTCCCTGTCCTACCTGCGGCACTTCCCCATCGACACCCTCAAGATCGACCGGGTGTTCGTGCGCGACATCGTTTCGAAGGGCGGCGGCAATACGCCGCTGGTGGATGCCATCATCGCGATGGCCAAGAGTTTGGGACTGGCGACAGTGGCCGAGGGCGTGGAAACCGAAGCGCAATGGCACTATCTGAAATCCCGGCACGCGAATCAGGTGCAGGGATTCTTGTTTTGCCGGCCGCTCGCCATCGACGAATTGGAGCGGTGGCACGCCGAATGGCTGCATTCCAAGCAGCGCTCCGCCAGCGTGGCGTGAAATCCTAAAAATTCGGTCACGGCCTTAGGTTCGCCGCCAAATCACCTCGCCGCCCCCGGCGCTGCGGGCCAGCACCCTTGCGAGCACGAACAGAAGATCTGACAGTCGATTCAAGTAACTGAGCGCCGCGGGCGCGACGCTTTCGGCGCGCGCCAGCGACCAACAGCGCCGTTCCGCGCGGCGGCAGACGGCGCGGGCAACGTGACAGGCGGCTGCGGCGGGGCCGCCGCCGGGCAGAATGAAGTCCTTGAGCGGCGGCAGCGCGGCGTTGAAGCCATCGAGTTCCTTCTCGAGCCTGTCGATATACGCCGGGGTGATCATCAAATGCCCGGGAATGCACAGCTCCCCGCCGAGATCGAAGAGGTCGTGCTGCACGTCCGTGAGACAGCGCCTGATTTCCGGCGGCAGCGTGGAATGGCTCAAGACCACGCCAACCGCACTGTTGGTTTCATCGACGCTGCCGTAGGCTTCGACGCGCAGGCTCTCTTTGGCCACTCGTGATCCGTCGCCGAGGCCGGTCGTGCCATCATCGCCGGTGCGGGTGTAGATTTTGCTCAAGCGGTTGCCCATTTATCAATAACTTCCTGCGGGATGATGCGACGCTAGCATATCGTTTGCTAAGGTGGCGCTCCATGAAACATTCGGCGGAGCTTCAGGCGGCGCTCGATGCCGCCGCCCAGGCCGCGAGCATCGCGCGTTCCTTGTACCAGCACAATGTCGAGGTTCGCATCAAGGCCGATAAATCGCCGGTCACCGAGGCCGATGTGCGCTGTGAACAGGCGATTCGCGAGATGATCGAGGCGCGCTTTCCCGCGCACGGCTTTTATGGCGAGGAGACGGGGTCGCATGACCTCGACGCGGAGAGCCTGTGGCTGGTGGATCCGATCGACGGCACCAAGGCATTCGTGCGCGAGTACCCGATGTTCTCCACGCAAATC
>Ga0209446_1000336_pt1 | contig 10605 bp, 9 predicted proteins | sample BogFormECP04_OM2_FD_188242 | JGI IMG/M metagenome (GOLD analysis project Ga0209446, IMG submission 188242) | Bog forest soil microbial communities from Calvert Island, British Columbia, Canada - ECP04_OM2 (SPAdes) (version 2) | ecosystem: Environmental > Aquatic > Freshwater > Wetlands > Bog ... | reverse complement strand
CCAAAGTATACTTATCCTCAGCAGGACTACCAATGAAAACCGAACTCTCCACCGTCACCACCAAAGGCCAGCTAGTCATCCCCGCAAAACTCCGCCGCAAGTACGCCATCCGCGAAGGCACGCAAGTCGCGTTCGTCGAAGAAGAAAACCGCTTGGTCCTCCAGCCACTCACGCCGGAGTTTGTCCGCAGCCTCCGCGGATCCCTAAAAGGTGATCCATCCGCGCTAAAAATTCTCCTCGACGAGCGCAAACGGGAGCGAGAGCTATGAAGCGAATCGTTCTCGACGCCAGTGCTGTCATGACCTTCTTCGAAAACCGCCCCGGCGCGGACAAGGTCGAGGAACTCATCCATCTCGGCGTTGCAGGCAAACGACAGCTGCTAATGTCTGTAGTCAACTGGGGCGAAGTCCACTATTCCACATGGCGCGCTCACGGCCCCGGCGTCGCGCGCAAAATCATCGAAGACATTGCCCAGCTCCCCATCGAAATCGTCGACGCCAACCTAGACTTGACCCGCGCGGCGGCCGAACTCCGCGCCAACCAGAAACTCCCCTACACCGACTGCTTCGCCGCCGCCCTGGCTGCCCACCGCAAAGCTTCCCTCGCGACAAGTGACCGAGACTTCGCCACCGTCGAAAAAAAGATCGATATCCTCTGGACCATCGGGTAGTTGACCTGCGGGTACCCCAGACGTCGCTTTTACGTCTGGGGCTTTTGACTTTTTCACACATTTCCACAGTCATATCAAATTAGTTAGCCCCGCCCAACTCCTTAAAATCCTTCAACTTCCGCAAGCCCCGTTCGAATACCAACTAAGTAACTCAAGAAACTATTGACAATCGGTAACTATTTCTGCTATCACTCCCTATGATCGTCGCCAACCCCACCCTGTCCTCTCTACTCCTTCTTGAACTCTGTATCCTCTCCGCGTTCTGGGCCCTCACCCGTCTTGTTTTGTCGCTCCGGCGCCACTCTTTGCAGCAGTTCGTATCAGTCTCAATCCATAGATCTTACGCCTTCTTTGTTTTCATACTCTTACGCACTCTTTTGCACCGTCAAAAATGCTATCTCCAATCGTTTCATGCTCTTCCGCACTCTTTGCACAAAACACCCGGGGTGGCGGCGGGGCTGCCCTCGTTCTTTGAATCCATTCCTCGCTTCAACCACTGTTTTACCTCTAATTCCCATAGAATCACATTCTTCGCATACCCCCACCCTTTAACTCCAATCAAATCAAATCTTTGCAGAAACACGGGGGAGGGGCCCAGGAGGGGCCCCCTCCCTAGCGCAAGCCTCGTCTTCCCTCTCTAGGATCTCTCCGCCTACAACTTTCAAATTTTCAACCTTCAGCCCTCAAACGCTTCTACTCACCACTCGCTACCCACTACTCACTTCCTATCCCTTGAAACCCCCGCTCCAAATGGCGCATCCTTATACATGTACGTGCAAGAAAGGCCCGGCGGCCCGGGAACCCAGGTACCAACCATGCGCCGCTTCCTGATTGCTATTGCTTCCCTCGCGGTTCTCCCCGCGATCGCTACCTCGCAACGCGGAGGAATGGGAGCCGGGATGGCTCGCCCGGCGATGGCTGCCCCTGCCCCGCATGTCGCGATGCACGCTTCACCATCCAGTGGAACTCACATTAGCTCGGGAACGGCAAGCCACGCCTTCCTAGGGTATCCCCGTTTCGTGCGCACGCGCTCAGGCGCAATTGTGGCTCGGCCGTCAATGCGCATGAATGGCACAGTTCGGAATAATGGATCCGTAGGCTCTGGACGGGCTTTGCTTTCCGAGGACAATGTCCCAGGGCTAGGGTTTGACTACGCGCACGTCGCGGCAGTCCATCCGCATGGAATTAACAACCGGAACCGAGCGTTCGTCGGGACGTACTTCCCGTTTTTTTACGGCGGCGGATACTACATGCCGCTCTCTTCCGATGATATAGAAGACGCGCCGGCGGCCGAGGTGCAACAGGCCGATACCGGCGAGCAGGAAGCCCTGCGAACGGTTTACAGAGACCGCCCTGCGGGACCGTCGCGTGACAATGTGCCAGCGCCACAGTCAGCCGCCGAGCAGGAAGCGGAACAGTATGTGTTTGTGCGCCGCGATGGAACGGTCTTTTTTGCGGCGGCCTACGCTTGGGAAAACGGAACGCTCCGCTACATCACCAGCGAGGGATTACGCCACACCGTGACCACCGACAAGCTCGATTTGGATGCTACGCAACAGTTCAATGAACTGCGCGGCCTGACTTTCCGCTCGCCCGTCTGATTTTTCTCATGCGTGACAAGATTCGTCGCTCCGCCGGCTCACAAGGCCCGTCGTCAATCGCTTTCCCCGCGACCAAAATTTATTTCTTCACGGGCTCAGGCATGACGTAGCCCGAAACGGCTGGAAGTCCAGCTCTCTCAAGCTGGACGGTTGTGTGATCAATCTTAAATTCCTTCGCCGCCTTTTCCTGAATCGCCCTCAACAACTGCTCGCATTGATCCAAGTGCATGTCCGGAATTCGCGCGTGGAGGCTCAGCGCGTTGTGGCCTCCGCCGAGCGACCAGATGTGCACATCATGAACTTCTTGCACGCCTTGCACGGTCAGGATAGCGCGCGCTACTTCCTCGACGCGCATCTCCCTCGGCCGCCCTTCCAGCAGGATGTGCGACGACTCGCGCAGAATGCCGATGCTGGACCACAGCACGAGAAGTCCGATGGCGATACCGAGAAGCGGGTCGATCCACAGCGCGCCGGTCATTCGAATGGCGATAGCCCCAACAATGATGGCGATATTTGAGAGAGCGTCGCCGAAGTTATGAACCAATATGCTGCGCAGGTTTAGATCCTTGTGGCCGCGAACGAGGGCGAGTGTGATGCCACCGTTGACGGCGAGCGCCGCGAGCGACGTCCAGATCATCCAGCTTTCGACGACGTGGACGGGGGAGCGGAATCGCTCGACGGCTTCGTAGCCTAGCCATAGCGACAGCAAGACGAGTAGCAGCGCGTTAGTGAACGCGGCGAGAATGCCAGCGCGGTGATAACCGTAAGTCTTTTCGCTGTCGGCGGGACGCTCGGCCCAACGCATGGCCAGCCAGGAAATGCCGAGGGCGGGAACGTCGGAGAGATTGTGGACAGCATCATTCAGTAGAGCGACGGATCTGCCGAGGACGCCGCCGAAGATTTCCGCGACAACCAATCCAAGAGTGGCGACCATGGCCCAGCCGAGGACCGACGGCCGCAATGGCGGATGTTTGTGGCCGTGATGGGAGTGCCCGTGCGGATGGTGCACGTGGCCATCATTGTGGCCGTGCTCGGGGTCGTGGTTATGATCGTGGGAGTGGTCGTCCATCCGGTCCATCCGCTCCATTTTACGCGCTTGAGGCAACCCATGCAGCCTTTGGCCTGACACAAGGACTGCAAACACGACAGGCAGGAATGCCTATCTTACAAAGCAGCCCTCTCGGGCTTAGTGGGAAGTTTGACACGTCCCCGCCGCGAATTCATTGACGCATTTCCCCGCGGCTGCCAACATCGAACTAGTTTCGCCTTCCGCTTAAAAAGCGGCGGGAATGGCCTACGCACCGGGTGTGCGCTGAGGGACATGACGGCTCCCATTACAAAACTAAGTTTCTGGGGTGTTCGAGGGTCGACGCCGACGGTGGATCCTGCCACCTGGCGTTACGGCGGAAACACGCCGTGCCTCGAACTTTCCGCGCCGGACGGCACGCAATTTATTTTGGATTGCGGGACCGGGCTGCGCATGCTGGGCAGCCGCTGGGGAACGCCGAACGGCGGCGGAAATCCCGAGACGCACATTTTTGTGACGCATTACCACTGGGATCACATTCAAGGGATTCCGTTTTTCTCTCCGCTCTATGCGGAGAACAACGAGTTTCATTTTTATAGTTTCCGGTCGAAGTTTTTGGGGCGCGACAGCTTGAAGCAGGTGTTCGAAGCACAGATGGCGCTGCCGTATTTTCCCGTGGACATGTCGGCGATGAACGCGAAGAGGAAGTTCAAGGAAGTGGAAGGCGGAGATACATTCAATATTCGGGAAAATAAAATTACGGCGAAGTGGTTGAACCATCCCCAGGGATGCCTCGGGTTTCGCATCGAGACGCCAGCGGGAACGGTGGTTTACGCGACGGACAACGAGCCGGGCGATCCGAAACTGGATGAGAATTTGCGGGAACTGGCGGCGGGCGCGGACATACTTATTAATGATGCGCAGTTCACGCCAGAGCAGTTGAAGACGACGCGCAAGGGCTGGGGGCATTCGTCTTGGAAGGAAGGCGTGAAGCTGGCGCGCGAAGTTGGCGCGAAGACGCTGGTGCTGTTTCATCACGATCCGGACTCGACAGACCGCATGGTGGATTCGATTTTGCGGCAGGCGCGGGAAGAGTTCGATTCCGTGTTTGCGGCCAGCGAAGGCATGGTGATTACGCTGGGGTCGACAGGGGACAATGTGCAGGCGCACATGCCAGGGGCGCGCACGTCCTTGCGGCGAGAGGCACAGTTCCGCGCGAAGGTTACGGGAGTGACAGAAGACGGCAAAGAGTTCCAGGAAGAGACCGTCGTGCGGGATATTTCTTTGCAAGGAGCCTTGATTTCACTGCAGAACATTCCGCAATTGCAGTCGGAATTGCAAGTGACCATGGAGACGCCCGGCAAAGATGGTTTGCAATCCTCGATGCGCTTGAAGGGATATGTGGTGCGCATCGATGCGGGCGCGGAGAAGGGGCAGATCGCGGTTGGAGTCGTCTTCACAGATTAGGTCGCTATAAAAAGCTTACAATATGGCGCAGGAGGCTGCGATGGAGAACGTGTTCCGGGACCTTCGGTACGCGCTGCGGAGCCTTGCGAAGGACCAGAAGTTTGCGTTTGTGGCAGTGGTTGCACTGGCGCTGGGGATTGGCGCGAGCACTGTGGTCTTCAGTGTTTTTTACAATTTGCTGTTCAATGCGATTGCGGCGAAGGATGCTGGGCGGCTAGTGGTGCCCGTGGTGGCGGATCTCGAAAAACCCGGTTATGCGGGTTACGACTACCAGTTGTGGATCAATTGGGCTGACTTGGAATATTTGCGGGAACACAATCGACTTTTCGAGAATTTGGTGGGATCTCACAGCGGGATTGCGGCGGTGCAGTATGGCGCGCGGATGTACCAGCTTGAGAATGGCCACGTGTCGCCAGATGCGTTCGATTTCTATGGAGTGGCGCCGATGCTTGGGCGCGGGATTGTTGCGGAGGACGGGAAGCCGGGAGCAGCACCGGTTTTTGTGATGAGTTATCGAACGTGGAAAGGCGAGTTTGGCGGAGAGACGGGGATTATCGGGAAAGGCTTTCTTATCGAAGGCGAGCCGGCGACGCTGATCGGCGTGATGCCGGAGCCGTTTCGTGGATTCGGAGTGACACAGGAATTCTGGGTGCCGGTGGGCGAGGCGCAGAGGTTGGCGGAAGCCGAAAAGAGTAGGAACGTCAACGTCCTGGCGCGTGTGAAGCGGGGCGTCACGTTTGCAGCAGCATCCGCGGAGATAGATGTGCTGGTGAAGCGGCTGTCCGCGATGCATCCAGATCGTGACGCCTACCCCGAGAAGCTCGCGGCGCGAGTGGTGGCAGCGAACGATTATTTGATGGGTCCCTCCGGGGCGGCCACGGTTTTCAATTCCAAGATTGATTTGAAAAGCATTCTTTACGACTTGCTGGCAGCGGTGCTGCTGCTGCTGTTGATTGCGTGCAGCAACGTGGCCAACCTGCTGCTGGCGCGAACAACCGCGCGGGAAAAGGAGATGGCGGTGCGGTCGGCGCTGGGCGCTTCGCGTTGGCAGATCGCTAGGCAGCTCTTGATGGAGAGCTTAGTTCTGGCTCTGTCCGCGTGCGCGGCAGGATGCGCTGTGGCGTGGGTGGCCATGAAGGCGGTGGACGCAACCATTCATCAAAAAGCCTGGGCCCACATGAGCGGAGAAGCCGTGGTTGGGCTGAATGGGCCGGTTCTACTTTTTGCGCTGGGAATTACGTTGTTGACGACCGTGGTTTGCGGTGTGGTTCCGGCGTTGCGGGCAACGAGGCGCGATTTGCAGCCGCAACTCGTGGGGGGCGCTAAAGGAGCGGGAGGCGGGGTGCAGCACGGGAAGGTCCGCGCAGGGCTGGTGATCGGGCAGGTGGCACTCTCCATCGTGTTGCTGATTGAAGCGGGGTTGATGATGCGCAGCCTGTACAAGCTCACGCACATCGATCTGGGATTCAACGCGAAGAATATTCTCGTCGCCGCGTTCGCGCCGAGCCGAAAGAGCGATCAGTTGCCTGACCGGGCGCTGATGACTTCGGAGGAGGGGCATGCGCGGTTCCAAAGAGCGGTCGAGAAGATCAGACAATTGCCGGGAGTGGCGAGCGTTGCGGTGAGCAATACGATTCCGGGTTATGGTCCGTCGGCAGGCCCGAGAGTCGGTACGCCGGGCGAGACGCGAGACGTGGAAGCAGGAATGAACGAGTGCGATGAGAACTGCCTGGACACGCTGGAGATGCGGCTGATTACCGGCAGATGGCTTTCGCGCGCCGAGGTACAAACGAGACAGGTGGCGGCGGTAGTCAATGAGAGCTTAGCGCACGCCCTGTTTGGAGAAACGAATCCCGTTGGGAAGCAACTGGAAGTCAAAGGCTTCAAAAGTAAGTTCTATCATTCCACCGCGAGTTTGCCGGAAAACCCGGTCTTCGAAATTGTTGGAGTGGTGGGCGACACGAAAAATGCCGGGCCACAGGCGCCGGTGTTTCCGATGGCGTTCATCCCGCCAATGATTACGGGAGACTTCATTCTGCAGGTGAGAACGAAAGTCGAGCCCGGATCGATGATGCACGCGGTGCAGGAAGCGGTGTGGTCGGTGGATCGAGGAGAAGTGTTCTGGGTGTTCGGTCCACTGGCGGAGTCTCTCGAGCAGCATACCTACGCGACGCCGGAGTTTGGCGTGAGCTTGTCGGGGCCGCTGGCGGGGATTGCGCTGTTGCTTGTGGTGATTGGAGTGTTCAGCGTGATGGCGTATACGGTGTCGCTGCAAACGCAGGAGATCGGAGTGCGAATGGCGCTGGGGGCGCAGCAGGGGGAGATATTGCGGATGGTGCTGCGCACGGGATTTGTGCTGATTGCTGGGGGGATTTGTATTGGGGTGCTGGCGAGTTATGGGCTGACGCGATTTCTGGCGAGCCAGATTTGGGGAGTTTCGGCGACGGACCCGTGGACGTTTGGAGCGGTCGTGGCGCTTGTGGTGGGAGTTGGATTGGCTGCGTGTTACTTGCCGGCGCGACGGGCCGCGAGTGTCGACCCGCTCATTGCTCTGCGATACGAGTGAGGGCCGGACGCGCCGCGGTGAGCTACAATCTTGGCCTTATGTCTACCTCTGGTTCGCGAACTCCAAATTTTGTTCCTGCGAGTGTTTTGGATAAGAGACAGCCGTCGAAGGTGGCGCTGATCCGCGGATTGGTGCGGCAAGCGCCGTTTGTGGCTAAGAATTTTGGGCTTTATTTTCGGAATGGGTGGCGGCGGCACGTTTTGCACACGAATGTGGTGGCGCCGTATGCGGTGACGTTCTACGTGACGCACAAATGCAATTTGGCTTGCTCGTATTGCACGCAGAAGGAGCCGGACGTTTTCAGCGACGAGCTGTCGACCGGAGAGACGATCCGGTTGTTGCGGCGGATTCGCAGAGAGACGGATTCGATTGTGATTACTGGCGGTGAGCCGACTTTGCGGGCGGACATCGAGGAATTGGTGGACGCGGCGCGGTTTTATTGCAAGTTCCGGTCGGTGCTTTTGATCACGAATGGGACTTTGCTAGATCGCAAGCCAGGGATTTTGCGGGCGGTGACGGGGTTGGTGGTGAGCCTGGACGCGCTGGCGGCTGATCCGTCGAATGCGCTTTCGAAGCCGGCGGCGCTGCCCAAGGTATTGCAGAATTTGGCGATGGCCAAGGAAGTTTTGGGAAGTCCGCAGCGGATTACGATCAGCACCGTCATCGAGGAATGGAACATCGGGGAAGTGGAAAAATTGCTGGACTGGTGCGGCGCGGAAGGATTCGTTTTTGCGGCGCAATCGGCGCAGATGGAAAAGATGCCGAATCTGAAGCTGCTGCAGAATCCGAAGTATCAGGCGCTGGTGGATACGATTATCGAGCGGCGGCGCAGCGGGTCGCAGCCGATCAACGGAACGCCCCGGACCATTGAGACGCTTTTGCGATTCCGGGATTTTCAGTGTTATCCGACGATGTTTCCGCGGGTGTATCCGAATGGGGATGTGTTTTATCCGTGCGAGCCGTTGAGAAAAGTGGCGGGGAATTTGTTGCGGCATGGATCGCTCGCGAAAATATTTTCGCGAGGGCGCAAGATGTACGGCGATATTCCTCCTTGCCAGGGGATTTGCTATTTGTTTGGGAATGTTTTGTCGCATTATTACGTGAATGATTTTTGGGGGTTGGCGGGGGATTTTGTGCGGTGAGGGGAATCGAACGGAAATAGACTTTACATGCACAGAGTTCCGGTAGCGAGAGATTAGGCTAGTTCAGGTCGGAGATTTTTTTGTCGAGGTGAGCGAGAGCGGCTTCGAGAGACTTGCGATGATTGGGGTTTGTTGCGGCGTCGAGGTCGTGCGCAATCCTGATGCGGGATAGCTGCAGGTCTTTGCGCTCCTGTTCACGGCGCAGCTGTTCAGGGCTCTTGGTGTTGTTGCCGTAGTGACCCTTGGGAGCCTGGCCGGACTCGACCTGGGATTCCACGTCTTTGCTTTCCCATCCTCGCGCCATACTGGTAGTTTGACACATTTTGCAGCAGGTGCGGGGGTTTATGAGAGAAAAACTTCGAAGGGCTGAGGTGTGCCGGTGAAGCTAGAAGTGCTGGGCTGGTGCGGCGCTACTCGGCTGCGCGATAGATGATTTTACCGGCGCGCAGCGTGTATTTGGCGTGGGCCAGCGCTCGGAGGTTTATGGCAGGATCTTGATGCAAAACGGCTAAATCGGCATGAAGGCCAGCGGCGATGCGGCCTAGTTTGTTGGCGTCGCCGAATCGCTCGGCGGGATTGGTCGTCAGAGAGGCGAGAATCTGAGGAAACGTCATACCTGCTTCGGACATTAAGGCGTATTCCGCAGTGGGATCGTATTCGACGGCGCCGAGGTCTGTGCCGAAGAGGACGGTTCCGCCTGTTGCAACCCAGGCACGCAGTTGGCCGATTTCTGTGTCGGTTACTTTTTCTTGAGCAGAGAGACGGTCGTGGCGCATGTAGTACTTCCACAGAGTGAGTGTGGGCGTGAGCGCTACGCGGCGTTCCTTCATCGTGGTTAGGAGCGCTTCGTCCCATGGGCCGGAGTGCGGAGTGGTGTGAGCGACGATATCGACTCCACCGCGAACCGCGGTGAGTACATCTGCCGCGTTATTTGGGTGAACGAAGACGGGTTTGCCCGCGCGATGGGCTTCGTTGACAGCGGCTTGGAACACGTTTTCCGGAAGAGGCGCGCAGCGTGGAGCGGAGGCGAAGATTTTTATTCCGTCGACGCCTGCGTCAAGGAGCTTCTTTGCAGCCGCTGCGGCCTGTGCGGCGTCGGCGAGCGATATATAGATGTTGTCTGCAACGAGCTGGCCATGCGCGCCGCTTCGGGACGGCTGGATTTCCGGGCGAATGGTGATCTCCGACTTGCGCCCGGCGACGCGCTGCGCAGCGCCGACGATTTCATTCGTGACGGCGCGAAGTTCGCTTTTGGAGAGCGTTTTCTTGCCGCAGCCGGCGAGGGAAATTGCAATGACAGCAATCACGAGCGGGAAGAAACGATGTAGATTGGGAAAAAACAGGAACGTTTTTTCTCCAGGGGTTGAAGCCCGCCCTCGTCGCACGCCTTATGTCAGGGCTGAAGCCCTGACCCCCTGAACAGAAGCGCGAAAGACGCTTGCCGAACTTCCGAAGTGCAACGGTGCCACGACGACCTAAGCGGCCTTCCGCGCAGCGCCGGCGTCTTGCAGAATCTCGATGGCTTTCTTTACGTCGGGATCGCTCGGCGAACTCGACGGGGCGGGCGGATACTGGTCCGCGGTAGTTACATCCTCCGGCGAGGGACGCACTTCCCGCGTGGGCGCCACGCCATCGGCCGGAATTTCCTTGCCGCCAGGCGTGTAGTAATTCGCGAGTGTGAGGATCAGAGCCGAACCGTCTTCGAGCTGGATCAGTTTCTGCTGCGATGCTGTGCCGTAGGTGCGGACGCCGACGGTCTCGCCGCGCTTATTGTCGGCGATCGCGCCCGCGAGAATTTCGGCGGCGCCGGCCGTGCCGGTGTCAATCAGCACGGTCATGGGCTGCGTCCAGACCACCTTCGCTGCGTCGGCCGAAGAAACCACCGGCGCCATGGTCTGTCCCTTGAGCGAGGTGATGGTGCCCGAAGAGAGGAAAAGCTGTGCGCTGGAGATGCCCTCCGAATCGTCGCCGAGGGCGCAGGTGCGCAAATCGAGAATCAGCTTGTGAGCGCCCTGATGCTCGAGCTGCACGAGTTCGTCGCGAATCTGCTTCGCGGCGCCGGGCTGAAATTCGGAAACGCGCAAATAGGCGATATCACCCTCGAGCTTGTCCTCAACAAGCTTGGGCGGCAT
>Ga0209446_1000335_pt1 | contig 10612 bp, 10 predicted proteins | sample BogFormECP04_OM2_FD_188242 | JGI IMG/M metagenome (GOLD analysis project Ga0209446, IMG submission 188242) | Bog forest soil microbial communities from Calvert Island, British Columbia, Canada - ECP04_OM2 (SPAdes) (version 2) | ecosystem: Environmental > Aquatic > Freshwater > Wetlands > Bog ... | reverse complement strand
GATCTCGCGCTCGCGCTCGCTGAGCGAGTAGCCGGTGCGGAAATATGCCCCGAGGGGTCCCGCGGCCTTCGCCAGCTTGGGATTGTGCACCCAGATCTTAGTCGGTCCGGGCAAGCGGCCGCGTGTCTCGATCAGAGAGCGATAGCCCTCCTGCTGTTCCGGCGTCATCTTGTCGTAGGGGATCTCGGCATAGCGTCCAAAGGTCGGCGTGTCGGGCATCGGGCGATTTCCTCTTATCGCGTTGGCTTGCCGGCACACTCTGCCTCCGGTCAGCACCGGTAGGCCAGCCGAGATTTACGAGAGGGCCGAGCCTTGCTCCGATCGGATGTCCTCGAATACCCAATTGTACGTCGTCCGAACTGCGTCGGCGGAATGTGCCTCTGGACCGATGCGACGGTTAAAGGTGCCGAATACGAGCTGTATCGATGAATTCTGCCGCATGGCGAGCGGCATGAAGGCTGCTCGATACAGTTCGATGCGGCCATAGTCGACAGCGACGCCGCTCATCCGAACGGGTGCCGCTTGCGCGATTGCATCGCGACAACCCTCCGTGAAAAGCGGCAGATATCGCCCCGGAAGTTGCCGGGAGATCGGGACGCCGCTGATTGGCTCTTCCGGCAATTCAAAGAGCTTCGCAAACCTCGACCCATAAATAAGAAAGCTGAGTTCGCCCACGACCACGTCAACACAGAGCACGAATCGGTAGCTCCAAGCGCCGCCGATGATCCGGGAAAAATCAAATGCGCTCGGTGGCGGAAGCCCGTCAGATTCGGATGCCTTCTGGCGCCAAAACGAAATCGCCAGTTCGGTGTCGCGAAGTTCTCCGGCGAGCCCGGTTTCGGGTCGCCCGCTTTCGGGTACGGGATCGCGAGCAGCAGGGTCGGCAGCGCGAGATAGACCGGGGTCTCTCATGAACGGCACCCAGAAGGGTTTGCTACACTTTGTAGTAAACCGCAGCGCGGGTTAAATTTCCTTCAATGAGCGCCGGATCGCCTCAACGGCATCCTCCCGCCGCCTCGCGGCGGAGCCGGAATATCGGCACAACAAGGGGGTCATTAAACTCATGCCCTTCGTGTCGATCACGCGGCTCCGGGTTCGGTCTTGGCGATACTTGCCGAGGTTTCTGATCCAGTCCTTTCGCGCGGCGCGAGAACACCGACCAGATGAAGGGAAACCGGAAGCAATTTCTCGGCAGGGCCAAGGAAAAGTGGGTAAGTTGACCGACAACGATTGGCAGGTCGTCGTAGGCCGGCGCGATCAGCTCGTCGGAAGAATTCAGGAGCGCTATGGAATTGCTCGCGAGGAAGCAGAGCGTCAGGTAGCCGACTTCGAGAAGATGCACGAGAGGATCTAACCAGCGGGCACCCTATTGCCGACACCCCGCTGGCACCGCGGCCGGTCGCGGGAGAGGTGGGGCTGTTGGTGATGGAGTGCTGATGGCTAATTGAAATACTCGATATTCGGCTCCCACGGATCCTCTTTCATCGCCGCGAGCCGGGTCCGCCAATCCCCGGTATGGATCTCCAGCTTGTGGCTGTCCGGATCGAGAAAATAAAGCGAGGCTCCCTCGCTCTCGTTTTCTTTCCAGATCGTTGCCCCCGAGCTTCGTATCCGCTCCGAGGCGTCGTTAAACTCGGCCTCGCCGACGCTGAAAGCGATGTGCGAATATTCGGGCAGCGCGGAAGATCGCGTCCGCTCGTCCAGGACGAGACAGAGCCACAGATCGCCGGCAAGGAGATAAGCGCCTCTGCTCCATCGCGCCAGCGGCGTCGCACCCAGCGTTTCCATGTAGAACTGGAATGAACGCTGGACATCCCGCACCGCGAGGGTGATGTGGTTGAGGCCGCTAATCATTTCGCCGATGGCGCGGTCTGGCGTTCGAATGCCCGCAGGAAGGTGGCGACAGCGCCTTCGACAGCTGCGCAAATCCCCCGCTGATCGGCATCCGCTGCGAGGCGCAGCACGTGGCGAAGCTGGATGTCGCCGCGGACTAGCGAGACGAATTGTTCAGCGGCAAGCCTGGTATCCGAAAGGACGAGCGTGCCCGATGCGCTCGCACTCCCGAGGAAGGCCTCGATTTGGACGCGTTGACGTTCGGGTCCGGCGCGCCAAAACACCTCGCCGAGCGCTGGGAAGCGGGTAACTTCGGCCAGAATGATCCGGTACAAGGCGATCGCGTCGGGCGACAGCAAGAGCTCGAGAAAACGGCGGCCCAAGACCGTAAGCGAAGCGCGGGCGTCGCAGGGGTCGAGCTCGCCCGCCGAGAAGCGCGCGAAGTAGCCTTCGCACTCGCGCCCGATCACCGCGCCAAAGAGATCTTCCTTGCCGGCGAAGTGGGCATAGACGGTCGCTTTCGACACCCCAGCCTCGCGCGCAATCGTGTCCATGCTGACCGCGCCGAAACCGGCGGCGAGGAAGGTCCGCTTTGCCGCGGCGAGGATGCTTTCCGCCTTGCTGCTCGGCGGCACGTCGTTTCGCTCGACAGGTTCCATCGCGCCCCGCTGTGGCCCCTGCTCGGCCCCCACACCCGCGGTGGAGCAGCCATGGGCTTGACAGCATTTAGCGGAGCTTCCATCTTAGCGCAAGGGTGAACTGAACGGTTTAGTTCAACCTCAAACCGGGTGGAAACGCTTGCGCAAGGTGCTGTTCATAATCTTGCCGGTGGTAGTGCTCGCCTTGGGCGCGAGCGGCGGCTGGTATTGGTGGAACGTCCTGCGCTTTCTGCAGTCGACCGATGACGCCTATGTCCAAAGCGACGTCTCGCTGATCAGCCCGAAAGTCGAAGGCTACATAAAAAAAGTAAAGGTTGCCGATAACCAAGAGGTCACGGAAGGCCAAATCCTTTTCGTCATTGACGACCGCGACTTCAAGGCCAAGGTCGCTCAGGCGGAGGCGGCAGTGGCGACCGAGGAAGCGGTCATCGCGACCTATGAGAGCCGCCTCAAACTGCAGCAGTCGATGATCGAGCAGGCGGCCGCCACGGTGAACTCTGCCGAGGCCGATCTGGCCCGCGAGCAGCAGGACTACAAGCGCTACAGCGCGCTGATGTCGACCGATTTCGCCAGCCGGCAGCGTTTCGAGCAGGCCGAAGCCGATGCCCGCAAGGGCGAGGCGGCGGTCGCCAAGAGCCGCGCCGGGTTCGCCGCCGAGCAGAACCAACTCGCCGTGCTGCGCTCGCAGCAGCGCGAGGAACAGGCCAAGCTCCAGCAGGCCCGCGCCAATTTGCAGCTCGCCCAGAACGATCTTGACAACGCGGTGATCCGTGCGCCGATTTCCGGGGTCGCCGGCAATCGCGCCGGCCAGGTCGGCCAGTACGTCAAAGCCGGAACGCAACTGTTATCGCTGGTGCCCTTGTCGCGTGTTTACGTCACGGCGAACTTCAAGGAGACCCAGCTGACCCACATGCGGCCGGGCCAGCTCGCCGAGGTCGCGGTCGACGCCTATCCGGATCTCAACATCAACGGCCGCATCGAGAGCTTCGCGCCGGCGAGCGGCGCCCAATTCAGCCTGTTGCCGCCGGACAACGCGACCGGGAATTTCACCAAGATCGTGCAGCGCGTCCCGGTGCGCATCGCACTCCCGGCAACCAGTCCGCTCACCGGGCGCTTGCGTCCAGGGCTCTCGGTCACCGTGACGATCGATACCAGGGACAGCGGTGACGGCGATAGGCTCGTCGGCGCCGCACAGGCCAAGTCGCCGAACCCGGCCGCAGTGCAATGACCTGGACATTGACCGCGCCGCTGCGGCGGGCGCGGATTGCGCGGCGCGCTGAAGTCGCGGCTCGCATTGCCCCCACCCTTCCCTCCCCCGCAAGCGAGGGAGGGTTAGGGAGGGGGCGGGCAAGCACGCAGGATGTTGCTGCGTTACCCACTTTGCGAGATTGGTTCGGCGTCCTCGCCATGGTCGTCGGCCTGTTCATGGCGATCATGGACGTGCAGATCGTGACGAGCTCGCTGACCCAGATCCAGGGCGGGCTGTCGGCCAGCATCGACGAGATCAGCTGGGTGCAGACCGCCTATCTGATTGCCGACGTCGTAATGGTGCCATTGTCCGGGACCCTCTCGCGGCTGTTGTCGACCCGCGTGCTGTTCGTGACCGCCGCACTCGGGTTCACCGCGTCGAGTGCCTTGTGCGCGACCGCGACGAGCCTCGGCCAGATGATCGTCTTTCGCGCAATGCAGGGGTTCAGCGGCGGCGCCATGATGCCGCTGGTGTTTCCCGTCATTTATACGAAATTCCGAATGCCGCAGCTGGCATCGATCATGGTGCTGATCTCGCTGATCCTGACCATGTCGTCGACCTTAGGACCGACGATCGGCGGCTATTTGACCGATACCTTCTCCTGGCATTGGCTGTTCCTGGTCAACATCGTGCCCGGTATCGCCGTTGCCGTCGCCGTATGGCTCTTGATCGACATCGACAAACCCGAGTTGTCGCTGTTGCGCCATTTCGATCTGACCGGGCTCGTACTGATGGCGCTGTTTCTCGGCTGCCTCCAATACGCGCTCGAGGAAGGCCCGCGCTGGGATTGGTTTTCAGACAACACGATCCTTATGGCCGTCGTCGTGTCGGGCATCGCGTCTGCCTTTTTCTTTTGGCGGGTGCTGACCTATCACCAGCCGATCGTCGATCTGCGCGCCTTTACCAACCGCAATTTCGCGCTCGGCTCGTTCTACACCTTCGTGGTCGGCACCGGCATGTACGGCACAACCTACCTGATACCGCTCTTTCTCGCACAAGTCCGCGGCTTCAGCAGCCTGCAGATCGGCGAGACGGTCGTCGTCACCGGGCTGGCACAACTGGCGATGTCCCCGATCTCCCCCTTGCTGGCGCGCAAGATGGACCTCAGGCTGATGCTCAGCATCGGCATCGGGCTCTTTGCCGTGGCGATGTACCTGACGGCCGGTCTCACCAATCAGGCGGGCTTTGTCGAGCTCTTCGTGCCGCAGGTTTTGCGAGGGGTGGCACTGATGATGTGCTATATCCCGGCAAATCTGATCGCGCTCAGCAGCGTGCCGCAGGACAAGCTGAAAAACTCCGCCGGGCTCTACAATCTGATGCGCGATCTCGGCGGCGCCATTGCATTGGCCTCGATCGGCACGTTGATGAACAACCGGCTTCATTTCCATTGGAACCGGCTGATCGAGGACATCAACCCGGCGCGCCCGGCGGTGCAGCATTTTCTCGACATGCAGGCGAACCGCCTCGATGCGCTCGTCCCCGGCGACACCGGCCGCGCGGCGATCAAGCTGCTCGCCAATCTGGTGCAGCGCGAGGCATTGGTGATGACCTACAACGACGCCCTCATGCTGATCGGCAGCCTGTTCGTCGCTGCCCTCTTTCTGATACCGCTCGTCCGCCGCCCGCGCGCGACCCCGGTCTCACCCGGGCATTGATATTTGCGTGCTGGCCGCGGCCCGCTTCGCGCAAAAGCCGAGGGCTCGGCCAGCTGTCGCGGTCCTTGGATCAGGTGTCGGAATTCTTTACAGGTTCTTCGCGACTGCAAGCGATAGCCAACCTTTTGATTTTGTTAGAAACTATTGGCCGGTTCCCCTAAAGGGTGAGCCCCGCTGTGTAAAAAATTCCGACACATCCTCGCGCCACGCCTCGAGGAACCATACCGGAAACGCCGCAAGGCCGCGGTAATGGTTGGTTGGCACGAATCTTGCGTCAACCAAACAGGATGTCAATTGTTAACCATAAGTGGGGAATCATGTTCGCACACTGCAAAAAGCCGGCTCTTGGCGCGCTCGCCGCGGTGGCCCTCACTTGGACTACGGTACCTGCGCATGCCCTGACCTTTACGTTTCAAGACATCATCAACACCGCCGATGCGACGTTCAATCAGGAATTGGGGATCAACAGTGCCGGGACGATCGCCGGATACTTTGGCAGCGGGGCAATGGGTCACCCCAACCAAGGCTATACGACGGTGCCGCCCTATACCTCCTTTACGAACGAAAACTTCACCGGCTCGGTGCAGACGCAGGTCACCGGCCTCAACAACATTGGCACGACGGTCGGCTTTTGGTCGAACACCAATGTCGGCGGCGGGATGGACAGCAATTTTGGCTTCGTAAACGTCGGCGGCACTTTCACCAACGTCAACAACCCGAACACTGCGACTATGGCTCCGACGTTTAATCAACTGCTCGGTGTCAACGATAGCAATATCGCCGTCGGCTTTTACACCGACGCCATGGGCGTGACCCACGGATATACCTACAACATCGCGAGCAAAACCTTTTCCACCGACATCAACGATCCCAACACTGTCATCAGCACCACGGCGGCGGCAATCAACAATGCGGGCGAGATCGCGGGGTTCTACACCGACGCCATGGGGAACACTGACGGCTTTATTTATAACGGCACTAATTTTACTACGCTCGATGTTCCCGGCGCAATGGATACCAGCCTCCTGGGATTAAACAATCTCGGCGAGGCGGTGGGCTTTGACGTCGACGCCACGACGGGGATGCACGGCATCGTCTGCAGCATCACCGCCCTGACCTGCCAAGAAGTTGACGACCCCAATGGGATCGGCACGACGACATTCAACGGCGTCAATGACCAGGGCCAGGTCGTCGGGTTCTACGTGAACGGCGGGGGCAACACCATCGGGTTGCTGGCAACCCCCATCCCGGAACCGGGGTCGCTCGCCCTCCTCGCGACCGGATTGTTGGGCATCGGAGTGATTCGTCGCCGGCGCAAAACCGCGTAACCGTGCACGGTTTGACTCGCCACCCTACCCCTATAGAATGCCCGCGCTGAACTACTGATGGGAGCAGGTCAATGATCTTCGAGATACGGAGATCTTCGAGATACGGACCTACCGATTGCAGCCGGGATCGGTACCGGAAGTCGAGAAACGGTTTGGCGAGGCGCTGACCGACCGGGTCAAGGTGTCGCCGCTCGGCGCTTTCTTTCATACCGAGGTCGGTCCACTGAACCGGATCATCCACATCTGGCCTTATGACGATCTCCAGCACCGCACCCGGGTGCGTTCCCAATCGATCCCGAACTGGCCGCCGAAGATCCAGGAATTCATGATCGAGATGGAGAGCAATATCGTCAACGCCGCGCCGTTCTGTCCGGCCTTCACGCCAAGGCAGCACGGTAATCTGTACGAAATCCGCACCTACACGATGCAGCCCGGCGTCGCCCAGCAGGTCGTCGCGCGCTGGGCCGAGCGGATCGAGGGGCGGGTCAAGCTGTCGCCATTGGCGGCTGCGGGGCATACCGAGCTCGGCCCGCTCAACCAATGGATCCATATCTGGGCGTATAAGGACGCGGCCGAGCGGTTCCGGATCCGCGACGAGGCCCGCACGACCGGCGCCTGGCCGCCGCAGACGCGCGGCATGTTCGTCAAACAGGAGAACATGTTCGTCGTCCCGGCTTCGTTCTCGCCGTTGCGATAGGCTCAGCCCGTCACCAACCCAGCCTTGCGAGCGGCGTCCCGTCTTCCGCAGAGGTTGGGCCACGGCGAACAGCAAAAACAGTGGGTGCCCTGTTCGGAAGAGAGGTCGCCCCCGAGGAATTATGCAGACCGCGTTTGGCCTGAGTGCGGCCTCTTTCGCAATTCCGCCACCATTCCCTTGCCGGCGCGATTTGGCCCCACGCCGGCGCCAAAAATTCCACTGTCGGCCCGGCTTGCACGCCGATCCTGATAAAATCATCGCGGCCGTAGCCGCTGCTAAGCGCGAGCGCCGGCTGTGGCTTTGGTAAGCGGACCTTGGCCGAAGCGCGCGGCTATGACGGAGTTGCGCCGATTCCGGTCGTTCGCGAAACCACGATCGAACCGTAAGGTTCGACCCGTTGCGAACTCCCGGGCTTTGGGCGACGATAGTCCATGCCGACGCTCATTGAGATTGTACCCGCGCAGCCAAGCTGGCGAACGGACTTCGAGACGTTGAAGATCGCCATATTGCGTGCAGCGCCGGCCGGGTCGCGTGTGCATCACATCGGGTCGACCGCCGTTCCAGGGCTCGCTGCCAAGGACATCATCGACATTCAGCTTACCGTGGAAAAGTTGGATAGTGTCAATGACGGCGCACTAGCGACAGAAGGATTTGAGCGCATCCGTGGCTTAGCTGACCACTGTCCGCCCGGTTTGCAGCTAGACGAGACCGAACTCAAAAAGCGCTTCTACGAAAGCCGTGGCCGACCCGCTAATCTGCATGTTCGTGAGGGTGGACGTTTTAATCAACGCTATGCACTGCTCTGCCGCGATTACCTACGCACACACCCTGTTGCTGCGGCTGCATATGTGCTAATCAAGGAACGCCTCGCCAGGCGGGCACCGGCGGATGAGGACGCGTACTACGAGATCAAGGACCCGGTCTTCGACATCATCATGGCGGGCGCTAGCGAGTGGGCCGCACGAACCGCATGGAGCGAGCCGCCTGCGGACTGAAGTCCGCAGATCGCCCAACTTTGTCATTCCCCGATCGCGCGGGCAAGGTCGTTTTAGGGGCAACAGCACGCGCTCGGTTTGCAATTGCACGACGGTTCAATTGCGCCGAAACCAGCCGTTCCCCTGTCATGGGTCGAACGAGTCAAACCGTCAACGCGGAAGTCCCCGACCGCGTTGCCTCATCGCCTAACCAGGCTGCTTCGGCGGCCTGGGCTGGAATCGGAAACATGGCAGCGATCTCGGCCGCCGCTACGATCGCGCACAGTATCTCTATGTAGTGGCGATGGCCTGAGTGCTCCTCGGTATAGGAGCCTGGGTGGAGGTGAGTACTTGGCACGTCGGCGTTTCCTCCCGGCCTCTCACTCTTCGACATGGCCCTCCTCCCTTGTTACCATGTTGCTCTTATAGCGGCGGCAAGGTGCCGGAGGCGGCGACCGCGAACGCCATTGTCCGTCTGTTGCAGGCCGCCGGTGCCTGCACGACGATCAATCCATATGAACGCATATTACCTCTTTACTCGCCCCGCCCGTGCTTCGTCTTGCCCGCTCAACCTACCAGTCGGCACTTTTGAGTTCGCCAACAGTATCCGACCGTGTTCTTCCACGAGGCCCGCAACATGGCTTCAATGCAACGTGTGACGAACGCTGAACACGCTATATGAGACCTGACGGCCCTGGGTGCGCTTTGCCTCACCATTTGCTCGCCGCGTGAAACCGTACCTTTCTGGTGAAATGCGCACGCGGCTCCAAGACAGCTGGCACAGGACTTACAAAATGGACATCTAGCGCACCCTGGACTTTAGGGATTCACCCGTACGTACACCCCGGCAGAACCCGGTGCATGCGTCATGGCCTGCCGCATGCGCGGCGAATTGGGCGAGGAATGTTGCTGTTGCTCCTTCCACTCCGGGCTTTCGGGCACGGCCGTACTGGCAAATTCGTAGACCGTGCTATAGCCGCTGGTACCCTCGAGAACCCGATAGCGGCGGGCGTAGATCACTCCCGGCACCTTGCGGTAGCCTGGCACATATTCCCTACTGTACCAGGCGTTCCACTCCGCATCGACCTCGGCGGGGACGGACATGCGGCCAATCTGCAACACCGGCGCCATGCCACGCTCCGGCATTTCCAGGCCGTCCGGGTAAATCTGTTCCCCGACAATGCGTGTCAAATTCTTCCCAATCACGGACGGCGAGACTTTCTGTCCCCACGGCGTCCGCGGCCGGTTGGTAAACGCCGGCGTCTGCATCACCGCCACGCTTTCCAGTTCATAGCATGCCAGGTACTGCGGGCCACCCTTGACCGCCTCGTAGCGGGCCGCTGAGAGAATGCCGGGCACCGACAGCAATTCCGGTAGATGTTCCTTAATATACCACTCGTTGAATTCCTGCACGTGCTGGGTGTCGATATCAACGTACACCATGAAAATCCCGCGACCTTTTTGTGCCATGTTTCCGTCTCCTCTGTGAAGCGTAGCCGCCATCGTTTTGCCTCGTCTCGTTGGCACCCGGTCCTCACGCCTGGAGCCCAGGAGAGACACGAGACACCAACTGGGGGGCCATCTTAGCCGACATTCCCCAGATTCCGGGGCTGTTGAGCGCGATCTTCCGTCTCATCGAGGCACACCGCAATGAAATTCGGGCGCAACCAGCCTCGTTCGCAGCCAATCGTTCGGGTTGCTCGCCTCGCGGGTCCGGAACTCGTGGCTTTGCTTCATTCCAGGCACACCTCTGCCTTCGTCGTCTGTCTCATCTGACACCGCCGCTGTCATGCCGGAGCGGGCGGCCGGTCACGCGCGCTTGCCGCTTCGCCTACCCCGCCTTCCAAAATTGTTACTTTTCGAGCATGGGCAGGCGGGCGGATGCTCTGCCACAGGCGGCAGGTATTCCGAGACAGCCCAGACACCAACCCAATCATCGAAGATTGGATCATAGCGGCTCGCCGCATCATAAATTTGTCGAAATGGCATGTCATGGTTGCGAAAGTCGTTTTGATAACCCGACGGCGGCGGGCGACGATTTTCGTAGTGCTGAGGTGCTGTGGTCACAATTTGCGGCGCCGCGTCGGTCTCGGCCCAGGCCCCAGCAATGTATTCAACCAGCGCGAGAGTTTTTGCTGCAGATTTGCTGCAGAAGCAGCGGTGGGCGAAATTGGCTGCAACATGAGGTGGTGTCGCGTGCCTGACCTGACGGCTGCG
>Ga0209446_1000333_pt1 | contig 10661 bp, 10 predicted proteins | sample BogFormECP04_OM2_FD_188242 | JGI IMG/M metagenome (GOLD analysis project Ga0209446, IMG submission 188242) | Bog forest soil microbial communities from Calvert Island, British Columbia, Canada - ECP04_OM2 (SPAdes) (version 2) | ecosystem: Environmental > Aquatic > Freshwater > Wetlands > Bog ... | reverse complement strand
AACGCCACTCTTATTCTGTATAAATACAGTTTATATATTTCCTGTATACGTAGAATATATTTCAGATATACAATTAGATAGTTTGTAAAATTATGTTGATTTATATTATTTACAATTCCAATTAATCAACTGGGACTATCTATTTTAATAAATAAACTAAACATAAATGTATATATTTATGTTTAGTTATATTATTATTTTAAAATTCCCATATTATTATACATATTATCTTAATTTTTAATATAAAATACATTAAAATACCTAATTAAACATATTTATATTATATTTAATTATTTATCGAAATTACATATTTAATATGAATTTAAAAAATTAATTCCTGGATTTGAAAAAGTAATTCATATTAATAAAAAAAAAATTAAACTAGAAAACATTACAAAAGCATATCGCGCTATCGATCCTGAATCAAACGAAGAAAAATACTGACTTAATTTATATAAACCAGCTACAGCACCTCTTGGTCCTATTAATTCTAATACTCCTCTATCTAAAATTGTATTAGTTACATATCCTATATCTAATACACCTTTTACTATAGATTTATTATATATTAATTCAAATCAATATCTTTGATTAAAAAATCTATATACATTCTGACCTCATTTAGATTTATTAAAAGCTAATAAATATAATGGTTTCTTTTCAAATAAATATAAAGCAATAATTGTTAATACTATACTTAATATTAAAGGCAAGAGTTTATTAATAATTGGCACTCCAAATTCTGTATCACTAAGAATAATATGATTAGGATGAATAAAAATACTATTTCCAAAACCTTGACTACCTAATCCTACAAAAAAATCTTTACTTAAATTACCTAAAAAAACACTTAATATCCCTAATATTAATAATGGTACACTCATATTTCAAGGAGACTCATGAGCCTTTTCATAATGACCTTTTGGAGCATTAGCATAAGTTAAAAATGTTAAATATATTAATTTAACAGAATATAACATAGTAAAACAAGCTGCCACCACTGCTAATATATAAGTTAAATAACCTAATAAGGAATAAGATCCATAAGCTAATTCAATAATTAAGTCCTTAGAATAATAACCGCTTAATCAAGGTAAAGCAGCTAAACTTAATGAAGCAATTAATATTACAGTGTATGTTAATGGTAATAATTTTACTAAACCACCAAATCGTCTAAAATCTTGTTGATCTCCCATTGAATGTAATACTGAACCTGCTGCCAAAAATAATCCAGCTTTATACATAGCATGCAATACTAAATGCATTAAGGCAACATTAAATTGACTAAGTCCAACAGCAATAACCATCATACCAAGTTGACTCATTGTTGAATATGCAATAACTTTTTTTATGTCATTTTGGTATAATCCTACAGAAGCAGCGAAAAATGCTGTTATTGCACCTGTTATCATAATGATTGCTAAAGCTATATCTGATTGTTCTATCAATGGAGAACATCTAATTAATAAATATACACCTGCAGTTCATTTTGTTGGCTATACATATAATAAAAATATTTTTATTAAATGTATAACACGCCATTATTTTCATAATGGATCGGACTATTTCTTTAACAAATCAAAGATGATTATTTAGCATCTTTGGTTTGTTATATTACGTATAGTCTCTGAGGATCTTCTATTTAATAAAAAAAAAGATTTCCTGCTAATTACCCATTGTTATATCTATTAAATACAATAAACAATGTAAATAAAGCTTTAGGGCTTCTAGCATATAGTAATATAATAATTATTTAATTTACATTAAATAACGGCAACTTTAATTATAAAACACTAATTCTTCACTTATCTTGAAATAAAAAAACGAAAAATCCTAATCCTTGAATTTTAATAAAGAAAATTTAATAATTTTCTTTATTATTATTAAATATTATAACTAATTATCATAAAATAAATGCATTAAAAATAATTACTTTAATTCTCTATAAGAATTCATATTATACGATAACATTTTCAATTGATTTAAACCTTTTATATTTAAATGTCCTTTATTTTTAATAATATGTATTCTTTTATAGAAGATACTTCGTATAAATATAAATTTTTACATGTATTAATTGAACCTTCTTCATTAAAGTAATTTTTGATTAATTTTAATAATTTTTTATTTTCAGGATGTATTACTGCCCCTATAGAATAAACTATACTAACATGAAATCCTAATTGACTCAATAAATTAGTTCTTACTCGTATTGAAAAAGAAGATTCTCCGTCACTGTAACCAGTAATAAATCAAGGATCTAAATCTTTTCCTGATTTTATTTCTTCAGTGTTTAAATAATTTTTATCTTTCACCATTGTGGCGGCATGTATTAAAGCTGAAACAGGTGTAGGGCCCTCCATCGCATAAGGCAACCAAATGTGAAGCCCAATTTGAGCTGATTTAGCTGCCGCACCTAATAATATTAATAAAGCAATAAATGTTAATACATTCGTATTAATATATGGAGCTAAAGAAAATACAGTAGTGTAATCTAAAGATCCAAAAGTAAAAAATATCGCAAAAAAGCCAAGTGTTAAGAAGAAATCGCCTACTCTATTAGTAAACATAGCATTCATAGCACTCTTTACTGCTGCAATTCTAGTATATCAAAAATGTACTAGTAAATATGAACAAACTCCAACCAAATTTTAAAAATAAAGAAAATAATATTTTTATATTATTAGCTTATTCTTTATTTCTTTGTAATTTATCACCATTTATATAAAATCATTATATAAGGTTTTACATAAATCCTTGAAACTCCATTTTTAGTAAAAATCAAGTTAAATTTTGACTATACATTAAGCATTAAAATAAACACCCACTGTTGTTCTAGTCGATCACCATTCCTATTTAAAATATGGAACAGACGATCTATAAACTAAGCTTATTTGATTGATCGTTTTCAACAGCATTGCAAAACTAAAATTAATTCTATTATTTTTTAGTTTTACTATAATATATTATCTAATAACCATTTAATTTATAATATAATGAAGGTAACATATATTTCTTAATTAAATTTGAAAAGATTGGCATAGAACATTTATGAATATACAAACAATATCCTTTATTTATACCTCCTGATGTAATTGAAGATTCAATATTATATTTCTTTATTAATATTTTATTTAAATACAATATCTCCTTCATTGTGAAACAATTAGTAGCTATTTTTACAGAAGATCCATATTTACTACCATCATCCATAAATCAGATAGCTAAAGCTAAAGGAGTTAAATATTCTCCAATATTTAAAGGAATTATTTTAACATATTTATTTTGCAATTTATCAAAAGAATAAAACATACTATGTAATCAATTTAAACTTGAAAAAGTATAACTAGATACTCTGTAAGAAAAAAAAATTCCTTCTTTTTTTATTCGCTTATTTAATTTAGGTATATTTTCAGAACAATAACCTCTTGTAGATAGATATTTATGAAATCACATTAAATATTCTACATTTTTACCACACTGTTCAAATATAATTCTAGTTCCTATACCGTTTTTTCTTTTTTCTAAATGCGTATCCCCTAAAGTAGAACCAACTATAATAGATATAATATCAATATTATGAGGACCTATTCTCTCATAAGATGAAAGCTTCCTCATTTTTTTATCATTTATATCATTAAAATTGTTATTAGAATAATAGGCTAAAGTAAAAAAATTATTTTTAATACTTAATATAATGTTATTATATTTATTACTAGCTTGTTTCAAAAATAACTTACAATTATTAAATAAGAAATTAAGATAATTATATCATTTAAGGCATATTAATACACCTTCTCAACCTACAAACATAACTAAAAAATTATTACCAGTTATTAATATAAGCATTAAGCCTGTAAATAAAGATATATATGAAAAGAAACGTTGTGGATGAGGATCTTCTCCCATATATCCTACAGAATATATATGAACTAAAACTGATACTATTAAAACAGGAATTAACATACTTACTGTTAATTCATCAAAATAAAAAGATCAAGTAATATTTAAATATTCTGATTTAATTCATGGAAAAAGTTCAATACTTACAGGTGAATTACATGTAACTACTTCATAAAAAGCAAGAAAAGATAAAAAAGTTGTTATTAATAAACACGTTATGTTTATAATATATACACCTTTTATTCCTAATACTCTCCCTAATAATCCACTTAATATTGCAGCTAAGAATGGTAAAAATACAATACTTATGTACAAATTATTTAAATTATTTAAATCTTTTATATTTTGACTTGATATATCCTATTACTATAATTTATAAATACTATTTAGAAATTATAATATCGATATCTAAATAATTTATTTTATATAACATATTTAATCTTCATAAAATATAAATATATTTTTAATATATAATTAAATAAATCATTTATATTTATAAAATTAGTATTATTATAAATATTAAGATAGTTTGTTTGAAAAAATAATATAAGTATATATATAATATTTTTTATAAATATATAGAAATTAAACTAATAGAAAAATAAAAGTTTTATTTTTCTACTAATTTAAGGTTGATTAATTTCGCCTATATCAAATTATTTTAATAATAATATATTATTATCAATAATTTATTTCCATCTCCTTATACACCCTCCACCCTCCTTATTCTCTTTGCCCACTTTACCACCCTCTATTCTCCTTACTCATACTCCATTATCTTAACTATTCTCTATAACATTAAAATAACTAATATATTGATATAAATTAAGCTTTTCTAATTTTAAAATAAGCTATCATTATAGCTAAGCCAATAGCAGATTCCGCACCTGCTACAGCTATAATATACAAACCGAGTACTTCAGCTAATATATCATTAAATTGCCAAGAAAAAAAGAGAGTCATTATTGACACTGCCAACAAAATGATTTCTATTGAAATTATCATTAATATTAAATTGTTTCGATTAAATATAAATCCTATTACTCCTAAGCCAAATAATATTAAAGCTAGATCCACAAAATTCGTTTTATTTTTTAACTCTTTGTATTAAAAATATCTTAACTTCATTCTATTTGAAATTGGAATAAAATATTAATATATTAATCAAAACCACATAAAAATATATTATTTTTTTTTCTTTTTATTTGATTCTCTAAAGTAGGAATAACATTTTTTTATTAAAATTTTATTCCTATATAAATAAAATAAGAAAAATTTTAATTTATCCTTCTCTTTTTATTTAATTCATTATTATCACCTTTAATTAAAACATTCTTACTCATATCAATATTATTATTATCAAGTATAGAATGATTATTGACTACTTTAGAATCATCTTTTAAATCAATCTGAGATTTAACTGATTTAGTTTTAGTCTCATTATTATTATTACCTGAAGTAGAAGAATCAAGATTAAGTTTTTTGAAATCATGAATGACAGATTCAACACTTTGATTTATAATTTCGAAAATAGATAGTCGACCTAACGAAGGTATTATATACGTTTAATTTTTATTCCTTTTTTTATAACTTTTAATTCTCGCTGTTGTATAGATGCTTCTGCACTTATTTTCTTATATTCATATATAGCTATTAAACCTCCTTTTTTTAATTTATGACCATCTATCTTAAGAGGGTTTTTCTTATTTTCTCCTACCATAATAGGTTCTTCTTCACCTTTTATGTATAAACTTAAGGTTTCTTTTCTTAACTTATCAAATTTATCCTTTTTATCACTATTTGGTTCTTTTATATATGCTTTTAATCTAGCTCAGAATTTTTGTTTTTCATCTTTATTAGACATAGTTTCATTGAAAGCTGCATTAGTCATCTCTACAAGCTACAAGTTGATCTCTAGGGACAGTTGGCATATTTCGTTTTCGTATAAACTTTAATAATGCCTTATCTTGTTCTTTCTCTAAATGTGAATACATATGATCAAAAACTTTCTCGTCAGGCAAATCCATAATTTCATTCAACATTTCTTTTTTTTCACTAGCATCTTCACCTAATATTTTACCTTTATTTCACTGATCAGTAAATAATTCAGCCGCCTTTACTTATTGTTTTGTACCTTGTATTATAGATATATGTGCATTACTTATAGTGGAATCCTGATTCATAACACTAGCAGAATCAAAATTATCTGATTTATTTAATCTATTATCAACAATGTTTTTATCCTCAACTTTAAATAATATATTATCATAATTCTTATTTTTATTAGATCCACTTGAATCATTAATTGATACATTATTAGGATCCTCTTTTTTATTAACTGTGGGAAAGTTATTAACTTTCCCTTTATTAGACTGAATATTATCATATAATATTTGATTACTAATTTTATTTAAATCTTCTTTATTTAAAAGATCTTCAATGTTCATCATATTAGGTTTATTAATTAATTCTGATTCTTCTAATATAAATATATTTTTTTTTATTATTTACAATATCAAAATTTGATATATATAAATACTCATATGAAAATAAAGAAATAAAAATATAAGTTCATATAATACAAGTAGTAATAAATGAATTTAATTTTTCATAAATAAAAATTTTTCAATTATCATCAAATAATAAACTACCATAAAAAATTAAAAGACATAAAGTAAAAAAACTAAATAATGTCTTTCAAGACTCAAAGCCTTTCTCTTTAATGCTTATATATAAAGTTAAAATATATATAGAAAATCCTAATATTAATTTAATTATTTTATATTCATTATTACTGATATTATTTATATCTAAAACATTATTAGATATATAATAAAAACATATAATTAATAATAATATAAGAAAAAATCAAAAATTTTTAAATTTACTATTATTATTATTATTATTATTATTATTATTATTATTATAATTATAATTATTATTATTATTATTATTTAATTCAATAAGAGATTTATTTATTAACTTTAAATTTATCCATTTCCTGTATAAAGTATATATTGAATAAAATATGGATAAATAAAATAAAAATTCGTAATTTGAACACAATAAATTAATAATCATAAATTACATATATATTTTTTTTCTTTTTTTTTTCCCTCCACCTATACCCTAATTAGTTATCATAATGCTTAATTTTTCTAACTCAGAGAGCCATTGAGCCATTGGTACTTCCGATGCGATTAAAAGTACGACTCTACACTATCTTAGTAATAAATTCTTTTGAAGAATTTAAATTTCTGTTTATAATAAATTAAAAACAAATAAATATTATTTTTTATTTTAATTTTATTATAAACAAGGAATGAATAAGATATATCGAAATAATCAACAAAGATTATAAGAGAATAAAATATAATAATTATTTTGATATATATAGTAAAAATATAAACTTAAATTTTTAATTACATATTAATAAATATATAGATATTTAAGAAACTCTTACTATACTTTATAAACAAGAACAAAATATACATAATATCCATCTTAAATAGAACTACTAGATAAATTGAATATTTAGTTATATTAAATATTTTAATGAAATCTTAAATTCCTTTAAATAAGTATAAGTAAAGAAACAAGTAACTTTTAAATCTATCTAATTATATTAATATATTTTTTTTACTTAAAAAATTAAATAAATTTTTGTACTCTATTATTCCATCCTTTTTTCATATTTTTAGTCCTTTTTAAATATTAATTCTGAAATTACTTAAAGGGAAATAAATTAGGACAATCTAATTATACCATTTTTAATCAATCTCTATCTAAAAACATGAAAACGCTAAATCATAAAGAAAGAGCGTATAAAACATAAGCTAAAATCCATTATCTTAGTTCTTTATCTGATTGAAAATAAAAAAAATTAATATTTTTTTATAACAACTTAAATACAACTTAAATTAAAATTAATTATTAAAAACTAACTATTAATTTTTAAGCAGAGTATAATAATAAGAAAGCCATCATTAAACAGAAAAGACCTGTAGCTTCTGCTAAGGCAAATCCTAGAATAGCATAACTAAATAATTGAGGTCGTAATGAAGGATTTCGAGCTGTTGCTTCAATTAAACTTCCAAATACTAATCCAATTCCGACTCCTGCACCTGCTACTTTTTAATAAACATCAAAATAAATATTTATGTTCAAATGAAAACATAATCATAACGTATTCACTTAAATATTAAATTGCTTTAAACTAATGTTTATTATTATGGACTATCTCATATTAATTAAAAATAATTAATTTTCACGTATAGTCTCTAAGGATCCCACTAAAATAATTACAAATTTATTGGTTTCCTGTTGATTACTTCTTTAATAAATTATTTGAAGCTTCCCAACATACAGTGAAATTTTAATTGGTCTAGCTGATCTATTTCATACATATTTATATTAATTAGTTATTCTTAGATATAGGTATAAATATAAATCTCTTTTTATATAAAGTACCATTATTATAATGAGATCTAATAGTTTTATAATCCGGTTTCATTTCTAATAATTTAGTTAGATATCTTTGTACAGGCTTAATACCTGCAAACTCTAATTCTGTTTGATTTATTATATCTTTTAATATTAAAGGATATAATCCTTGTTGATATATAATCCATCTATTACTATTAGGATTTTCAGCAAAATAAAAAGAACCTAATTCATTATAAACTAATTTCTTTTTATTTTTGGATCTAGATATAGCTATTTCTCTACCTCTAACATTAATACCTAATTTTTCATTATTAGGATTGAGATCTTTAGCTGCCTCTCTAATAGGTTTATATATTTTTATCAAAGACAAACTAGAATTATATACATATAACTCATTCGGAATTAAGGAAAATAAATTAACATTAGGTATAACTAATTCAGGAATATTACTTAAATTTCTATGTATTATATTATGTGTTAAAAGATTTTCTTCATCCATATTGGGATATCTTATATTAACATAATTTTTATAATTAGGACTATAAAAACTTCTTACATGGTTCATATATTTCATAATAGTCCTCCTACTTTTGATACCTAATATACTCATCAATTGTTGTATTGAATTCACGATTCTTACTACTTTTTTATCGATCACAATTTGAACACGTTTAGCTGTTTTATTATCTAAAACAGGAATAGATAAAAATTTAGAATCTCATTTTGTATATGAAAATCTTACCTTATTATCTTTACCATTCAAAGTAAACAAAAAATGTAATAATAAAGATTGTTCTAAGATTCTAGGAATCAATTGTGTTACAGCAAACAAAATATCTATTTCTCCTTTACTCAAAACATAATTAGGATTATCATGAATAAATTTTCTATATTAATTCATTGTTTTGTAAATAGGGCCTCATTTATATTCATTAAATTTATACTTATATAAATGTAATTTAGTTGGTTTTCGTTTGTGTTTAAATTGATTTTTATGTTCAGCTAGACGTAAATAAAAATTCATACAAGATCCTAAATATTGTTTGTCATTAGGAGCTTTTAATAAATAAACTCCAGATGTATAAAAATTAGAATCAGTATTTATTATTTTACCTAAATTTAAATGAGGAGTTAATGGAACTAAATCATCAACAACTAAAACATTATTTTTATTTTTACCTCTAATTTCTAAATGGGATAATGGTATTTCTTTTTCTAAAAATTTTAAAATAATACTATTATCCGATAAACTATTTATCATATTTTCAACAGTGAAAATAGCATTATTAACTAATTTTGTATAAATTATTTTTGATAACAATAAGTTATCATTATGTAAAACAGATAGTAATATATTATTTAAACCAATTGTTGCTAATCCTGATCCAATAATTTTTGCTGCTTGTACTATCACAATAGATAATTATTTTCGACTATTTTTTTATTTATTCTTAAAATAATTCCTTTTTTTATAAAAAGGATAAATATAATTATTCATGAATTAATCTTATATTATTTTATTTATTATTCTAATTTGACTATAATAACATTAATTTCACTTTATAGTCAAAATAATAAATAAAATTTTATTTTATTTATTATAATTATTTTCTTTCTAAATTATTACTATTGTCTTCGTATAAACAACTTTCCATGTAAATCTTCATAATATAAGAATATTTATATGAAAATTATTATAATAATATATTTAGAAAATAGAATATTTCTAAATATATCTATATATTTTATATTATGATAATTTTTATTAAATCATATATTTTCTATAATATTCCTTTTAATTTACCTCTGCAGTTATTACTTTAGCTATAGTATATGCACTATCCTTTTAAATCAAAAAACAAATTTAATAAGAAAAAAATAATTAATTATATTAAAATATAACTACATTAAAGAAAAAAATAAAATTTTTTTTTAATATAACATACAAATAATAATTGATAATATTAAATTTAGATAGCTAAAATTCTGAATACAACGCAAACAAATATTCAGGTTGAATATCTGGAATCGAACCAGATCCTATTATGCCACAAATAACCATTCTACCTTTAAACTATATTCAACGAAGGGTTAAACTATAAATTAATAAAAACTAAAAAAATATATTATAATAATTAATAATAATAAGTTAAATTAGTATTTTAAATTATACATATAATTTGAAATAACATATAAATACATTAAATAATTCAACCCCCCCTCTTTTTTTATAAAAATAAAAAAAGATAATATGAATTAATTAAGCAAATCAAACAGAGAAATAAACAAATAATACATAGAAAAAATAATTA
>Ga0209446_1000332_pt1 | contig 10699 bp, 4 predicted proteins | sample BogFormECP04_OM2_FD_188242 | JGI IMG/M metagenome (GOLD analysis project Ga0209446, IMG submission 188242) | Bog forest soil microbial communities from Calvert Island, British Columbia, Canada - ECP04_OM2 (SPAdes) (version 2) | ecosystem: Environmental > Aquatic > Freshwater > Wetlands > Bog ... | reverse complement strand
GTACCTGGCTCCCGTCGAAGCGTTTCGCGAGGCGTTCGACGATCTGTCGTTTCACCAATTGGCGACGTTGGCCGGCATGCGCGCCGCATTTTTCGCGACCCTGCAACGTTTCGATCCGGAGGCGCTCGAGGCGCAGTGGGAGAAGGCGGCCGGCAAGAAGCGTGGCGGCTTCATGGGGTTGGGCAAGGCCGGTTATTGGGATAATTTCCGCCAGCACTACAGCCGTGTCGCGCACGACTCGGAGGCCAATTTTCAACAGATCTTCGGAGAGGCTTTTGTGCGTGCGTACGACGACCAAATACGCAAGCTGCAAAGCGCCCGATCGCGGGGATCTTAAGACCCTTATGATCAACGACCCACCCTTCAAGTGGAACTCGGCCAGTTCTTCCATCACCGGCAACGTTCGCAAGATCAACGAGGATTCTTGTCTCGACATGCCGGCCGTGGCTCTGTGGGTGGTCGCCGACGGCATGGGCGGACACAATGCCGGCGACGTGGCCAGCCGCATGATTACCGAGTCGCTGGCGATGGTGCGGCCTAAAGAGCGTCCGAGCAGCATGATCGACGATGTGGAGAATCGCCTGCTGGCCGTGAACAATGTGCTGTACCGCCGATCGGTTGACGACCCAAGCGCGGGCTTGAGCGGCAGCACGGTCGCCGTGCTGCTGGTGTTCGACCGCTATACGGTGAGCATGTGGGCCGGCGATAGCCGCGTGTACCGCTCGCGCGGCACAGTCCTCGAGCAGATTACAACCGATCACAGTGAGGTGCAGGAACATGCCGTCAGCGGCATCGCCAACCTCAGCATCACCAGCGGCGGCATTGAGCCTGCGCAAAATGTGATCACGCGTGCGGTGGGCGGTACCGAGCAGCTGCACGCGGATATCGAGCTGCGCGAACTGCAGGATGGCGATCACTATTTGATTTGCAGCGATGGTTTGTATAAAGAGTTGAACGAAGCGCAAATCGGCCAGTATTTGTCGACTTACGAGCCGCGCGCCGCGTGCAAAGCGATGATCGAGCATGCGCAGAAGGGCGAGTGCATCGACAATGTCACCGTGGTGACCGTTCAATTCCGGGAGATTCGCTAATCCGCGCCTCAAGGGCTCGAATCCGGCGGTTAGCACTCACATCATGAAGGATTTTCGCGCGGCACTGGAAGACTACCTGGCCGGCCGCCTCGAGGCGCCGGTGGCTCAGGCGCGCATGACCGAAGCGGCGCGCCGCTCCCCGCATCTGGCGGCCGCGATGCTGGCGACCATTGAAGCCTTTACCCGGTCGGGTCGCGTGACACCGGAAATCGCATCCAGTTTGAATGCAATCGTCAAGGCCGCCGCCGCGTCCGCCAGTGCGCGCCCAGCGCCGCCGGCGCCAAGCGCCGCGCCGCCCGCAGCCCCCGTTGCGCCCGCAACTCCCGCGGCGCCGGCACCGCCCTCCGACAAGACGCAATTTCGCCCCGCGGGTGCGCCGGCCTCGCCCGCCGCGCCGCCGCCGTCGGCCGCCGGGACGAAGGCCTCGGATAAAACGCAATTTCGCCCGGCGGGTGCGCCGGCCTCACCGGCGGCCGCGACACCGCCCAGTGACCGCACGCAATTCCGGCCGGTGTCGGGGGCGAAGTCGCCGCCGGCGGCCGAATCTTCGGCCCCGGCCGATCGCGATCACGCACCGCCGACGACCGGAACATCGGTCTCGCAAACCCCGCGCACCGCCACCAGCACCCGAGGGACTTCCGCCGGATCCTGGACCGATTTCGGTCAGCCCGGCGGCGTGGCCACGGTGCAACTGACGATCGGCAGCGTGTTGGTCGACCGGTATGTCCTCGACAGTATCGTGGCGGGAGGCGACAAGGGCGGCATGGGCGTCGTCTACAAGGCGCTCGATCTGCGCCAGCAGGAAGCGCAGGAACGCCATCCCTATGTCGCGATCAAGGTATTGAACGAAGAGTTCAAGCGCCATCCGGATTCGATCAAGGCGCTGGCTCGTGAAACCACCAAGACGCGCAAGCTGTCGCACCCGAACATCATCAGCGTGTACGACTTCAACCGCGATGGCGGCAACGTCTTCATGGCGATGGAATTGCTCGAGGGCAGTGCGCTAAACGATCTCATCCGCAACTATCGCGACCGTGGCGGGGTGCCGATCAATGAGGCGATGCGCATCATTCGCGGCCTCGGCAGTGGGCTGGCGCATGCCCACGCGAACGGCATCGTTCACTCGGATTTCAAGCCGAGCAACTCCTTTCTGACCACGGACAACCGGGTCAAGATTCTCGACTTCGGCATCGCGCGCGCCGCCAAGGTCGGCCAGGGCGCCGCTGCCGGCGGCGACAAAACACTGTTCGACGCCGGCACGCTCGGCGCCTTGACCATGCCCTATGCCAGCTGCGAGCAGATCGATGGCAGCGATCCCGATACGGCTGACGATGTGTACGCGCTCGGCGTGGTGAGCTACGAGCTGCTGACCGGCCGCCATCCCTTCGAGCGCGCCAATCCCGATAAGCAAGGGCAATTCGAAAAGACCGACGCGGCGAAAGCGCGCGAGCTCAAGTTGAAACCAACCCCCGTGCCAGGCCTCGGAAGGAGCCAGTGGCACACCTTGCAGCGCGCGCTTGCGTTCAACCGCGCCGAGCGTCCGAAGAGTGCCGAGGAATTCCTGGAGGGAATGGCGCCGAAGAAGAAACCCATCGGTGCAATGATCGGCGGCGCCGCGGCGCTGATCATTCTGATCGTCATGGCGGCAGTGCTGCTGCCCTCGTACATCGAACGCGGCCGGCTGCAGGCAATCAGCGAACGATTGCAATCGAGCGATGCCGACACGGTGGCGAAGGCGCTCGACACCTTGCGAGCGTATCCGACGGAAAAGCGCAACGGCGTGCTGCTCAACGAGGCGGTTCAATCCAAGTTGTTCGCGTATTTCAACCGGCGCGCGCGCGCGGCATTCGACGTATCGAGCGGCAAGTACGATTTCAAGAGCGCAGTGGCCTCGTTGAAGGAAGCGCAGGGCTTGAGCAAGGCGTATGAAGATTCGCGCCAGCTCACCGAGTCAATCGATCAGCTGGAGACCGGACGCAAGACCGAAATACTTCGCCAGGCGGAGCGATTCGAAACCCTGCTCAAGGACGGCACGCTGATTCCGAACCAAGGTCCCGACAACGCGCAACGCGCGCTGGCGATCATTGCGCAACTGGATCCGACTCATCCGCTGCTCAGCGACAAGCGTCTGCCCATTGCCTATACCGCACAGACTCGAATTGCCTTGGCGGCGGGCAAGGTGGATCTTGCCGAACAGTTGCTGACCGCGGGATTGCGCCTCGCTCCGAGCGATCCGAACTTGCTCGATTTGCAGGATCGCATCGGGCGACTGCACTCGGCAGCACAGCTCGCCGCGCAGGTCGGAGATCTGGAAAAACAGGCCGCGCCGCTCGCCGCGGCAAGCGCGCGCCTCGAGGATTTCCGCGCCCGGCGCGATGTACTGACGCAATTGCGGCGGGTCGCTCCCGGCGGCGCGGCGCTGAGCGCCGCGCTGGAACGGCTGCAAGCGCTGATCAGCGCCGAAGTCGCCGCCGCAGCGCAGCAGCGCCAGATGAGCGGTGCTCAGGCGCTGGTCGGCGAGTTTGCCGATGTGTTGCCGGAGAAATTCGTCGACGCGCAGCGCGCCGCAATCGTCCGCGTCGTCGGCGAAACGCAGGCTCGCGAGAACACCGTCCAGCAACTGCGCACGGCGATCGCCGCGCAGGTCGCAGTCCCCCTCGCGGAAGATGGTTGGGTGGCGCAGCTGCAGCGCAGTTTGAAGAACCTCGAGGCATTGGTGGGACCGAACGATCCAACCTTGCGCGATGCGCGGCAGAGGACGGCACAGGCGTTTTTGGGTCAGGCGCAGACGCTGCGCACCGCGCAGCGCCTGAGCGAATCCGAACGGGTCCTTGCGCTCGCGAAACAGTTCGGCCTCGCCGCCGACCAGGCGGCGACGGAAGGCGCGGCACTGGCCCAGGCACGCGCCGCGCTCGAAACCGAAACACGCGCGCGCGAGGCGCAAGCACAGATCTCGGCCTCCAAGCAGCGCGTCCTCGATCAAGCGCTCGCCGATCATATCGAAGTGGCCGAATCGCTGTTCGCGGAACTGCAGAAGAAACTGCCGGCGGGCGACAATTTCGTCACGACGGATGCGCCGCATGCGCTCGGTAATGCCTATCTTGCGCGCGCGCAGCACGCCGCCTCGCTCGGGCGATTCGATGACGCGCTGCCGGCCGTGAACGCGGCGCTTCGCGTGGCGCCGCATCAGCCGGACGTTCAAGCCGCTGCGCAGCAGGTGCAGGGCGCCGTCGCGCTGGCGCACCAGCTGGCGACCGATGGCGATCTCGCCCCGCTCAAGCCGGCCCTCGATAAACTTCGCGGCACGGATCGCGCCGCGTTCGCACCCGTTGAGCGCGGCTTGCTGCGCGTCGTAATCGACAGGCTGAACCAAGTCGGCGCGCGCAATGCGGCAGGCGCCATGCAATTGCGCACCGGTGCCGTACAGTTGTTCCCCGCCGCCTCATTGCCGACGTTTCAGATTCCCGCAGCGCCCGCAACTGCGCCCACGCGCGAAGCCGCGACGACCGCGCGCCCGACGACGCCGGCTCCGGCTCCCGGCGTCACGCCCCGCCCGGCGGAGACGACGCCGGCGCCGGTCGAAACGCCGCCACCGGCGCAGCCTTCGACCACCGTCGCCGCCGCGCCGCCCGCCGCCGCGCCGAGCGCGGCGCCGTCGAGCGCGATCGCGCCGGCTGGCGCGGGCAGTGCTGCGCCCGCGGCCCCCACACTTCGGCCCTGTCTCGCCACGCTCGCGGGCCTCGGGCAAAACCCGCGTGCTAGTTGCCGCGACCCCTTGCCGAGCAATGGCCGGGGACCCGAATTGGTCGTGATCGCCGCGGCAGCGGGGCTGTCCATGTTTGCGATCGGCCGAAATGAAACCAGCGTCGCGGAATACGCGGCTTATTGCGCAGCGAGCGGCTGCACCTCCGCGGCCGGCGCAACTCCCGAGGTACCCATCACCACTGTGCCGGTGAGTGCGGCGGAAAAGTACGCCGCTTGGCTGAGTGCCGCGACGGGTGCGAAATACCGGCTGCCGACGGAAGCCGAATGGCGCTTGGCGGCCGGCAACGCGCCCGATACCAAAGCAAATTGCCTGGTGACCGTCAATGGCCAGGCAATTCGCGGCACGGCGCTGCGGCCGGCAGATGTGGGTGACTTGAATGCGCAAGGACTGCGCCATGTTGTCGGCAATGCGCAGGAGTGGGTTTCCGCAGGCTCGGGCTGGAAGGCCATGGGCGGAGCGATCGGCGATCCGATCGATGTTTGTACATCGAGTCTCGCGCGCGCACACAACGGGGCCCCGGATGGTAAAACGGGATTCAGGCTGGTGCGTGAAATGCGCTAGGCGCGAGAGGGGAATGCGGTGAGCGACTCAGCGATACGGGAATTGCACGAGCTGTCGGCGGCACACGCCAACGGCACGCTCGCGCCCGCGGCTTACCGGGCCCGGCGCGCCCAAATTATCGACGGCCTGGTCGGCCTGGCGGCGCCGGAGGTCGCGGCGCCGGACGTGACTCGGCCCCGAGCCGCGGGGTCGACCTCGCCCGTGAAGGTCACGGGCCCGGTGCCTGTTCCGCCGCCGCCGGCGGTGAAGATCCCGCCGATTGCGAAAGCGCCCGATTTGCCCGAGCCGCGCTCATCGCGCGGGCCGTGGATGGCCCTCATTATCATCGCCGTCGTTGCGCTCGCGGCCGGCGCTTGGTGGTTCTTGCGAGCTCAGCACGGGTCCAAGACAGAGATCGTTGTGACCCAGGTGGCGGAACCCGAGCCTTCAGCCGCAGGGCCCGAACAAATTTCCCCCGATCAGATGGTCGCCGATTTCTTGAGCCGGGACACGTGGTCCGACGCGGCCATTTCCGCGTTCAACACATCCTGGTGGGCTTTGAGCGATGCGCAAGTGGCACCGTTGCTCGAACAGCCCTCCGTCAAGCAACTGCGCCAAGCGGTGAGTGCCAAATTGGCGGAAAAGGCGGCGCAGTCGCAGTCAGGAGCGGCGAAACTGGATCCGAGCGCGCCGCTGGTCTTGCTGGCCAGAAATCTTAATGTGGCCGTTCCGGAGGAAGCAGTCTCCGGATACCCGGGCGCTGCCGGGACGAAACCACCCGCTAAGGTCCCAACACCTCCTCCGGCCGCGGCCGCGGCCGCGGCTGCGACCCCGGCGCCCTCGCCGCTGCCCGAGACGCCGGCGAAGACCAGTGCGCCGACCGACCAGGCGCCCGTTTCGCTCGAGGCGCGGACCCCGCCGGCGCAAGCTCCCGCAGCGCCGGCCGCGCCGGTTCCCGCGGCCGCGGCCAGTGCGGCGTCCGCGCAGGCTTCCGCCAACGATTCTTGCCGCGTGTATTTCACCAATCCGCGGCGTCGCCTATGCCAGGATACATTGGCGGGCGGCGCCGAAGCGCCCAGATTGGCCATCATTCCCGCCGGCAGTTTCACGATGGGCAGCTCCGCAAACGCCGATGAGCAACCGGCGCATACCGTCACGATCGCACGACCCTTTGCCGTGACGATCAATGAAGTCAGTTTCGCCGACTATGCGCGCTACTGCCGTCAAGCCGGCAATTCCTGTCCAACACAGCCCTGGCCGGGTGAGTCGCGTCCGGTGGTGGAAGTCAGCTGGCAGGACGCCAATGATTACGCGAAATGGCTGTCCCAGGCCACCGGCCAGCACTATCGACTGCCCACGGAGGCTGAGTGGGAATACCTGGCTCGGGCCGGATCCAAGGGAGATTTTTGGGCCGATGCACCGCTGGATGCCAGTCAGGCTCGATTCACTGCGGATTCGTCGGCGCCTCCTACCACGCCGGCGGCGGACACCATGGAAGTGTCCGCCAACAGCTGGAAGGTGAAGCACGCGGCCGGTAATGTGCGTGAGTGGGTGTCAGACCCGTGGTTTGAAAACTACAACGGAGCACCTGCCGATGGTTCAGCGCGCGCGGGACTTGGGCCGTTGCGCGTGGTGCGCGGCGGCTCGTATCGCGACCCGCTGCCCAAACTACGCTCGGCGGCGCGCGAGAAATTGGATTCGAACACGAAGGATGCGTTTACTGGAATTCGATTGGTGCGCGATATTGCACCATGACAACGCAGCCTTAGCGATATGACGTAACGCCCGAAGAAGCCGACATATTTCTGCGCCCTGAAACTCAATTACAGCTGCCGTTGAAATCTTGTATTTGCGATGAATTGCGACTAGCCTAAGTCTGTATTGTTGTTCCTGACGGACGAACGACAACCAATAAAATCAACAGTGCCAAACGAGTTCCATTCGTGATTTAGCTGCGGGGAGTGCCGCGTCGCTAGTCATGTTCTCGCGGGCCAGTGAGGGATAACGTGCCCAATTTCGAGCGACATAAATTGAAACGGTCACGTGCTTTGCTCGTCTGCGGTGTGGTCGCCGTCGCGCTCTTGCCCGGCTTGGCCCACTCGCAAGTGCCGCCGCAGGCCAGTCCCGGTGCCCAGCAACCACTGCCGCCCGCGACGCCGAACAGCGCGCCGCCCGCACCACCCATGCTCGCAGTGCCGCCGATGCTCGATCGGCCCCTCGGTCTGGAAGAAGGCCCGCGCGTCGTCGTGAATGGCTTCAAGCTGATCGACGCGAAAGACCACGCGAATTTGGGATTGACCGTGGAAATGCTCAACAAGCAACTCAACAATCAGCTCAAGACTCAACCGGCGACTGGCTTTACCGTCAATCAGCTGCAACAAATCGCGGCACAACTCTCCGATACCTATCACAAGCATGGTTTGGTGTTGGCACAGGTCATCGTGCCCGCCCAGGAAATTCACGACGGCATAGTTCAGCTTCGCGTCCTGGAAGGAATCTTGGAAGCGGTCAAGGTTGAAAACAACAAGCACACTCGTGCCAGCGCGTTGATTGCGCCGTTTTCTCCGCTGATCGGTTCGGTGTTCGAACAGTCCGCGACCGATGCCGCATTGCTGCGGCTGACCGATTATCCCGGTGTCACGGTATTCGGTGTGGTGACACCCGGAACTGCCGTGGGCACCAGCGACCTGGTGCTGCGCGTTCAGAATGAGCAGGTGATCGAAGCCACGGTGGGTCTGGACAATTTCGGCACCAAACTCGCGGGCGAGGATCGCGGCAGCATCAATCTTCGTTGGAATAGTCCCTTGGGCCTGGGTGATCGCTTCAGCATCTACGGGTTGCATACCCAAACGAACGGCGATAGCGACGCTCATACCAATTACGGCGGCGCCGATTATCGAATTCCGCTGTTTGCCGCGCGCGGTTCGTTGTCAGTGGATTATTCATTGAATGCCTACGATGTCGGCGAGAGTCTGGGCGTGACCGGCCAGGTCAAAGTCGGATTGATTTCTTATCATCAGGATTTCTTCCGCACGCGCCGCGCCGATTTCTACGGTGATGTCACCTTTGCGGACAGGCGAGCGAATGTGACGACGCCGGTCGGCCTGCCGGGCCAGGAACATGTTCTCGATTACTCGGCCCAGATCGGCTGGCGCTATTCGGACAGTTTCCGCGGCTTCAATGATTTGTCCGTGACCTATCTGCACGGAACTCAGGCCACGCCGGATAACGGCTACACCCAAGTACGCTTGGGCTCCGCAGATTCCTACAACGTGATCGGATTTCATCTGCAGCGTCAGCAGGGCCTGACCCGCTATCAAAGCCTGATTGCGACGGTGGCCGGACAGACCAGCAGCGAGGCGCTGCCGACGTTGGAACAGTATGCGCTGGGGGGCCCGGCGAACGCGCGCGGCTACGGAGTCGCGGATTACGTCGGCGACAAGGGCTACTACGGGACCCTCGAGTACGTGATCGGTGCGCCCGGCTTTGCGCATGTTGCGGCGTTTCACGGCAAGACCTGGGGCGAGCTTCTGCAGTTCTCTCTGTTTGCCGATTACGCCCGGGGTATCACCAATCCGGTTCCTGCATCCGTCGGTGTGAATGTGCCGACCGTCGATATGCGTGACTGGGGCGTGGCTTTGCAATTCAATCTGCCGGATCGCTTTTACGCGCGCGTCAGCTGGGCACGCCAGATCTCGCCCGATCCGTTCATTAGCCTCACCGATACAAAGAGCAGCCATGTCTATGGCTCACTGGGTTTCACGTTTTAAGGGTTCGCGGGCCTGAGTTCGCCGATTCTTGGAGTTTGATTATGGATAATTCCGCCACGAGACGCTCCTTCCCCAAGTCGTTTTTCGCGCTGACACTCGGCGCGACCTACGGCTTATTTTGCGCGGGACAGGCTGGCGCCTTACCGGGCACGCCAACCATACAAAACCCCGGCACCGCCGCAACATTTGCAACCACGGCCACGACGTTGACAGTGACTCAGATGGTGCCAAATCTGGCAATCGTCTGGACGCCGAGCGGAGTGGGTCCTCCGGCCACGGCCAACAAGGCCTTCGATATATTGTCGGGCGAAACCGTCACCTTCATTCAACCCTTGACCACTTCTATTGCTTATAACTCCGTCTCGTGCCCGGGTTGCTCGGCCACAATAATCGCCGGCACCTTGCAATCTCAATTGTCGGGCTCTCCTGGAACGGTCGGCGGGCGCGTATGGCTGTTCGATCCCAATGGCATCGCGATCGGCCAAGGCGCGGTGGTTAATGTCGGCGGTTTCATCGCATCGAGCTTACAGGGAGATATACCGACGTGGCTTACGAATCCCAACAATCCCCTCAAGCTCAGTGACGGCGGCACACAGACCAACCGCGCGGTGACCAACGACGGAAACATTACCGCGAATGACGGCGTCCTCGGCTACGTCGCACTCGTCGGCAACAGCGTCGCTGCGACGCACACGGGAGTCACCGGATCGATCGATGTCGGATTTGGATCCATCAACCTCGCGGCAGGCCGGGTTGCAACAATTACCGCAATCGGCACGGGTACCTTGACGGGCAGCTTGAATTTCGCCCTGTCGCCTCTCGCGGGCGATACAATCACGGTTAATAACGGCACCGCGACCAGCGCCGTCGCCAATTCCGGCGCCCTGACCGGCGCAGCCGTGACGCTTTCCACCAACGTCGCCAATGCTTTGTTCGCCAGCGCCGTCAATACCAGCGGCGTCATTCGCGCGGTGAATATGGACAGCAGCGGCGGCACGATCACGCTCGTCGGCGCGAGTTCGGCGGTTGTGGCGAGCGGTACTCTGGACGCGTCGGGAACGCCTGCGGGTACTGTGCAGATCACAGGCAATTCGGTGAGTCTAGGCACATCCACCTTCCACGGCGCACTGACAGTGACCTCTAATGCGGGCGACATCACCGAGAGTGGTGCTGTGAGCGCTGATGCCGGGAGCTCCTTCACCTCATCCGGCAACATCAACTTGGGCACGCAGGCGAATGTATTGCCCACTCCGGCATTTACCTTCACGGGCGCGACGGGCAACTTGGGATTGCGGGAAGTCGCATCGATCGTGGAGCCAACGATCACTGTGCCGGGCAGCATCACGCTGATTTCCGACACCGGGACGATCACACAGACCGTCGGCGGCACCATTACGGCCACCGCGGGAAATTTCACGACCTCAGCGGCCGACCAAACCATTAACTTGGGCAATGCCGGGAACACCTTTAGCGGCGCGGTTTCGCTGAACACCACGGGCACGGGCACGGCCACCATCGAGGCGGCGGCGTTG
>Ga0209446_1000331_pt1 | contig 10736 bp, 13 predicted proteins | sample BogFormECP04_OM2_FD_188242 | JGI IMG/M metagenome (GOLD analysis project Ga0209446, IMG submission 188242) | Bog forest soil microbial communities from Calvert Island, British Columbia, Canada - ECP04_OM2 (SPAdes) (version 2) | ecosystem: Environmental > Aquatic > Freshwater > Wetlands > Bog ... | reverse complement strand
CGCCGCCGGCCACCTTCGTCAGCTGCTCTTGTGATCCCGATCTGCACCCAATCTACCGGTGTCGACGCCTGGATCGGTAAGGGTGCCGTGGATTTGGTGTCATCTTCCCCCTGTTACACCGATTTCGCCCCTGCGGGGCCGGCAATCACCCCCTGCTCTCCGGCAAGGAGATCGAGATCCAATCCCGAACTAACCGCTGATTTCGCGTTCGATTTTCGACAACGATCGAGCCGATTTCGGCGCCGTGACAAAAATCTCCCCTGATTCTGCCGATAAAACAGGCGCGAGAGCCTCGGCCCCCGATCAAAACGCGCCCAGCCCCAGGATCCCGTCGACCGGGTCGACGCCGGCCAGTACGCGCTTACCGATCAGGTCGCGCAAGGTTTCGGTGGTCCCGCCGCCGAGCGTGCCATAGCGGGCGCCGCGGTAGAAGCGCGACACCGGGAACTCGTCGGTGAAGCCATAGCCGCCATGGACCTGGATCGCCTCGCTGGTGACGCGCAGTGCCATCTCGTTGCAGTAGACCTTGGCGACCGCCGCGAGCAGCGGGTCGGGAAACGGGTCGGCGCTGGCGCAGGCGCGGTAGAGCATGCTGCGGCCTGTCTCGATGTCCTTGTACATCTCGGCGATCTTCCAGCGCATGCCCTGAAACTCGCCGATCGTGCGGCCGAACGCCTTCCGCTCCTTGACATAGCGCACCGCCTCCTCGATGGCGCCCTCGGCGAGACCGAGCGAGATGCTGGGGTTGAGGCAACGCTGGGTGTTGAAGGCAGAGAGCAGCTTCCTGAAGCCGTCCTCGCGCAAAACCAAATTCTCCGGCGGCAAGACGCAATCCTCGAAGCGGATCTCGTGCAGGTTCTCGCCGCCCATCGTGTGGAACTTGCCGGTGACCGAAAACCCGGGGGTGCCCTTCTCGACCAGCACGCAGCCGATGCCGGCGCGGCCCGGCTGTCGGTCGACCCGGGTAAAGACGACGAACATCCCGGCCTCGTCGGCCCGGCTGATCAGGGTCTTGACGCCGTTGAGCCGCAGCGAATTGCCGACGTGGTCGACATTGGTCTTGTAGTTGGCGACGTCGGTGCCGGCGTCGGGCTCGGTCATGCAGATCGCGAGGAGGCAGTCCCCGCTGCATACCGCCGGCAGGATGCGCTCCCTGATCGGCTCGGGCGCGTAGGTTGCGATGATCCGGGTCTGCACGCCGACCTCGCCGAGCACGGCCATCGCCGTCACATAACAGACCTTTGCGATCTCCTCGAGGACGAGGGCGGTGTCGAAGACCGGCAGGCCGAGACCGCCATACTCTTCCGGGACCGCCATCCCGAGGACGCCCAATTGGGCGAGCGCGCGCATGTTCTCCCATGGGAAAGTGCCATCCATGTATTTGAGCGCGCGTGGCCGAAACTCGCGTTGTGCGAGCTCGCGGACGGTCTGCACAAAGCGGCGCTGCTCGTCGGATAGGGTTACAAACACGGCGCTTCCTCCCACTCGCACGGCCCCGGCAGAATGGATGTATAGGAGTTGTCGGGGAAACCATGGTTCAGCTGATCGCATGAGCGGTGTCAACGGCCCCGATATCGCCGCCGTCTATCAGCTGCTGACCGAAGTCGCCCAGCAGGTAGGCGATATCGTCCGACGACTGAGTGAGCATGACCGGCGGTTCGAGCAGATCGACCGGCGGTTCGAACAAATTGACGCGCGCCTCGATAGGCATGTAGCTCGCATCGACGAATTGGCCGCGGATATCGCCGGATTGCGGGAACAGGTGACGCACGATATCACCGATCTGCGCGAGACCGTGGCTCTCTATCACTATTCCGTGGTTGGCCATGGCACCCAGTTCAGTGAAGTCGAGCGGCGGATGCTGCGCATCGAGCGGCATCTCGGGCTGCCGCCGCTCGAACCGGGGGGAAGGATCCCATGAGCCGCAAGGAATTCGATTTTGCCGCGCTCGAGGAACGCATGCGTGAGGTCGCGCGCCAAGTTCCGTCGGGACCAGACCGCTTCTGGCGCCTCGACGAAGCGCTCGGCGAGTTTGTTGCCCGCGAGACCGGCATCTGGCAGCCCGGTCGGACCTACACCTTGCTGGGTCCGGCACGAAAGTTCCACGACCTCGACCTGCGGGTGCGCCGCATCGAAAAGCATCTGGGGCTCGAACCGGAAGACGGCTGAGGCCGGCCCGAGCGTCACAGCAGCCCGAGGTCGCGCAGGCTGGTGTGCCGGCCGCGGCCGATGATCAAGTGGTCGTGCACGGTCACGCCGAGCGGTTGGGCGGCCTTGACGATGTCCTTGGTGACAGCGATGTCCGCCTTGGAGGGGGTCGGGTCGCCCGAGGGGTGGTTGTGCACCAGGATCAGCGCCGAGGCCTGGAGCTCGAGCGCGCGCTTGACCACCTCGCGGGGGTAGACCGGGGTGTGGTCGATCGTCCCGCGCTGCTGCTGCTCATGCTTGATCAGCACGTTCTTGCGATCGAGAAAGAGGATGTGGAACTCCTCGACCTTGCCGTGCGCGATGTGCGCGGTGCAGTAATCGATCAGCTTGTCCCACGAGCCGACCACCGGTCGCTCGTGCAGTTCGGAACGCATCAGTCGGAGTGCGGCCTCGCGCACCGCTTTGAACGCGGCAATGCCGGCGAGGCCGAGCCCGGCGCCGGCGAGCGCTTCGGGCTTGGCGCTCAACAGCTCGGCGAAGCCGCCGAAATGTTCGAGCAATTCCTTTGCCAGCGGCTTTACATCGCCGCGCGGGTTGCTGGCGAAGAGGATCACCTCGACGAGCTCGTAATCGGGCAGATTGTCCGCCCCAGCGGCGATCAGCCGTTGACGTAGCCGCTCTCGGTGACCGTAGTAGTGCGGCGTGTCTTCAGAACCTTCGGCCAGGCGGAGCGGCTTGCGACGGCGTTTTGGGTTAATCATTCCTGGTTCGATCGGCGGCGGGTGCGCAGTTCGGCGAGCATCGCACCCGCCATCTGCGCCGGCTCGTCGGTATCGAACGCGCTGACGAAACAATCGATCCCGCGTTCTACAGCAGCTGCGGTCGGCAATTCCTCCCAATCGAGGATCAGCGACTTCTGCAGGCGGATCGCCTGGGGGCCGGCTGCGAGGATCGAACCGGCGAGGCGGTCGACTGCATCATCGAGCCCGCCGGGCGGCACCACGATATCGACGAGACCCCAGGCGAGTGCCTCGGCCGCACCGATCGTCTCGCCGGTCAGCAGCAGCCGGCGGGAGCGGCCCTGGCCGATCAGCTTTGGCAACAATGCCGCCTCGACGACGGAGGGAATCCCGATCCTGACCTCGGGCATGCCGAACACCGATCGATCGCTGGCGATGCGCAAGTCACAGGCGCAGGCGAGTTCAAGCCCGGCGCCGAGCGCGTAGCCGTCGATCCGGGCGATGACCGGGACGGGGAGGCGGCGGAACGCATCGCAGCAATGGTGCACGAGCATGATAAAGCTGCGCGCGGTCGTATGGTCGAGGGCCGCGATCTCGCCGATGTCGGCGCCGCCGACAAAGGCGCGCTCGCCGGCGCCGCTCACCACCGCGAGTCGCAGCCGGGGGTCCGCGGCGAGCCCGCCGGCGGTCTCGACGATCTCGGTCATCAATGCCCGGTTGAGGCTGTTCAGTTTGCCGGCGTTGTCGATCGTCAGACGTGCAAGGTAGCCCCCTTCAGGCCGCTCCTCGCGGCGAACCGGGACGCTCATCGGGCGAATTCATTCGAGCGCTCGCGCTCGAGCTCGAGCCGCACACAGGCGAGCTGCAGGCATTTGAGGATCACGGTGCCGGCGAGAAAGGCTGTCATTCCGGCAATATCGTGCGGCGGGCTCACCGTGTTGACGTCGAAGGCGACAAAGTCGAGACCGGCGAGCCCGTCGAGGAGTGCCAGGCCCTCCTTGGCGCCGAGCCCGCCCCAGGTCGGGGTCGCGACACCGGGTGCCACCGATGGATCGAACACGTCCATGTCGAAACACAGATAGATGGGTCGGCCGGCGAGCCGCCGGCGGATATGCGCGACAGCGGCCGGAATGCCGAGACTGTCGAGCTCGACGCCGGGGATCAGCTCGTAACCCCAGTTGCGGGCATATTCGAACAGGCCCGGCAGTGCCACCGGACCGCGCGCTCCGAGATGGATCGAGTTGCGGGCGTCGACCACACCTTCCTCGGCCGCTCTGGTAAAGGTCGTCCCGCTGGTGAATTTGCTTTCGCCGTCGTCGGGGTAGGTGTCGGTATGCGCGTCGATGTGGAGGACGACGAGATCGGAATGGCGGCGATGCAAAGCGCGCAGCTGGGGCAAAGTCACCGCGCCGTCGCCGCCCATCGTCACCGGTACAACGCCGAAGCCGGCAATCTCCCAGACAGCCGCCTCGATATTCTCGAACGCCTCGGCGACAAAGCTGGATCGGACCCTGACATTGCCGCAATCGACGAGGCCGAGGCGGGCGAGGGGGTCGTAATCGTGAGAGGGCGGTTCGTAGCGCCGAACCAAACCCGAATGCTGGCGGATCGCCTGTGGCCCTAGCCGCGCCCCGATCCGCGTCGGATGGACACCACAATCGAACGGGATGCCGAGCAGCGCCGCCTTGCTGCTCGATAGCTCGCGGGAGGCCGGCACGCCCATAAACGTCCCGGCGTCGTCGAGCACCACGTGACCGACCATCCGCTGCCTCCTCAGACGATTCTTCGACTGATACTCGCGCGAGCCGATAAAGCCAATGGAGGTTTCGCCGCGCCACGGGCATAGTGACGGTGCTTTGACGAGGAGGCGACCTGTGGACACGATCGAGAATGCCGGACGACTGCGCGAGACGTATGGCGCGCCGAGCGACCGCTCGCTGAAGAAACAGTTGAGCCGGCTTGACAAGCATTGCCGCGATTTTATCGCCCGGTCGCCATTTGTCGTCATTGCGTCGGCTGACACATCGGGGCGGTGCGACGCCTCGCCCAAGGGCGACGCGCCGGGCTTCGTCCGGGTGATGAACGACGAGACCCTGTTGATCCCCGACCGGCTCGGCAACAATCGGGTCGACACGCTCGGGAACCTGGTCACGCGGCCGGGTATCGGGCTGATCTTCTTTGTGCCGGGCATCAACGAGACCTTGCGCGTCAACGGTCGGGCGCGGGTCACCACCAACCCTGCGCTGCTCGATCCCCTCGCGGTCAACGGCAAGGTTCCGCGCAGCGGGATTCTGGTGGCGGCCGAGGAAATCTACTTCCACTGCGGGAAGGCGCTGATTCGCTCCGATCTGTGGAACCCGGATAAGCAGATCGGGCACTCGGACTTTCCGTCCCTGGGTCGCATCCTCGCCGATCAGATCGGCGGCATCAGTGTCGAGGAGTCGGAGCGATATACTGCCGAGAGCTACAAGACCCGCCTCTATTAACTCGATTCCACCGCCGCGCGGCAGTGCCCCATCACTCTACGCCGATCGCACAGGAATCACGTCCGCTAGCGGGGGGACGAGCTTTGCATATAGATCCTGGAGCAGCGGCTGGGTCTCGGCCAGGCTCTTGCTGATCGCCGTGCACGCGACCGACGTCAGCGCGACGGCCTTGTGTTTTTTTATGGTTTGTTCGGCGAAGAAGCCCCATCGGACTAAATTCCCGACACGCTCCTTGATCGCGAGATGCCCGAGCTGCAGCGCGTCCCACATTCTGCTGTTGATCTCGTCGATGACGAGAGCTGCTGAGTGATCACTGCCAAACCGGCTCGCCCACCAAACCAACATTACGATTGCCCAATACTGGTAGGTCACGAGGTGATCCATTGCGTCATTGACATGGGCTGGGGTTAGCCCCTTTTGCCTGGTCACGAACTCGCTCGTCTCCCGCCATTTCTGTTCGTAGCTGCCAAGAAAGTTGAAGATTCCCGAGATTGCGCCATCGTCACATTTTATCGTCCACAAACGACGGCGCTCTCCCTCGCCGAGGGCAGCACATAATTCGGCTATCGAGTCGCTGGCGTGCCGATCGAAGCATTCATTTAATTTGCTGGTTGCCGCGATCAGGCACCCTGGGGATGCAGTGCACGGCCGGTTGGATGGATCCACAATGCTGATGAATCCATCTCTCTCGCAGTCTTTCACCCGCTCGATGCAGGTCCTGATGTCGGTACCGTAGAAGCCATAAAGCGTGCGGTGGATGGATCTACATGAGACACTTTCATTCGAGTTGGTTCGCGCGGAAAAGATCACGTGCCAATGCGCCCGTTTGTTCAAACCTGGAAAATGTTTCTGCCAGATCTTATGGTATTCGCATAGAAACCGGGCGACGACGCGGTCAGCCGGTTCGCCCTCGGCATAGCCAGCACTCATCCTAATCACCGTGCTCGCAGCTTTTTCTCCGTCCGCGAACTGATTGTAATAGATTTAACCATCACGGGGAAGGGAACGTATCGGGAAATTGCGTCAAGATCCCTGAGGTCTCTGCCGCGCTCCGCAGCGGCGTTACGCTGGAGGATCCGCAGATCGCCGAGCTTGACGTCTTGTGTTCCCAGGACGAGGGTGAATAACGCCATCCGCCGCCGACCATTTCGAGGCGATCAATGACTCCGGCACAGCAAGCGCAGCAGGCCGAGGCTTTTCGTAACAAGCATCATGGACCGCCGCTGCTGTTGCTGCCAAACGCCTGGGATGCGATGAGCGCTCGCATCTTCGTCGCCGCGGGTTTCGAGGCAGTCGCAACCACGAGCGGCGGCGTCGCCTGGGCGCTCGGCTGTGCCGATGGCGAGCAGACACCCTGGGCCGAGGTCGTTGCCGCCACCGCGCGTATCGTGCGGGCTGTACAGGTGCCCGTAACCGCCGATATCGAAGCGGGCTACGGCGACACCCCCGATGCAATGATGAACTCGGTGGCCGCGATCATTCGGGCGGGTGCGGTCGGCGTCAATCTCGAAGACGGGACGCCGCGGGGTACGGCGCCGATCCGCAGCATCGCCGACGCCGCCGACCGCATCCGGGCCGCGCGCGAGGCGGCCCGCGCGGCCGCCGTACCGATCGTCATCAACGCCAGGACCGATCTCTACTTGCGCAACATCGGCGACGAGAAATCGCGGTTCGAAGAGGCAGTGGAACGCGGCAAGGCTTTTCTCGCCGCCGGCGCGGATTGCTTCTACCCGATCAGTTTGCGCGACCCCGCGACGATCGGACGAATGGTGAAGACGCTCGCAGCGCCCATCAACATCAACGTCCGCGCCGGCCTGCCGAGCGTGGCCGAGCTCGAAGCGCTTGGCGTCGCGCGCGCGAGCACGGCCAGCGCCGTGTCGCTGATGGCGATGTCGCTGACACGCCGGATTGCCGATGAACTGAGGACGACCGGCCGGTTCGACACACTCGCCCCCACGATGACGCAAGCTGAGGCGCAGCGCCTGTTCACCGGAGTCACATGACGACAAGGCGGACATAGTCAGATGGCACGCGTCCGCAGCATCCCTTCCGCCGAGCTTTCGCCAGACCTAACGGGGATCTACGAGCGGTTTGCCGGCATCTACGGCCCGTTCCGCAACCAGGTCGCCGTCTTTGCTCACGTCCCGGCGGCGCTGCGTCACTTGATGTCGCTGCTGATCGAGCTGCGCGAAGCCGCGACCTTGCCAAGGCGCACTCTCGAGCTCGCGATCGTGACCGTTTCCAAGCTCAATGCCTGCCACTATTGCGTGTCGCATCACGAATCTTTCCTGGTCGTCGAAGGGGTCTCACCTGCCGGTATCGACCGCATCCTCCATTACCGGAACCACCCGGAGTTCGACGAGAGGGACAAGCTCGTTGTCGAATACGCGATCGCTGCCTGGGAACAACCGAGCCGGGTCGACGACGCCCTCTTTGCCCGCCTGCGCCGCTATTTTACTGAAGCTCAAATCGTCGAGCTGACCTTGCGCATCACGCTCTGCGGCTTCTTCAACAAGTTCAATGACGCGCTGGGAATCGAGGAAGAAACGGAGACGATCGATCGGCGCACGCCGCTCGACGCCATTCGGTGAAGCCGGACTTCTTTACTCGGTGAAGTAGTTTTCGTCGATCTTCTTGATCGTGTATGTATCGGTGACGCGGACCCCTATCTCCTGCTCGACCATGAACCGGGCAAGCTCGATGCCGTCGATCAGAATGATGCGTTTTGCAATGCGCGATGCGTATTCGCAGCTGGAGAGATCGAACCCGTCGTGATCAGGATGCCCTTTGTCCCGCTGACTCCGTCGAGGCTTCCCGAAAAGGCTTGCACCTCCGGTCGCCCTACCGCATTTCCCGCCCCGTACCGCTTCGCGTGCACATAGACGCGGTCGAGCCCGAGCGCATCTTCGCTAATTACCCCGTCGATGCCAGCGTCCCCTGGTCCTCCGATTGCCTTTCCTCTTTCGGGCACGCCGCCCCCATACCCGAGCTTGCTCAGCAGGTCGATGACGAGCCCCTCGAACGAAGTGGGGGACATCTCTCGCATACGACCAAGGAGGTCGGCCTCTAGCGCGCCGCTGAGTATCTGATAGCTACGCCCCATCTGTTCCTCGGGAGTAGCGGACACTTCGGCTGTCCGGGCGCCGGGATCTGTGGGAGCAGGTTTGGCGAACCCTCCCGCGGCGCTCCGCTGGCGCCAGTCCACATAGCTGGGGAAGCGCTCGAGAAACTTCATGTCAATTTTCAGCGGTCGCTCCGCGAGAACTTGGAGCGCCGTCGGAGTTGCGCGGTAAACGCCGCGGCCCGTCTTTTTGATCAAACCGGCTCGTTGCAAGAACACATTCGTCCATGCCGTGCGGTTCCCAAAGGTAGTCTGCCGGCCGCTGGGCAGCATCTCTCTCAGGTCTTTTTCGCTGAGTTTGACGCTCCCAGCAACGCGATCCCGAAGCTCCGAGGCCGAGATCTCGCCGTCAGCAGTTGCCATGAGCACGGGAAGCATCAAGGATTGGAAATCGGGTACGGCCATAATGATCTCCCTTGAGATTTTTTCTTGTGGTTCACCTGCGTATCTGACGAGATTGCCTTTCGCAAGTCGGCGCGGCACTCACCGCCTGCGCAGGATCACGAGATGCCGGCCCGCCGGCTTGACGTCGGCGGTGAAGCTGAAATCGTTGTACCAGCCGATGAATTCGAAGCGCCCGCTCGACTCGACTAAGCAAAGAAACTCCTGAGGGAAGAAGACCTTCGAAGGGACCCGTCCTTCTATGATCAGGTCCTTGCCCCGATCGTTGACGGTGAAGGTCAGACACTCGTCATAGGTCTGCGTTACCGGATCGAGCATCTCGGCACGATAGCGGGTGTGCACCGTCACACCGCCTCTTCGCCGGGTCCAGCTTCTCTTGTAGTCGTGGAAGATCCGAAACCAGACAAAGCTGTCCAATAGATAGAGACCGCCCGGAGCGAGAAGGCCGGCGAGGCGGTCGAGGTGGTCGAGAAACTCGCGGTTGGACCGGACATAGAGCGAGCCGAGCAACACATAGGCGAAATCGAACGGGCCGAGACCGCGGTCGAGGTCGCGCATGTCGCCGAGGACAAACAACGCGTCGATGCCCTTGCGCCGCGCTTTGTCTCGGGCGAATTCGATCATGGCCGGGCTGAGATCGAGTCCGCAATAGGCGTAACCCCGTCTATGCCATTCCTCGAGATAAGGTGCGGTGCCGGCGCCCAGCTCGAAGACCCGGTGAACTTTCGCCTTCGAGAATTTGTCGATCGCGGCCTCGAAAAAATCGAGTTCCCGAACCGGATTATCGGGGGCTAAAGCGATTTCGTAATAGTGGGGGTATTGATAGGCCTCCATAGGCCATTCAGGCGGCTTCGGCGAACTGCCCCCGATCGTGCGGCGCGGCGAAATCGAGCGCGGGGCCGAGCGGGATCATCCCGCTCGGATTGAGATTGCGCATGCCGCCGTAGTAGCCGAGCTTGATCCCGGGAATGTCGACCGTCTCGGCGACGCCAGGTATCTGGTAGATCTCGCGCAAATAGTTCGACAGGTGGTGATAGTCGGCAATACGCCGCAAATTGCATTTAAAGTGGCTGTAATAGACCGCGTCGAACCGCACCAGGGTAGGAAACAAACGTAAATCGGCCTCGGTGAAGCGGTCGCCGACCAGGTAGCGCTGACGGCCAAGTCGTTGCTCGATCTCGTCGAGAGCCGCGAACAGCCTGCGGAAGCTCACTTCGTAAGCCTGTTGGCTCCTGGCAAAGCCACAGCGATAGACGCCGTCGTTGATCGTCTCATAGGTGAAGGCGTTGATCGGGTCGATCGCGCTGCGCAGCGCCTCCGGGTAGAGATCAACCGCCGCATCGCCGAACTCGTCGAACTCCGAGTTCAGCATGCGGATGATCTCGGAAGATTCATTGTTGACGATCGTGCTGGTCTCACGGTCCCATAGGACGGGGACGGTGGCGCGGCCGGTATAGTCGGGACGCGCCGCGGTATAGACCTGATGCACGTGGAAGACGCCGTCGATCGGTTCGAGATCGTCCAGGCCGCGCGAATAGGCCCAACCCTCGCCCTTCGGCAAATCCGATTGCAGGATACCGATCGCGCTTTCGAGCGCTTCGAGCTTGCGCATCAACACCGTGCGGTGCGCCCACGGGCAGGACGGTGCGGTGACCAGGACATAGCGCCCGGCCTCGGCTTTGAAGCTCGACGATCCGTCGCGGGTTACACGATCGCGGAACCCCGATTCGGGGCGCACAAAGCTTCCGTCGTCGTCCGCCATCCGTAGAGCCTCTCGGGGCGGGTCCTCCTGGTGCCAGATGCCGTTCACGAGCATGCCCATCGCCGTCTCCCGTCTTG
>Ga0209446_1000330_pt1 | contig 10773 bp, 7 predicted proteins | sample BogFormECP04_OM2_FD_188242 | JGI IMG/M metagenome (GOLD analysis project Ga0209446, IMG submission 188242) | Bog forest soil microbial communities from Calvert Island, British Columbia, Canada - ECP04_OM2 (SPAdes) (version 2) | ecosystem: Environmental > Aquatic > Freshwater > Wetlands > Bog ... | reverse complement strand
GGATTTGAACCAACGACCTACCGCTTACGAAGCGGTTGCTCTACCGCTGAGCTACCGGGGCGACGCGACCGTCTGGTTTCTAGCCTGTTCGAGTGCCGGCGCCAAGCCGTTTGGCGTGATGGCCGGCAGCTGCGGCGGGGGCGAGGCAAGCTCGGGCGCAGCACCGGGTTCGGCCGCAATCGGCAGATAGCCGCCGGCGTCCGACCGGGCGAGTGCACGCCAAGAGAGGGCATCGAAGGCGCCGCAATGGGGACACAGCGAGCGCCAATCGAGGCTCTCTCTGCTGCAGCTCGCGCAGACATAGCGCGGATCGGGTACAGCACCGACGGCGCGGTCGAGCCACTCGCGCGCAGGTCCGAGGTCGCCGTGCTCGGCCTCCTCGAGCCGCGCCATCAGCAAGCACAGGCGCGGAGTTACGCCGGCGGTCTCCGCGTCTTTGAGATGACGGCGGGCCTCGCCCCAGAGCTGGGCATCAAGCGCCGCTTCGGCCAGCATAAGGCTGCTTTCGCGCGCCGCCGGGTTTTGGGCGGCGAGCCGCGCGAAGGATTTGACCCGGGCGAGCGGCAGTTCGCCTTCGTGGATCGCAGCATAAACCCGTGCGAGATCGGGATGGGGAGCGGTACGCCAGGCGCGTTCGACAGCCTTCGCAGCGCGTCGGATCCGCCGCTCTCCGAGCAACAATCGCGCATGATGCGCAGCCGGCGTGGCAGGGTCGTCGGTCAGTGCCTGGGCTTCGGCCGCCAAGGCTATTGCACGACGCCGATCGCCGCCAGCAAGGGCGGCGACGCTCAGTTCGTAGAGGATCACGCCGCGGTGGTGGCGTGCCTGCTTAGGCGGGATCAGCCGCCGCCGGGCCGCCTGCACGAGGGTTTCGCGCGCCGCCTCCCAGCGACCCTCGCGCGCCTCGAGATCCAGGCGGGTGAGAACCACCCACCGCGTCCCCGGACGCAATCCCATGGCGCGCTCGGCGAGGTGCAGCGCGGCGCCGCGATCGCCCGACTGCAGCGTCTGGTTCAACAGGCCGCGTAGGCCGAGAAACTCGGTCTCAGGCCGATCGAGCATCGCCGTGAAGAATTTTTTCGCTGCTCCCTCGTCGCCGTCAAGCTGGGCCGACTGGGCAGAAAGCAGCAGGGTCAAGGGCGGGTCGGCGAGCAGTAGATCAGCCCTCTTAGCATGCCGTCGCGCCTCTTGCGGCTCTCCGGCGGCGACCGCGACCATGCCTTGGGCAAGCGCCCGATAGCCGGCCCGGCGCCGCCGCTCGCGCCGCGCGCGTAGGAACCTGCGCGGGCTGTCGACGATCAGTGACAGGATCCGGAGCAACAGCCCCACGATCAGCGCCGCGACGATCGCGGCGGCGATGAGCACCGCAACCGAGGTCTCCACCTGCCAGCTCTGCCAGACGATCTCGACTCGACCGGGATGGTCGGCGAAGAAAACTGCCGTGGCAACGATCAGCCCAAGGACGACAGCGCCGATGATGGCGCGGATCACGACGGCGTTCTCGGCTTCGCCGGCGCCTCGGCCGGTGCGCTTCCCGGTGCCTCCGGAGGCGTGCCAAGGCGGGCCACCAGCAGCTCTTGGAGGTGCGCCAGCGCTGCCTCCACCGCCAGACGTTGGCGCGCTATCTGCAACCACGGAGCGGCCGCCTCGGCGTTGGCGCCGCTGAGCCGATCGAGTGCTGCGACGGCATTGCCGAGATCACCGCGGCCGAGCGCGAGCTCGGCAGCGCTCACCGCCGCCTCCGGTGCGTCTTGCGCCGCGCCGTTGATCCGCCGAATCGTCACCAGGGCGCGCAGGCGGGCCAGTGCCTCGGTCCGCCAATCCGTTTCCGGAGGAGGCGCCGTCGCCGTGGCGATATGGCCGGCAAGCTCGGCCAAGCGCGTGGAGAGGGCGGCACGACCTGGCACGTCGTTGCGGGCCGCCTCGGCTAGCGGCTCGGCCGCGGCGACGAGGTCGGGATGATCATGCGCGAGTGCGGTAAAAGCGGTGAACTCGGCCGCAAAGGGCCGCGCTTGTTCGACCGCCTCGCGCATCTGCAACAGCACCACCAGCAGGGCTGCTTCGCTCCGCTCACCACCACTTTGCGCATGCACCTGACGCTCTAGCGTCGGCAGCCGATCGGCGATATCGGTGGTGGCCGTACCAAACCGCGTCAGCTCCTCTTGCACCTTCTGTATTTCGGCAGCCTCCGCGGCGGCGCGTGAAGCCGATTGGGCTTCAATCGCGCCCAACCGCTGCTCGAGCTTTTGCAGCCCGGTCTTGGTGGCCACGACGGCGGCTTCGTTCTCGCGATCCGCGTTCCGCGCGGTCTCGAGCTGATCGACCCGGCGCGCCAGCGCGCTCTGCGCCGATGTGATCGCGCCGACATCGGGGATCGGCGGGGCGGGACGCTTCTCGATCGCCTCCAGCCGCGCGGCTAACGCGGCGTAGTCCTCCGCCGGCGCCACGGGCTTCCCACCCCATGGAAAAAGCGGTGCGACAGCGGGCGCCCAGAATGGCGACAGGACGACGCCGGCGATCACCAGCACGAGGAAGGCGGCCAGCCACGACACCGTTCGCCGAGAAGCCTCGACCGGCCGCGACGGGCGCGGGCTCTCGGGAATCGCCCGGTCAGGCGCGGGAGGGGCTGCGCCGGTCTCCTCCGGATGCTCCTGGACGGGCTCTTCGGTCACGCTCAGCCCTATCGCCGCGCGGGCAGGAGGCGATCGAGCAGATCGAGCAACCCTGGCTGATTCGGCCTCTCGGCGACCTGCCGTTCGCGCCACTGCAAGCCGGCGAGAGCCGCGTCGGCACCCGCGCTGATCGACAGGGCGCTGATCGTCCGGCAGAACGCGGTAACACCGGCCAAGCCCGCAAGCTCGACAAAAATCGCCGCAGTGCGCGGCGAGAAGAATAAGGCGAGATCGATCATTCCGGAGCCCAGCGCGCGGACCACAGCCTCGCTCAGCGCTGCGACCGGCCGGGCCTCGTACAGAACGCTGCGCTCGATCATAAAGCCGTGCGCCTCCAATGCGCCGACGAGGTCGCCGGCGACGACATTGCCGGCTGCGTGCAGCAGCCGCCCGTCTTGCGGCCGCAAGCGCGCTGCCGTTAGGCGAACGAGGTCGGCGACCGCGCCGCCGGCGCTGGTCACCGCGGTGAACCCTTCGGCGCGGGCCCGCGCCGCCGTTGCGTCGCCGACCACCAGGAGCGGCAGCCCCCGCTCATCGGTCATCCGTGCCAGCGCCCGCACGGCGTTGGCGCTGGTGCACAGGATCGCCTGCACAGCCGCGAGGTCGAGCGTTTCGGCGGCGCGATAATGGATCTGCAACAGGGGCTCGATGACCGCATCGACGCCGCGCGCCGCCAGCGCCCGTGCCAGACTTTCCGATTCCTCCCGAGGCCGCGTGACGAGCGCCCGCATTCCTTGGCGCCGCGCAATCTGCGTGAGGTCGCGCCCCTCGCCGCCGTCCACGTCAGGATCCGGCCTGCTCCCGCTCACGCCAAAAAGGCGTGGCGCGGTTCAGTCGGCACAGGCGTTTGCGAAGCTTTCGCTGTCCTTTCGCGAGCGCCTTCTGGTGCCACTTGAGCAAACGCGCCCCAGCGCAGGCGACACAGCCACGCTCGGCCCCCGCCGACAGCTCGGGCAGGATGTCATGCGCGACGCGCACGTCGTTGGCGTATCCGAGGTCATCCTGCAGACGCTTCAGCCGCCTGACAAAGCGCTGCAGATCATCGCGATCGAACAGGCTTCCGAGAAGCTCGATCGTGTAGCGTAATTTTTTGGCGGCGATGCGCAGCTTGTGCCGCTGCCGCGCCGTCATCCGGCCGAACCCCTTGCTGCGTTTGCGCACCTCGCGCCAGCGTCGATCGAGCAGCCGCGGGGCCAATTCGCCGATCGGCGAGGTCAGCAGAGCTGATCGCCCGGACCCCGGCCCTTCACGCCAAGCGCGCGCTTCGAACCAGTGAGAGAGTCGCAACAGCCCTGCGGCATGCCGCTCCGAATGGATTGCCTGCTCGACCCGGTCGTAGGCGACCCGGCGCGCTCGGTCGATCGCGGTAGCAAGATCGGCGATGCCAGCTTCGTGCGACAGCGCCGTTCGGGCGGGCTGCAGCAAGTCGCTGGCGAAGACGTCGAGGTTGCGCGCTGCGCCGAGGATATCCACCAGCCACGCCAGCTCGCGGGATATCCACCGCCGGGTCTCGGCAGGAAGCAGGTCTTTGCAGGCGGAGATCGCCGAGCGGATACGGCGCACGGCAACCCGCATCTGATGGACGCCCTCGGGCACTCTGGCGAGCGCCGCGGCCTCGTTGTGCAGCAGATGGGCGAGGCAAGTCCGGCCGATTTCCTGCAGGGCCGCTTCGACGGTCATCGTCGGATCAAGAACGACCGGTTCTGCGTGAATGACCGGCGGGGCCGCCTCCGTCTCGTCGCGGAGCCGGTAGCCCCGCTCCGACTTGCTGCGCGGTTCGATGCGGATCGGTGCCACATCGAGCAATCGTAGGGCGACATCATAGAGAGCGGCGGCGTCACCGCTCTTGAGTTCCAGCTCGATTTCGCTGATCGGTTCATTGCCGTCGGCGCCGGCGCGAATTTCACCTTCGTCGATCGCAGCCTCTATCCGCGTTGCCGCAGCAGGCTCGATCGCAACCATCGTGCGCGTGACGTCGGTGGCGAAGAGCGGCTGCAGATCGCCGGCAACCCCTTCCGGCAGATGATCGCCGCTCTGCGCTGCGTGAGCGTCGGGACCGCTCTCGGCGAGTTCGTCCTCCCACTCGCCGCGCGTCAGCACATCGCCGCGGGTGGGATCTCCTGTCTTGACGGTTTGAATGAAACGGCCGTCTTGCTCGCGAACGCGAAGGCTCACGCCTCGGCGCTTCAGCGCCAGGTCGGGGGTGTCGTAATAGGTGCTGACCAACCGAGACCGCGAGCTGACGGACCCGGGGGCCATTTCGACAAGCGCGCGCTCCAGCTCGGGCAAATCGGCCGCCTGGGCCGCAAGTTTAAGCTCAACTTCCGTCGAGATGCAGCGCCTCCCTCGTTTCGATTCGATCGGATCGCTCCGGCGAACGCCGCGCATCCCCGACCGATCCGTCCCCTATCGATGTCGGTCAGCCGATTCGCCGATCTTGCCGTAAAATCGGCGAACCCGCGATGCTTCAATTTCGCACAGCGGCCGCCGGGTTTCCAGACGGCCCGCGATACCGTAGGTTTCGGGCTCTGCCAAAAAAAGAGGCATCGGGGGAATGAGACAGGCCCGGCGGCTTTTCCTTGCGAGATTGGCAGGCAATCAGCCGTGACGGTGACAGCCTCCTTGGCGGCGCCGCGACGATGGCTCTTTGGCGAGCCGGATTTTCGTCGGCTCTGGTTGGTCGGTTTGATGGTCTTCTCGGTGCGCTGGCTCGAGATGCTGGCCGTCGCTGTGTTCGCCTATCAGCGAACCGGGTCGCCGTTCATCGTCGCGCTATTGACCATGCTGCGGATGCTGCCGATGGCGCTGTTCGGCGCACTGATCGGCGCCGCGGCGGAGCGCGTCGAACGGCGCACGACACTCGTTGTCGTCGTGCTCTCCATGCTGCTGTGCTCGATCGTTCTTGCGCTCCTCGCCTGGTCCGGCGTCCTCGAAATCTGGCATCTGGCGCTTGCCAGCTTCATCAGCGGCCTCACCTGGACCACCGACAACCCGGTGCGCCGCACGATGATCGGCGAGGTCGTCGGGCCCGAGCGGATGAGTGCGGCGATGTCGATCGATGTCGGCGCCAACAACGCCAGTCGGATGCTGGGTCCAACGGTCGGCGGCATCCTGCTCGCGACCCTCGGCATCGGCGGTGCGTTCACGGTCAGCGTCGCCGGCTACCTCGTGGCGCTCGCGGTGGCACTGAGGGTGCGTCACCGGAACGCTGCCGCGCCATCGACCGCCGCCGGCGTCTTCGAGCGCATGATCGAGGGGTTGATGGTCGTCCGCCGCGACCCGCGGTTGAGCGGAACCATGGTCATCACCGTGATCTACAACACCTTTGGCTGGCCATTCACCAGCATGATCCCGGTGATCGGCCAGGATGATCTGGGTCTCGGACCCGCCGGCATCGGCCTGCTGGCCAGCATGGACGGGGTCGGCGCCTTCTGCGGCGCGATCCTCATCGCTCTCTGTGCCAAGCCGCGCCATTTCGCGCGGCTCTATATCGGCGGGGTCGTGATCTATCTCTTGATGCTGCCGGTCTTCGCACTGGCCGGTTATCCGCCGCTCGCGGGCTCTGTGCTGCTGACCACGGGCTTGGCAAATGCCGGCTTCAGCATCATGCAAGCCACACTCGTCTATCTGGCGGCACCGCCCGAGATGCGCAGCCGCGTCTTCGGCGTGCTTTCCGTCTGCATCGGGGTCGGCATGATCGGCTTTCTCCATCTCGGCTGGCTCGCTGGCATCCTGGGCGCACCGTGGGCGATCGTGACGACCGGCGTCGAGGGTCTGCTCGCCTTGCTGCTGACCCGGCGCTGGTGGCGCGCGATCGGGTCGTGAGCGGTCCCGTGTAAATCATCCCGCAAAGACCGCACTCGATGTATCTTGAGCCCGTAACGCGGGAGAAGAAAATGTCGTCGACCTCACTCGATCTGCGCCGCACCGAGACCCGCGGCATCGATTACCTGGAACGGGCGCGCGAGCTGGCGCCGATGCTGGCGGCCGCCTCGGACGAGATCGAGGAGCGTCGCGAGCTTCCGGAGAGAGTGGTGGAAGCGCTGGTCGAGCGCGGCTTTTTTCGCATGCTGTTGCCGCGCTCGCTGGGCGGCGCCGAGCTCGATCCCCTGACCTATGTCCGGGTGCTCGAAGAGATCGGCAAGGCCGACCCGAGCACTGCCTGGTGCCTCGGACAGAATTCGGGCTGCTCGATGACTGCCCCCTATCTCGACCCGGCGGTGGCGCGCGAGATCTTCGGGCCGCCGCGCGGCATCCTCGCCTGGGGGCCGGAGCTGCCGGGTGCCGGGCGCGGTGTCGCCATCGAGGGCGGCGTCCGTGTCACCGGGCGCTGGGGCTTTGCCACCGGCAGCCGGCACGCCACCTGGCTCGGCGCGCATGTCCCGATCTTCGAGCCGGACGGCACGCCACGCCTCAACCCGAACGGGCGGCCGTTCGTCCGCACCGTGCTGTTTCCCAAGTCGAGCGCCGAGATCATCGACAACTGGCAGGTCATCGGGCTGCGCGGCACCGGCAGCGACAGCTATCGGCTCGAGGATCTCTTCGTCCCGCAGAGATACACCGCCTCGCGCGACAACGAGGCCGAGCGGCGCGAGCCCGGTCTGCTCTACCGCTTTACGAGCGGCATGATCTACGCCGCGAGCTTCTCCAACGTCTCGCTCGGCATCGCGCGCGGCGCGCTCGACGCCTTTGTCGTGCTGGCGCGCGACAAGATCCCGCGCGGCGCCCGCGGCACCCTGCGCGAGAACAACGTGATCCAGTCGCAGGTCGCGCAGTGCGAGGCGCGGCTGCGCTCCTCGCGCGCCTTTATCCACGAGACCCTGGCCGAGATGTGGGACGAAGCCGAGCGCAAGGGCGAGTTCCTTTACGACCAGCACGTCCGGCTGCGGCTTTCGACGACCTGGGCGATCCACCAGGCGCGCGATGTCGTCGCCACGGTCTATGGTGCGGCCGGCTCGACAGCGGTCTTCAACGAGAACCCGTTCGAGCGCCGCCTGCGCGACATCCACGCCGGCACCCAGCAAGGCCAGGGCCGCCCGATCCATTTCGAGACCGTCGGCCAGGTGCTCCTCGGCCTGCCGCCGCAAGGCCGCATGTTCCGCTGAGACATTCTCGGACGATAAAGTCCGCCGTTGCCACCGGCTTGAACCCGTCCCCGACCCCCGCGAGGCGGCACTGCTGCTTCGGTCGCTTGCGGGCCGCAAGAAGAAAGAGGCCGCGATCCCCGAGCCGGCGGCTGCCGTGGCGCCGAAGGGACGAAAAACGGCAGGGTAGCGCCCTGATCCTGACACCCGATAGGCAAGGTTAGACGCCGGACGAGAGTTGATCGCGGGCGGGCCGGATCCGCTCATTTCATCCCCCCGGGCCGCTACGATGACGAACCCGTCGCAATTCCCCTGTCGACACCGGAAAAATCCGTTTTTGCACCTGAAACTAAGCCCCACCAGGGTCAAGAATCTTCTTGAAATCAATCCTTTGAACCCGATTTGGCCGAGCCGGGCTACAGCGGAAATCGGGTGCGGTTTTGCGGGGTCGGCAGCGGAACGGCAGCGGAACTCGGCCGCACGTTTTCGGCATGCTGAATCGGCATATAAGGCAGGGCTTTTATATTGACAAAATCGCATTATACGCTGTGTAAAGGAGGCAAGCTCGGCTTCCGCAAAGCGGTGGCCGCAAGCATCAGCAACCCATCAGATCGCCGAGCCGGTGGCTGCCGCAATCCCGAAGGGACGCAAGAGGGCAGGCTAACGCCGCCCCCCTCCCCTTCCCTGCCGCTCAGGGAAACTCAGGGTAAAATTTTTCCCGAGCTCGTCCAGAATCGAAAAGCCGTTTCTGATCAAAGCCTTGGACGCGAATCTCCGGCCGAATCGAAGGCGCGGCAGGGAAACGGCAGGGAAGCCCGAAAACCGCCGAATCGCCGTTCGACACCTACCGATCGGTGCGGCCATAGTAATTAGTCACATGGACTCGTATATGCTGCGGAACTTCGCTTTGGCAAGCCGGTGTCAAGGACGCCTGGAGCGCCCTCGCTCAGGCTCTCAAGAACGTCATCGACGAGAGCGCCTTCGCCGCCCTGTCCGGAACCGAATCCTTGCGGTTCCCGATCGGCGAGAACCGCTGTGTTGCCGTCAAGGTCATCGACCCGCGCGGCAACGAGGTCATGCGGTTACACCCCGTGGGGGGCTGACCATGCCTCACGACCTTCCCAACGAAATCCCGATCCAGCCGGTCGAGCGGCCCGTCATTTGCCCGCCCTATAGTGCGCCGACGCACCACTGGCTCTACGACACGAAGACCGGCCTAGCCCGTAAGGAACCCGACCGCCGCCCGGCGAGCTACTGGTATCGCACCAAAAAGACCGGATCGGCCCAGGCCAGCCTGTTTGCCGAGGAGGAGCGGGACGATCTGCCCCTCGTCAACTTGCTGCGGGAAGACGTCAAGCGCTGGCGCGAGGCTGATTATCGCGGAGCGAGCAACGTCACGCGCGAGCTCTGCGCCATTGGACGCGCGAAGACCGCCCCCGCGCTTGTTCTTCTGCCGGCGCGAGGCCGTCGAGACCGTCATCTACCTGGCGGAAATGCGCTTCTCCGGCCGCACCCGTCGCCTTCCGTTCAGGCCGAAGCTGTTGGATGAAGATCTGGCCCGCCTGCTTCGCAGCGAGCGTCCCGGAACCGATTTCGGCTTGGTCCCGAACGCCGAATTTTTCCCCACCTTAATTGACAAGCCCGCCAATGCAGCACCTCACAGCCTGCGTCGGCTGGGCTGCAAGATGGCGACGGCTCCGGCAAGACCGTCGTCATGTCGATGCTGATTGCCTGGACATTCTGTAATCGCGGCGCCAACCCGGAAAGCCGCGACTATCCCCGCACGGTGCTTGCGTGCTGCCCAAACCTCACTGTGCGCGAGCGCCTCCAGGTCCTGCGTCCAGAAATCCCGGACAACTACTACGGTGTCTTCGACATCGTTCCTTTGAAATACCGGCCGCTTATGCAGCAGGGGAAGGTAATCGTCACCAATTGGCACGATTTTGCGCCGGAATCCGAGCACAAGGAGGGCAACAGAAGTTATCCCGTAGTGAACAAGGGGCCGGAGACGCCAGAACTCTTTGCCTCCCGCATTCTCGGCGATGCCATGGATCACGGCCCGATTATGGTGTTGAACGACGAAGGCCATCACGCCTGGCGGCCGAACCCCCATACCAGCAAGAGGGAACTCGACGACACCGAGGATCTCGAGGAGGCTACTGTCTGGGTGGACGGCCTCGATCGCTTGAACGCCGCCGGGGGCGATCAGCCGGGCATCGCGCTGTGCGTGGATCTATCGGCGACCCCCTTCTATCTCAAAGGCAGCGGCTATCCTGAAGGACGTCCCTTCCCGTGGATCGTCTCGGACTTCGGCTTGGTCGACGCCATCGAGAGCGGGATCGTTAAGATTCCGCGCCTACCCGTTCAGGACACCACCGGCCGGCCAGACCCCCGTTATTTCAAGTTGTGGGAGGCCATCAACCAGGATCTGCAGCCCGCCGAGCTCCTGCCCGGGCGGGCGCGAAAGCCCAAACCGGAGGTCGTCTATCGTGAAGCGCAGGGCGCGCTGCAACAGATCGCAGGCCAGTGGCTCGAACGGTTCAAATACGTCCAGGAAGCTACCCCCGGGCAAGATCGCATCCCGCCAGTGCTCATCATCGTCTGCGACAACACCGACATTGCCGAGGTTTTCTATCGCTGGATCAGCGGCGAGACCGAAATCGCAGCAGTCACCGAGGCTGAGGTTGAAGAAGTGCTCGGAGACGACGGCGAGGAAGAGGAAGGCCAAGAGGAAGACGCGCACGCCACAAAGGCCAACAGCAAGAAACCAAAGACTCATACCGTTTACGGCCGCGGCGATATCTTCCCCGACTACCTCTCGAACACAGCCGACCGGAAATACACGATCCGCATTGACTACTCCGCCAGGTCGTGGCGACCGTTGGCCGGCCGGGCCAACCCGGTGAGCATGTGCGCTGCCATCCGGGATCGCAACAGCCCGCAGAAGCACCTCTGGCGGGCGCGGATCATTGTTCTGACCGCTGACGGCAAGGGCACGACCGCGATCACGCGGGCTG
>Ga0209446_1000329_pt1 | contig 10787 bp, 7 predicted proteins | sample BogFormECP04_OM2_FD_188242 | JGI IMG/M metagenome (GOLD analysis project Ga0209446, IMG submission 188242) | Bog forest soil microbial communities from Calvert Island, British Columbia, Canada - ECP04_OM2 (SPAdes) (version 2) | ecosystem: Environmental > Aquatic > Freshwater > Wetlands > Bog ... | reverse complement strand
AACCCGCTGCCAAGCGCTACGAACTCCAAGGCCGCGTGGTCGCGGTGGATTCCGGCGCCCATCAGCTTACGATAGCCCATCAGGATATTCCCGGCTTGATGGAAGGCATGACCATGCCCTTCACCGTGAGCAACAAAGACACGTGGGTGTTCAAGTCCATCGCTCCGGGCGACCATATCCAGGCCACGCTTGTACTCAGCGATCACGCGGAGCTGCAAGACGTTACCTTCACCAAGGGCGACGCAGAGAGTGATGGCACCTCGGCCTTGCGCATTCCTCAACCGGGTGACGAGGTGCCCGACTTCACTCTCATCAACCAGAATGGAAAATCCATCCGCTTCCAACAGTTTCGCGGCAAGCCGCTGCTGCTAACCTTCATCTACACTCGCTGCCCGTTTCCCGATTTCTGTCCACGGATGAGCAATAACTTCGCTCAGATCCTGCAGCAATTGCAGAAAGACCCGAAAGCACTCGGCCAGGCACAACTACTCAGCATCAGCATCGATCCGGAGAACGACAAGCCCGCCGTGCTTCGCAGCTACGGTGAACGTTACGTTGGCCGCGTCGATCCAAGGTTCGCGCATTGGGAATTCGCTTCCGGATCGTCGGAGCAGGTGCGTAGAGTCGCAGACTACTTTGGCCTGGCGTACAACCAGAAAGACGGCCAGATCGTTCACGGGCTGGTGACCGTCCTCATCGGCAAAGACGGTAGAGTGGCCAAGGTATACTCTGGAAATGACTGGAAATCTGACCAGGTCGCTGCTGATTTCATGGTCGCAAGTGGCGGATGACTTCGGGTCAGAACAGGAACGCATTTATACACCCATACGCAAGGAGCTTTCATGGCACAGACTAATAGTCCTGTTACAAAGCTAAACGAACTCATCAAGGGCATCGATTATGCGATGCTGACTACCATCCGGCCCAACGGGCGTTTGCACAGTTGTCCCATGGCAACCGCGGGGGCCGATGGCGACGGTGTGCTCTGGTTTTTCAGTGGCAATAATACCGAGAAAGTGGAAGCAATCAAGAGCGATCCGCGCGTGAACTTGGCCTATTCCGACTCCGACAGTCAGCGCTACGTCTCCATCACCGGCAGCGCCGAGCCAGTGCGCGACCACGCCAAAACCAAGGAGTTGTGGAACCCTCGGTACAATGCGTGGTTCCCCAAGGGGATCGAGGACCCGAACCTGATCCTGCTGAGGGTGAACATTCAAGCCGCCGAATACTGGGACGAAACCGTGGGACGCATGGTGCTGCTCGCCGGCTTCGCCAGGTAGCCGTAACCGGTGGTATCTTTTCTTTCCGTGGCTAAGAACAAGCGCATCGCGGCTATTCCCGGAGATGGCGTCGGCAAGGAAGTCATCCCCCACGCCATCGAAGTGATCCGTGCCAGCGGCGCACCCATCGAGTTCACTGCCTTCGACTGGGGCGCCGAGCGCTACCTCGCCGACGGCAGTACCGTTCCACCCGATGGCTTCCAGATGCTGGCCCGCGACTTCGACGCGATTCTCGTCGGAGCACTGGGCGATCCACGCGTGCCCACCAACGTTCACGCCAAAGAAATCCTGCTCGGCATGCGCTTCAAGATGGACCTTTACGCCAACGTCCGTCCCGTGCGCCTGCTCGACGCCTCGCTGTGCCCGCTGAAGAACGTCACAACTGGCGACGTCAACTTTACGGTCATCCGTGAGAACACCGAGGGCGTTTACACCGACATGGGCGGCAACTTCAAGCTGGGAACCGCCGACGAAGTCGCTACGCAGGAGGACATCAACACGCGCCGCGGTGTGGAACGCGTCATTCGCTTCGCCTTCGAGTATGCGCACGCAAATGGCCGCAAGAAAGTGCTGATGTCGGACAAGTCCAACGTCATGACTTTTGCTGGCGGCCTCTGGCAGCGGGTGTTCAAGGAAGTGGCGAAAGAATTTCCCGAAATTCAGGCGCAACACATGTTTGTGGACGCGCTCTGCCTGCAGATGGTACGCGAGCCGCGCTCGCTCGACGTGATCGTCACCAACAACATGTTCGGCGACATCATTACCGACCTCGCCGCCGCGCTGCAGGGTGGGCTCGGCATGGCGGCCAGCGGCAACATTCATCCCGGGCGCACCTCGATGTTTGAACCGGTACACGGCTCGGCGCCGCAGATTGCCGGCAAGAACATCGCCAACCCGATGGGCGCGATTCTGACCGCCGCGATGATGCTGTCGCATCTTGGCCTCAGTGCTGAGGCGCAAAAGATCGAGCGCGCCGTGCACTCGGCTGTTCTCGCCAGGAAGACAACGGTCGACGTCGGCGGCCCGCTGGGGGCGCACGAGTGCGCCGCGTGGATCGCCGAGCACGTGGCGAAGTAGATACAGTTGCCGGCACCCAAGACTCGAAACTTGTAACTCGAAACTATCCCGTTGCACCTAGACCCTAACCCCTGCCTCGCTTTACACTGCTCGCGTCCTCTGGCAGAGTAGATAGTGGAAACCCAAGCGATCGTCGTCCTCGACTTTGGCGCGCAGTATTCGCAGCTCATCGCGCGCCGCATCCGCGAACAGAACGTCTTCTCTGTCGTCCTGCCCTGCAACGCATCCTTGGAAGAGATCAAGAGCTATCATCCCGCGGGCATCGTGCTGTCGGGTGGGCCGTCGTCGGTCTACGACGCCGACGCGCCCCCCGCCGACGAGCTCGTGCTCCATCTCGGTGTGCCAGTGCTGGGCATCTGCTACGGCCTGCAATTCATGGTGTACAAGCTGGAAGGCAAGGTGCGCGCCGCCGACAAGCGCGAGTACGGTCACGCCCAGGTCGAGCTGCTGCGCGATGACACGGCGCTGTTCAAGGGGCTGCGCGGCCCGCTGGCCGTGTGGATGTCGCACGGCGACGAGGCTATCGAACTTCCGCCGGGCTTCGAGCTGGTCGGCAAAACCTCGAACGCGGTCGCCGCAATCCAAAATCCCGCGCAGAAGTATTACGCCGTGCAATTCCATCCCGAGGTGAACCACACGCCGCGGGGTACGGAAATCCTGCGCAACTTCGTCTTCGAGATCTGCGGGCTGAAGCCAAACTGGACGCCGCGGAGCTTCATCGAGGAGACCGTCGCCAGCGTTCGCCAGACTGTCGGCAAGGGCCGCGTCATCTGCGGGCTCTCCGGCGGCGTGGATTCTTCCGTCGCCGCGGAGCTGGTGCATCGCGCCATCGGCGATCAACTGACCTGCATCTTCGTCAACAACGGCGTGCTGCGCAAAAACGAGTTTCTCAGCGTACAAAAGAACCTGCGCGACAAGCTCGGCCTCAACATCGACGCTGTGGACGCTGGCCAGCGTTTCCTGAGCAAACTCGCCGGCGTCACCGAACCGGAGCAGAAGCGCAAAATCATCGGCAACGAATTCATCGCGGTCTTCGAGGAAGAAGCGCACCGCATCGAGCAGTTGCACGGCAAAGTCGAATGGCTGGTGCAGGGCACGCTCTATCCCGACGTGATTGAGTCGCGCTCGGTGCGCGGGCCGTCGCAGACCATCAAGAGCCATCACAACGTTGGCGGCCTGCCCGAAATCATGAAGCTCAAGCTCATCGAGCCGCTGAAGGACCTGTTCAAGGACGAGGTGCGCAAGATCGGCCGCGACCTCCACATGCCGGAAGAACTCCTGCAGCGGCAGCCGTTCCCCGGGCCGGGACTGGCGGTGCGCATCCTGGGCGAGGTCACGCCCGAGCGCGTGGCGCTGCTGCAGGAGGCTGACGACATAGTCGTCACCGAGATCAAGAGGGCTGGACTGTACAACAAGGTGTGGCAGTCATTCGCCGTACTGCTGCCGGTGATGTCGGTGGGCGTGATGGGCGACATGCGGACTTACGCCTACACCTGCGCCATTCGCGCCGTACACTCCGAAGACGGCATGACCGCCGACTGGGTTCCGCTGCCACATGAGGTGCTGAAGACCATCTCCAGCCGCATCGTGAACGAGGTCAAGGGAATCAACCGCGTGGTGTACGACATCACTTCCAAGCCGCCGGGGACCATTGAGTGGGAATAGATACGGCGCCGGCTATAATACGTTCCTCAGCGCAGGCGCAACCAGATCTGGATCAAGGGCGAGACTTCGGGTATGGCCACCTACTCGGACCTTGCTCAACACCTTAAGCAGGAACATCACGATTGTTACTAATTCGTCAATCCTGCGAAGTTGTCAGCAAAATCAACCTGCCGAAGTTTATCTTAGTGCTGTACTGCTAAACAGAGAACCATGAACGTACTCGTACTTAACTCGGGAAGTTCCAGTCTGAAGTTTCAGGTCATTGCCACCGATCTTGACCGGATCAAGCAGTACAAAGACCAGCGCATCTGCCGCGGTGAAGTGGAGCGGATCGGTGGAGAAGCGATTGTTACGTTTCAGAAAGGCGACGAGCCACGGCAGAAATTCACCGCTCCCCTGCGCGATATCTCCGCCACGCTGGATTACCTGGTTCGCTATATCGCTTCGGACCGGTCAGGGGTCACTGAAATACAGAGCCTGACTGACGTGAATGCAGTTGGGCATCGCGTTGTACATGGCGGTGAGCTGTTTACTGAGTCGGCGATCATTGACGACAAGGTCCTGCAAGAGATTGAAGACTGCATTGATCTGGCTCCGCTGCACAACCCCAACAACGTGAAAGCAATCCTCGCTATGCGCGAGCTTCTCGGCAAGGCGGTCCCGCAAGTAGCGGTGTTTGACACGGCCTTTCATCACTCGATTTTGGAACAGGCATATCTTTACGCGCTGCCGTATCACCTGTATCGCCGGCATCGCATCCGTCGTTACGGCTTTCACGGGACTTCGCACCGATATGTCGCCTACCGCTATCGCGCATTGCGGGGACTTAGTCGCGAACAGACTCACATCATCACTCTGCACCTCGGGAACGGATGCTCTGCTACCGCGATTCGAGCGGGACAGTCGGTGGACACATCGATGGGTATGACTCCCTTGGAAGGTTTAGTTATGGGAACGCGTTCCGGCGATATCGATCCCGCCATCGTGAACCTCGTCGCCACCAAAGAAGGACTTTCTACGCCGGAAGTGGAATCGCTTCTCAATACGCAATCGGGTTTGCTCGGCATTTCGGGCCTGACAAATGACATGCGAGTGTTGCAGGCCGAGTTGAAAGAGCACGATGATCGACGAGTCCGGGTCGCAATCGAAGTCTTCTGCTATCGTGCGCGCAAGTACATCGGAGCATTTCTTGCGTGTATGGGCGGAGCAGACGCGATTGTCTTCACCGGTGGCATTGGCGAAAACTCACCCGAAATTCGCGCTCGAATCTGCGACAGCTTGCAGTGGGCCGGACTCTCGGTGGACGACGCCAAGAATAAGGAAATGGTCGGCAAGGAAGGAAGGATCAGCACCGAGGAGTCAACGCTCCATGCCTATGCAATCCCGACCGATGAGGAGTTACTTATCGCGCGCGACACGGTCCGCTGCATTCTGGGTGAGCCGCACCCTTCTTGATCCTTGATTTCGCTTCTGCCGCTGCGGTCTGTGACCACGGCGGCAGAAGCAGTTTTTCTTTCGCCGGTAGACGCAGGTCTGAAGGCCTGCTTTACCGGACATCTAGTACGGCCATTTCCAGCCGGAAACATCGGGGCTGTCGATGCCGTGCTCATGAGCATAGTTGCGGCACTCGATCTGCAGATTACGGAACCGTTCTTTGGCGTGCGCGCCGGTTCTCTGCAGCTTTGGAACACGATCGATCACGTCCATAGCCAGGCTGTAGCGGTCGATATTGTTGTTAATCGCCAGCTCCATCGGTGTGTTGATGTTGCCCTTCTCCTTGTAGCCACGAACGTGAATGTTGGAGTGGTTGGTGCGACGATACGCCAGCCGATGAATCAACCAGGGATATCCGTGGAAATTGAAGATGACCGGCTTGTCCACTGTAAACAACGAATCGAAATCCCTGTCTGACAATCCATGAGGATGTTCCGATTGCGGCTGCAACTTGAACAGGTCGATTACATTGACGTAACGGATTTTTATGTCGGGAAAGGCCTCGCGAAGCAGCACAGTTGCAGCCAGCGCCTCCTGCGTCGGGATATCGCCTGCCGAGGCCATGACAACATCGGGCTCATCGCCGTTATCGTTGCTCGCCCAGTCCCAGATTCCGATGCCTTTCGTACAATGTGTGATCGCTGCGGCCATGTCCATGTACTGCAGGTGCGACTGCTTGTCGGAGACGATCACGTTTACGTAGTTCTCGCTCCGTAAACAGTGGTCGGCCACGGAGAGAAGAGAATTGACATCGGGCGGAAGGTAAATGCGGGTGACCTCGGCGCTCTTATTTACAACGACGTCGAGGAAACCGGGATCCTGGTGCGTGAATCCGTTGTGGTCTTGCCGCCAGACGGTCGAGGTGACAAGAAGATTGAGGGAGGAAATCCCGGCTCGCCAGGAAAGGTTGTTGCAAATCGAGAGCCACTTGGCGTGCTGGTTGAACATCGAGTCAATCACGTGCACGAAAGCTTCATACGAGGAGAAGAAGCCGTGCCGTCCGGTGAGCAAATAGCCTTCGAGCATTCCCTCCATGGTATGTTCGCTCAGCATCTCCATGACCCGACCGTCGGTGGACAGCTCGCTGCCGTCCATATCTTCGGGAAAAAATTCCTCGATCCAAAACTTCTTGCTCACTTCGTAAATAGCGTCCAGCTTGTTTGATGTGTTCTCGTCCGGGCCGAAGACGCGGAAATTGTGCATGTTGGCCTTCATCACGTCCCGCAGAAAGGTGCCTAAAGGGCGTGTATTTTCCGCCTCGGTCTGTCCAGGCTTGTCGAATTTCAAGGCGTAGTCGCGGAAGTCAGGCAAACGAAGGGCCTTTCTAATAAGACCGCCGTTCGCATGAGGATTCGCACCCATGCGGTGGGAACCAGTCGGCGCAAGGTCTTTGAGTTCGGGTATCAGCCTCCCATTTTCGTCGAACGTTTTATCTGGTTTCTGCGAGCGCATCCAGTTTTCCAGAAGACGGAGCTGCTCCGGCTTCTTCTTCACGTCCGGCATAGGCACCTGGTGTGCGCGCCAGAAGCCCTCGAGTTTGTGGCCACCGACTTCTGCCGGCGCAGTCCAGCCCTTAAGAGTACGCAGAACGATCATGGGCCAGTGCGGACGGCTAACGGTACCCCCGCTGCGGGCCGCTTCTCGATGTTTCTTTATCTCCAGAACGCAGTGTTCGGTGGTGGCCGCCATCGCCTGGTGCATGCTGTCGGGATCGGAGCCTTCCACAAAGTATGGCGTCCAGCCGTAACCGCGGAACAGGCTTTCCAACTCCTGATGCGGAATTCGCGCCAATAAGGTTGGGTTGTTGATCTTGTAGCCATTCAGGTGAAGGATCGGCAAGACCGCGCCATCGCGAGCAGGATTGAGGAACTTGTTGATGTGCCACGAGGTGGCTAAAGGCCCAGTCTCCGACTCTCCGTCGCCGACCACGGCGGCAACGATCAACTCCGGATTGTCGAAAGCCGCGCCGCACGCGTGAGAAAGAACGTAGCCCAGTTCTCCACCTTCATGGATTGAGCCGGGTGTCTCTGGCGTGCAGTGGCTTCCGATGCCGCCCGGGAATGAGAACTGCTTAAAGAATTCGTGCAGACCCTCGGCATCCTCGCTCTTCTCGGGATAAACCTCGGAATAGGCTCCTTCGAGATACACCGGGCCGAGAACTCCCGGCGCTCCGTGTCCCGGTCCCGCCATGAAGATCATGTCGAGGTCGTACTTCTTAATCAAACGGTTTAGATGAACGTAGGTGAATGCCAGGCCGGGGCTCGATCCCCAGTGCCCGAGCAGGCGGTTCTTGATGTGTTCGGGCAGCAGGGGCTCTTTAAGCAGAGCATTGCCCTGAAGGTAAATCATGCCCAAGGCCAGGTAGTTGCAGGCTTGCCAGTAGGAGTGCGTTTTCCGGAGTTCCTCAGGGCTCAAAGGCGCTCCAGCAATGGTTGATCTGGCTTTTCCGTATGCGCGGATGGAATCGAGTTGGGAGGTTGGCATCTCAGCGGTAAGGGTGGACATATAAAGACACTCCTGTAGTTGTTTTTTGATGCGGTTGAAAGAAGAAGCGAGTCGCCGGGTTCTGTCACCTCTTAGACTCGACCAAAGCACGCAACGAATCAACCGGCTTCGCGTTTTGTAACCGAGATTTAACAATCGGCCGGCTGCTGCACTGTTTCTGCGCGCCTTGCAAATGCAGCCACGGCGTCGTGCAGGCGGGCAAAGATCATGCTTCTGCCGATTACCTCGGTCAGGTGGTGCCGATCCAAGTCCGCCTGAATGGATGGCGCAACCCGCGCTAATCCTATCGCCACGCCTCGGTTAACCAGTTCCTTATGAAGTTGTCGCAACGCCCGAGCGGCCGTGTAGTCCACATTGGTGATAGCTTCGGCATCCACGATCAGCCAGCGCACAGCCGAAGGATCTGGCCCAACAAGGCCAAGAATCTCCTTCGCGAACAAACTCGCATTCGCGTAAAACAGCGCCGCCCCAAAACGATAAATCACCAACCCTGGTTCGGTTTCTGCACCTGCAACCGCCGGAACTAGCTGCCATGCCTTTCCGTCGATTTCCATCAGCACTCCCGTATTAGGACGATAGCTGTGTCTCACGATCCGGAGCAGCGACAGGAACATGGCCAGCACAATGCCCTGTTCGACACCCACCAGCACCACAACCGCTGCGGTAAACGAAGCCAAGGTCCATTCGCCGGGACTCTCGCGGCGGATGTCTCGCAAGCCGCGCAAATCCACCAGCCGGACCGCGATGAAAAACACGATGGCGCCCAGAACACAGCGTGGCAGGTACTGCAAGGGCTTGGTCAGAAACAGCAGCACCAGCGCGACGACCGTCGCCGTAGCCAACTGGGCTAGCTGGCTCTGCCCGCCGGAGCTTTCCACCATCGCGGTTTGCGTCGGGCTCCCGTCCACCACAAACGTTCCGCTCAGTGCTGCAGCAGCATTGGCCGCGGAGAGTCCGACGAGGTCGGCGTTCTCGTAGTCCTCCTGACGATGACGTACCGCGTAGAAACGTGCGGTTGCTGCGCTCTGCGCAAGGATCATCACGAAGCATGAGCCAGAGATGGAAATCAGCGGGCCGACATCCTTCCAGCGAACATCGGGCAAGCGGAGATGCGGCAAGCCCCCAGCCACAGGTCCGACAACGGTGACGCCGTGCGCCGCGAAATTCCAAGCTGCACTCGCCACGATTGCGCCAACTACCGCGATCAGTGGGCCGGGCACCTTTGGAGCAAACCGGCTGAAGGCAAAGACAACCACCAACACCGCTGCCGAGATCATCACGGTCGGCAGATGGATCAGCGGCAGGCCGCGGAAGACCTCCAGCAGTTGCTCGACCGAGTGGCGGGAGTGAATCTCCACGCCGAGCATTTCGCCCAGCACCGCAATGCCCACCTGAAATCCCACTCCGGTGAGAAAGCCTACGAGCACCGTCTGCGACAGGAAATCAGCGAGGAAGCCCAGCTTGAGGACACGCGCCAGCAGCAGGAAGCCGGCGGTCAGCAACGCAACCATGCTGGCCAGAGCCACGTATCTCGCGCTGGCCAGCGGCGCCATCGCTCCAAGTCCACCGGCCAGAATGGCGGCCGTTGCCGAGTCGGCTGCCACCACGAGGTACCGCGAAGAGCCGAACACTGCGAAAGCCACCAATGGCAGCAACAGGGTGTAGAACCCTGTGACCACAGGCGTGCCGGCGATCTTGGTGTAGCCCAGCGCCTGCGGGATGTTCATCGCCGCAAGCTGCACTCCGGCGAGAGCGTCGCCAATGGCTCCCTTGCGACTCAGCGGCCGTATGCCTTGGAATAAAGACAATTTCGACATCGTGCTATTGGTCGTCTTCATCCCATTGGGTTTGAACAAGAGCCGCTAAACCGAGGGAGGCTTACGCTTGCGAGCTACGCAGCCGGAACTTTCCATCGAGCTTTAGCTCAGAGTTCACAGGCCGCATGCTTGCAGTCGCACTGGATCTCTATCTCCTTTTCCGATTGCGCGTCCTTGCAATAGTCGCTGCAGTAGTGCTCGTCTCCTGACACCGTGCAAAGGCATTGCGAGTATCCACACTTCTTGTCGTCTGCCATATCGGCTCTCCTCTTGACAGGGAATTGAGTATTGGTTAGATTCGGCCACATTCGATCCGGGATGCTGGCGGAATCTGACGCGCTGCGAACCCGGCGGAGTTTGTTGCCGTCCTGCCCAGTTCCGGATTGTACAAGGCTGCCATAGGGGCCGACATTATGTGGAAGTCGGCCGCCAGCAATTTGCCCTTGGCACAGTCGCGAGAACGAGCTGTTGATAGTTACTGCTCGGTACACCTCATACGCCGTTCTGACATTGCCGACTAGATCTGGGAATTCCACGCCGAGCCAGTTTACCCCCTCTCCCTGCTACATGTAGAATCAATAACTTAGGTATTAAATCGTCGATAAACATCTAAATCTGAAGGGTTTATATGGACTTGATAGAACCGCAAGGACTTAGTGACACAACCCTTGGTCTGCTCGCACCAATCTGTTAGATATCGAAAGGTAAACATTGGACAATTAACTGGAGCCCAACTCCTCGCATCCCACATCACTTTTTCAAAGAGCGCTCTCAAGCCTGCACACTGGGTGCGACTGAAGGAGAGACACGATACCCTCTCCTCACCATTAGTGATAACGTGTCCTGGCCGGCGACAGCAAGGGCATAGGTCACAGTTGCGCGTGATGAGAGACAAGGAAGTCACGGCTGGATCGAAGTAACTCTAGTCTGCTTGAGAGGGGCGTCTGGT
>Ga0209446_1000328_pt1 | contig 10792 bp, 6 predicted proteins | sample BogFormECP04_OM2_FD_188242 | JGI IMG/M metagenome (GOLD analysis project Ga0209446, IMG submission 188242) | Bog forest soil microbial communities from Calvert Island, British Columbia, Canada - ECP04_OM2 (SPAdes) (version 2) | ecosystem: Environmental > Aquatic > Freshwater > Wetlands > Bog ... | reverse complement strand
ATGGTTCGCCACCTTGGTGCCACCTACCTGAGCCCGGCCCACGCGGCTGAACTGCAAAACGTCGGCACGGTTATCGATACTGGCGCTGTTGGCACCGCTGGTGTTGATGTCGAACGGTGTGCCGCTGTCGAGCGTCACAATGGCATTGGTCTGCCAACCACCCAGCACCTCATCCAGCAGCCGCGGCACGTTGGCGCCAAACTGCTGTCCATGGCCAAACGGAAGGTTGTACACCTCCGTCGCGACAAACGCCTGACGTTGGTCCTGATCGGAGTTGCCATAGTTCAGCCGGGGGTTGAAGGCGTCGATATACCCTAGTTGATAAGGGGCGGAAATTCCGCCGAACTGATTGGTGAACGTGGACGACAGATTGTCCAGGGCATGTGACCAAGTGTAGTTCGCCGTGACGTTAAGCCCCTTATTCAGCAGGTTGGTACTGGTCCACCTGATGTTAACGGCACTGTAGTGGTTGTACCCTTGATCGCTACGATAGTTCATGTTGCTGTACTGATAGTTGAGGCGGTTGTTACACCCCACACAAGGGCTTCCCACTGTGTACGGATCGCCCAAGTACTCGTTGCCGCCACCAATGTAGGGAATCGAATTCCCCTGTCCAGGGTTGATGTTGGCAATATCGTAGAGGTGTACACCATGCGATCCCGCATAATCCACCGCAACCACCGAGTTCTTCATCACCTGGCGCTGGATGGAGAAGTCCCAATTCTCCGCGTAGGCGGTCTGAAGGTGCTGGTTGATCGCACGCAGACTAACCGCTGGCAGGGCCTTGGTTCCCGTGCCCGCTAACGGGCCGAAGTTGTTGGTATAGACGGGCTGGTTAAAGGGTACATCGACGTTGGAAGTAATGCTGACTGTCCCATAGTTCGGTGGATTCTGGATCGTGTTGAAGGTCACGTTGCCGAAGTTACGCTCGTAGCTGATTCCATAACCACCTCGAATACTGGTCGTGCCATCACCAAACAGGTCATAGGCAAAACCAACGCGCGGGGCCCAGTTCTTGTAATCGGGGTACCAGAACACACCACCCTGGGAAGCCAGCTTAACCTGGCCATTGCGGATCTGGTTGTAAAGGCTGGTTCCGGCACCCAACACGAAGTTGGAGTCGAGGGCTGGGTTCGAATCGTGCTGTACGCCATAGTACTCCCAGCGCAGGCCCAGGTTCACAGTCAGGCGGGGCGTGACTTTCCACGAATCCTGGGCATAGACGTCGCCGTCGTTGTAGCGGTAGTTGCGGCTGAACGACGGTGGCCCTACCGGCAGGTTTAGCGTGCAAGCCGGGCTAACTTGGACTTGGCCCAGCGAGTTCTTGGGACAAGGGTATTCACCTTGGGGGTAAACAGCACCCTGGAATTGGTAGATGTTTCCGGAAACCAGGTTGCCAAGTCCCGAGGCGACATCGGTACCCAGCGTTTCGACAGCGTTTTCGTAGGCACCGAAAATGCGGTTGTCGCGGAGCAGGATGACATCGCCGCCGAACTTGAGCTGGTGCTTGCCCTTGGTCCAGGAGATGTCATCAATCAGCTGATAGACGTTCTGCGGCCCGCCGAACGGTATGGCGCCACCTGGGCTTGTCTCGTTGTATCCCGGAAAGACTAGCGCGAGCCCATTGGACAGTGACGGAACGGCGGTGCTGGTGTACAGCGTAGGACCAATGGGAGCGGTGCCCAAGGGTTGGACCGGTCCATTGATGCGGTTGTAGACGATCTTCCCGGTGTTGACCACGTTGGGAGAAAAGACATGGTTCCAGTTGATGGTAACGTTCTGGTCGTAATTGCTTTGTCCGGTGTTGTAGCCGGCATAGGGGCTGCTATTGATGGTGCCGGGGAAATCCAGCTCCTTGTAGGACGCATAGCGTCCGAAGATGGTATTCGTGTCTGACATGTTGTAGTCAACACGCGCCACTTCCATCCACGTGTTCTGCGGATAGCCGCCGCCGGCATCGGCAGCCACGGGGAAGACGACCGAATCACACGTCAGGCTCGTTCCACCCGCGCAAGGAAAGACGCTCTTGGTGGTAACGCCGGGGGCAAACTTGCCATACTGACTGAAGAACGCCTGGCTGGCGGGCGCCAACTGAGAATACGACGATGGATCAATGATGTCATATGCAGTCGGCGAAGTGCTGCGCACCCGGATCCACTCCGTATTGTTGAAGAAGAACAGTTTGTTCTTAACGATGGGGCCACCGATGGCAAACCCGAACTGATTGCGGGTAAAGACGCCCTTCGTAGTGTCAGTCGCATCATTCTGATAGGTGTTGGACGACAGGGCTGAAACACGGTTGTACTCATACGCTGAACCGTGAAAAGCGTTGGTGCCCGATTTGGTGACGACATTGACGATGCCGCCGCTGGCACGCCCGTACTCGGCCCCAAAGTTATTGGTCAGCACGCTGAACTCCTGCACCGAGTCCAGTGGAACCGTCTGTCCTACTGAGGCCCTAAACAGATCCACGTTTTGGCCGCCATCCAGCAGGATATCGGTCGAAGCCGTACGCTGGCCGTTGATGCTATACCCGGCACCGCGGAGGTCATTCGTGTCCTCCTGCACATTGCCGGCAGTACCAACCAGATCATAGGGATTGCGGGTCAACGTCGGCAGCAGGTTAACTTGTTGTGAGTCGATGGCGGCCGACATGGTCGAGTTCTCGGTGTTGACGGTGGCAGCTTCGCCGCTACCCGTCACTTCCACCGTTGTGGCAGCGCCCCCCACCTTCAACTGAGTCGACACGTCAGTGTCCGCACCGACTGCAACTTTGACCTGCCGCGTGATCTTTTGAAAGCCCGGGGCCTCGATGACAACTTGGTAATCGTCCGGCCGGAGACTGGGAATGGTGAAGATACCCGAGGCGTTGCTGGTCGTATCACGTACGTTGCCGGTGCTTACTGATGTCACCGTGACCTTGGCGCCGGAGACGACGGCACCACTTGCATCTTTGATTGTGCCCGAGATCTGGCCGGTTTCGGTCTGGCCAAATGCCCAAACCGAACACAGCGCCAGAATCGCAAGCAAGGAAATTGTTCGCAGTGCAATTCGATTCATCACTCTCTCCCGGTTCAGTGAATTCGAAGGGGAATAATCCAAGATCGCCTCACGGCACGTCGTACCAGATGGCGAAGCCACACCGCCTGAGCCTTGTTTTCGGTAATCTACGGCTTAACATTGCTGTCGCCCTAGCAGATGCAACTGCGGGCAACAGTTTGGCTCGGCCGGCTTGGGTGAGTGCAATGCAGTTACCAGGTAACCCGCATTCATGGCGATCTGGGATGAACGCACGCGCCGGTACTGCGAGTGACACAGATTCATCCGCCATCCTGTGTGACAGCGAACCGTGGCCATTTTCAGGACGACATCAGGCTCTCGAAAATGCAGATCGGTAGAACTTGGTCAGGGACGAAATCTGCAGAATCAAGCTTCTGTCACGTGACGAAAACGAGTCAGGTTGCGATTTGGAGGGCAGGCGTGAAGGCGGTGCGTAGTCTTGGTGATTTACACGATGCTGCGCAAGATTATGGACAGGAGAAAAGCGATTCCTGCCATCAGGCAGTCAATCGATTGCGCAGGTGAAGAATGCCGTTAACCTCTCCCCGGTAGTTTGGACCCACCGGCACTTCCATTCCATCGCTCAGTCGCACGAAGGCAGCAGAGCCTTCCTTCGTCACCACGTCACGCACGTGCGATAGGTTGACGATGAAGGAACGGTGGACTCTCGCAAATCGTGAGGGATCAAGCCTGGCCGAGATTCCGGTCATCGTCTCCCTGATCTCATAGGTTTGGCTTACCGTGTGGACACGGAGGTAGTTTCCGTCAGCAGCGATGACCAGAACATGCTCTAGCGTGATCTCTTGTGTCTGGTTTTCATCGTCCACTTTCAGCCTGGAAAGATACTGCCCATCCTTCGCTTCACACGCCATGTAACGCTGCAGCAAGCAGGACAGTTCGTCGGCTTTTCGTCTGTAAATCTCAAACCGTACCCGCGCCAGCAAGCTGCGAATGGGCTCCGCTTCTGGCGGCACCAGGAGGGTATCGTAGACCCCGCCGGGCCTTCCCAGACCCTCGGCTTCGTCCCGCAGTCCTACCAGGACAGGAAATAGTGAGTCTGACAAGCTCTCCAGGAACTGCCGAGGAAGCTGGCTCTCGCGCGCGATCAACAACTCGGGAACAAAGCCGTCGAGCAAGGCTTCGCACTCCGACCACGCTGCAGAGTCCCCAGCCAAAACGAAACCGTGTTCCTGGTCAATCGCGGCACGCACTTTGGCACGGATCTCCGCGTCTTGATCGAACAACACAATGCGCATTCCTCGGCCCAGGTTGATGCACCGCCCAACTGATTCGGCACCCTGAAGTCCTATCATCGAAAGCTCCTACACCATGCGCGTTTCGACTTTGGGCGTTAGACGATGGAAAAAGGACTCGAGTTCCGGAGTTGGGTCGAGCATGGGGTATATCGAAGCGAGCGCATGTGTCTGTGGGACGTTTGCATGATCATAAGGGATGCGCGCGCCACGAATCTCGCCCGAGGCTTTTCTTGCATCTACGGTTGACCATGCTTTGTGCGGTACAGCGCGGCAAGTTGAGTTGTTTCCACGGTTAAGGTGTTTTCCGGTTTCGAAGACCAATTTCGGTGTAGTGAAACGAGGGGCCTACGCTGTGTTTCTTGCCGGTGCCTAGGTATCATCCGTGCGCTCGTAAGTTTCTTATTGATCAGCTTCCCTATGAATTGAACTCATAACCAAAGCGCAGATCGGCTTGTCGGCGCCGGTCCGACAAAGATGCTACTTGGTGCGGTCTTGCCGGACCCAACCGGTGATGCTGGTAAAATTCCTGCCGGGTAAGTGGAGAGAAAACGACGGAGACAACATGAAGGAAACGCCGCAGCAATACATCAAGCGCATTACCAGCTATGTCGCAGGAGAACAGCCCTTGAAAGTGCAGGCCGCTACGCCAAAGAAACTTGAGCGTCTCATCAAGGGAGTATCGATGTCCAAACTGCGGAAACATCCTGCTCCTGACAAATGGTCTGTCGTCGAAATCCTCGCTCATCTCGCCGAGACAGAAATCGTTGGCGGCTTTCGTATCCGGATGATTCTCGGAGCCCCCGGAACGCCCATCCCCGGATTCAACCAGGACGCCTGGGTCACTAGCGGGCATTACGATAAACGCGATCCGCGCAAGAGCGTGGAGCAGTTCCGGGTGCTCCGTGAAGCGAACCTCGCGTTGCTCAAGTCACTCACCCCAGAACAATGGAAGCACCATGGAATCCACTCCGAGCGCGGCGAAGAGACGGTGGAGCACATCGTGCGGATGTTCGCCGGTCACGACCTCAATCACATTCAGCAAATCGAGCGCATCCTCGCCCTGGGAGAATGACCTCGGCAAGTTTCTGCGTGGAAGTTGCACACACAAGAACGGCTTCATCAGATTTGGGCATCTCAATTTCATGGCCAAGAATCGATCTTCTTTAAACCGATAGCGGCTCGATTTCGTCGAACCAGCCCAGATGCTTAGCCACGATCTTGGGATAATTTGGGGCTGTTCAAGCAGTGCGTTGGCGACGACCGACAGGCTAGAATGAATAAGGACCACGATGGCCTCCAAGGTTGCATGGCGAGTTTGCGAGTTCTTGCTGCGGTGACCTTCGGAAAACTGCGGAGAATGGAATGACTTTTTGTCTGGGAATCACGGTTGAAGAAGGCCTGGTGGGCATCGCTGACACCCGAGTGCTTTCGGGCAGCGAGTCGTTAGTTGCAAAAAAGGTGGCCTACTATCAGGGGCCCGGCTTTTCTTTTTTTATTATGACGTCGGGCTTGCGCTCGCTGCGGGATAAGGCTCTTCTCCATTTCGAAGAGGTTTATACGCGCCAGATCGCCGCGCGTGACCGGCTCTTCAAGATTGTAAATCTCTATGCGGGCCAGGTGCGGCGACTCGCAGAGGAAGAGGGACCTTCGCTGCGTCAAGCCGATTTCCAGTTCAATATCTACTCTCTGGTGGGAGGCCAGATGGCGTACGACTCTGCGCACCAGTTGTTTCTGATCTATCCGGAGGGCAACTGGGTCGAGATCGGTCCCGACACACCTTATCAGATCATCGGCAATTCCGGTTTCGGTAAGCCCATCCTGGAACGCTCCCTGACTTACAGCGATTCCATTCTCTACGCGTTTAAGTTGGGCATACTAGCTTTCGACGCAACCCGGCTGTGCGCGGCAAACGTGGATTTCCCCATCGATCTGCTGCTATACACACGGGGGAGCTTCGAACTAGTCGAACACCGCTACGAGCGCAAGGATCTCGTACAGATCTCAGACTGGTGGCAGGAACGCATGCGGAGCGCCGTAAGTGAATTGCCCTCTGAGTGGGTCGAGAGCGCCTTCTCGAAACTTGCGGGGAGAAACCGACGAGCGCTTAGTTCCTGAGGGTCGGGCTGGGCGATGGGTCATGGGCCGGGGTCCTTATGCAAGGGGCATTACATCCACCTCCACGTCCAGCTTGTGCCTGGCGCCGCCGAGGAGAACGCCGTAGACGGGGCTGACATCGCTGTAATCGCGTCCCCACGCCACGGTGACATGACCGTCTGAGGGCAGGCAATTGTTCGTGGGATCGAAATCCACCCATCCAGTCCCCGGACACCATGCCGAACACCAGGCGTGCGAGGCGTCGGCGCCTACCAAACGCGGCTGGCCTGGCGGCGGCATTGTTCTCAGATAACCACTGACGTAACGCGCCGGCAGGCCAAGAGATCGCAGGCATCCGATCTGCAGATGAGCGAAGTCCTGGCACACGCCGCGGCGCTTTTCGAAGAAAGTCTGAACGGGGGTCGAGACCTCGGTGGCCTTCTTGTCAAAGCGGAAATCCTGTGGGATTCTGCGCGTGAGATCGAGAACCGCTGCCAGCAGTGGACGTCCTTCGGGAAACGACTCGCGCGCATAGGCGGCCAGTTCCGGACTGGACCTCACGCGTTGGGAATCGAAAACGAACTGATAGGCATTCAGGACCTCGTCGCTAGGGTCGGCGGCTAACGACTCACGCACGGTCTCCCAAGGAGGAGATCCAGAAAAGTCCGGTGATTCGATGGCATTCACTTCCAAGTCGCTGTTGGCCTCCACGATGAGGCAGTCGTGAGGCTCGTGCAGCGTGAAGGAGGTCAGGGTGTTGCCGAAGTAGTCGAAGTGGGCAGAGGTGGCCGGCGGCGCAGGCAAGATAGAGATGTGGCTGCCCCTGCACGTTTGTTTTGGAAGATTGCGCGGAGTCAGACGCACCACGTGGTGCGATACCGAGACCGGATCCTCATAATGGTATGTGGTTCTGTGCCGGACGTGATAGATCAACTGGCCCGCTCCATTTCCGCGTGACTGAAATAGACATGGGTGATGGCATCCGACAACGCGGGCAGCGCCGCACCCGTCTCGGCGAGCAGTTGGTCTAGCTGCTCGCGGACGCTGCCCTCGCCTGGCTGGCAGAGCAAGCGGATGTCCGCGCGAAACAGATTCACTGCCGCTTCTTCCAGGCGCCTCTGTTTGGAAACCGGCCATCCAGCCCCCGAAGGCCTGCCCGATAAGCACCGGCAATGCTCCCCGAGATCATGGAGTTGGAAGGCTAGCGAGCGCGGATTGGCCTCGTCGTTCATCAGCAGATCGAGCACGGGCGCGGGCTGCAGCACCGTGAAGTAGCGGGATCGGTAGGTCATCGAACTGTCGGCGACCTCCAGCAACATTTCGAGCGTTGGCCAGGTCCGAGGGGTAAGCGGCACGATGATGGAGCGGAAAAGGTCCACTAGTTGGATGGAGCGCTCAATGCGTCTTCCGGCGCCCAGAAAGTGCCATCCGGGGCCGCGGGTGATGTTTTCCATTTCGATCCCGCGAAGCGCCGCCAGTGTCCCGATACAACGATTCAGCACGGCCAGCGCCTCGCCCGTCGAGGTGTAGCCCCAGGCTGAGGTGTGGGCGGCGTCGAACTGGCTGACGATACGCAGCGTGTCGCTCGAAAGGCTGCCCCGGACGTGCGCGGCCGCCTGCGCGGCGCGACTCAAGACCGCGTTCAGGCTATCGCTTCGCTGTTCTTCGAAAATCAGAGAAAGGATTTCCTCCTCCAGATCTCGCCATTGGTCCAGATGCCCTTGGGGGTCCTCCTCTGACAGCCGGGAGTGAGGAGATTCCAGACAATCGTAAAACTTCATCAGCGAATCCCACTCCGAGGCGCCGGACGCCCCGAACTCACCGGTGAGCCGCATCAGAATGCAGCGAAGCACCCGGGCAAGGTGCTCGCAGCGTTCGGCGTAGCGGCCCAGCCAGAAGAGATGGTCGGCCGCGCGGCTGGGCAGGGCGCTACCTTCCCCGCGATTCATGGCCAGCGGCTGTTCAGGGGGATATTGCAGCGTGAATACGTCCACCGGTCCCATTGAAAGCACCCAGGTGTCCTTGCTGCCGCCGCCGCGCTGCATGGAAACTACCGGCGTGTCGAGCGAAGGAGACACACGCGCGAGTCCGCCGGGCATCACCACCCAGGAGTCTCCCGAGGCCGCCAGAAAGACGCGCAGAACGACCCGGCGAGGGGTTAAGCCGTTTTGGGACCAGACCGGGACCGTCGAGAGGTCCAGTATTTCCTGCCCGGCGAATTCGTGTGGACGTTCTCGCAGGCTCGTAATCATTCGCGACCGTTCATCACCGGCAAGCTTCCCGCCAAAAACCGGCTCCATTCCCTGCGAGGGAAAGGCCGGCTTGATCACCAGGAAATCCAAGTTATCGAGCACGTACCGGAACGGCTGGGGCTGGCCGCACCACCATGTGGCGACGGAATGGAGCTTCAACCGCTCCCCGAGCAAAGTCTGGCTGAGCCGCGGAAGGAACGGCATGAAGGCTGGCGATTCAATCAGACCGCTGCCTAACGCATTGGCGACCACAACATTGCCGGCCCGCACGGCCTCGACCAAACCCGCCACGCCCAGAAAAGAGTCGGAGCGTAATTCAATCGGGTCGCAGAAGCTGTCGTCGACGCGCCGCAAGATCACATCGACCGGCTTGAGACCGTCGAGCGTTTTGAGGAATACGCGGCTGTCGCGCACAGTTAGGTCGCCGCCCTGAACCAGCGTGAAACCGAGATAGCGAACCAGGTAAGAGTGCTCGAAGTAAGTCTCGTTGAACGGTCCTGGCGTAAGGAGCACCACCCGCGGATTGTCGCAGCGCGAGGGCGACAGGTTCAGCAGAGTGTCGCGAAACGAGCGGAAAAAGGAAGCCAGCCGCTCGACCTGGAACTCGCGGAACAAGTCCGGAAAGGTTTCCGCCAGAACAGTACGGTTCTCCAGTGCATATCCCGCGCCCGATGGCGCCTGGGTACGGTCCGCCAGTACCCACCATTGGCCATCGGGTGAGCGCGCCAAGTCGACGGCGAGCATGTGCAGGTAGGGATGAACCGCCGTGGGCATGCCGTGACACGGCCGCCAGAATCCCGGGTTAGCGAATACCAGCGCCGGCGGGAGGAGGCCGCCGCGGAGCAGTTGTTGCGGGCCGTAAAGATCCGCAAGGATATAGTTCAGGAGACGCGCGCGTTGTATCAGGCCCGCCTCGAGTTCACTCCATTCCGACGGCGGAATCAGCAGAGGGATGGAATCCAGACTCCAGGGGCGGTCCATTCCGAGCGGATCGCCATAGACATTGTAAGTAACGCCGTTTTCCCGAATTCGCTGTCGGGCGATCTTCCAGCGGCAGGCAAGTTCTTCGCCGCCGAGCGCGGATATCGAACCGATGAACCTATCCCAGTGCGGACGAAGAACACCTGGCGCGGCAGACATCTCGTCGTAGACGCCGTCCGTCTGGCTATAACCGGCGCACAGGAGGGGCGCACCGAAGGAGTTTCCGGAAATACTCATAAGGGACCTACGCCAGGGAGTTCGCGGACTGCGGGACCGGACCCTCCTTCATCTCGTACGCCGCAAATCCAACGTTAGCGGGAATTCAGAATTGCGCTCTTCCGGTGGCACAATCGTCATGCCTGGTGTGTGGCCGGTATCCTGAAACCGGGCCAGACGGCGGCTCTCTGCCTCCTGGGCATTCACAGGGAACTGCTTATTGGTGCGTCCGCCCGGATGCGTTACATGATAGGTGCAGCCCCCGATCGCGCGTCCGGACCAGGTGTCCACGATATCAAACACCAAGGGCGTGTGCACCGGGATGTTTGGGTGGAGGCAAGACGGCGGCTGCCACGCGCGATAACGAACTCCCGCCACAAATTCGCCGCTTTCGCCCGTGGAGTACAGCGGCACCCGGCGGCCGTTGCACGCGACCACCAAGCGATTGCCGGTCATTCCGGCCACTCTTACCTGCAGCCGCTCGACGGATGAGTCCACGTTGCGGACGGTCCCGCCGCCGGAAGCTTCTTCGCCTAGCACGTGCCACGGTTCCAGCGCGCGCCGCAACTCCAGCCGTATTCCGCGGCTGGTTACTGAACCGATCTGCGGAAATCGAAACTCGAAGTGCGGGGCAAACCATTCTGTCTGAAGTTCGTACCCAGCTTTGCGCAGATCTGCCATGATGTCTTCCCAGTCGAGTTGAATAAAGTAAGGCAGCATGAAGCGGTCGTGCAGCATGGTTCCCCACCACACGAGTTTGCAACGATACGGATTCTCCCAGAAGTGCGCCGTCAGCGCCCGCACCAGCAATTGCTGGGTGAGACTCATTTGCGCGTGCGGAGGCATCTCGAACGCGCGCAGCTCGACCAGGCCGAGCCGCGATCCGCTCGAGTCGGGCGAGTAGAGCTTGTCGATGCAAAACTCCGCGCGATG
>Ga0209446_1000327_pt1 | contig 10808 bp, 9 predicted proteins | sample BogFormECP04_OM2_FD_188242 | JGI IMG/M metagenome (GOLD analysis project Ga0209446, IMG submission 188242) | Bog forest soil microbial communities from Calvert Island, British Columbia, Canada - ECP04_OM2 (SPAdes) (version 2) | ecosystem: Environmental > Aquatic > Freshwater > Wetlands > Bog ... | reverse complement strand
CTCCGCCCGACCTGTCCTGCAGCCGCTCCAGAACCGCCGCGCCTTGGGTGTGCACCGAGATGCTGGCGTAGGTGTCGAACGCGTCCTCGGGTGACAGGCCCGCCTCGACCAATGTGGCGACCGCCTTCTCCAGCTTCTGGAACGCCGCGAGCGTCGCCTCGCGGCCGAAGGTGCCGCGGATCAGGATCAGGTCGCACAGGGTCGGGTTGTCCCTAAACGTCTGTCGCATCTTTCGCGCGTGATCCCGCAACGAATCCTGCCAGTCTTGGCCTTCGACAAAGGGTGTCGCGAAGTCGTACTGGCCGAGCGCGCGGTCGGTCATCGCGTTGAGCAGATCGTCCTTTTTCCGGAAGTACCAGTAGATGCTTGTCACGCCGACGTCGAGATGCTTGGCCAGCAGCGGCATGCTCAAGCCGTCGACCGAGACTTCCGCGGCGACGTCGAACGCGCCGTTGATGATTTCGTCGACGCTGATCGATCCGCGTTCACGTCGCTGCCGCTTGTCCGCGACGGTTTGCCTCGCCAATTCGGGTAACCTCCGTGCACTCAGCGCGTTATCGTCTCGAATATCGTAAGCCTTCTGGTAGGGGTTGCGGTCGAGAAGCGCAGCGGTGCTACCCAGTCAGCAGCGGCGCCATCCAGGTCAATTCGGCCGGTAGCTGCGCGCTCCAGAACGACGCGTCGTGGCCGCCCGGGGAAAACCCGCCCGCCGGCGGACTGGGCAACTGAGCGTCGAACTGCTTGGTCGCGCTGTAGAACGGATCGCTGTTACCGCAATCCACTCGGATCGGGATGGACGCCAGCGCGGGCATTCCGAACACCGAGTTAGCCGAGAAATCGTCGGGGCCGTCGAACGCGCCTGGGGCGGCCGCTCCCGACGACATCCACAGCGCGGGGCTCACCGCGCAGATCGCCGCGGTGCGGCCCGCACCGAGCCGGCCGCCGAGCAACAGGGCGCCGTAACCGCCCATCGACCAGCCCAGAAACCCGACCCGGGAGGTGTCGAGGCCCTGGCCGCCCAGCATCGGGATGAGCTCGTTCAACACCATCGCGCCGCAGTCTTCGCCGGAAGCCCTTTTGTGCCAATAACTTCCGCCGCCGTCGACAGCCACTACCGCGAACGGGGGCAGGCCGGCGGCGACGGCCTGGGCCAGCCCCTGTTCGACCCCGCCCTCCATCACGGTGGCCGCGCTACTGCCCTTGCCGTGCAGAGCGATCACCGGTCGAAGCGGTTTAGTCTGACCGGGTGGACGTGCGATGGCCCAGTTGGTGGCCACTCCACCACGCGCCGCGGACACGAACGAACCGGTCACCGTCGTCGGCGCGGGCGCCGGCTCCAGCGGCGGGTGCGGCGCCAGCGGAATCCCGGTGCCGGTCATGACTACCGGCGTTGCGACCGGAGGACGGCCGGGAAGCAAGCGGTCCATCGCATAGGCACCGAGCGCTCCGGCCGCTGCGCCGGTGCCCAGGCGCAACACGGCGCGACGACTCATCTCCGGCATGCGGGTCATCATAAAGTGCCGCTTTCGGTCCCCTCGCGACTGCGCGACTGGTGGGTGTTTGTTCGAAAGGGCAATGCGGCACCAGCCTGGCTGGCACCATGTCCTAGGTGACTGCAGCTGTGGCTCCCGAGGGAGCCTTCGCTCCCGAGGTAGCTGTCGCTGCCAAGCAGGTCGTTGCCGCGCCGGCCGTTGCCACCGCGCCGACCGTCGTCGCTGCGCCCGCTGCTGTCGCGCCGAAGGCGGTCGCGGCTCCTAAGGGCGCCGTCACCCCCAAGGGCGAACGTCGCCGGTATGCGCTGGTCAGCGCGGCCGCCGAGCTGCTCTGTGAAGGCGGATTCGAGGCGGTCCGGCACCGCGCCGTGGCGCGCCGCGCAGGTCTTCCGCTGGCGTCGACCACCTATTACTTCTCCAGCCTCGACGATCTGATTGCCAGCGCGGTGGCTCATATCGGGTTGCTGGAGGTCGCGCAGCTACGTGCGCAGGTGGCCACACTGTCGCGTCGGCGCCGCAGCGCCGATACCACTGCGGACCTGTTGGTCGACCTGCTTGTCGGCAGCGAATCCGAAACGCGCCTGACCGAACAGCTGATTTCGCGCTACGAGCGGCACATCGCTTGCGCCCGCCTACCCGGATTGCGGGAAATCCAGCGCCGTAGCCTGCGCCAGCGGGTCGACGCCGTCGCCGAGGTCATCGAACGGTCGGGACGATCGGCGCGCCCCGAGCTCGTCTCGGCGTTGATCTGCACGGTTGACGGCGCAGTGGTTTCCGCCTTGGTCGACGACCGCCACGATCCACGCACTGTCGCGCGGTCGACTGTGATTGATGTCATTGACGCGGTGGCGCCGTTCGACCGGCGACCCGTGCAGGTGTGATTCCGCCTCAGCTGAATTAGCCGTTCACACCACTCTTTAACGCAATATTGCGTGCTCTCGCAGCGTATTGATCGGCGCCGCGTCAAGCTAGCCGTCGAGCTGCCGGCGGATCGCGGTCAACCCGCGCTGCGCTTCGTCGAGAAGTGCCGCGACGTGAGCCACTCGCGCACGTAGGTCGTCGTTGTCTGGCTGTGGCGCCGAGCGACGACGGCGGGCAGGCGCGGTATCGGGTGGCAGCGCCGGCGTGACGATATAACCGGTCGCGAAATCGCCGTACAGCGTTACGTCCTCCGGGCGGTGATACGAAAACAGCGCAACGTATGCGCACACCACCGCGTCGACCGGGTCCTCGTCCCGGTCGAGTTGTACCGGCCGGGTCGCAGCCTCGACGCGTTTGCGAAGCTCCACCCAGGACACGTTGTGGTTCACCCGCAGCCGGGGCGACGCCTTGTCGAGGCCTTCGATCAGTGTCATCAAGTGCAGCAGCTCATGCTGACGTGCCTCGAAGGTTCCCTTCTTGTACTTGAGGGTTTTCTCCAGACCGAACAAGGCGATAGTCGCTGGATGCGGATACACCTCGATCGCCCGCCGGGTCGACGTCGACGCGGGATTCATGTCGAGGGTGAGTGCGTCCGCGATCCGCGCGCCGCGAGGACTCTTGAACGCGGGGTTCTCGGTGTTCGCCGGATGGGCGCCCGCCTCGAACGCATGAAAGTCGCGGTTGAGTGCCGTCTCGCACGGCCGGGCTCCAGTTGGATTCCGCACGATCAACGGGGCGTCAATGGCCACCAGGCAGTCGTCGCTGACGTAGGGCTCCACCGCGGCTTCGATGCTTTCGTCGTCGTGCCCGGCGCCGACGTGCAGCAGCCGGCCGTCGGAGTCGACGACGGCGATCCCCGTGTTGTTCTTCTCGCCCCAGGCCAGATCGAGCCCAACAAAGTGCATGAGCCCTACTGTGCCTGATCCGCGCCCGGCGCGGCGCCGTTAAGCTGTGTGTTTGTGACAATCCCGAACGTCCTGGCCAACCGCTACGCCAGTGCCGAGATGGTGGCGATCTGGTCGCCGGAGGCCAAGATCGTCGCCGAGCGGCGGCTCTGGCTGGCGGTGTTGCGGGCGCAGGCGGAATTGGGCGTCGAGGTCCCCGAAACGGCGATCGCCGACTACGAACGGGTGCTCGACGATGTCGACCTGGCCTCGATCTCCGCCCGTGAGCGGGTGCTGCGCCATGACGTGAAGGCCCGCATCGAGGAGTTCAACGCGCTGGCCGGTCACGAACACGTGCACAAGGGCATGACCAGTCGCGACCTGACCGAGAACGTCGAGCAGTTGCAGGTTCGCCGTTCGCTGGAGTTGGTGTTCGCGCACGGCGTGGCCGTGGTGGCCCGGATGGCTGAGCGTGCGGCGACCTACCGCGATCTGGTGATGGCCGGACGCAGTCACAACGTCGCGGCACAGGCCACCACATTGGGCAAGCGGTTCGCGTCGGCAGCGCAGGAGACTCTGGTCGCATTGACCAGGCTGCGGGAGTTGATCGATCGTTACCCGTTACGCGGCATCAAAGGTCCGATGGGAACCGCCCAGGACATGCTCGACCTGCTCGGCGGCGACGCGGCGAAGCTGGCCCAATTGGAACGCCTCATCGCTGATTTCCTCAGCTTCACAACCGTTTTGACCAGCGTCGGGCAGGTGTATCCGCGTTCGCTCGACCACGACGTGGTGTCGGCTCTGGTGCAGCTGGGTGCGGGCCCGTCGTCGCTGGCGCACACCATCCGGCTGATGGCCGGCCACGATCTGGTCACCGAGGGCTTCGCGGCCGGACAAGTCGGCTCGTCGGCGATGCCGCACAAGATGAACACCCGCAGCTGCGAGCGGGTCAACGGGCTTCAGGTCGTGCTGCGCGGCTACGCCTCGATGGCCGCCGAGCTGGCCGGGGCGCAGTGGAACGAAGGCGATGTCTTCTGTTCCGTGGTGCGTCGAGTCACGTTGCCGGACAGCTTCTTTGCCGTCGACGGGCAGATCGAGACCATGCTGACCGTGCTCGACGAGTTCGGTGCCTACCCCGCGGTGATTCAGCGGGAGCTGGACCGCTACCTGCCGTTCCTGGCCACCACCAAGGTGTTGATCGCCGCCGTGCGCGCGGGAGTGGGCCGGGAAACGGCGCACGAGGTGATCAAGGAGCATGCGGTCGCTGCGGCACTGGCGATGCGTGAGCAAGGCGCCGAGCCCGATCTGCTCGACCGGTTGGCCGCCGACCCGCGCCTGCCACTGGATCGGGCCGCGATCGATGCCGCGCTGGCCGACCGAAAAGCGTTCATCGGCGCGGCCGGCGATCAAGTCGACGCGGTGGTCGCTGAGGTCGACGCGCTGGTCACCCGCTATCCCGATGCGGCCAAGTACACGCCGGGCGCCATCCTATGACGCTCGCTGGGGCGCTCTCGCAGGTCGACTTCACCGACCTGGATAATTTCGCCAACGGCTTTCCGCACGAACTGTTCGCCGTCCATCGGCGCGAGGCACCGGTCTATTGGCACAGCCCGACCGAGCATACGCCCGACGGTGAGGGCTTCTGGTCCGTCGCCAGCTACGCGGAAACCCTTGCGGTGCTGAAAGATCCGGTGACATTCTCCTCGGTCACGGGTGGGGACCGACCGTTCGGCGGCACACTGCTGCAAGATCTGTCAATCGCGGGCCAAGTGCTCAACATGATGGACGATCCGCGGCATACGCAGATTCGGCGGCTGGTCAGCTCGGGGCTGACACCGCGGATGATCTCCTCTGTCGAAGACGACCTGCGCGCGCGGACCCGTCGGCTGCTGGGTGCGGTGGTGCCCGGTGAGCCGTTCGACTTCGTTATGGACGTCGCCGCCGAACTACCCATGCAGATGATCTGCATTCTGCTGGGAGTGCCTGAATCCGAACGGCATTGGTTGTTCGAGGCCATCGAGCCGCAGTTCGACTTCGGTGGATCGCGCAAGGCGGCTTTATCGCAGCTGTCGGCCGAGGAGGCCGGCTCGCGGATGTACACCTACGGCCTGGAGTTGATCGCGTCGAAGCGTGCCCGGCCGACCGACGACATGTTGTCGGTGGTCGCCAACGCTGCCCTTGCCGACGACGCCACGGCCATGTCCGACCTCGAGCTGTATTTGTTCTTCAGCCTGCTGTTCAGTGCCGGCGCGGAGACGACCCGCAACGCGGTCGCCGGCGGGCTGCTGACGCTGGCCAACCATCCGGAGCAATTACGCGAGCTGCGTGAGGATTTGGACACGCTGCCGACCGCGGTCGAGGAGATGGTCCGGTGGACGTCGCCGTCGCCGTCCAAGCGGCGCACGGCCACCCGTGACGTCACGGTCGGCGGCGCGTCGATTGGGGCGGGGCAGAAGGTGCAGATCTGGGAAGGCTCGGCCAACCGCGATGCAAGCGTCTTCGACGACGCCGACGAGTTCGATATCGTGCGAAAGCCCAACCCGCACCTTGGTTTCGGCCAGGGTGTGCATTACTGCCTGGGCGCCAACCTGGCCCGGCTAGAGCTGCGGGTGCTATTCGAAGAGCTGCTGTCGCGGTTCGAAACCGTCCAGGTCGTACGTGATGTCGAATGGACACGTAGCAACCGGCACACCGGCATCCGGCACCTCGTCGTGGAATTGGTCTAACGCGGCCTGACCGCTATTCCCGCCGAACGCAATTCGAGGGCGGCAAGGCCATGGATAGCGCGGGGGTCCGCGGCGCGCCATGCCCCGACCGGGTCGGGGGTGACGGCGGTGAGCCGGCCCAGCGGCCGGTTGGCCAACGCCCGCAACGCCAGCAGCTGTGCTCCGGCCGGGGTGGCGGCCAGCGCGCTAACGGTCAACTTGCGCCGGAGGAACCGAATGCGTAACGCCAGCCACGGCACGACCACCCCGAGAGTCGGCGGCGCCGCAACCGCCAGGGCCAGTACGACGGCCAGCCAGCTGGCGGTGCTGTCCAGGTTGTGGCCGGCCCCGGCGATGTCGAGCGCGGCCTTGCTGGCCGCCGTCAGCGGTTCGCTGACGGCGCCTCCGACCAGCGGGATGTGATCGGCGCTCTGGCCGGCGGACTTGAGGCTGTCGGCGACACCGTCAGCGCCACCCTGAACCTGCCGACCCACCTCGGCGATCGTCGACACCGCGCTGTGGACGGCCAGGCCGACGAGCACCCAGAGGAACGTCCAGACGGCGACGACGATGTCACTGAACAGCTGAGCCAGCAGTCGGCCGGGAGTTGTGGCGTAAGGGACAAACCGCGATTTCATACTCCCGATCCCAACACAGGGTCGGTCTGTAGGTCGTCGTTACGCCGACCGCTCGCTAAAATTTGCCCGGCTTCTCCTCAGGCCCTTCGGGCCCGCATAGTCGCCCGGCTAGCTTTGATGGCCGGGCTCCTCCTCAGGCCTTTCGGGCCCGCATAGTCGCCCGGCTACGCTGTCCCGATGGGTCGTCCCGCTCTGTCCGACTATCAACACCTGGCCAGTGGCAAAGTCCGCGAGTTGTACCGCATCGACGACGGTCACCTGCTGTTCGTCGCGACTGACCGGATCTCGGCATTCGACTATGTACTCGACAGTGTGATCCCCGATAAGGGACGCATCTTGACCGCGATGAGCGTGTTCTTCTTCGATCTCGTCGAGGCGCCTAACCATCTGGCCGGACCACCGGACGATCCGCGTATCCCCGACGAAGTCCTGGGCCGGGCGCTGGTGGTGCATGAGCTCGACATGGCACCGGTGGAGTGTGTCGCCCGCGGGTATTTGACCGGCTCGGGCTTACTGGACTATCAGGAGACCGGCAAAGTCTGTGGCATCACCTTGCCGCCGGGTCTCGTCGAGGCCAGCAGGTTCGCGTCGCCGTTGTTTACTCCTGCGACGAAAGCTGAACTGGGACAACACGACGAGAATATTCCGTTCGCCAACGTGATCGAGATGGTCGGTGGAGTCCGCGCCAACCAGTTGCGTGACCGTACTTTGCAGACCTACGTCCAGGCCGCCGACCACGCGCTCCGAAAGGGAATCATCATCGCCGACACAAAATTCGAGTTCGGCGTCGATGCCCACGGCATCCTGGTGCTGGCCGACGAGGTCTTCACCCCCGACTCGTCGCGCTACTGGCCTGCGGCCGATTACCGCGTCGGCGAGGTGCAGAACAGCTTCGACAAGCAGTTCGTCCGTAACTGGTTGACCGGTCCCGAGTCGGGCTGGGATCGCGGAGGACCTCAGCCGCCACCACCGCTTCCGGACAGCATCATCGATGCCACCAGGGCCCGTTATGTCGAGGCCTACGAACGGATTTCCGGATTGCGCTTCGACGATTGGATCGGTCCGAGCGCATGACCGATACTGCTCAACCGCCGATCGCGAAACGGGTCGACTCTCGGCGAGAGTTCCACGGTGACGTGTTCAACGATCCGTACGAATGGCTGCGCGACAAGTCGAGTCCCGAAGTGCTCGCCTACCTGGAGGCCGAGAACAACTACGCCGACCACACGACCGCGCAGCTCGAGCCGTTGCGGGAGCGTATCTTCGATGAGATCAAAGCGCGGACCAAGGAAACCGACTTGTCCGTACCGGTCCGACGCGGCGACTGGTGGTACTACGCTCGCAGCTTCGAAGGCAAGCAGTACGGTGTCCAATGCCGTTGCGCGGTAGCCGATCCGACCGACTGGAATCCACCGGTCTTCGACGAGCACACCGAGATTCCCGGCGAGCAGGTGCTGCTCGACGAGAACGTCGAAGCCGAAGGGCATGACTTCTTCTCGCTGGGTGCCGCCAGCGTCAGCCCCGACGGAAATGTGCTGGCCTACTCCGTCGACATAGTCGGCGACGAACGTTATACGTTGCGGTTCAGGAATCTCCGCACCGGAGAGCAGTACCCCGACGAGATCGTCGGTATCGGTGCGGGGGCAACCTGGGCCACTGACAACCGAACCGCCTACTACGTCACCCTTGACGCGGCGTGGCGTCCCGATACGGTGTGGCGCCATCGTCTTGCATCCGGCCTTCCCGCCGAGAAGGTGTATCACGAAGCCGACGAGAAGTATTGGCTCGCGGTGGGCCGAACGCGTAGCGACGCGTACGTGTTGATCGCAGCGGGATCGGCTATTACCTCGGAGGTCCGCTACGCCGACGCCGCCGATCCGCATGCCGAGTTCGTCACCGTGTTGCCGCGCCGCGACGGCATCGAGTATTCGGTGGAGCACGCGATCGTCGGCGGGCAGGATCGGTTCTTGATCCTGCACAACGACAATGCGGTGAACTTCACGCTGGTGGAGGCGCCTGTCGACGCCCCCACGGCGCAGCGCACCCTGATCGAGCACCGCGACGATGTGCGGCTGGACGGTGTCGACGCGTTCGCCGGGCACTTGGTGGTCAGCTACCGCGGCGAGGCGCTACCGCGAATCCAGTTGTGGCCCATAGCCGACAACGACTACGGACGTGCCGAGGAGATTACGTTCGACTCCGAGCTGATGTCGGCCGGGCTGGGCGCGAACCCGAATTGGGACTCGCCCAAGCTACGGGTCGGCGCGGGGTCGTTTGTCACCCCGGTACGCATCTACGACCTGGACCTGGTCACCGGCGAGCGCACGCTGTTGCGCGAGCAACCGGTGCTGGGCGATTACCGCCGCGAGGACTACGTCGAACGTCGTGACTGGGCGCGGGCGGCCGACGGCACCAAAATCCCGATTTCGGTCGTTCACCGCGCCGGTATCGAATTTCCGGCCCCGGCTTTGGTTTACGGCTACGGCGCCTACGAGATCTGCGAGGATCCGCGATTTTCCATCGCGCGGCTGTCATTGCTGGATCGCGGCATGGTGTTCGTCGTCGCACATGTGCGCGGCGGTGGTGAGATGGGCCGGCTGTGGTACGAGCACGGCAAGCTGCTGGAGAAGAAGAACACTTTCACCGACTTTGTCTCGGTCGGGCAGCATCTGGTGGACAGCGGGCTGACCCGCCCGCAGCAGTTGGTGGCGTTGGGCGGTAGTGCCGGTGGCTTACTCATGGGCGCGGTGGCCAACATGGCGCCCGATCTTTTTGCCGGAATTCTGGCGCAGGTGCCGTTTGTCGACCCGCTGACCACTATCCTGGACCCGTCATTGCCGCTGACCGTCACCGAGTGGGACGAATGGGGAAACCCGTTGAGCGACAGCGATGTTTACCACTACATGAAATCGTATTCGCCGTATGAGAATGTCGAGGCGCAGAAGTATCCGGCCATTCTCGCGATGACCTCGCTGCACGACACCCGGGTCTACTATGTCGAGCCGGCGAAATGGGTTGCGGCGCTGCGGCACACCAAGACCGACGGCAATCCGGTGCTGTTGAAGACCCAGATGACCGCCGGCCACGGTGGTATCAGCGGGCGCTACGAGCGCTGGAAAGAGGCCGCCTACCAATACGCTTGGCTGCTAGCAGCCGCCGATCGCGACCATTACGGCAGCGGCCAGGTAGACGATCTCCTCAGCGGTGCGCAGGGGTAGCCGGGTCGTCATCGACTTGGGCGGGTTGGGCATCCGTGCCGCGTGGATGTTGGCCGGGAACATCGCCACCATCAACAGCAATAGGCAGACGGCCGCCACGATCCGGGTAGCCGGAACCAGCAGGCCCACCGCGCCGAGCAATTCCAGCACCCCGGTGAAGCTGACCAGTAATCCCGGCGCCGGCAGCCGCGGCGGCACGATCGCGATCAGGCTGGCGCGCAGTGGCGGGACGAAGTGCGCCACGCCGGTCAGCACGAACATCGCGGCGAGGCCGACGGCGATCGCCTTGGCCCAGGTGTCGACGTAGTCGACGCCGAGCCAGCCCGCGATCCGGGCGGCCATGCTTCCGGTGAGCAAAACAATCAACGGAGCCATCTCTTCATCCCCAATCTAGACACTGACAAGTTCTACGGCTGAGCGTACGGTCACTAACTAGTCAGTGTCAAGTTAGTGCGCTATGCTGCCGCTATGGGCCGTCCGACCTACCATCACGGCGATCTGCGGGCCGCGATTCTCAATGAGGCCGCGCGACTGGTGGCGCAGCGGGGCGCCGATGGGGTGTCGCTTCGCGAGCTGGCGCGCGAGGCGGGGGTGTCGCACGCCGCGCCGGCACACCACTTCACCGACCGCCGTGGTTTGTTTACCGCACTGGCCGCCGAGGGTTTCGGGCTACTGGCCATCGCCCTCGCGGAGGCTCGCCCGCGTTTCCTGGATGCCGCATTGGCGTATGTGCGGTTCGCCATCGAGCATCCGGGCCACTACCGGGTGATGTTCGACAAGTCGTTGTTCGACCCGTCGAACCCGGAGTTGGTGGCCGCCGAATCAGCTGCCGCCGACGAGCTGGCCCGCGGCGTCGCGTCACTACCGGACCGGCACGCCCAGTCGGATCCGCGTGGTGCACAACTCGCGGCTTGGTCACTGGTGCACGGGTTTTCGATGCTGTGGCTAA